>Ga0233425_10004080_pt1 | contig 25160 bp, 19 predicted proteins | sample Watercolumn_Towu_2_FD_181712 | JGI IMG/M metagenome (GOLD analysis project Ga0233425, IMG submission 181712) | Freshwater microbial communities from Lake Towuti, South Sulawesi, Indonesia - Watercolumn_Towuti2014_140_MG | ecosystem: Environmental > Aquatic > Freshwater > Lake | place... | reverse complement strand
GAGCATCTTCGGGTCCGGCGCCGCATGGGCATAGACCAGGTACTCGAAGGGGTAATCGTAGTTGATGAAGGCGGCCCGGAAGGCCGAACGTCCCGTGATAAAAGCCAACACGCCCAGGAAGGCGAGCAGGGCGGCGCGGGCGTAGCTCCGCCCGCCCCAGGCGGCCAGCCGGCCCCACGAGAGCGTGTCCAGCAGCCAGCCGGCGGCCCAGGCGGTGGCCAGGATCATTGCCAGGGTGATGTGGATGGTCAGCCAGGGCATCTTTTCGCCGGCATAGCTGAAGAGCGCCAGGGAGGTCACCGACCAGAAGACGAACAGTGCCGCGGTCGGGACGGCATGTTCCTGCGGGTCGGCCTCCGGCCGGGGATCCGGGCTGGTGAACGGCTGGCCGGGTTTTGCCTGCCACAAACGCCGGGTGCCGGCCAGGATCGAAGCGATGACCGTCCCGATGGCGGGCAGGAATTCGTAGACCGGGATCTGCAGCAGGGCGTAGTAGTAATACGGCTGGTCGCCGCGGTTGACGCCGTGCTGTTCCCCCCAGTAGGAGAGCGCCCCGACCAGGCCGCCGATCAGGCCGTCCGGGTAGGTGAAGAAGGTCGTGTACAGGGTGACGATGGGGATGAAGAAAAGGGCGGCATACAGCAGCCACTTCTTCCCGAACCACAGGATGCCGATGACGGCCGCCAGCGCTCCAAGCACCCCGGCGGCAATGGCGACGCGGACCGCGCCCTGCGTGGTGTAATCGAGCGGGGTATACCCGAGCAGCGAGATCGGGATGGCGCTGACCAGCGGCAGCAGGAAGGTGCCCAGCAGCAGGAGCAGGTTCAGGCTGCGTTCGTTCCTGAGCTGCTCCAGTCCGAGCCCGCGCAGCACTTCGACGATCGACCAGGCCAGCGACCCGGCGGCGGCCAGGGCCAGCCCACCGACGGTCAGCTTCATGGTCAGGTCGAGCGGTTTGTAGGTCACGTACAGGGCGGCCGCGCCGGCGGCGAAGACGACGAAGAGCAGCAGGCCGAGCAGGAAGCGGATCCGGCGCTGGACCTGTCCCTCCGGCCACTCGCGCCGGGCCAGGCGGTCGATCAGGTAGACCAGCAGGAAGAGGAACTGCTGGCCGGCGTACATGTAGGAGGTGGCCTTGTCGCTGAACTCCAGCGTGTTGGCCAGGGTGAAGAGCACCAGCACCCAGGCTTCGCCGCGCTCCAGGTAGCGCAGCACGGCATACAGGATCAGGATCGTCCACAGGACGATGTAGGCTTCGTTGCGCGCATACCGTCCGTAGAAGAGCATGAAGGGCGAGATGAGCAGCAGGAAGCCGGCGATCAGGGCGCCCCTGCGGCCCAGGTAGCGGCGGAAGGCGAGCAGGCCGACCGCCACGCTGGCGATGGAAAGCACGGCGGCCGGGATGCGGCTGGTGAAGTCGTTATCCCCGAACAGCGCGTAGGAGAGCGCCATCATGTGGAACTGCAGCGGTCCGTGGCTGAGCGGATCGTAGCGGTAGCCGCGGCCGGAGTAAAAATCGAAGGCCGGGACGACGTGGTTGACCTCGTCGTGGCTCATCGTGCGCGCCCCGAGATCGACGAAGCGGGAGACGACGGCTGCCAGCAGGATCAGCAGCACCAGCGCGGTCTCCCAAGTGAACGGGAGCCAGCGCTTCAGAGGCAGGTCAAGCCGGGAAGTTTTGTCCGATTCTGGGATCATCCCTCTTATTTTACCGCAGCGGGGCGATTCGCAGGAAAAAAACAACCCGCAAGGCTGCCAGGGATGACATCCGGCGCTGTCTGTCAGGCGGAATGTACCTGCCTGTCCACATTTGGTTGTGGTAGACTCTCCTGCGAATGATCCATCCTGGCCGTCCTGAACGCTGCGGCCAACCCGCCCGGAGTGGACCATGCGGAGCCGTGGTCCGGCGGACCCCTTCCCTGACGCTGTGATGAGCCGTTGGACATCGATTCCTACTACCGGTCGGCGGGATTGCATCCCTGCCGCCGGAATTCAAATGATTCTGTGAGGTGAATATGAGCTGGGAAGACAAGATCCTTCGCATTGTGCGCGTGGTCAACAGCACGGAGATCGGCACCTTCGGCCGCCTGCTGACCGCGATCACGGTGGTGGGTGGGAACGTGGGCAGCATCGAGCTGCTGAACGAATCCAGCCACCAGGTGGTGCGCGACATCACCATCTTTGCGGACGACGAGAAACACCTGGAATTGATCCTGGAAGCCATCCGGCGCAATCGCGGCACCAAGCTGCTGGATGTGCGTGATGAGGTGATGGCCCTGCATCTCAAGGGCAAGATCGCCATGCGCAGCCGCTACCCGATCGACTCGATCACCACCCTGCGCCGGGTCTACACCCCCGGCGTGGCGGAAGTCTGCATGAAGATCCACAAGGATCCCAAGCTGGCCCGCATGTACACCTCGGTCAGCCACCTGGTGGCCATCGTCACCGACGGCACCGCCATCCTCGGCCTGGGCGACATCGGCCCGCTGGCGGGCATGCCGGTCATGGAAGGCAAGGCCATGTTGATGGAAAGCCTGGTGGGCCTCTCGGGCATTCCGATCCTGCTCAACACCAAGGATCCGGACGAGATCATTCAGATCGTGACGGCGATCGCCCCCACCTTCGGCGCCATCCAGCTGGAGGACATTTCCGCCCCGCGCTGTTTCCGCATCGAAGAGGAACTGCAGGCCCGGCTCGATATTCCGGTCATGCACGATGACCAGCACGGCACAGCCGTTGTCACCACCGCCGCCCTGACCATTGCCAGCCGCAAGACGAAGCGCGACCTGAACAAGGCGGTCATCGGCCAGATCGGCCTGGGCGCGGCCGGGAATGCCATCGCCAAGATGCTGATGCGCATCACCGGCAACCCGGTCTGGGGAGCGGACCTGAGCAAGGAAGCCGTGCAGCGGCATGTGGCCAATGGCGGAAAGGCCACCAGGCTGGAGGAGATCATGAAGGAGTGCGATATCGTGGTCGCCACCACCGGCGCACCGGGGCTGATCAAGCCCGAGATGGTGCGCAAGGGCCAGATCATCCTGGCGCTGTCCAACCCGCGGCCCGAGATCGAGCCGGAAGCCGCCCGCAAGGCCGGGGCGGTCTTTGCTGCGGACGGCAAGTCGGTCAACAACGTGCTCGGTTTCCCGGGCATCTTCCGCGGCGCGGTCGATACCTGGTCGCCGCGCATCACCGACGAGATGCTGGTGGCGGCCGCCATGGCGATCGCCGACCAGACCCCCGACGATCAGCTGGTCCCCTCTCCCCTGGACAAGAAGCTCCATGAGGCAGTGGCGCATGCCGTGGCGCTCAAGGCCATCGAGCAGGGCCTGGCGCGGGTCGAGTACGTGCCGTACATCCGCGATTAACGAACATCCTGCGGAAAGAAAACAGCCTCCCGCCATCGGGCGGGAGGCTGCTGTTAGTCGGATGGCGGTCACTTTTTCTCGGCGACCAGTTCCTTGAGCAGGGTGCCCAGGCGGGTGATGCCCTCCCGGATCGTGTCCGGGTTGGAATAGGAGAAATTGATCCGCATGGTGTTCTGCCCGCCGCCGTTGGGGTGGAAGGAAGCCCCCGGGACGAAGGCCACCTTGCGCTGGATGGCGGTCTTGAGCACCTCGGCCGCGTCCATGTTCTCGGGCAGGATGCCCCACAGGAACATGCCGCCCAGCGGGTGGGTCCAGCGTGCCTCCCTGGGGAAGACCTCGGACATCACCTCCAGCATGACGTCGCGGCGCTCCTTGTAGACCTGGCGGATGAACTTGACGTGCTCGTCCAGGAAGCCGCCCTTGCCGACTTCGTAGGCCACGTACTGGTTGAAGGTGGCGGTGTGCAGGTCGGCGGCCTGTTTGCTCTGCACCAGCTTGCGGATCACCTCCGGCGGGGCGATGATCCAGGCCAGGCGCAGACCGGGGGCGAGCAGCTTGGAGAAGGTCGAAAGGTAGATCACGTTGCCGCTGTAGTGGCCGCCGTTCGGGCCGCGGAAATCGCTGTCCAGGGAAACGACGGACGGCAGGTGCTCGCCTTCGAAGCGCAGCTGGCCGTAGGGGTCGTCTTCGATGATCGGCACGCCGTATTTGTCGGCCAGTTCGACCAGTTTCTTGCGCCGCTCCAGGCTGAGCGTGCTCCCGGTCGGGTTCTGGAAATTGGGCAGCACGTAGATGAACTTGGGTCCGACCCGCAGGGCCTTCTCGAGTTCCTCGACGATCATGCCGTTCTCGTCGGCCGGAACGGAGACGTAGTGGGCCCCATAGGCGTTCCAGGCCTGCAGCGCGCCCAGGTAGGTGGGGGATTCGACCACGATGTGATCGCCGTTGTTGATGAACAGGCGCCCGATGAAATCCAGCGCCTGCTGCGAGCCGGAGGTGATGAGAATATTGTCTGCCGTGATGTCGATCCCGTAGCGGCTGGTATGGCGGGCGATCATCTCACGCAGCGGCCGGTAGCCTTCCGTCGTTCCGTATTGCAGCGCCTGCGGTCCGACCGTCTCCAGGACCGCGTTGCACGCTTCCTGAAACTGCTTCAACGGAAAGACCTCCGGGGCGGGCAGGCCGCCGCCGAAGGAGATGATGTCCGGTTGTTCGGTCAGTTTGAGCAGTTCACGGATGACGGAGCTGCCCATGCGTTGGGCACGGTAGGCATAGCGATATTCCCAGGGTGTCTGCATTCGTTCTCCTTCGAGGATATGTGGTCAGCGATAAAAAAACCTGGCAGGTACGATTCACCTGTCAGGCGGAGGCTGACTCGATCTTGCCAAGCAGTAGAAACAGGATCAGAAGCATGGCAAATGTATCTTACCGGGTTTTCCCGTTCCGTGCAATATCGAAATATCAGTTGTTTCCATGACAGTTGTCAGGACTTGCCGGCCGCCACCGGGCGGAACAAGGTAAAATGTCCTGCGGAGGACCCATGCGACCCATCCTGAAACCAGGCCGTCTTTCCCTGCCCGCCCGCCTGACCTTGATCCTGCTGCTCGCCAGCCTGCCTGCCTGCGTCCGCCCGGAGCCGACCGGAACGCCGCAGCCACTGGCTTCCTGCGGAGACGGGTTGTGCGGCAGCGGTGAAACGGATGGCAATTGTCCCCAGGATTGCCCCGGCCAGCCCTTCGAGGACCGCTTCGAACTGACCCGCATCCTGTCGGAAGGCAACGGCGAGATCGCCGTGCTGATCGCCTCTCCGCTCGAGCCGCGCTACCCGGAAGGGGCGGGTGTGGTCGTGGTGGTTTCGCCTTTCTTTGGCAGCCAGATCGGTTTCCAGACCAGCCCGGATTTCACCTCGCTCGGCCTGATCCAGATCACCTATCTCTGGCCGGGGCTGAGCGACCCGGCCTGGGAGGCGAGCAGCGCAGGCGAGTTCGACTACGGCGGGGAGGCTTCCATCCAGGCCCTGCAGGACGTGCTCCGTTTTGCCAGCGGCCTGCAGCCGGACGTCTCCGGGCGCTACCTGGTGGCCCTGACGCGTGCCACGCCGCTGATGGACGAAATCGGCCTGTATGCTTCCGCGGATGCGGCCATCGCGGCGGTGAATGTGCTCAGCCTGCACAGCAAACGGCTGCAATCGGTCGGCACGCTGGTGGCTTATGCGCCCGACAGCCTGGATACGATCTCGGCGCTCGAAGCCGGCCATCGCGACCGCAACGGCATCCCGGTCTACAATCCCTTTTACACTTACCCCGGCAGCTACAGCCCGGAACAGATCCGCTTGAATTTCGCCAACCTGCGCTGGGATCCGGGCACCACCAGCGAAGACAGCCCCTTCACCGGCCGGCCGTATCTCGATCTCGACTCCTCCGGCGATCTCAGCGCTCCTGACCATCTCTTCGCGGACCAGGTCCCGGTGATGTTCGGCAAACGCTATTATTCCACCTCCCTGACGCGCGCCCTGCTGGATAACGGTGCATTAAGCCTGGCAGTCTGGCCGGGGGACCTGGCCACGCCCGCGGAGGCGGAGCGGGATTGGCCCTTCCGGCAGACGCTGCCGTCCCACTTCTACGAGATGAACGCCCAGAACCCCGACCTGGACATCAAGGTCATGCTGGTCTTCGGCCAGGAGGACCCGTACCAGGTGGCGATCGACAAACCCCATGTGCACCAGCTCTTCCAGGGTTTCCGCTTCATCGCCCGTCAGTGGGTGCGCCTCAACCCCGACCGTTCCTATGCAGAGCAGCTCCTGCAGCGTTCCGCGCTGGATTTCCCGGACAACCCGGCCAACACCCAGCCGGATGACTGGCTGGAGATCGCCAGTTTTGCCTATCCCGGGCAGGGCCAGGTGAACCAGCGCATGCAATTGGCGGGTGTGGCAGAGATGGCCGACCGTTTGCACACCGGCCGCTGGGACGAGAACGTCGGCCAGACCTTCTATGCGCCGGCGCCCACGCCGACGCCCGAGCCCTGACCGAACGAAAAAACTCCCCGATCCCGGGGAGTTTTGGTTCATCGGTATTCGTCTTCCCAGCCGAACTGCTCGAAGACCCGGCCGGTCAGGGTATTTTCGATGCCCCGGCGCACGTAAGGGATCGTGTTCCCGGGCAGGGCGTTCACCCTCACCCAGCGCAGTTGATCGCACTTGTCCGGTTCGGCGTTGACCGGCTCGCCGCTCCACTCCCTGACCTTGACGAAAAAATCGATCCGTTCGTCCCCCTCGCGGCGGTGGAAAACGCAGGCGAACTCGAGCGCATCGGGCGAGAGATCCAGCCCGATCTCCTCCTTCGCCTCGCGCAGGGCGGCCCGGGTCAGGCTTTCCCCGCCGTCCAGGTGCCCTGCCGGGACGGAGTAATGCCCGTCCATGTAGCCGGTGTTGAACCGGCGCGCCAGGAGGATCTCGCCGCGGCGGAAAAAGAGCAGGTGCACGGTGACCGGGAAGGTGGCGCGCAAGCGGGCAGCCTAGGGATTGGCGTCCTGGGCGCAGCGGAAGCCGGTCTCGAAATCGGCCAGGTCCGGCTCCTGGAAGGAACGGTAGGAGGCCCGGATGCCGTCGGGGGTGTAGGTCCACGAGCCGCCGCGGAAGACACGCCGCGTGCCGGAGTCGGGCCCGGCCGGGTCGAGTTCAGGCGACATGACATAATAGTCGGCCGCATACCAGTCGGCCACCCATTCGGCGGCGTTGCCGGCCATGTCCTCGGCTCCGTACAGGCTGGCCCCGGCCGGGAAGCTGCCCACGGCCATCGTGTCGGCCAGGATGTGGTCGTAATTGGCCAGATTCTCCGCCGGAGGCAGGTTGCCCCACGGGTAGATGTACCCGTCCGGACCGCGGGCGGCCAGTTCCCATTCTGCCTCGGTCGGCAGGCGCCGGCCGGCCCAGGTGCAGTAGGCCTGGGCGTCCTCCCAGGAGACCCAGATCACCGGGTAGTTCGCATACTGGGCGTCGATGAAGTAATAATCGATCACGTTCGAGGAGTTGCGCCGCGGCCGCTGGCAGGCTCCGGCTGTGACACACAGCGTGTACATGCCGTTGGTCACTTCGGTCCGGTCGATCCAGAAGGGCGGCAGCGTGACGGTGTGCTCCGGTTTTTCGTCGCGGTAGCCGTCCTCGAAGCCCATCAGGAACGAGCCTCCCGGCACGTAGACCTGCGGCATGCCGTCCACGCTGGAAACGTTCACCGTGCCGATCCCGGGCGTCGGTTCTGCGGTCGGCTCGACGGTCGGCAGGGAGGTCGGGATCTCCGTCCCGGTCGGCAGGGGCGCCTGCACCGTTGGATCGGTATCCGGGTTCCCGGCGGAGGAGGTGTCCGGCGCGGTCGGACCGGCCGGCTGGCAGGCGCCCACCAGGATCAGGACCAGGAAGAGGGAAGGGACGAGGCGTCGCATGGTTCGCTCCTTGGATAACAGTAAGTTAGTTGGTGACGGACCAGGATCAATCTGTCTTTTTCGACCGCACCAGGCTGGCCCCGATCAGGACCAGGCCGACGAGCACCAGCGCGAGCGGCCACCAGGTCAGGAAGGTCTCCCCCAGGACCGCGGCCAGGATGCCGGCAGCCAGCAGCCCCGCGGCCGGGTATTTGGCCCAGTCGGTCGGCTGGACAGCCCGACGCAGCCAGAGCAGGCCGAAGGTCAGGCCGAAACCGAGCAGCAGGACGCCGGACAGGATCGGGTTCTGTTCCGCGTAGGCGTTCTCCGGGAAGAGCGGCGTCAGGGCGACGACCAGGGCGATGCTGGTGAAGATCCCGGCCGGGATGAGCGCCCACCACTGGCTCTGCCAGCGGAAATAGACCACATAGAAAGGCAGGGCGAAAAGCACCATCGGGACCAGGCCCGGGTTGATGCCCCGGAAGGCCGGGATGCTCTCGACCAGGCCGGCCAGCAGCGGGATGGTGCCGATGATGGTCAGTACCGCAGCCGGGATGAGCGCCCAGCGGTGCGAACGGTTGACCAGGTACACGACCAGGAAGGGCAGGCCGATGGAGTACAGCACCAGGGCGGCGATGAAATTGCCGTTGATGCTTTCGGCAAAGACAACAATGAGGATGATCACGAACAGGACCCAGAACGGGATCAACGCCCACCAGTGCCTGCGCCTGTCGATCAGGAAAGCGGCCAGGAAGGGCAGGGCCACGGCCAGCAGGATCGGCGCAGCGACGAAGGAGCTCTCAACCTCGGCCAGGGCCATCCAGAGGGTCAGGGCCAGGGCGGCGAGGATCAAGACCGGGAAGAGCCAGCCCCACTTGCGCCACCCGTCCAGCAGGTAGGTGATCAGGAAGAGCAGACTGCCGGCGGCGAAGGCGATCGTCCAGGTCTCCGCCGAGAGACCGTCGAGATCGAGCCAGCCCAATGTCTGGGCCAGGAAGAGGCCTCCGGCCAGGATCAGGGCCAGGCCCCAGAAAATGCTTGCCAGGTTCGGTTTCCTGTTCATCGTGTTCCATCCTCCTCGATAGAAAAGGTCGGTCGAACGATGTCGGGCGGTGTCATTGCCCGGGGGTAAATGATGTCAGCTCAAGCACACTGGTGATAGGCGCCGAGAAGACCTGCCCGTAATATTCCAACAGGGTCGAGTCGATCTGTGCACGAACCAGGCCGACGAAGGGAACATACCACTGGCTGGTGTGGATGTCCAGCGAACCGGCCGATCCGGCCCCGCCTTCGACGATGGTGACCGCCATCTGATAGACCACGCGTACCAGGATCGCCTCCTGGGTGATGCCCGCAGGGATATCGATGCTCTGAAAACCCCCATCCATGCGGACATCCAGATGGATCGGGGAGGAGGAGAGGATCGCCAGGTCCGCTCCTCCGGTGGGGTTGACCAGATAGGCGTTTTCCTCGAGCAGGTATTCCGGCTTCCAGCTGTAGGACCAGCCGCTGCCGGCAAGTTCCGCGTAGGAAGGAGCGTAGGGGCCGCTTTGGTGGAAATGATAGGTGTCCAGCACCCCTTTGAGCTGATCCACCAGCAGCATGCTCATCAGGTAAAGCGGGAAGTTGACGATCGTGCCCTCGTCGCAGATGACCAGTTCCTGGATCTCGCGCTGGTGTTTGTGGTCGATGATCTGCACCCCGATGTTGATGTTGCCGATGTCGGCCCGCTCCAGAACGCGCAGGGTGAAATCCGCCGCTTCCGACCCGCCGCTGACCCGGTACTGCCACTCATTCCCGGTCACCAGCGGGACGAGCGGGTTGTCGCAGGGACCGTCCGGCACGGCGGTGGGGGTGGGGCTGGCCGTGAGAGTGGGGGTAATTGTCGGCGGGAGCGGCGTCTCCGTCGGCAGGACGGGCGTCGGTGCCGGGCTGCAGGCGGAAACGAGAAGAACAACCAACAAGAGCGCTGCACATGGAATGGAACGCATCATAACCTCCTGGAGCGGGTCAGGTCGATCGGTGTTGATTTATTGTACAACGGAAAGCCTGTATAATCGCCCCATCCTCGTTTTGGAGTTGCAGATGACCAAGCGTACCGTCCTCATCGCCGCCTGGGTTGTGACCCTGCTCGTCTCGGTCCTGCCGGACGTGATCATCAACGAAGGACTCAAACAGCCTTCGCCCGCCTGACTCTTCCCGGCCAAGCTGGCCGTGCTGGCGCTGGCCGACGAGATCGACCGCCTGCCGTAACGTGGGATTCATGATTTCAGCCCGGGACGAAAGTCCCGGGCTGTTTGATTCGAGGCCGTAGCGTCCTATTTTGAGTGCTGCGGACGCGGCTGGCGCGGTTGCCGGGAACGCGGCGGGGGCTGCGGCGGCAGTACCGGCGCGGGGACGTCGTAGTCGAAGCCCTCCAGCGTCAGGCGCGGCAGGGGCTTGCCCATGATCTTCTCGAGGGCGCGGATCATTTCGCGATCGTCGGGGGTGACCAGGGTGAAGGCGTCGCCGGTGCGCTGGGCGCGCCCGGTGCGCCCGATGCGGTGGATGTAGTCGTCGGCGGTGGCGGGCATGTCGTAGTTGATCACGTGCGAGATGTGCTCCACGTCCAGGCCGCGGGCGGCGATGTCGGTGGCGACCATCACCTGGTAATGGCCGCTCTTGAAGCCGGTCAGAGCGGACTGGCGCTGGCCCTGCGAGCGGTCGGAGTGCAGGCTGGTGGCGCGGAAGCCGGCCTTGTGCACCTGGCGGGCGAGCTTCTCGGCGCGGTGCCGGGTGCGGGTGAAGACCAGCACCGAATCGGTCTCGGTCTTCTTGAGCAGTTCCAGCAGCAGCGCGGTCTTGAGATGCTTTTCCACCGGGTAGAGGGCGTGCGTGACGGTGTGCGCCGGGGCGCTCAGGCCGATGGCGATGCGCCTGGGCTCGCGCAGCGTGCGTGCAGCCAGCTGTTCGATCTCGGGCGGGAAGGTCGCGGAGAAGAGCATCGTCTGGCGCTTGTGCGGGACGTGGGTCAGGATGCGCTTGACGTCCGGTAAAAAGCCCATGTCGAGCATGCGGTCGGCTTCGTCGAGCACCAGGATCTCGACCGCCTGCAGGCGGGCGTTGCCCTGGCTGAGGTGATCGAGCAGGCGCCCGGGGCAGGCCACCAGGATCTCGGTGCCGGCGCGCAGGGCCTTGACCTGCGGCGCGGCGCTCACGCCGCCGTAGATCGTGGCGCTGCGCAGGTTGGTGCCGGTCGCCAGGTCGCGGATCGCCTCGTGGATCTGTTCGGCGAGCTCACGCGTCGGGGTGACGATCAGCGCCCGGGTGCTGTTGCGCGGCCCGGAGAGCAGTTTGTTCAGGATCGGCAGCACGAAGGCGGCGGTCTTGCCGGTGCCGGTCTGGGCGGTGCCGATCAGGTCCGCGCCGCTCAGGGCGGCGGGGATGGTCTTGACCTGGATGGGGGTGGGCATGGTGTAGCCGAGCTTGCGGATGCCGGCCATCAGGCGTGGATCCAGGTTGAACTGGTCGAAGTTCACTTGATTTCCTTTTCTTCAGAGTGCGTGTTGGGGGGAACCAGGGGGGACCGGGAACGTGCAACAGCAGCGACTGCTGAACTATTTCGAATACGTGGAAAGAGAATAACCCAGGACGGCGGGGCTGTCAAGGTGGGCTGGAAGGGGTCTACGGGCTGGTCCGCGGGGTGAACTGATTGATGGTAAAGCCGCCGCTGCAGTCCGTTACGACCGGCGAGAGCAGGCCGTGGCCGTAGTTGCAGTCGAAGTGGAAGTCGCTGACGTAGCCATACTGCCGGTCGAAGCCGGCCTGGACCTGCGTGCCCCAATCGAGCGAACGCTCCAGGACGTCGAAGGACTGCGATACGCTGCGCGGCACCTGGCACCATTCCCCGTACCCGGCAGCGGCGGTCTCCGGCACGCCGCCGCGGACGCGGATGGTCTGCTCCTGGACGATGCAGGTCAGCGGCGTGTAGCCCGAGACGGTCAGGTCGTAGTCGGCGATGGCGGCGCTGTCCCAGCGCAAGCGCGCCTGGGCCAGTTGGATGCGCAGGACGACCTGCTGCGCCGTGACGACGAAAACCGAGAGCGGATCGCAGAGCAGCTGGACGACGACCAGCAGGACCAGCAGGACAAGGATCCAGGTCCGACGGCGCCTGTTGGGGGATCTCTTCGTATTCTCGTTTTCAGCTGCCATTGGAACCTCACTTGGGGGGCAGGGAGCGGGCGAAAGCCAGGCCCTGCTCGACCCAGGCCTTCAGCTCGCTTTCGCTGGAGCAGCCCTGCGGTGCGACCATCACCCAGCCCTTCATCGCCCGGCCGGTGATGTCGAAGAGCTTGACGTGCGGGCGGGCGAGGGCGGCTTCATACGCCTGCAGCCCGACGCGCACGATCAGGTAGTCCTGGTAAACGCCGCAGGCCATGTTGCCGTTGACCAGGTGGCAAATTCCGCCGAACATCTTCTTTTCGACCAGGCTGGGCAGTGGGCCGATCGCGGCGCGCAGGCGGGCAGCCAGGATGTCATCGTAAGGCATGGCAGGATCTCCAGTTGGCTGGATAAGAACAGGACGGCAGAATTCTGCCGTCCTGGGTTGCTTACAGTTTCGGGAAGCGGGGGATGACCACCGCCTCGGTGGGCAGCAGGCCCTTGCCGCTGAGTGGCGAGGAGAATTTCCAGCAGGTAGGCTTCATCCCTGCGCATAGACTAACCTGGTATTGGCAAGGATGCTTTTGCGGCGGATGTAGTTCGGACTTTCCAGCATGGCCTGTTTTTCCACCAGGTCCACGGCGCGGCCGAACAGAGTTTCCAGCTCACTTTTCATATCCACCAGGTCGAAGAGACTCACGCGTGCCCCCGGCTTGAACGTGACCAGCACATCCACGTCGCTGCCCGGGTGGAAATCCTCCCGCAGCACGGACCCGAACAGGCTGAATTCCGCCACCTTCCAGCGGCGGCAGAACTCGGCGATCTGTTCCTTCGGGATGGGGATGTCTGTCTTTCTCATTGCGACCATTTTCCTGCCTCAATTATGCACGAAATAAGGGCGCATGACAAGCAAGAAAAACGGGTGACGGCCATGGCCGTCACCCGGACTACGTTCTACTTTCTGTTCCCGGTTCTCTACAACTTCGGGAACCGGGGGATCACCACCGCCTCGGTGGGCAGCAGGCCCTTGTCGCCGAGCTTCATCTCGGCCGGGGCCGGCCCGGCCTTGTCCGGCGCGGACTGGAAGATGTAGATCGGGGTGCCTTCGGTGGCGTATTTCAGCTCGATGAAGGCCTGCCCGGTCAGCGTGCTTTCCATGTCGGCGGCGCAGGAGGTCACCCAGCCAATCACCCGGCCGCGCTTGTCGAGCACCGGGTCGCCGTTGTGGGCCATGCGCACGCCCTTCTCGGGGAACTTGAAGCGCACGACGATGCCCTTGCGGGTTTGCTCGCGGGCGATGTACGCCTCCCGGCCGATGAACCAGGGCTTGTTGGTCTTGACGTAGCCGCCGAAACCGGCCTCGCCCACGCCCAGGTCCGCCTGGCCGCCCTTGCCGGAACCGTCGCCCATCTCGTGACCGTAGAGCGGCAGGCCGGCCTCCGTGCGCAGCGAGTCGCGCGCTCCCAGCCCGATGGGTTTGATGCCGAACTTGGCCCCGACCTTGAGCAGGACGTTCCAGAACTCGACCGCCTTCTCGGGGTGGACGAAGAGCTCGAAGGCCATCTTCTCGCCGGTGTAGCCGGTGCGCGAAACGATCAGGTCGAAGCCGCCGGCCACCGCGTCGCACAGGTTGGTGCGCTTGAGGGCCATGATGCGCCGGCGCGTGTCGGCGTTGACGCCCAGCGCCAGCAGGATGTCCTGGCTGCGCGGGCCCTGCAGGGCGATGTCGATGCGCATGTCGTTCCCGGCCTTCGGGTCGCGCAGGTTGCGGATCTCGGCGTTGTAGCCGTAGGTGCGCGCTCCCGGGCGGGCGTTGTCGATCCTGACCTTGCCGTCGCGGACGGCCTCCAGCCAGGCGCGGTCCTTGTCGTCGTTGGAGGCGTTGACGACCATCAGGAACTTGTCCCAGGCCCGGCGGTAGATCAGGGTGTCGTCGATGACGTCCGCATCCGGGGTCAGGAACTGGGTGTACAGGCTCTCGCCCGGCTCGAGCGAGCCGCAGTTGTTGGCCACCACCGAGTCGAGGAACGAGGCCGCCTCGTCACCTTCGATCTGGTAGACGCCCATGTGCGAGACGTCGAACAGGCCGGCGTTCTGGCGGGTGGCCAGGTGCTCCTCGAGCACCGAGGAGTACCAGACCGGCATCTCCCAGCCGGCGAAGGGGATGACCTTGGCGCCCATCTGCTTGTGGACCTCGAAGAGCGGGGTGTGGCGCTGTGGAGGCGACTCGTGAGCCGCCGTTTCGGCAGGGGGTGTCCATTTGAAATCGGGCTTGGCCTTGGGCGCAGAATTCTGCGCGCCGACCTCGACGCCCAGGAAGTACGGCTTCAGACCGCTAACGGCTTCGCCCGGATGGGCCGCAGCATGCTGTGTCCCTCCGGCGGATTCGATCACCACGATCGGGCCGGGCATGCGCCGCGGGGTGCCGTCGGGTTTGCCGTCCAGGTTGAAGGAGACGTAGGTGTCGGAGAGGTCGCGCAGCCAGGTGGCGGCCAGGTTGGCGCCCTCCAGCGGCAGCGACAGGCGGAAGTGGTTCCAGGCGACGGCGGTCAGCGTGCCGGGCACCTCGCCAAGCGGGGTGATGACCTTGGTCGGCTGGCTGTCGCCGTACTGCAGGGCCGAGAGGTCGGAAGTGACCGCGTAGTTCAGGAACTGGCGCACGTCCTCGCCCATGATCTCGTAGACGCCGGTGGCGGCCTTGTCGTCGAGATAGTAGAAATGCGGATAGCCATGAACTGTCGGTTCGAAGTCCACGCCGGCGGCCTCGGACAATTCACGCACGCGCACGCGGGCATCGTTCAGGATCTTGAAATCGACCTTGGCCCGGCGCAGGTTCTTGCCCTTGGGCGTGGTGGCGTGATGGGGGATGGCGGCCAGCAGCACGTCGGCGATGATGTCCGCCAGCTGGCGGGACTTCTCCTCGTCGAAGCCGCGCTGCGTGATCCAGGGCGTGCCCAGGCGGATGCCGGACGGGTCGAGGGCGTTGGCGTCCCCCGGGACGGTGTTGCGGTTGCAGACGATGCCGACCACGTCCAGGATGCGGGCGGCCTTGTCGCCGGAGAGGCGCGTCCCGTCCGGCCCCTGGATGACCGAGACGTCCACGTTGAGCAAATGCGAGTTGGTCCCACCGTAGGGGATGCGGAAGCCGCGTTCCTTCAGCCGTTCGGACATGGCCAGGGCGTTCTTCAGCGTCTGCTTCTGGAGCTTCTCGAACTCCTTCGAGCGCGCCAGCTTGAAGGTCAGAGCCAGCGCAGCGAAGATGTGCACGTGCGGACCGCCCTGCTCGCCCGGGAAGACGGCCTTGTCGATCGCCCTGGCCAGTTCCGGGTCGGTGGTCAGGATGATGGCGCCGCGCGGCCCGTTGAGGGTCTTGTGCGTGGTCGAGGTGATCACGTGGGCGTAGCCGACCGGCGAGGGGACCACGCCGGAGGCGACCAGGCCGCCGATGTGCGAGATGTCGGCCAGCAGCATGGCGCCGGCGGCATCCGCGATCTGGCGGAACTTCTTCCAGTCCGGGATCCACGGGTAGGACGAGTAGCCGGCGATGATCATCTTCGGCTTGTGTTCCTTGGCCAGTTCCATGACCGAGTCGTAGTTGATCTGCTCGTTGTGCGGGTCGACGGTGTAGGAGACGATGTTGAAGTACTTGCCCGAGCGGTTGGCCGGGGAGCCGTGCGAGAGGTGCCCGCCGTGGAACAGGTTCATGCCCATGACGGTGTCGCCCGGCTGGAGCAGGGCGTGGTAGACGGCGTTGTTGGCCGGTCCACCGGAAAGGGCCTGCACGTTGATGTAGATCTGCTCGGGCTTGACGTTGTTGGCGGCGAAGGCCTCGGCGCAGCGCCGCTTGGCCAGCGATTCGACGATGTCGGCGTATTCAGTGCCCTTGTAAAAGCGCGGGTCGGAGTAGCGCCGGAAGTCGGCCAGGCGGGCCGGGTAGTCGAGCAGTTCCTTCTGGCTCAGTTTGTGATCGGATTTCTTGGGATAGCCTTCGGCGTAGATGTTCTGGAAGGCGGAGGCCATCGCCTCGCGCACCGCCAGCGGGGCCTGGCTCTCGGAGGGGATCAGGATCAGCTTGCGGGCCTGCCGTTCGGCTTCGATCCGGGTCAGTTCATGGACATCCGGGTCAAGGTCGGCGAGGGTCCCGCGGAAGAGGAAGTCGGACATGGATCATCTCCTGAAGATATGGTGGTTGGAAAAGGATGATTCCGTTCGCGGCTGAATTGTAGGCCGAACCGGGAAGCGGGTCAAGTGAAGAACGGCATGCAACCGGCAGGCCGAATGCCGCCCCCTGGGCGCAAAAACTCCCCGCCTTTCGTTCTGCGGAGAGTTTGCTTCGTTGCGTGCAAGGATGCCTATTTACGCCTGGATGCCATTGCGTTGATCGTCTGCAGCAGGGTGTTGACCACCAGTGTGCCGGACTGCGAGCGGTGCGGGCTGCTGCTGCCGACCGCGCTGCCCTGCACCAGGGCGTTGATGATCGCCTCGGCGTCGCTGCCGCCCTGCTGCTTGGTGTTCATGTAGGCCATGCCGGCGTTGAGCAGGTCGCCCAGGTCGAGGCCGGGATCGTTCTGCTGGCCCTGCGGTGCGGCCTGGCTGCCGGTCATGCCGCCGAGCAGTGAACCGAGCAGATCGGCGCCTGCACCCATCCCTCCCTGGGGCTGCGCAGGGGCCTGGCTGGCGCCCAGCAGCGACTGGATCAGGGTCATGGCGTTCTCGGTGGTGACCGGCGTGCCCTTGAATTCCTTGGAGGCCTGGGAGAGGCCCCTGGCGTACATCTGGGCCGAGCCGCTCTGGCGCTGGCGCAGGATCTGGCTGGCATAAGCCAGCTGGTCGGCCGGGTTGCCGCCCTTCTTGTCCTTCATCGCCTGGGTGATGACCTCGAAGATCTCGACCATGTTGTCGCCGTGGTCGTGATTGTAGGTGTCGGCCTGGTTCAACTGGTCCTTGTTGGTCGCCAGGGTGCTGGCGACGGTCCCGAACAGTTTGACAAGATCGATCGATTGCGGTTTGGCGGGCATTGGTTCTCCTTATTGTTTTACTCATCATACGATGAAACAGTGGGCGCAAAGGGACTCGAACCCCTGACCTTCTCTGTGTAAGAGAGACGCTCTAACCAACTGAGCTATGCGCCCATACGACCGCGCGTATTATACCAAACGGAATTCCCGAAAAGGTTGAAAAGTTTCCGCATGCAGGTTAAACTCCATCCATCCCAAGGGAATGGAGCCCTTATGCGCATCGTCCGATATCAAGTCCGCAATGAACCGCCCTGCAGCGGCTGGATCCTGGAGAACAAGGTGGGTGCGATCGAAGGCGACATCTTTGGCGAGTACCGCCGCCTGGAGGCGGAACTTCCCCTTCCGGAGATCCGGCTGCTGGCGCCCGTGCGCCCGTCCAAGATCGTCTGCATCGGGCGCAATTACGCCGAACACGCCAAGGAACATGACGTCGAAGTGCCCAAGGTCCCGCTGATCTTCCTGAAGCCGCCTTCCGCGGTGATCGATCCGGGGGATACGATCGTATTGCCGCCGCAGTCTCAGCAGGTGGAGCACGAAGCCGAGCTGGTGGTGGTGATCGGGAAACGCGGCCGCAACGTCATCGCCGAGCAGGCGCAGACGCTGATCCTGGGCTACACGGTCGGCAACGACGTCACCGCCCGCGACCTGCAGCGTTCGGACGGGCAGTGGACGCGCGCCAAGGGCTTCGATACCTTCTGCCCGTTCGGCCCGTGGATCGACACCGAGTTCGACCCGTCGGACGCGCTCGTCACCTGCAAGGTCAACGGCCAGCCGCGGCAGATGGCCTCGACGCGCGACATGGTCTTCAACATCGGCCAGTTGATCGCCTTCATCACCTCGGTGATGACCCTCGAGCCGGGCGACCTGATCTTCACCGGCACGCCGGCGGGCGTCGGCCCGCTCAAACCGGGCGATTCGGTCGAGGTGGAGATCGAGGGACTGGGAAAGCTGGTCAACCCGGTCGCGGCCGCCTGACGACATCCGGAACAAGAATCGAAACCCCCCCTGGTAAACTTCTGCCAGGGCGGTTCGTTGATTCGCCTGGATCAGGGGATGATCTGGATCGCGTCCACGTCGCAGCCATCGCCCGCACCGCCGATGGGGGAGAGAATGCGGATCGTGTTGTAGGGAACGTCCGGGATGAGGCTTGCGCTGGTCAGGGCATACAGGTCGATCCCCACGCCGGTGCTGCCGATCAGGGCTGAGGCCGGGATATCCTGGTTATCCGCCTGGGGATAGGCGGCGATGTTCGAGTTGGCGTAAAAGCTTCCCCCGTAATCGAAGACAGTATACCAGGTGGCGCCGGAATCCGGGCTGAGCTGGATGATGACGAAGTCCATGTTGATCCCGCTGCCGGCGGCCCTTTCATAGTAGACAAAGTCCCAGCCGGTGTCCCCGTGGGCGGAGATCGGGCTGGCGAGCGGGAGCGTCAGCGAGCCGCCGTCGCCGATGGTGGTCCAGTAGCCATCCCCGGCCCCGATGTTGATCGTCAGGTTGTTGGTGAAGGTGCAGGTGATCGTCTCACCGGCATCCAGGTCGATCGTCGCCGTGCGCGCGCCGGTGTTGGTCGAGGAACCGCCGTCCGGGTCGGAGCAGGAGAGGCCGGTCAGGCTCCAGCCGGAAACAGATCCCTCGGTGACCGTGTAGGATCCGGCAGCCTGGCTTGCAAAGGTCGTCGAGCTGGCGTCCAGGGGGAAGGACCCCAGGCTGCCCGAGAAGGAGAAGGCCTGCGAGACGGAGACGGCCTTGGTCTCGACGATGACGATCGTGCCCCGGTCCGTATTGGTGAAGGTGCAACTGACCGTTTCGCCGGGGTCCAGGTCGATCGTCGCTGTGCGCGTCCCGATACTGGCTGTCGATCCCCCGTCCGGATCGGAGCAGGAGAGCCCGCTCAGCGCCCAGCCGGCCAGCGCACTTTCGGTGACCGAGTAACTGCCCGGGACGAGGTCCGAAATACTGGTGGATGATTCCCCGAGGGTCAGGCTGCCCAGGTCGCCGCTGAAGTCGAAGGTCTGCGGATCGTCGGGCGTGTTGTCCTGCGCGATCGTGATCGTGCCGCGGCGGGCGTTGGTGAAGGTGCAGGTGACCGTTTCCCCGGCATCCAGGTCGATCGTCGCCGTGCGCGTGCCCGGGTCGGTGAGGCTGCCTCCGTCCGGGTCGCTGCAGGCGATCCCGCTCAGGACCCAGCCGGAGGGAAGGTCCTGGGTCAGCGTATAGCTGCCCACGCCCCGGCCGCTGAGCACGAGCGTGCTGGCAAGCGTGGCATCCGCGTCGTCATCCAGCAGGAAGGTCCCCAGGCTGCCGTTGTAGGTGAAGTTCTGGGCGTCATCGGGAAGCGCATCGACGCGCAGGACGATCGTGCCGGAGGGCGGCGGACTGGTCGGGGTGGCGCTGGCTGCTGGGAGCGGTGTGCGGGTCGGCGTGGCGCTTGGCAGGGGGGTGCGTGTGTGCGTGGCGGTCGGCGTGGCGGGCTGCGGGGTGACGGTCACCAGGCTGTCGGCCGGGAAGACGGGCAGGATGCTTGGCCCGCCGCCGGATGCGGCCTGCGGGGTGAGCAGGCTGTCCGCCCAGGCCGGCGGGGTGAGGATCTCCTGCCGGACGGGTTCGACCCGGCCGGAAGGGTCGGCGGCGGCATATTCCGCATCCGGGTCGATGTTCGAGTCCATGACGGCCGCCACCTGCCAGTCCGGCACGATGCGGATGGCCGCCTGGCCGGCGAGCAGCATCAAAAGCACGCCCAGGGCCAGGAGGCTGCCAAAGGCAACCCACTCGCGCCTTTCCTGCATGTGGCTCATGACCGGCTTTCCTCCCCCAGGGGCAGGCGGACGATGAAGCGGCTGCCGGGCAGTTCTTTCTCATCCTGGCCGGGGCTCTCGATCCAGATGCGGCCTGCATGGGCGTTGACGATCCCCCGGGCGATGGCCAGGCCCAGGCCCGGTCCGCCGCCCTTGAATTTCGTCTTCCCCGAGGAATGCAGCAGGACCTCGCCGGTCTGGAAGAATTTTTCGAAGATCGCCTCTTGGTATTCACGGGCGACGCCGATGCCGGTATCCTCGACGGCGAGCTCCACCTCGGGCCTGCCCAGCGGGTCGGTCTGCCGGCTGCCGAGGATGCGGATCGTACCGCCATCCGGGGTGTACTTGATCGCATTCATCACCAGGTGGTAGAAGACCTTGTAAAGCAGATCCGGATCGACCTGGATGGTCGGCAGGCCGGTCAGACCTTCGCTGTGCAGGGACAGGTTGCGTTCCTTCAGGCTGCTGCGGAAGGTCTTTTCCACGCGCAGGAACACGCTGTTGAGCTGGACGTTTTCCGGGACCAGCTTGAGCGCATTGCTGTCAATGCGGGTCACGTCGAGCATGTTGTTGACGATGTCGGACATGCGCTCGGTGCCATCCAGGATGCCTCGCGACAGCGGCTCCAGCTCCGGCTGGGAGCTTGTTTTCGAGATGAGCATCTGGGCATAGCCCTTGACCAGGGTCAGCGGGGAGCGCAATTCATGCGCCGACACGTCGATGAAGCTGGTCTTGGTGCGGTCCATCTGTTCCAGCGTGCGGTTGGTCTTTTCGAGTTCGGCCGTGCGTTCCTGCAGGCGGGCGGTCATCTCGTCGAAGGTGCTCGCCAGCGTGCCGATCTCGTCGGCACTGCGGATGCCGCTGCGCCGGTCCAGGTCGCCGCCGGCAATGGCCTGGGAGGTCCTGACCAGCGACGAGAGCGGGTTGATGATCAGGCGCGAGATGATGTAGCCGATGACCACCACGGCCAGCATGGCGGCGGTGAAAAGGAAGACATAGGTGTTGCGGCTGGCCGAGCCCGGGGTGATGACGAATTCGAGCGGCAGGACCACGCCGAAGACCGCGATGCGGTCGTCACTGATGCGCAGCGGGCCGCGCGCCACGCTGTACCAGCGGCCTTCGGAGGAGAAATTCTCCCCGTAGACCAGCTGCTCCGACCGGATGATCGACGGGTAGGCTCCCTCCGGCAGGGCGAGCGAGGCGGCGCTGTCGCCGTCCAGGCTGAAGGCGCCCATGGTCGTGGCGATGGCCTGGCCCTCCTGACCGTACAGGATGATGTCCGCCAGGCTGACGCTCTTCAGGTAGGGCAGGATCGTTTCCAGGGAGGAACCGATGACGACCACCCCGACGATCTCGTCGTCGGCGGCGACCGGCAGGGCGGTGTAGTAGAAGTAGCGCAGATCGGCGGGATCCTGTCCCAACCAGCGGCGGGGAGGCGCCTGGGGGTCCGCGCCGGCCAGCAGCCCCTGAACGAGCGGATTCCCGGCCACGACCCCGGAGGCAGGCGCGGCGCTGACCCGGCCGTCGCTGCCGGTCAGCAGGGAAAGCACTTCCCGGCCCGTGCCGTCGACCAGGCGGATCGCCTCGGCGTCCAGGCCGCCGGCCAGCGGCCTGACCAGCCGGGACAGTTCCATTTCATCCCCGGCCTGCAGCGCCTCCGCCAGCCCCTGCGTATTGGCGACCAGGCGGGCGACCTCGATGTGTTTCAATTCCTGGCGGGCCATGCCGTCCGAAAGGACGCGCCCGGCCTCCAGCAACTGGTTGGTCAGGCGCTCGTTCAGCGAATTGGCCACCAGCCGGGTGACCACGTACACGCCGGTCACGGCCACGATCAGCGTCAGGATCAGGTAGGGCAGGATGACTTTGGTTCGAATGCTCACGCGGTTCTCCGGTGGAAGATGTTCAGATCATTCCCGCCCCAATTATAAGGACGAACCTCCAGGAAACCCGTGCAGCTTCCAGATACCGGAATATCAGTTTTGTAAGCTGGTCCAGCCTGGCCGGGCTCCTCCGCGCGCATCCCAATCACCTAAAAAGGGTGATTCGTCCGTTGGCATTCTTCTGTATAATGAGCGTACCAGGAAAAGGAGATCCTATGAAACGCCTGACCCCCCTCTTTCTCGTCTTTGCCGTATTGCTGTTCGCCTGCAGCCTCCCTTCCACGGTCACGCCGACCGTGCCTCCGGTCGTGACCGAGCCGCCGGTGGTCACCGAACCGCCGATGGCGCCCAATGCCATCTGCAACGAAGTCGCGTTCTACCTGGATCCGTCGCTGGGAAGCGGTGTGACCTGCGAAACGATCCTCGAAAGCACCTCCGAGATGGAGATGTATCCGCAGCACACCCTGATGACCCTGCAGGGATACCCGCTGACCGGCAAGTTCTTCGAAGCGATGATCCGCGTCTATCCGGTGGCAGGCTACACCGCCCAGCGTCCCGAACTGGTGCCTTCATTCGTCGCCGAGCTGCAGAGCCTGACCGGCGGCGCCCCGGCCCCGATTTTCGGCGGGACCTTCGATTCGCCCCACCTGCCCTTCCTGCCGATCTTCCCGGCCGGCCAGGTGTTTTTTGCCCAGTATGCGGTCGTACCTTTCCAGAGCGGCAGCGGCATCCGTTACCTGGCGGAATACGCCCAGTACACCGCCCCGGTGAACAACACGGACCTGTTCTACACCTACCAGGGCCTGACCGCCGATGGGCAGTACTGGATCTCGGCCATCCTTCCGGTCAATCTCGCCATGCTGCCGGCCGATGCCACCAATCCTCCGGGCGGGGTATCCTGGGAGGACTTCAGCAACAATTATGACGCCTACATCACCGACATGGTCAACCAGCTGAACGCCCAGCCGGGGGACAGCTACCTGCCCGGGCTGGCTGCCCTGGATGCGCTCGTCACCAGCATCACGGTCACGCCGTAAGCGAACCCAAACCCATGCGAACGCCCCGGAGATTCCGGGGCGTTGTCTTTTCCCCCCGTGCGGTCGATCCGGGCGATTGCAGATCGACACGCGGCCGACAGGGGCACCGCGGCACGGTCCACGGCCGCATCAGCGTAGATTCCAGAAGGAAGATTTCTGTCCGGGATAAAGACGGATCGGCTGGGACGCCGGCGGGCGGCGCTCCGGCGTCGTACCTGCCGGCTGGGCGACCAGGAAGTTGGCACTCTGTTCCTCCAGCCCGAGCTGGGTCACGCCAACCTGAACGGGCGTTTCCGTCGCCGTCGCGGTGCCGGTGGGCGTGGGACTGAAGGTGGGGGTGGCCGAGGGCGTCGGGGTAAAGGGCGGGAGGCTGTCCCAGCGGAGGCTGAAACCGCCCATGGGCAGATCCTCATCGCTTGTCCATTCCAGGTACAGGGAACCGGAATGGGCGGTCAGGCTGGCGGGCAGGCTCGATCCGGAGAAGGTGCCCAGCAGGGTTCCGGAGGCGTTCGATCCATCGTAGACACGCAGCAGGTCGCCGCCGTCCTCGGTGACAAAGCTGCTGAACGACAGCGTGATGCTGCTGGCCCCGTTCGCAGGGTTGATGCGATAGGAGCATTCCTCGGAATTTGCGTAGCTCCCGTCCGGACCGCCCGAGTCGTACAGCGTGCCGGCCGGCTCGGACGATGCAGTCGCCGCACACATGCCCTCGAAGGGCGGCGTGGCGCTGGCGGTCGGGAGCGGGGTGGAGGTCGGGGTGGTCGTACCGGCCGGGCTGGCGGTGAAGGTCGGGCTGGCGGTGAAGGTCGGGCTGGCGGTGTCCGTCGCGGCTGCAGCCATCGCTTCCGCCAGGGCGACGGTTCCCTCCGTGTCCAAGGTGGCGGTTTCTTCAGGGGACAGGGACATGGGGGCCATGGGGGCGAAAGCGGACACGACCAGCACCTGTTGTTCGGGGATGAAGTTCAGGTAGGCCGGTTCCCATAGCCCTCCGCTGCCCGCAGTCACGTAGTCACCGAGGTAAGCGCCGGTCGTGCGGTTGTAGCGCTTGACGGTGTCATCGCCCCAGCTGCCGACATACAGGTTGCCATCCGGACCGAAGGTCAACCCCAGGGCATTTCTCAGTCCACCGCTGCCAGAGGCCACGAAAATGTTGATGAACGCCCCGGTCGTCCCGTTGAAGCGGAGAATGTTATGGTTTTTATCGGAGGCGACGTACAGGTTCCCATCCGGTCCGAAGGTCAGGTCTTCGGGAGATCTGAGACCGCCCGCGCCGGCAGCGACGAAGACGTCGATGAAAGCGCCGGTCGTGCCGTTGAAGCGCAGGACGTTGTTCTTTCTGTAGTCGCCGACGTAGAGATTGCCGTCCGGGCCGAAGGTCAGGCCTGCGGCCTGGTCCAGGCCGCCCGAGCCGGCGGCGACGAAAACGTCGATGAAGGCGCCGGTCGTGCCGTTGTAGCGCAGCACGCGTTTGCCGGCGGTGTCCGCCACGTACAGGTTGCCGTCGGGTCCGAAGGCCATGCCGCAGGCCTTGGTCAGGCCGCCGCTGCCGGCCGGGACGAAGGTGTCGACGAAAGCGCCGGTCGAGGCATTGAAGCGGACGACGTTGCCCGAATTCCAGCCGCTGACGTAGACATAGCCGTCCGGTCCGATCAGCGGGTCGAGCGAATAATCCAGTCCGTTCGGCCCGCTCTGCGCCGGTACCCGGGGTGCGCCGACGGTATCGAACCAGTTGACCAGGTCGTTGCGGCTGCTTCCGACCACCAGGTCGTTCTGGAGATAGCTGCCATCCTCGTCGACGGCGGAGGCGAGAATGTTGAAGGTGTAGCCGAGCCGGGTATAGGTGTGGCTGACCGAGGCCGGATCGCCGGCGTACGTTTGAATGGTATCGTCGCCCCAGTTGATCGTCCAGGAGCTGATCGTATCCTCGCCGGGGTCGACCGCGTTCAGGTTGAGCGTGTACACCTGGCCGACGATGGCCGTCGAGGCGCCGGTGGTCAGCAGGGTCGGAGGCGTGTTGCTGACGACGACCGTCGCCGCGGCGGTGTCGCTGCCGCCGCGCCCATCGCTGACCTGCACCGAGATCGGGTAGCTGCCGTTATCGTCGATGCCGAAGCTGTACAGGGTCGCCCAGCTGACCGTGGGGGTCGCGCCGCTTGCGTCGCCATAGACGGCATCGTTGTTCAGGTCCCAAAGGTAGGTCAGCGGATCGCCGTCCGGGTCTGTGGATGCGGAAGCATCCAGGACGACCGGGTCGCCTTCGGCGATCGCGTACGGTCCGCCGGCGTCGGCGGTCGGTGTGTTGTTGGGCAGGGGCGTATTGGTCACCGTCGGAGTATGGGTGGGCGTATGGCTGGGCGTGAAGGTGGGGGTATCGGTGTCGGTGGGTGTGAAGGTGTGCGTGTCCGTCGGAGTATGGGTGTGCGTCCGGCTGGGGGTGAACGTCGGAGTATGCGTGAGTGTGTCGGTCGGCGTGAAGGTGTGCGTGTCCGACGGGGTCGGGGTGTGCGTC
>Ga0233425_10004079_pt1 | contig 25168 bp, 25 predicted proteins | sample Watercolumn_Towu_2_FD_181712 | JGI IMG/M metagenome (GOLD analysis project Ga0233425, IMG submission 181712) | Freshwater microbial communities from Lake Towuti, South Sulawesi, Indonesia - Watercolumn_Towuti2014_140_MG | ecosystem: Environmental > Aquatic > Freshwater > Lake | place... | reverse complement strand
TTGTTCTCGAACTGTTCCAGATCCAGCGCCCTTTCAGCCAGACACTGCGAAGAACGGACATTTTACAGACATCGCGACGGTGGTCAAGGGATTTTTGACGAGGGCACCGGCCTCATGGCATTTTTTGTTTGTGATCCCCCGACTCTCTCCTATAATTTCGAATTCGCCATTCCGGCGGGCGCGCTTCTGCGGCCGCCTTCATTCCAGATTCACCGTCCATTCAAACTCACAGGAAGACATCCAGTGCGCAACAACTTCATCTTCACTTCCGAATCGGTCTCCGAAGGGCATCCGGACAAGGTCGCCGACCAAGTCTCCGACGCGGTCCTCGATGAACTCCTCAAGCAAGATCCGAAATCGCGCGTTGCGGTTGAAACCCTGGTCAAGACCGGAATGGTCGTCCTCGCCGGGGAAGTAACGACGACCGCTTGGGTCGACACCGAAGAACTGGTCCGCAAGGTGGTCAAGGAGATCGGCTACGACGACCCGGCGATCGGCTTCGATTGGCAGAGCTGTGCGGTATTGGCCGCCATCGGCAAGCAGTCTCCCGACATCGCCATGGGCGTGGACGAGAGCAACAGCCACGAACAGGGCGCCGGCGATCAGGGTCTGATGTTCGGCTATGCCACCGACGAGACCGACGTGCTGATGCCGGCCCCCATCACCTATTCCCACCGTCTGGTTCAGCGCCAGTCGGAAGTGCGCAAGCACAAGGTGCTGCCGTGGCTTCGCCCCGATGCAAAAAGCCAGGTTACCCTTCGCTATGAGAACGGAAAGCCGGTGGCGGTGGATGCGGTGGTGCTGTCGACCCAGCACTCCCCCGAAATCAGCCAAAAAGACATCCGCGAAGCCGTGATGGAAGAGATCATCCTGCACGTGCTCCCGCGTGAGTGGCTGCATAAGGACACCCAGTATTTCATCAATCCCACCGGCCAATTCGTCATTGGCGGGCCGGTCGGCGACTGCGGCCTAACCGGCCGCAAGATCATCGTCGACACTTACGGCGGCATGGCCCGCCACGGCGGCGGTGCCTTCTCCGGCAAGGATCCGTCCAAGGTCGACCGCTCCGCCGCCTACATGGCGCGCTACGTGGCCAAGAACGTGGTTGCCGCCGGCCTTGCGAGCCGTTGCGAAGTCCAGGTTTCCTACGCGATCGGCGTCGCCGAGCCCACGTCCGTGGCAGTGGATACCTTCGGCACCTCGAAGATTCCCGAGGAGAAACTGAGTCAGCTGATCCGTGAGCACTTTGACATGCGCCCGAAAGGCCTCATAACCGCGTTGAACCTGCTACGACCGATCTACCGCGCAACCGCAGCCTACGGCCACTTCGGACGGACCGAGGACAGTTTCACCTGGGAGAAGACCGACAAGGCCGAAATCCTGCGGGACGCGGCAGGCCTGTAACCGCTTGCGCCGGGAGAATCCCGGCAGATCCGCGCCGGCTGAGGGGCGCTGCGACGGATCCGGCAATTGCCGGATCCGCCAGGCTCAGCCCGGACGGTTGGCACTTCGCAACGGCGCTCGGTTCTTCTCTGCCGGTTCCCTTTCGTGGAACCTGCCCGACGACGGACCGGCAGGGATCTCATCAGAGGACTCAACATGAACGCTGTGACCAACACCACCTTCAACGATTTCCACGTCGCCGACCTGAAACTGGCGAACTGGGGCCGCAAGGAAATCCGCATCGCCGAAACGGAAATGCCGGGGCTGATGGCGATCCGAGACGAATACGCCAAGAGCCAGCCGCTCAAGGGCGCCCGCATCACCGGCTCGCTCCACATGACCATCCAGACCGCAGTGCTGATCGAGACCCTCAGCGCCTTGGGGGCTCAAGTGCGCTGGGCTTCGTGCAACATCTTCTCCACCCAGGACCACGCCGCTGCCGCCATCGCGGCCGAAGGCACGCCGGTGTTCGCCTACAAGGGCGAGTCCCTGGAGGAATATTGGGATTTCACCCACCGCATCTTCGAGTGGGCCGACGGCGGCTATTCCGACATGATTCTGGACGACGGCGGCGATGCCACCTTGCTGCTGCACCTGGGTGCCCGCGCCGAAAAGGACGGTTCCGTCCTCAACAATCCCGGTTCGGAAGAGGAGCGGGTGCTGTTCGCCACCATCAAGAAGAAGCTCGCCAGCCAGCCATCGTGGTATTCCACCCGCCTCGCCCAGATCAAGGGCGTCACCGAGGAAACCACCACCGGCGTGCACCGCCTCTACCAGATGCACGAGAAGGGTGAGCTGAAGATCCCCGCCATCAACGTCAACGACTCGGTCACCAAATCCAAGTTCGACAACCTCTACGGCTGCCGGGAATCCCTGGTGGACGGCATCAAGCGTGCAACGGACGTGATGGTGGCCGGCAAGATCGCCCTGGTGTGCGGTTACGGCGATGTTGGCAAGGGTTCGGCCCAGGCGCTGCGGGCGCTGTCGGCCCAAGTGTGGGTCACCGAGATCGACCCGATCTGCGCCCTGCAGGCGGCGATGGAAGGCTACCGGGTGGTGACCATGGATTACGCCGCCGACAAGGCCGACATCTTCGTCACCTGCACCGGCAACTACCACGTCATCACCCACGACCACATGGCCAGGATGAAGGATCAGGCCATCGTCTGCAACATCGGGCATTTTGACAACGAAATCGACGTCGCCTCCATCGAAGCCTATCAGTGGGAGGAAATCAAACCGCAGGTCGACCACATCATCTTCCCCGACGGCAAGCGCATCATCCTGCTGGCCAAGGGCCGACTGGTCAACCTGGGCTGCGCCACCGGCCATCCTTCCTACGTGATGTCCAGTTCCTTCGCCAATCAGACCATCGCCCAGATCGAGCTGTACACCCGCAACTCGGACTATCCGGTAGGCGTGTATACCTTACCCAAGCGCCTGGACGAAAAGGTTGCGAGGCTGCAACTGAAGAAGCTGAACGCTCAACTGACCGTGCTTTCCGAACAGCAGGCGAACTACATCGGCGTACCGGTGGACGGCCCCTACAAGTCGGAACATTACCGGTACTGAACCCGCCGGCAGGCGCGCGGCCCGTAGCAACCCGCTGCGGGCCGTTTCCGGTTTGCGCCGGGAGTTGCCGCCCCGAACTCCGCAGGAAGCCGGCCGCCCCAGCGGGGCGACGGAAACGCGTCAGGCAGCCCGCAACAGGCGCCAGACTTCCTCCAACATGGCGCGCCGGTAAAACAGCACTTTCCAGCGTCTCCCTCCGCACTGCCGCCACAAAACCGCGGAACGGATCGCGGCCAGCAGCAGCGACCGGATGCGGTTGGCAACATCCGGGTTGCTCAGATGGGCCGGTTCGCCCTGCACCATGATGCGAGGGCGGAGTTCGCTGATATTCTGCTGATAGACCTCGGCCAATGCGGCCAAGACCTGATCATGAGTCAGGCCGAAGTGGGCCGCCTTGGCACTGACGCGCTCGACTCCGTCCCGCACACTTTGCTGCATGCGCGGCCGCTCGTTCAGCTTGATCTCCAAAACCACCACCGCCGCCGCGTAGCGCGCCAACTCGCTGTCGATTCCCTGGCTACTTCCTCCCAGCTGCTGCTTCAAAAGCTGCAATCCCGTCTTGAGCCGGTCCAGTCCACCGTAGACATCGAGCACGGAGTCGGCATTGATCTTGAAAATGCTCGCCACACAGGTCTCCAGTCCCTCGCCGTTCGCCATCCCCGTACGCGCCAGGCGCTGGACCAGCGAAACCGCCTGGACCAGACCGGCAAGGGCGACCGTTTGATTGGAGAGTGTCTTGATGGTCACGGCGACGGGCAAGGGTGATGGCGGAAAGCTTCAGCGATCTCGGTGGTCACGGCCTGGCAGGCGGTCGTATTTGAGCGAGGAACCGTGTGAAAGGCTCACCGGATATTTTTCGGCGTTTCTCGCCAGCTTGTCCTCCACCGCCGCGTTCAGATCGATTTGCAACTGGTCCGCCAGACGCAACAGATAGATCAGCACATCGGCGATTTCTTCACGAACCTGCGCATAGTCACGGGGGCTGTCCTGGAGACGGCGCGATTCTTCCTCCTTCATCCATTGAAACGGTTCCAGCAACTCAGCGGCTTCGACCGCCAGCGCGGTGGCCAGATTCTTGGGGCTGTGGAATTGCTCCCAATCCCTGGCCTCGGCGAACTCGCGCAGACGCGTTTGGAGATGTTGAAGATCCATGAGCAGTTCAATATTTATTAATGGGCGCACTCTGGGCGACAATAGGCGCCCTCGACAAGCAATCGAATTCCTGAGTATGTCCGGACGCGTCAAACCCAACGACAACAGCGGCTTCATTATGTACCAATTCGCTAACCAGCGAGGGACCGAACGTGGATAGCCTGCTCCAAGAATTGCAGAAGACCATAACCGGATTGGAAAAATTGGCCGACAAGCCGGCCACCAGTTCCGAACAGCTGGACGAATTGCTGGACCAGCTGTTTCAGCAGAAGACCGACCTGGCCAAGGTGCAGCTCAACGCCTCGGCCCCCAGCTACCAGCAGTCGCTGAGCGCGGTACGTCAGGCGGCGGGCAAGGTGGACCGGGCGGTCAAGGATTCCGCAAAGCTTGCAGAGATGTGGCCGGCAGTGAATGACGCCATCGGCAAGCTGGCGAAGCTGCTCGACCACCTGGCCCCCATCGACTGAGGGGGAGGAGCTCACCCCCCTGGCCGTACGACCCCGGAGGGATGCCAGAAGCGCGGACCAATCCAGCGCTTCCCGATAATCGGATCGGGTACCGGCGCCGGCCCCAGTATGAAATTCCGGCAGCCGCTCCATTTCGCCTCCCGTGGTGGCGACGGGACGGTCAGGATGCGAAAGCGGGCGCGCCGAAGACTGCCCGCTACGGCGTCTTTACGGAGCTGCCTGCATCCGGGCCAACATTTCCGCCACCGATTTGGCATCCAGCGCCGGATCCACCTGATCGTTGATCTGCCGAATCATCAGTTGCGGATCCAGGATAAAGGTCCTGCGCTTTGCCATCTTCAGCACGGGGAGCTTGACGCCGTAAGCCTCGGTCACCCGGGCGTCCGGATCGGACAGCAGGGCGAAGTTGAGCCGGTGTTTGCGGTGAAACTCCGCCAAGTCCGCGACATCGTCGGTACTGATCCCGAAGACCTCGGCATTCCGGTTGCGAATCAGCTGGATGGAGTCGCGAAATGCGCAAGCCTGGGTGGTACACCCCGGTGTCCCGGCCTTGGGATAGAAATACACGACCGTCCAGCCCCTGCCGGCACGGCTCGCCAAATTCACCAAATTTCCGTCCTGGTCGCGGAGCTGAAAGCTCGGCGCCTTCTGGCCCACCTGCAGCGGCTCCGCACCTGCACCGCTCAACGGGTACAGCAGCGCCACGGCTGCGGCGAATCGGTACAACGCCTTCATGTTTGCTACCTCAATACGCTGAATGCGATCCCGTCACCCCGAATCATGGGGTCGTTTCCGGCGTAGGCACCGAATCGGTCCCTCCCGGATTTCTCCACGCCCGGCACCGGAGAACGCGGACCCCGGCGGATCACGGCCGGGGTCCGCCGCCTAGAGCCCTTCCCTCAGCGCAGCACGACAAAAAAAGCCGCGCCGTCACGCTGGATGTTCAGCAGCAGTTCGCTACGCCCCGCTGCCGCTTCCTTCAGCTCCGACAGCCTGGCCACTTCCTGGCGGTTCGCCCCGACGATCAGATCGCCCGGCCGCAACCCTGCCTGGAAGGCCAGGGAGCCGGTGTGGATCTTCTCGATGCGGACCCCGCTCTCGGTGTCAGTGGGACTGGAGTTGACCAACAGGGTTCCGGCCAACTTGGGATGAATGCGGCGTCCGTCCTCCTGGGTCAGCTTCGGCTTGGTGATCTCGGCGGTCTTGCGCAGCGTTTCCCCCTTGCGTAACACCTCGATCTCGACCTCGTCCCCCACCTGCGCCATGCCCACCGCGTTGCGCACATCCATTCCGCTCTTGATCCGTTTCTGGTTGATCGCCAGCACGATGTCGCCGGCTTCGATACCGGCCTTGTCCGCCGGCGAGCCGCTTTGAACCCCGGTAACCACGGCCCCTTGGGTCTGACCGATCCCGAACGCCTGGGCCAGGTCCGGCGTCAGATCCTGGATGTTGACGCCCAGCAGCCCGCGCTGCACTTCCCCATGCTCCACCAGCGCCTTCTTGATGCTGACAGCCATGTTGGAGGGGATGGCGAAGCCGATTCCCACGTTGCCGCCACTGGGTGCCAGAATCGCGGTATTGATGCCGATCAGCTCGCCGCGCAGATTGACCAGTGCGCCACCGGAATTGCCGGGGTTGATGGAAGCATCGGTCTGGATGAAGTCTTCCAGTCCTTCGATACCGAGCCCCGATCTGCCCAGTGCGCTGATGATGCCCGAGGTCACGGTCTGGCCGAGACCGAACGGGTTGCCGATCGCCACCACGAAATCGCCCACCTGCAACTGGGCCGAATCCGCCACCGGCAATTCGGTGAGGCCGTCGGGATCCATCTTGATCACGGCAATGTCGGAAACCGGATCGGTTCCGATCAGCTTGGCCTTGCGCTGACGGCCATCATGGAGCGTCACCAGGATCTCGTCGGCCTTATCGATCACGTGGTTGTTGGTCAAGACGTAACCATTGCGGGCATCGACGATGACCCCGGAGCCAAGGCTCGAACTCTCCCGTTGACGCGGCGCATTGGGCAGATCGAAGAAATAGCGGAAGAACGGATCCTGCATCAGCGGGTTCTCCGCAACCTGGATCTTGGTCTTGGTGGAGATGTTGACCACCGCCGGCATGGCCTTTTTCAGCATCGGCGCCAGGCTCGGCATGGCCAGCGCATCCCCGCCGAGCGGCCACCCCGCCTGGCTGGACTGGAGCGGCATCCCGGCAAGCAGGGAAGCGGCGAGAAGGCATGCAAAGCTGCGTCGGAAAGGAACGGGCATGAAGTTACCTCGATGGATGCGGAAATTCGGTAGAAGCGGCGACGAACCTCGGCCGTTAGACGCGGAGATGGGGACGACGGTGCCCGAAACAAAGCACCGGTCCTTCCCTCGGCGGCGATGGTCTATTATATGAAACGCCCAAAGTCCCGCCATTGTGACGCTAGTCACCGGGACCTTGCAGTGGCGGCGACGGGTCGAACTCATTCCATGCAAACACGTCGCATCATCCAATCCCGGCACTCGCGCACCATGGCAGTCACCGCTACCGACTTCGAATTCCAGGATCTGCGTCGCCTGATTCCGCTCAACATGCTGTCGGCCGATCGCTTCGACAAGCTGTGCGCGGCCACGGCGATCGAGGATGCCCCGAAGGGCAGCGTGCTGTTCTCCAAAGGCGACACCAAAAACGAATTCGTTTACGTGCTGAAGGGTACCGTCTCGCTGCAGGCCGACGGCATGGAGTTGGAAACCATCAGTGGCGGCACCGAATCGTCCCGCTTCGCCCTGGCCCACCAGATTCCCCGCAAGGTATCGGCGGTCGCCAAGGACCGGGTCCGTTTCGTAAGGGTGGATGCGAGTTTCGTCAACCAGGCCAGCGAAAGTTCGTCGCGGGGCCGCGCCAACTACGAGGTGTCGGAGGTCCAGCAGGACCACGAGGACGATTGGATCACCACCCTGCTCAGTTCCCCCATCTTTCAGCGGCTGTCACCCGCCAATCTGCAGCAGTTGCTGCGCAACCTGGAAGAGATCGAAGTCACCGAAGGCCAGAAGATCATCCAACAGGACGAGCCCGGAGATTATTACTACGTCATCAAGAAGGGGCGCTGCGCGCTGAGCCGCAAGCCCACCCGCAACTCCCGCGACATCAAGCTGGCGGATCTCAAGACCTGCGATACCTTCGGGGAAGACTCCCTCATCTCCGACCAGCCGCGCAACGTTTCCATCACCATGCTCACGGACGGTTCCCTGCTTCGCATCGACAAGGCCAACTTCATCCGGCTGGTGAAAGAGCCGGTCATCTCCTATCTCGACTACCAACAGGCTCAGGAAGTGGTCGACCAGGGTGGTGCGTGGCTGGACGTCCGCACCTCGGCCGAATTCGAACTGGGTCACCTGCCGGGGGCCGTCAACGTCCCGTTCCTGGCCCTGCGGATGGAACTCGCCAACCTGGAGCGCAAGCGCCAGTACGTCCTGGTCTGCGAGAACGGCAAACTCAGCGAGGCGGCCGCTTTCTTGCTGATCCGCAATTCCTTCCCCGATGCCCATGTGATGCGCGGCGGGCTGACCTCCGTCGGCCGCCGGCTCCGGGGCAGCCCGGCTCCGGCGCTGGTGCCGGACAGCATCGCCAAGACCACTGCCCCCCCGCCGGCGGCCGCCCCCCAAGTCGCGGCGCCGGCAGCCGAGCCCGTACCGGAACTACCTGCCGCGGACGCGGAGGGCCCGATCGATTTCGCACCGCTGGACTCCCTCTCCATGCTGGACCTGCTCCCCGCGGAACAGGAAGCGGTCCCCGCCGCCCGCCAAGCCGAAGCGGCACGCCCGCCGGCAGACCTGCAACTGGCAGCCGCCAAGGCGGAGCTGGCCGAACTCAGACGGCAGGTCGCCGGCAAGGATGAGGAAATCGCCACCCTGCAGCGATCCCTGCAACAACAGACCCAGGCTGCCGCAACGCGGGACGCCTTGCGGGCGGAGGCGCTGGAGGCCGAGCTGAAAGCCACCCAGGTCGACAGGTCGAGGTTGCAGGAACAATTACAGTCGCAGCAGCGGGATCCGGGCGACGGCGGAGAGCGTGCGGCCGCAGCGCGCATCCAGGAATTGGAGGCCCAGGTTAGCGAACTGACCGGGGTGGTCCAGGAATTCCTGGAACAGCAGGCCGGTGGCAATGACGACAGCGATTCGTTGCGGGCAGAGCTGGAAACCGTCCGAACCCAGGCCAGCGCCGACGTCATGTCGCTGCAAACCAAGCTGCGTGCGGAAGAGCAGGAAGTCTCCCGGCTGCGGCGCGAACTCGACGGAACCTACGCCCAGGTCCTGCAACTGCAGACCGGGCTGCACGGCGGCAGTGGCCGCCGCAAGTCCCCTTGGCGCACCCAGGCCGTGTCCATCGTCATCGGCTTCGCGCTGTTGTTGTGCGGGATGCTCCTGACGCTGTTCCTGCTGCGGGTGGCCGACCTGGGCCACTCCCTAGGGGTGATGGACGCCGGCAGCGAACCGGTTCGTCCCCTTGCGCCTCCGCCGCTACCAGCGCTGCCGCAGCTGCCTGCGCCACCTCCTGCATGAGCGAGGAAGGGCACTGGCGCCAGCTCTGCGAAATGGAGTCATTGCCAGACCGGGGCTGCAGGGAATTCCGCTACGGCCGGGACGATGAAGTCAACCGCGGCTTCCTGGTGAGACTGGGCGATGCGCTGTATGCCTACCGCAACTCCTGCCCACACCTGCAGATTTCCCTGAACTGGCTGCCGCACCACTTTCTTGACGAGCGCCGCGTCCACATCCAGTGCGCCCTGCACGGAGCCCTGTTTGACATCACCACCGGAGAATGCATCCGCGGCCCCTGTTTCGGCCGTTTCCTGGACTCCATCCCGCTTCAGGTGGCGGACGGCTGGGTGCGGATTCCCGATCTGGTCGACGGTGAACCGGGCGACAGCCTCCGCGAAGTGCAGCCCGCCGACGGCTGACCGGCCGGCCTGCCAGGATAGGCCGGCCGACTCCTGAGACTTCCCGTCAACGGGACCTGGCGACCGCTTCAGCGGTGCATGGACGCCGGGGTCACCACGCCGTGCAGGACAGCGGCCGAAGAAATCGGCGATGCCCTGGCCGAGCGGCATCCCCCCGCCGCCCCGATTCAATGCTGGGCGAGGGACGAAGACGGAACTGGCTACTTGATCTTGGCTTCCTTGTACAGAACGTGCTTGCGGACGACCGGATCGAACTTCTTGATCTCCATCTTCTCCGGCATGGTCCGCTTGTTCTTGGTGGTGGTGTAGAAGTGTCCGGTACCGGCACTGGACACGAGCTTGATTTTGTCGCGCATGGTGATGACCCTTTCGTTCTCGTCAGACCGTTTCGCCGCGCTTCCGCAGATCGGCCAGCACCGCGTCGATCCCCTTCTTGTCGATGGTGCGCAGCCCCTGATTGGAAATGCGCAGCCGGACCCAGCGCTTCTCACTCTCCACCCAGAAGCGGTGTTCATGCAGGTTCGGATTGAAGATGCGCTTGGTCTTGTTGTTAGCGTGGGAGACGTTATGACCTACAATACGTCGCTTGCCGGTAACCTGGCATACTCGGGACATGGGGATGGACCTCTAGTCGTCGCTTCTGGATAAATGAAACGGGCTTTATAGCGGATCGGGGGTTTTCCAGTCAAGTCAGCCGCCATCCCCAGATCCCCAAAGTCGTTCCCTTAAAGAAGCACTGAATCAATCCGGCCTGGATTGCTCAGCGCCCATCACCGGACAACGCGGTATCCCGGTGACTCACAAAATCAGCCGCTTGCAGCCGCCGATTTGGGCGGTGCGCCCTGTACACCGCCGGAATCGCTGGATTGATCGGCGACTCCCTAACCGTTCGGAGATTCCAAGCGTGAGCCTCAGACTCGGCATCGTGATGGACCCCATCGCCGCCATCAACATCAAGAAGGACACCAGTTTTGCCATGTTGCTGGAAGCGCAGTCCAGGGGCTGGGAACTGTGGTACATGGAACTGAACGACCTCTATCTGCGCGATGGAGAAACCCGCGCCCGCCGGCGGCGCCTGCAGGTGGAACGGAAATCCGATGGCTGGTTCCGTTTCTGCGACGAAACCGACTCGGCCCTGGCGGATCTGGACGTCGTCCTCATGCGCAAAGACCCGCCGTTCGATCAGGAATACATCTACGCAACCTATTTGCTGGAATGTGCCGAGAATCGGGGACTGTGCGTCATCAACAAACCCCGCTCCCTGCGCGACGCCAACGAAAAGCTGTTCACCGCGTGGTTTCCCCACTGCTGCGCTGCCACCCTGGTGGCGCGGGAAGCAACACGCCTTCGAACCTTTCTCCGGGAACAGGGCGAGATCGTGCTGAAACCCCTGGACGGCATGGGCGGCACTTCCATCTTCCGGGTGCGGGTGGACGACCCCAATGTCAGCGTAATCCTCGAAACCATGACCCAGCACAACCGCCGCTTCGTCATGGCACAGCGCTATCTGCCGCAAATCGCCGACGGCGACAAAAGAATCCTGGTGGTCAACGGCGAAGCCGTGCCCTTCGCCCTGGCGCGCATTCCCGCCCAGGGCGAGAGCCGCGGCAATCTGGCGGCCGGCGGCCGCGCCGAAGGCCGCGAACTGACCGAGCGCGACCGCTGGATCGTCAGCCAGGTGGGTCCTTCCCTGCGGGAACGCGGCCTGATCTTCGTCGGCCTCGACGTCATCGGCGACCACCTGACCGAAGTGAACGTCACCAGCCCTACCTGCGTGCAGGAGCTCGACCGCCAATTCGGCACCAACATCAGCGGCCAGTTGATGGATTACATCGCCCACACCCTGCGGATCTGATCTCTTCCCGATGCACCGGTTCTGGAACTCCTCGGATCGCCTGCTGCTGACCCTGGTCATCGCCGCCGTCGTCCACGCCATCGTCATCTTGGGCGTGACCTTCTCCATGCCCGATCCGGAAAGACACCGGTCATCGCTGGAAATCACCCTGGTCCGCTCCTTCACCCGGGACGTGCCGGAAGACGCCGAATTCCTCGCCCAGGAAAACCAGACCGGCGGGGGTTCCAACCCGGAGCGGGCGATCCCCCACTCGGAACCGGTTCTGCCGTCCGGTGTCGGGCGCGAGCTGAACCCGGCGCCGAACCAGTCCAGGCTGGCCGAAGTCATGCCGAAAAGCGTCCTGGAGCAAGACGTCGCGGAAAAAAAGATCAGCCCCCAGCAAGGCAGCAGCGACGAGCCGGAATCGGCTACGCCTCGCCTCAGCGCCGATGCCATGCCGCAACCGGTCACCGAAATCAGTACACAGATCAACCGATCCAAGGAGGACAGCGCCCACGACCTGCGCACGGTGGACATCAACGAAGTCCGCACCCGCAAAGACGTTGCGGTCGCCTATCAGCGCGCCTGGCAAGACCGCATCGAGCACGTCGGCACACTCAACTTTCCCGACGAGGCGCGACGCCGGCGGCTGAGCGGCAGCCTGTTGATGAGCGTCGCCCTGCGGGCCGACGGCAGCATCACCAGCATCCGCATCAAACAATCATCCGGCCACAGGATTCTGGACGACGCCGCCCGCAACATCGTGCAGTTGGCCGGCCCCTACCCGCCGTTTCCGGCCGAACTGGCCCAGCAGGCGGATGTCCTGGTCATCACCCGCACCTGGAAGTTCTTCACCGACCACCGGCTGGAAACCGTGCCATAAACGCGGAAACGGCGATATCGCCGGGCCTTTGCCAGGTTTCGCCTCTGCCGCGGAGAACCGACGGGGAATTTCGCAACGGCGCATCCGCCGTGCTCGGGGGCCATAACCGGCGGGCCGTCCGCGCTCCGCCAGACACAAAAAAGGGCGATCCGCAGATCGCCCTCTTTCTTCAAACCAATCCCTCGGACTCGCGAGCGGCTTACTTGCCCTTGAGCTTCTCCAGGGTTGCAACCACTTCCGTCAGGATCTCCGCAGCCTTGGGAGCACCGCCTTCCTTTTCGCACTCGGCCTGGGCTTCCTTCATGCGCTTCATGGCATCCTGCAGTCCCTTGCCGGCCGCGTCACCGGTGATCTCCTTGTAATGCTGCTTGGCGGTCTTGATGGAACTCAGGCACGCATGCTCGTTGCCCTCTTTGGCATGGTTCAGGGCTTCCTTGGTGGTTTCCACGGTCAGCTTGAAGTGCTCGGCGACGCCGGCGGCCGATTCGGCGGCAAGAGCAGCGGTGCTGGTCAGGGCAAAAACGCCGCCCAGGACAAGAGTATTCAGGATCTTGTTGATTTGCATAGGAACTCTCCTCGAGGTTTCGTTAGGAACCACTTTGATGCTGTGGTCTCGGTCTTGACCGGTCCGAATCACCCCCACGCGGCAGGTCAAGGCCGCCAGAAGCTACGAAGCGAGGCCGGGGGAATGATGCGGTCCAGCAAGATATCGCCATACTAATCAAATTCCCTGCCGGATGCTATCCATTCCCTTCGTCTCCGACGGGAATGCGGGACGGGCCGCGGTTTCCGCCGCCGCGACGGGACAGCCCTCCATCTTGCTCCGCCCGGCAGGCCCTCGGCAGCGGGTCGGCGGAAATCAGTCGTAATGAACCAGGGAATACGGCAGGCTGGGCTGGTGGCCGGATGCCAGATCGGTGAGGAACTTCCAGAACACATCGGCAGACGGCGGACACCCCGGCAGGAAGTAATCGACCTTCACCACCTCGTGGATCGGACGGACCTTGTTCAGCAGCAAGGGCAGTTCGGGATCGTCGGGAATGTGCGGGTTCTCCACGCCGACGCCGTGCAGATAGGATTCCGCCAGGCATTCCTCCAGCGGCACGTGATTGCGCATGGCGGGGACGCCGCCGTTGATGGCGCAGGCGCCCACCGCCACCAGAATCCGGCAGGAGTTGCGGAACTCCCGCAGGGTATGGACGTTCTCGGCATTGCACAGCCCTCCTTCCACCAGGCCGATGTCCACCACCGAACTGCAATGCTTGATGTCGGTGATGGGGGAGCGGTCGAATTCGGCGATCTGGGCCAGTTCGAGGATGCGTTCGTCGATGTCGAGGAAAGACATGTGGCAGCCGAAGCAGCCCGCCAGCGAAGTGGTGGCAACCTTGATCTTGTCAGCCATGTTGGTCTCCGATAACCGCGGGTTCCCAGGACAGACACCATTCGCTCACATCCTGGCGGTCGAACTGGCGCTCGCCGATGGGTTTCTCGAAGCCATGCCCCTTGACGAGGATGGCACCGACCGGACACACCTGGGCAGCCTTGTCGGTGGCCGCCATGGCGCTATCCCCTAGCAGCCCCGAAGCGGAATTGACCACCAGATGGGTATCGATCCCCCGCCCGGCCAGACCGAAAACATTCTTCCCGTCGACCTCGCGGCTGGCCCGCACGCACAGCTCACACAGGATGCAGCGGTCGCGGTCGAGCAGAATTTCCGGATGGGAAGCATCGGGCTGCCGGTGCGGATAGAACAGCGGGAAGTGCGGGTCCAGCATGTTGAGGAAATAGGCGACCGCTTGAAGCTGGCAGTTTCCGCTCTTTTCGCAGGACGGACAGAAGTGGTTGCCCTCCACGAACAGAAGTTGGGTGATGGTGCGCCGGGCGCCATTGAGCTCTTCGGTGTCGTTGAGCACCTGTTGGCCATCGGCGGCCGGGAAAGTGCAGGCGGAACAATTGCGGCCGTTCACCTTCACCGTGCACAGCTTGCAGCTGCCGTGGGGCTCGAATTCCGGATGGTGGCATAGATGGGGGATGTAGACGCCGGCGCGGGTCGCCGCCTCCATGATGGTATCGCCGTCCTGGAACGGGATCTGGACGCCGTCGAGACTGATGGTGTTCTGGATGCTCATACCGACTCCTGCTGCAGGTGTGCATGGGCGTCGTCACGGCCGGTCAGGCGCCGGGCGGTGGACAACTCGCCGTCGAGGTCGAATCCGGGTTCGAAGGCGACCGATTTCAGCCGCGCCTGATAGATCTCGGGAAACCGCTCCAGCGTCGACAGAATCGGATTGGCGGCGGTCTGGCCGAGACCGCAGTGGCTGGTAGCCCGGATGAACTGGCCCAGCTTGCTGATCTCCACCAGGTCTCCCGCCGCGGCGTGGCCGGCGCACAACTTGTCGAGGGCATTGCGCAGCAGCGCCGTTCCGACCCGGCACGGCGTGCAGAAACCGCAGCTCTCGTGGGCGAAGAAATGGGTGAAGTTGCGGACGATCTCCAGCACGTCGCGGGTCTTGTCGAAAATCATGAAGGAACCGCCGCTGGCGAGATCCTCGAAAGCCAGGCGGCGGTCGAATTCGCGCTCGCCGATGAACACCCCCGACGGCCCGCCCACCTGCACCCCGAAGATGTTGCTGGCGCCGCAGTCCTGCAGGATCTGAGCGATGGTTACGCCGAAATCGTATTCGTAGATGCCGGGCCTGGCGCAATCGCCGCAGATGCTCAGAATCTTGCTGCCCCTGGATTTCTCGGTACCGTGAGCAGCGAACCAGGCGCCGCCGCGAAGTCCGATAGCGGCTGCCGCGGCGAAGGTCTCGACGTTGTTGACCACGGTCGGCCGGCCCAGATAGCCGTGGGTCACCGGATAGGGCGGGCGATTGCGCGGTGTGCCGCGCTTGCCCTCGAGGGACTCGATCAGCGCCGACTCCTCGCCGCAGATGTAGGCTCCGGCCCCCAGGTGAATCTCGATGTCGAAGTCGAACTCCGGCCGTCCGAGGATGGCCACGCCCAGCAGATTGAGGCGGCGCCGTTCCGCCAGGACCGTTTCCAGTTGTGCCCGCAGCGCCAGGTACTCGCCGCGAAGATAGAGGAACCCGCGCTTGGCGCCGACCACGGCCGCACACAGCGTCATGCCCTCGAACACCTGATGGGCGTGGCTGCGCAGCAGCACCCTGTCCTTGAAGGTCCCCGGTTCACCCTCGTCGGCATTGCAGACGACGAAGCGCTCCTTCCGTTCCGCCTTGTCTACCGGACAGACGGCGGTTTCCTCGGGTCCTTCGTAGCAGAACTTCCACTTCCAGGAAGTCTGGAAACCGGCGCCGCCGCGTCCCCGCAGCCCGGACTGGTCCAATTCGGTGAAGGTGCCGTCGAGCCGCGCAGCAGCGACCACTTCAGGGCGGCGCCCGGGGTGACCGGATTGCCCAGCAGCAAACCGGCGCGGCGGATGTTGTCGCGTACCGCAAACAGTTCCGGCGGCCATTCCCGGACCGGGACGGCGGCCTCCACCAGGGCAGCGATGCGGTCGATGCGGGCCCGGCTCAGAGTCGGCAACCACCAGCCGTTGACCAGGCCGGCCGGCCCCTGATCGCAGAGTCCGCTACAAGACGTATAGGCGAAGCTGACGCGGCCGTCGCCACGGGTCTGGCCCGGCTCGACCCCGAGCTTGGCGCAAAGGTAGGCGCCGAGCTCGCGGCTGCCCAGCAGGTGATCGCTGATGGAATCGCTGAGGAGGAGGTGAAAGTCCCCTTGTGGCTGCGTGGACAGAAAGCTGTAGAACTCGGTCACGCCCTGCACCTCGGCGCGGGGAACGCCGAGCTGAGCGGTCAGAAATTCCATGACTGGGCGGGGAACGTAGCGAAAATGTTCCTGCACCTCGCGCAGAATCTGCAGCAATCGGGTGGGACAGCGGCCGTGGTCGGCGACCACACCCGCCAGCCATTCTTGATCGGCTTCGCTAATACTCATCGGGTAGCCTCTCTGCCTCGCCGGCGACGGCGACTGGGGTCGGAAGGGAAACCGGGTCGATGCGGCTTGCGGGACATCCCCCAAGTGCAGCCGCCGGGGCAAGCCCCCGCCGTCATTCCTAAGTGGGCTTCTTCGCAGCCAGCAGTTTGCTCATGATCTGTTCCTTCGCCTTGAGCCAGTCCTCTTCCTCGAAGCCCGCGGCGAAGTTGCGCTTTTCCGCCAGATAATAGGCCGCCTCGGCCACCATCTTGTCGATCACCGACTGCTCCGGCAGATTGGATTGGGAAGCGGCGGCCTTGGTCTTGAGAGGCGCCGCCTTGCGCGTCTTGGCCGGCGCCGCGCCATTGACGCTCAGCACGATGGTGGTGGCGGCTTTCTTCGGCCTGGCCTTGGCCGGCGCTTTTTCGGCCGCGGCCGGTTTCGGCGCTTCCGCCGGGGCCGCCTTGGCTACTGCCGGGGCCGGAGCTGGGGCCGGTGCCCCGGCCTTGACGGGTTCGGCGGGCTTGTTGGCAGACTTGGTCGCTTTCGTCTTCGCTTCGCTCATGGGGATGCTCCCTTCGTTCGGGTGAGGAAAAGTGGAGTGAAACAGGCCATGCAATGATAGAACCGGAACCGGGCCTGGCCACCCAGTCCCTGGGAAACACTACATTGCCGTCGTTCCCAAAGCATGAATGCAGGCCCCGTGCTTGGCAAGTCGTCACGGTGAAAAAGGGCCATGGCTAATCATAGCCCCGTCAAGGGCATGATAGTGGCATTCCGCCAACTGCAACGGCTCCGGCTGCGCCAGGGCCGGCGCAGCGCCGCCGAAACGGGGTACCAGGGCGACCAGGCAATAGTCGGCGGCGCCCCGGGCGGCGAGGCCGTTGCCGATTTCGGCGGCGGTGGCGATGGAGCGGATGCCGCGTCCGCGCGCCAGCTCCCACAGCGCAGCCGGATCGGGGCAGTTGCCGGCGGCAAAGGGCAGGGAGATGACCGCGACGCCCTGGCTTGCCAGGGAGGCCAACCGCTGCGGCGGAGCTTCCGCCGCCGCCAGCGCCGCCACCGGCAGGCCGGCACGATGACAACCCTCGACCGCAGCCGTCCACCGCAATGGAGGATCCGCCACCAGCACCAGCCCGGCGCTGCCGAAGGCATCGCCCGCGGCCGCCAGTTCCGCGCCCGTCACCAGCACCGCACCGTGATGACCGTCGAGGTAGTGGAACAAGCGGAGCAGCCTGCCGCCACCGACACCGGCCAGGTCCGAGCGCCCCAGCACGCCGCCGTCGAGACCGGCGGCATGGGCCACCGTCACGAACGGCCGGGCCACGGCAGGCCGCTCCTCCAGGCGCCGGATCAGGCCGTCGAGGAAGCCGAACTCCCCCGTCGGCCTCTGCCTCACCTTGAAGGACAGCAGGTGCTGCATCTTGCGCGCCTTGGTCCGCAGATAGCCTTCGTTCTCGGCGTTGAAGGGAATCTCGATGGGGATGCGGTCGCCGACCGCGATACCGAGCCGGCGCAACTGCTCGATCTTGGCGGGATTATTGGTGATCAGGCGCACCGAGCGGATCTTCAGGTCCTGCAGGATCGCCGCGGCGATGCGGTAATCGCGCTCGTCGGAGCGATGGCCGAGGCGCAGATTGGCCTCCACGGTATCCAGCCCCTCGTCCTGCAGATTGTAGGCCTGCAGCTTCTTCAGCAGGCCGATGCCGCGGCCTTCCTGGCGCAGATAGAGGAGAACCCCGCAGGGCTCCTGGCCGATGATGCGGAGGGCGCGGTCCAGCTGATCACCGCAATCGCAGCGCAGGGAGCCGAAGACGTCACCGGTGAGGCACTCCGAATGCAGCCGCACTGCCACATCGGCGGCATCCTCCACCCGCTTCTTGACTAGGGCCAGGTGTTCCTTCTGCTCCAGGGCGTTGTTGTAGTAGTAGAGAAAGAATTCCCCATGGCGAGTCGGGAGCCGTGTGCGCACCAGGTTCTGCACCAGCGATCCACGCTCCCCGTCCGCCTTGCTCGATGGATTACGGTCGTTCATGGCGACAACTATACCGTCTATCGGCAACCGCCGATAAGCCGGCGCTCCGGCCGCAGGGCGGAGACCGGCGAGCGCAGGTGGCGGTTGCGTTTACCCTGGCCGGGTATATGATGCGCCTGCGGCCACCCCCGGAATGCGGCGATCTTCGGGCCGACCTCCGCGCCCGCAGCAGCCTCCCGCGACCGCCCCGGGACTAGGCGCCGCCGCAGCCGGCAGCGGTAACCGCCTGAATCTGCAACCGAGGACGAAACCGGCTACCCGAACCATGCCCCTTATCAGCGTAATCATCCCGACTTACAACCGCGCACGCTTCGTCGGCCAGGCCATCGACAGCGTCCTCCGCCAGGACTTCCCGGACTTCGAAATCATCGTCGTCGACGACGGGTCCACCGACAACACCCGCCAGGTCCTCACCGGCTATGGCGACCGCATCGTCTGCATCCATCAGCAAAATGCCGGGGTCAGCGCCGCCCGCAATGCCGGCATCGCCGCCGCCGCCGGCGACTGGCTAGCCTTCCTCGACTCCGACGACGAGTGGCTGCCGGGCTACCTCTCCGTGCAAGCCGCCCGCATCGCCCAGTACCCGGACGCCGCCGCGCACATGACCAACACCTGCAGCGTCGCCGCCGGCGGCGAGCGCACCGGATTTTTCCAGGAAATCGGTTTCGCCGCGGAATTCCGGGGCGAACGATTCCTCCGCATGCACCGCCCCCTGGCCGCAATAGTGCGTTACAGCATTTCCATCTTCGGTGCCGCCCTGGTCCGCAGGAGCGCTATGCAGCGGGCCGGCCTGTTCGACACCCGTTTGTCCATCGCCGAGGACCTCGACCTCATGGCCCGCATCGCCCGCCAGGGCGAGTTCACCTTCTGCATGGACGAACTGGTGGAGGCGATCCGCCGCGAAGGCGACCAGGAGAACCTGATGGCGCAGAGCATGAAGAAACGGGTCGAGCGGTCACGCTCATTCGCCGGCGTCTATGAGAGCCTGCTGGCCATGGACGGTCTGGACCGCGGCGAGCGCGCCGCCCTCGATTTCGTCCTGGCCCACTGCCGGCGCGCCCTCGGCAACGCCCTGCTGCTGGACGGAAAACTGACCGAAGCGCGCCGCGAATTCGCCGTTTCGCTACGCCACCAGCTTTCCCCCACCGCCCTGCTCAAACTCGCCGCCACCTTGCTGCCGCCCGCGGTCGCGCGCCGCCTCGTCCGCAAACGCTGAGAACGGCCGGGCGGGCCGGTTTTTGCGGCGGCGCCGGAATTGGCCGAAGCGCTTGCCCGAACCCTGCCGCTGCCTTTCCCGCCGCCAGCCCCGGCCCGGTCCGGGCAGTCTGTACAGACGCCGCGAAGTCTGGCTAAATGGCGAAGGAGGCCCGGACCGAGCTACCTGAGCGCCGGGCTTCGAGTTGGCTATGAACCCGTGATAACTGGCTGTTTGCGACATCGTTTTGGGCGGCCGATTGCGCACCAACCGCCTGCCTCTGCCACACACCGCATGCCGGTGTCGCCATTCACGCAATAAATTCAAGAACCGTCGGTATAGTCCCTTAGGAGGAATCCCATGTACAAGCTCGGAACCATCATCTCCGCATTGGCGCTTGCCGGCGCCGGCAGCCTGGCCGCGGCCGGAGAATGGCAGGCGCTGCCCGCCAAGGCACCGGAACCCGCCAGCAACCCCAGCACCCCGGCGAAAATCGAGCTGGGCAAGATGCTTTATCACGATCCCCGCCTGTCCTCGTCCGGAACCGTCGCCTGCGCTTCCTGCCACAACGTCATGGCCGGCGGTGAAGACAACCGCGGCGGCTCCGTCGGCGTGAAAGCGCAGGTCGGTGGGCGCAGCGCACCCACGGTCTGGAACGCCGCCTTCAACTCCGTCCAGTTCTGGGACGGCCGCGCGCCCAGCCTGGAAGCGCAGGCCAAGGGCCCCGTCACCAACCCCATCGAGATGGGCATGAAGAACTGGGATGAGGTGGTCGCCCGCCTCAAACAGATCCCCGGCTATCCCCAGGCTTTCGCTGCCGCCTTCGGCGGTGCCGACAGCGTGACCGCCGACAACGCCGCCAAGGCCATCGCCGCCTACGAGCGCACCCTGATCACCCCCAACAGCCCCTATGACAAGTTCGTCAACGGCGACAAGAGCGCCCTCAGCGACCAGCAGCAGCGGGGCATGAAGACCTTCGCCGAAATCGGCTGCAATGGCTGCCACAGCGGCGCCGCCTTCAACGGCCCGAGCCAGCCCGAAGGCACCGGCTTCTACCAGAAGTTCCCGGGCCACGAGAACGGGGTGCTGGAGGCGCAGTACAACTTCTCCGCCGACCAGGGCCGCGCCCAGGAAACCAAGAACTCCGCCGACGCCCATCTGTTCAAGGTGCCGACCCTGCGCAACATTGCTCTGACCGCGCCCTATTTCCACAACGGCAAGGTCAAGAGCCTGGCGGACGCGGTGCGGATCATGGCCAAGCTGCAGTTGAACAAGGATTTGTCCGAGGCCCAGGTGGAAGACATCGGGGCCTTCCTCAACGGCCTCACCGGCGAGTTCCCCCGGCAGGAGATGCCGCGCCTGCCGGGCTACCCCGGCAAGACCTTCGACTTCAATTGAGGACCGCGCCGGTCTCGATCTGAACCCAGGCCCTCCCGGAGCAATCCGGGAGGGCTTTTTTTCATCCTCCGGAAATGGGGCTCGGCGGGGACGCCCCGTCGGGTAAACCAGCCCGCTAGGCTGGGCAGGCTCCCCACCGATCCGGACGTGCGCGATCAACGCATCCGGCTCCTCGCTCGTAGCCATTCGCTGGGGTGAGGGTCAAAACGCCCAAATGTTTCAATAGAGTTCCCGCGAGCATTGACCGCTTGGCCCTCACCCCAGTGACTGCCTTCGTCCCCCTCGCTTCGCTCTCCGGGAAGGGAAGGGGCCGGCTAAAGGCCCGATTGCGATTGGAGAGGAGCTCGACTCAACCGGTCATGGCACTCGTGCCGCCCCGGACCATGAAAGCGCTCGCGCCATGGCCGGTTTCCCTCACCCCGGGCCTCTCCCAAAGGGAGAGGGAGACCAAGGTGTTCGTTTCGCGACTTTCATGGTAACGGCATTGCCCCGTGGGGTGCGCACCGCACACCGAACAACGGATCGGGAAAACGTCATCATCCGGTGGGCGATGCCCACCCAACCGGGCTTGCAGTAGCTGAGATCAGGCCTGGCGGGAAGCGTCGCGGCATAGGCGAGCAGTAGCCGCAACGACAGCACCGGAGCCAGACCGACGCCGGGTCGGCACCTCCAATCATTCCGGGCGGATTCGGGAACGGCTTGCAGCACCGGGTAGCGTGATCCGGAAGACACAAAGCCCCAGCCGCCGGCGACGAGAACCGGGGCCATGGAACGACCGGCCAATGGAGCTTCAGTCTTCGAATGTGTCCCGATGGTGACAAGAGCTTTGTCGCGCCGGCCCGACAGTGGCACGGACATCGTTCCGCGGCCGCAACGGTCTGCTAAGATGCGGGGCATCCACCCTCCCCTCCCGTGCGATGACCGCTCTCTCCCTGCAAGGCCTGCGCAAGGTCTACAAGAACGGGTTCGAGGCCCTCAAGGGCATCGACCTCCAGGTGCAATCCGGCGACTTCTTCGCCCTGTTGGGTCCCAATGGCGCCGGCAAGTCCACCACCATCGGCATCATCAGCTCGCTGGTCACCAAGACCGCCGGCAACGTGAGCATCTACGGCAACGACCTCGATCGCCGCCGGGAATCGGCCAAGCGCTGCATCGGGCTGGTGCCGCAGGAGATCAACTTCAACCAGTTCGAGAAGGTGGAGAACATCGTCGTCAACCAGGCCGGCTATTACGGCATTCCGCGCCGCCAGGCCCGGCGCAACGCCGCCCGCTGCCTGGAGCAGCTGGACCTGTGGGAGAAGCGCAACGAGGTCTCCCGCACTCTCTCCGGCGGCATGAAGCGGCGATTGATGATCGCCCGCGCCCTGGTCCACCAGCCGCGCCTGCTGATCCTGGATGAACCGACCGCCGGCGTCGACATCGAGATCCGCCGTTCGATGTGGGAGTTTCTCCGCGGCATCAACGCCCGCGGCACCACCATCATCCTCACCACCCATTATCTGGAAGAGGCGGAGAACCTGTGCCGCCACATCGCCATCATCGACCACGGCCGCATCGCCGAACATAGCGACATGGCCAGCCTGCTGGGCAAACTCACCGTGGCCAGCTTTATCCTCGAACTGCGGGAACCGGCGGTGGCCCTGCCGGACCTGCCCGGCTATCGGCTGCAACTCCTGGATGCACGCGCCGTGCGCGCCGACGTACCGACGGCCGCCGGCATCAACGGCCTGTTCGCCGGACTCGGCGCCGCCGGCATCGAGGTGACCGGGCTCCGCAACGCTTCCAACCGCCTGGAACAGCTGTTCATGACTCTGGTGCGCAGCAGCCGTCCGAACCGCGCCGCCGGAGACCCGCCATGAGGCATTCGGTCGCCTTTCGCACCATCGTTTTTAAGGAGATCCACCGCTTTCTCCGCATCTGGCCACAAACCCTGCTGCCGCCGGTGGTCACCACCTCGCTGTATTTCCTCATCTTCGGCACTCTCATCGGGGACCGCATCGGGCCGATGGAAGGCGTTCCCTATCTCGCCTACATCGTGCCGGGGGTGGTGCTGATGGCGGTCATCACCAATGCCTACGGCAATGTGGTATCGTCCTTCTACTCCACCAAGTTCCAGCGCCACATCGAGGAACTGCTGATCGCGCCGGTACCGAACTGGGTGATCCTGGCGGGCTATGTGAGCGGCGGCATCGGGCGCGGTTTGGCGGTGGGCGGGGTAGTGATGGGCATCGCGGCGGCCTTCAGCCCGCTGCAGATGGCGCACCCGGCGGTGGTCGCCGCGGTGTTCCTGCTGACCGCCACCCTGTTCTCCCTGGCCGGCTTCCTCAACGCCCTGTTCGCCAATAGTTTCGACGACATCTCCATCATCCCCAACTTCGTGCTGACGCCGCTGGTGTATCTGGGCGGGGTGTTCTATTCCATCGACCTGCTGCCCGGCCCGTGGCGCACGCTGTCGCTGGCCAACCCCATCCTCTACATGATCAACGCCTTCCGCTACGGTTTCCTCGGCGTCTCCGACGTCGGCCTGAGCCACGCTTTCGCCATCATAAGCGGCTTCATCGCGGTGCTGGCCGGCCTCGCCCTGTGGCTGCTGGAGCGGGGAACGGGGTTGAAATCCTGAGGATCCGTTCCGTGTCGCTCCCGGTCAGCGCAACTCCCAATCCCCGGATCGGGATTGGCAGGCGGTGCGCTGGGTCTCTTCTTCGATGCCGCCGAACTTGATGGCAACCGTGAAGTCCCGGCATGCCCGTCCCTGGAACCGGTAGCTGCGCTGCGGCGTCAGCCGGTAGCCGATGCGGGACACCGGGTTGACCCAGTTGAGGGTGGCGTGGTCCGGAGTCGATGCGAGCCCGCGGCCGCCGCAGAAGCGGTCGGTGGCGTCCATGCCGCGCCCGATCCGTTGGCCGGCGATGACGTCCAGCAGGGTGCCGGCCTCGGACGCTTTTTCAGCGTCGGCTGAGCCCAGCATCCTGGCAACGGCACGGGCGTTGCAGCGGCCGGACTTGACGCCGAAGTCGGCGGAGCCGCCTGCCGCGAACTGGCGGTAGCCGGTCAGGGACTGGCGACGGTCGTGGGCAGCTTCCGGTTCCCGATATTCCACCTCCTCGACCGTGCTCGGCCGCGGAACAGGGGCTGCCCCGCCACCGGTCGCGCTCAGGACTGCGCCGAGCAGCAGCCAGGGCCGCACCCGAGCAGCGCACGAGGACCGTCGTCGGGAGGCTGGGCGGCCTTCGCCACCGCCGGCCGCGCCCCGCGGTGCTGTCGGCATGGCCATGGAGGCTAGCGTCGCGGCTTGTCGCCGGCACCGGCCTCGGCCAGGAACTGGTCGAGGGCGATGGGGCGGCCGATACCGAATCCCTGGGCGTAGTCGACCCCGATCTGCACCAGCCGCTCGACGATCGCTTCGGTCTCGGCGAACTCGGCGATGGTCTTGATGTTCATCAGGGCGCCGATGCGGTTGATGGACTCGACCATGAACAAGTCGATCTGGTCGTGCAGGATGTCCTTGACGAAGACCCCGTCGATCTTGAGGAAGTCCACCGGGAGGTTTTTCAGATAGCCGAAGGAACTCATCCCGGTACCGAAATCGTCGAGGGCGAAGAGGCAGCCGGACCGCTTCATGTTGCGCATGAAATCCTGGGCCGCCGAAAAATTGGTGATGGCCGTGGTTTCGGTGATCTCGAAGCAGATCCGATCGGCAACGTCGAGGTTTTGCTTGATCAGTTCGAGGGCATAGTTGAAGAAGCGCGGGTTGACGATGCTGCTGCCGGACAGGTTGACCGACACCACCGGGCGCCGTCCCGGCGGGCATTTGCCGAGCTCGTGGATGACCCGCGCCAGCACCCAGCGGTCCAGGCTCTGGATCAGCCCGTAGCGTTCCGCCGCCGGCAGGAACACGCCGGGCGGCACCAGGTTTTCGTCCTCGTCCACCAGCCGCAGCAGGACTTCCCAGCGCTGCGCCTCCTCCCCCTTCAACGGCTGAATCGACTGGAAATAGAGGCGAAACCGGTTCTCGTCGATGGCCTTGTTGATGCGCCCGACCCAGTGCATCTCGCGGCGCTTGTACTCCAGCTCCTTGTCGTCCGGCGAGTGGATCTGCACCCGGTTGCGTCCCGACTCCTTGGCGGCGTAACAGGCGGCGTCGGCATCGCTGAGCAGGGAGGCGAGATCCTTGGTTTTGTTGGTGATGGGCACCACGCCGATGCTGACGCCGATCTTGAAGACCTTTTCGTCATAGCTGAAGCGGAATTCCTGCACCAGCTCGTGCAGCTTGTCGGCGATCTGCTCGGCCTGGGTCAGGCTGCA
>Ga0233425_10004078_pt1 | contig 25169 bp, 27 predicted proteins | sample Watercolumn_Towu_2_FD_181712 | JGI IMG/M metagenome (GOLD analysis project Ga0233425, IMG submission 181712) | Freshwater microbial communities from Lake Towuti, South Sulawesi, Indonesia - Watercolumn_Towuti2014_140_MG | ecosystem: Environmental > Aquatic > Freshwater > Lake | place... | reverse complement strand
TGGTGTTATTGCTGGCTATTTTTTTAAGAAGTAAGAATTATGTCAAAGAAGTCATCAAATAAAAATTTACATAAGGCAAGTCAAGAAAAGGAGGATGAGTTTTATACTCAACTTGCTGATGTTGAAAAAGAGCTGAAACATTATAAAGATCAGTTTTGTGGTAAGGTTATTTTTTGTAATTGTGACGATCCAAGAGAGAGTAACTTTGTTAAGTATTTTAGTATGAATTTTGAACATTTGGGCCTCAAGAAATTGATTGCTACACATTACAAAGAAGCAAATCTGTTTACTCAAGAACTGCCCTATAAATTAGAATATACTGGTGATAAAAATAATAACCGTGTACCTGATCCGGAAGAATTCATAACTGAAATGGTTAGTACAGGTGATTTTCGTAGTGAAGAGTGTATCGAATTACTTAGAGAGGCTGATATAGTTGTAACTAACCCACCATTTTCGATGTTTCGTGAGTATATGCTGATGTTGAGTCAATTTTGTTAGTTAAAAAACTTTACCCAGCTCTTGCGAGGGGCAAGTTAGATGATGGGAGCTGGTTCTGTCAAATTTTCGGCGCCGAAAAGTTGACGGAAGGGTGGGTTGGAGTATAATTGCGGTGTTTTTTTAGTTTTTAAACTTAAATTGTTATGACAAGGAAGAATGCGGCAGCTCCGGAAAGTTGTGAAGGATGTCCTTGCGATAGTGTGGATAAAAATACGAATGAAGAGTGTCCGTCTAGAAAACAATATTTATGCGAAAATAGGCTCTTATGAAACTAGAAAAAGGAACAAGCCGCGCCGCACTAGTGGGAGAAAAACTCACCATTAAAATCCCTATTTTTGACATTCCAAGATTAATAAAAGATATCAGATCTGCACTACAAGGTAATGGAATGCTTAGAGAGTTTCTTTCTGGAGCGGAAAGAACAGGGACACTTGCATTTTTTCTACGCGGCTTAAAGGAAAATCGTAGAGAAGCTTCGCTTTCAAGCGAATTTGCCGACTTAGCGGTACCGACGCGACTTTCTGTACTTGGGATAGTTAACATTCAAGATTCGGCCCCTGAAATTTTATCTCCCGAAGATGAAATCTATTCAGCTTTTTGGAGAAAATTAGTAGATTCAACAGATTTTAGCTCGATAACAGAAGGAGACGAAAGAATTATGAGACGAGGGGTGCATACACTCCAACAGTCCGATAATTTTGGTACACATATGGGCCGAATCAAGCTTCGCGATTATGGAGAAAAGGGTCTTGATGAACTACTTAGAAAATATGGGAAATTGTTAAAAGAAGTTTTAGAAGAAAAAATGGCCGAAATCCAAGCTCGCTAATGTTCGCTTATTTTATTTCATCACAACATCTAAATACACTTTATGAAAAAATTGACGCAACGTTTGTTTCAGGTAGAGGTGGATATTGATAAGATTAGAAGAGGTGGTTGTTAATTTTTGAATTGCGCTATGACTGAAAAAGGTACAGATACATCTGTGGTTCCGGAAAGGCGGAGTTTGTCTCCTGCTCAGAGGTATTGCCAGGATTGTCCGGCGTATGATGGGACGACGGTGGCTGTTGAAAATTTAAAAATGTGGTGTGCTGTCCAGAATTTGATTGAAGAGGGGAAGGTTAGTGAGGCGTTGGCCATTGGGTTGGAAGCTGGAAAGAAAAAACATGTGGATGGTTGTTCGCCGCTGTCGAAGTTGGGGGAAATAAGCTAATTGATTTATTTATGAAAAGTTTGGAAGGTATTACTGAAGGGCAGGCTGTTGAGGAATTGAAGCGGATAGGGAGGTTGACTGAAACTGAACTTGCTGGTGAGTTTGGGGGTTTGTGTAGAATGACAAGAGAGGAAGTTGCTGCAGCGGTTGAGGGGGAAACGATGACTCAACCAGAAGAAGATGAATTGGCTAAGGAGTTTAAATCTGCTCCTCCGGCTATTCAGGCTTTAGCGGTCATAAAGGTATGTGTTGAGTTTCGTCTGATGTCAGTGGCTGATTTCGCGACGAGCATTGGTGTTTCACAGGAGGTTAAAGGTTTGTTGGCGACTGCTGGATTTTTTCCTTCTAGTGCTAGTGAGAAAGATGTGCAGTAATTTCATTGAGTAAGGATGATTCAATTTAATAAACTTGAATTTGTTGCTATAAATACAGATTTGTGCTATAATTCCACTGTATTATAACTAACCAAATTTTTATGGGAGGTACTGAAAAAGGAGGTCGTAAAGTTCTAAATGCTGCACAGTTAGCTGATCAATATGAGTCTATGGCGACTGGGTATACTGGTGAGGCTCCTGTTTCATATGTGCGGGGATTTCGAACGAAAGCTAATACTCTTAGGGAGTTATTGGTAAGTGATCCAGTTGCTGCTGAAGAAATGGCTGCTGAACTACAAAAACCACGAGATGAAACTCGTGATGCTGTTCGAAAAGTGAGTGAGTAGTTTTTCAATTCTTATTTGGAAAAACTTTGTCTTTTGTGTTAAATTCTAGACATGAAGAAAGACAAGGATGGTTCAATAATTGATCTACGTGGAGTTGAGCCGGAGGAGCCTTCTGATGAGGCTTCAGATTTGACCGAAGTGAAAAGCGGAGATGAAGAATTTCAAATTAATAAACTTGAAGAGGAGACTTTTGAGGCTGTGGATGAAAATGGAGAGCCGTTTGGTGAGATTTCCGGGGAGGGCGGTGATGTGGAGGTGGGCGGATGTGGTTCAAAAGGCGGGCCTTCCGATCGTGTGAAGGTTAAATTCGACAAATTTATAACTCTTGTCGCGACTCACACTTTTGAAGATGTTTTGAAAAAAAATGCGGATGAGGATGTTGTTATTAGCACTAACCTTTTAACCGATCTGGCGAATGCGCATGAGGAGCCGAAGGGTGATAAAAAAATTGTTGTTATTTTTGCGGTTGGACTGGCGATTGGGATAGTTTTGACATGGTTGATATTGAGGACTTAATTTTAAGGTCTCTGCAAAAATCAATTAACTACTGCAAAATGAAAAATTTGGCTACAAATCGTTCAAAGCTCCTCGACGTATCTAATCTGATACGCCTTTGTCGCTTTTCGCGATTTTCGCTCAAATTTTTCATTTTTCGTAATGTTACTGATTTTTGCAGAGACCTCTAAAAAAAACCTTTATGAAATATAAGCGAATTCTTCTTAAAATGTCGGGCGAGGTTCTTAAAGGAAGCCAGCCCAACGGTATTGATCAAAAAACTCTTCTTGAGTTTGCTGGGGGAATAAAAGAGCTCCATGATATGGGTGTTGAGATTGGGATTGTGATTGGCGGCGGGAATTTTTGGAGATACAGAGACAATTCTTGGGCTGGAGAGTTGGCAATGGACAGGGTTGTTTCGGACACTCTCGGCATGATCGCTACAAATATGAATATTCTAGCTTTTGAATGGGCGCTTAATGCGATTGGATGTCCGGCAAAGGCATTGACGGCTTACCCATGCGGAGATTCTGTTGAAGGTTATACTGTGAGCAAAGGATTAAAATATATGAAAAAAGGAACCGTTGTTTTGTTTGGCGGTGGGACTGGCAGTCCTTTCTTTACTACTGACAGTGCGGCGGCGATGAGAGCTCTTGAAATGGAGTGCGATGTCCTTATGAAAGCCACAAAAGTTGATTATGTCTACGACAAAGATCCGGAAAAAAACAAAGACGCCAAAAAATTTGAAACTTTAACTTACAAAGAAGTTATTGAGAAAAATTTGGGCGTTATGGATATGACTTGCGCGGCTATTTTGGAAGAGGGTAAACTACCAATGCTTGTATTTAATTTAAATACTCCCGGCTTGATTAAAAAAGCTGTAAATGGTGAAAAAGTCGGGACAATAATAAATTCTTAACCCAAAAAACATGACAGTTGAAGAACTTCACAAAAAAGCGAAAGACAGTTTTGCGGCTTCTGTGGCTCATTTGAAAGATGGATTTAAAAAACTTCAGGTCGGCAGGGCGAATCCGGCGCTTGTGGAAAATATTATGGTTGAGGCTTATGGCGGCACACAGCCGTTAAAAGCAGTTGGAAATATCGCTCTTCTTGACCCGGCTACTCTTACGATTCAGCCTTGGGATAAAAGTTTGTTAACAGCTATAGAGAAAGCGATTGTGAAAAATCTGCCTGGGATGAATCCGATGAATAATGGGGCTTCTGTCATGTTGAAAATGCCTCCATTAACAGAGGAGAGACGCGCTGAAGTTGCGAAACAAGTGAAAAATCTTGGTGAGGACGCGAAAATTTCAATTAGGACTTCAAGACAGGATATTCTTGCTGAATTTAAAAGAATGAAAGATGATAAATTGATTTCTGAAGATGAGCTTTTCCGCGCTGAAAAACAGGTTCAAACTGCGGTTGATGATGCAAATAAGCAGGTTATTGATTCTGTTGCAGCAAAAGAAAAAGACATAATGACTTTGTAATTTTTTCGAATGAGTGTGCTTCTTACAATTGGAGCGTTTGTAGTTGCTTTTTCTGTTTTGGTGCTTATCCATGAGTTCGGGCATTTTGCTGCCGCGAAATTGGTTGGCGTGAAGGTTGAGGAATTTGGACTTGGGTTTCCGCCAAGGATTTGGGCTCGCAAAGTGGGGGAGACTATATATTCTGTAAATGCTCTGATTTTTGGAGGGTTTGTGAGGATGTTGGGAATGGATAGCCGTGCGGGCAAGAAGGACAAGAGGAGTTTTGAGAATAAGGGGTTGGGCGCTCGTTTTAAGATTATGATTGGCGGGGTTGTGATGAATGTTTTGGCGGCATGGATTTTATTAAGTATTGGGTTTGTTGTTGGGATTGAGCCTTTGCTTGGTCCTTCTGATATTTTCCCTGCGGTTGAGAGCGGGGTTATTAGTTTGAAAGAAGGCGCGATTGTGAAGTCTGTAGATAAGGGTGGGTTTGCTGAGTGGATTGGGATTTTGCCTGGTGATCATTTGGTGAAGTTTAATAGTGATGAGATTGATTCGGTTGAGGATTTGGCTGAGATTTTGAAGAGCCCTGAAGGGATTTATGAAGGTGAAAGGGGAGGACAGTACATAACTTTTCAAGTAACTCGTGATAGAGTTTGGGGATTTTTGAAATACAAAATGGCGAATGGAACTCATGGAGACAGGGTAAAATATGAAAAATGGCAGAATGGAGAAACTACCGATTTAGGGATTGAATTTTATGGGGCTTTTTCTTTTCCCAGAGTCAAAATTCTCGATGTAAAATCTGGTTCGAACGCTTATAATTTTGGTCTGCGTTCGGATGATATTATTATTGCTGTTAATGGAACTCAGATTTATTCTTTAGCTCAATATCAAAATTTAATTTCTTCTTTGAGTGAGGCTACTTTCACTATTTCACGCGGGTGGGTGACACAGGATGTTTATGTTGAATTTGGCCAAAGCGGAAATGCGGTTGTGAGTAGTGTTATTGTCGATTCTCCAGCGGATTTAAAAGGGTTGGAGCAGGGTGATTTGATAATTTCCATCAATGGAAAATTTATAACAACTCCTGAGGAGGTGACGCGATATGTCACTGAGCACAAAGATGACAATTTGATATTTCTAATTGAGCGCGGCGGCAAAAATCTTTTTGTGGAAATTAAACCTGAAGATGGGAGGGTTGGCGTTTATCTTTCTCCGCTTTTGTCTGGTTGGCAGAGCGATTTGAAGGTTTATTCGATTGACGATTTTACTTCTATAATTGATATTCAAAAAGATCAAAAACCTTTTTATATAGCGCCTTTTTATGCGGTGAGCGAAGTGTGGAGAACTTTGAAAATGACGGGGAGTTTGTTTGCGGATTTTGTTGGGAGTTTTGCTTCGACTGGGGAGATTTCTGAGAATGTTGCTGGACCTGTTGGAATTGCTCAAATGGCAGGGCAGGTCGCGAGAGAGGGGATTATGCCGTTTATTAGGTTTATTGCTCTTTTGTCGATCAGTCTTGCGGTGATAAATATTCTTCCATTTCCTGGTTTGGACGGCGGCAAGTTAATATTTTTGTTTATTGAATTTTTAACCGGGCGGCGTGTTCCTGCAAAGTACGAAAATTATATACATCTTTTTGGGTATTTGCTGTTGTTGGTTTTGGCCGTGGCTGTGACTTATAAGGATGTTTTGAGGTTGTTTTAATTTTTAAGCTGCGAGCTTAAGGGGAATCTCGCAGGGCGAGATTTCTGTTGCGTGTATGTCAAATTTGTAGTTTGAAAGTGGTTGATTTTTTGGTTGAGATGTTTTTTAAATATAAAAAAATTACAATAGGTTGTGGTTGTTTTTTGGATTTTATCTAGGGGTTGATTTGTGGTTTTGGGGGAATTTACGGCTTGAATGTGGGGGAAAATACAATTAATATTCAAAGCCCAACGACAGGAAAATTGTTGGGGATGGGGGAAAAGGAGGGCGCGGGCTCAATGGAGAGCTTCGCTCTCTGGGGGGAGGGCTTTTCTAGGCATTTAAATTTACAATTTCAATGGACGTCAATTTACGTGAGCTTTGGGTAAAAGTTTTAACTAGGATCGAACCGACTATTACGCGCACTCACTTTGTTACGTGGTTTCAGCGCACGATTGTTACGTCTTTGGCGGAGAAAAATGGTAGAAAGGTCGCGATTGTGGGTGTGCCGACGCTCATTGCGAGAGATTGGGTTGTCGGAAAATATAAAGTTAAAGTTTTGCAGGCTTTTAAAGAAATAATTTCTGACGTAGATGATGTGGAATTTGAGGTTGTGAACAGGCTTGCGGATAAGGTTAATACCGATGGGATTGATGTTTCCAAAATTTCTCCAAAGGATGTTAAAAAGGTTCAAAAAGTGAGGGACGGCAGCGGGGATATTTATGTCAGCGCTGGGGTAAAGAGCAAGGCCTTAAATCCGCGTTATACTCTGGAAAATTTCGTTGCCGGCAGGGAGAATCGTCTTCCGCACGCGGCGGCTATGGCTGTCGGCAGTATGCCGGGTGGTATCTATAATCCTATGTATATCTATGGAGGATCTGGGCTTGGTAAAACTCATCTTCTTCAGGCTATCGGCAATGAGATTTTGGGGCGTTTTCCAGAAAAAGTTATCCGTTATGTTACCGCAGAGAGATTTGTCAGCGAGGTTTGCGAAGCTATCTCAAAAAGGGAAATGGCCAAGTTCAAGGAAAATTATAGGAAAGTTGATGTTTTGCTGATCGATGATGTTCAATTTTTTGGGAAAAAAGATTCAAGTCAGCAGGAATTTTTTCACACTTTCAATGAGTTATATGATTCAAACAAGCAGGTTGTTTTGACTTCCGACAGGCCGCCTTCTGAATTGGATGATTTGGATAAAAGGCTCACTTCCAGATTTGGTATGGGGATGGTGACCGAAATTCTTTTCCCTGATTTTGAGACAAAAGTTGCTATTCTCCAGCGAAAATGTCTTGAGCTTCAGGCGATAATTGATCCTGAAGTTTTGCAATTTATTGCTGCAAACGTGAATACGAATATCCGTGAGCTCGAGGGGGTTTTGAGGCAGGTTATAGCGGAGACCCAGATTGACAACAGAGTTCCGACAATAAGGTGTGCGGCTGAGGTTTTCAAGAAACTTTATAGGGCGAAAGAAATTATTGGCTATGACCTTGATGGTAAAAATGAAAGGGTTTCTACAACCGCAAGGGACGTTATGAATGCTGTCGCTTGCTACTACAGGGTTACTTTGGAAGATTTGATGAGCGAAGTTAGGAAAAAGGAGTTTTTGGTTCCACGCCAGGTTTGCATGTACATAATCCGTCATGAGCTTGAGGAATCTTATGAAAGAATCGGTCAGGATTTTGGAGGGAAAAAGCATACGACAGTTATGCACTCTTGTGTTCAAATTTTGAAAAAATTGAAAAAAGATAGTAGGCTTGTACGTGATGTTAATGCAATAAAAAAGGAGATTGGTTTATAATGGGGGCGCATGGAAAGATATTATTATGATTATAGGGGTAGCTCTGGGGGGAGAGATGATCGTCCGAGGATGGGCGGGTTTCTTTTTCCGTTTATTCTTTTCATAATTATTGGTGTTGTTTTGGTTCTTGGATTCGAGATTTATTTTAAATTTTTTAAAAGTGGAAGCGGGGATGAGGTTGTGCTTGATGTTGTTAGCGGGCAGGTGCAGATAAAATTGTGGGGAACTTCTGATTTTTCAAAGGCTTATGATGGTACGAAAATTCTTCCTGGAGATGAAGTTTTTGTTGGGCAGAATTCAAAGGCAAAAGTTAATTATCCTGACAAGACTTCTTTGAGGTTAAATGGTGATACTGACGCCATTTTTGATTCTTATTCCCGTGTTTCTTTGAAAAAAGGGGGGATTTGGGTGGACAAGACTTATTCGTCCTCGTGTGACAGCGATTTTTCTGTGTTTGTGAAGGACGTTTTGGTGAAACCGGTTTGTGGGGTTTTTGATGTCTCTTTTTATGGTGAAAAACAGATTGCAAGAACTATTTCTGGTGCGATGGAGGTTGATGTTTATAGCAGGAATGGTGGGGTTATTGTTGACCATGTTCAGATAAAAGAGGGCGAGCAGGCTGTTTTTGATAATGAAAAATTAGAGAGATTTTGGCTGTTTCAAGCGCCTAATGTTGTGGAGGCGATGGGCGATGATTTCAAAAACTTAAGTTGGTATGTGTGGAATATTGGGCAGGCGGAAGTTGTTGGGCAGTCTGTTGCTGATGAGGGAGAAGAAACGGTTTTTGTCAGTGAAGTAACTCCTGTCGTGGAGTCAGTTTCTGTTGAGGAAACTCCTGTCGAAGAACCTGTAATAAATCTCGGTGAATTCAAAGATCCAATTATTACAGAAATTGCTGCTATTCCTTGGGACTATTCAATGTTTGATGAAGGAATTGAAATTAAAGATGCTCTTTCTATAAAAATTGTTGGGAAGGCTTATGGGGCTGAGAAGGTTTTTGTAAATAATTATCAACTTCAAAAATTCACCTCTTCTTCAGGTGAGGAGACTTTTACCTACTGGCTTGAGGAAAAGTATGGGAATTTAAAGGCTGGCGAAAATGTCTATGAAGTTTATTCGACTGCTCCGGATGGGACGAGGAGCAATAGCGTTTATTTTAAAGTGATTTATACGCCGCCGGCTGTGGAGCCTTTTGTCGAGTGACTTCGGGCAGACTAGCTGTTTTAAAGATATTTCGTTTTGTTTGTATTGTGTTCCTCGTTTGTTTTTGCGTAGATAACTGTTCCGTCTTTGGCTGTGAGGTAGAACCAATAGTCGGATTGGATTGGATTCAATGAGGCTTTGATGCTTTCGATTGAAGGATTGCAAATTGGGGTGGGGGGGAGACCTTTGAATTTTCGAGTGTTGTAGGGGGAATCAGAATTTAGATCTGCGGTTGTGATTTTGTTGTCGGCTTTTGTGTATAAAAGAGTTGCGTCTGCGTCTAGTTTCCAACTTGAATTGAGGCGTTTCCAGAGGACGCCGGCGACGATCGGTCTGTCATTTTCGGTCCGAATTTCTTTTTCAATTATCGAAGCCATTATTATTACATCGTTTGTGATTTTGAGGTCTTTTGTTTTTTTGGAGAAATTATTTAAAGCCTTATAAATTAAATCATTTGGGTCAAAGTTTACGGGTTCGAGGAAGTAGGTGTCCGGGAATATATAGCCTTCGAGTAGAGCCGTTAGGCTCGAATCTGTGTTTGTCTTTTTTGGCAAAAATTTGTATGAATCATAGTCTTTGAAATTTTTTGCTGCGGTTATGAAATCTCCTTCTTTGATAAGCCCCATGTCGAGGAGTTTTTTGTCGATGTCTTTTATTGTTAATCCTTCTTGGATTGTTAGTATTGCTTCGGATTCGGATGGAGTTGAAATTTTTGATAAAATTTCTGGAACGGTCATTGAGGGATTTAACAAAAATCTTCCGGAAATTATGTTTGTGTCGAGATCATGGATCCTTGCATACCAATTAAATGCCCAGCTGCTGTTTATTACTGATTTTTCTTCCAATTCATCTGCGATGTCTGAAACTTTGTCTCCTTGGTGGATAAGAATTGAAATGTCTGTTTTATTTTCTGTGTTTAATGGTATGTAGATGTCTTTTTTATATTCGTTGATTGCTACCGCAAAAACAATTGCAGCTAATCCGAAAATAAGAATGGGGTATTTTCTTTTTTGCATTTTTAAATTTTTAGTTGCCACCAAGTCCTGGGAAGTTCATGTCGCCCATGATTGCCTTCATTTTTTCTGCGCCGATTTGTTGAGATTTTTTGATCGCTTTGTTGAAAGTTTTTTCCAATGCGGATTCCAAATCTTTCTTTTTGCCCTGGAATTTTGACATTGCTTCGTCGGTAATTGTCACGGAAACAACTTCTTGTTCACCGTTAATTGTAACTGTAACTCCGTCTGTTTCAGCTTCAATGTAAGTGTTTTTCAGTTCATTTTTGATTCTTCGGGCTTCTTTTTGGATCTTGTACATTTCTTTTGCTTTTTCGAACATGTGTGTGGTTGTTAAATTTGAGAATTTTTCAAAAGCGAGTTTAACACAAAAAACTATTGATATAAATATACTTTTCCTCTAAGATTTCCCCTGCAAATTTAATTTTTGAAATTTTTGGCTATGGAAACAGTAAAATTGTCAGTTCAAAAGAGAGATATGGGGAAGAAAGCAAAGGATTATAGGGACGGAGGATTTGTTACCGGAGAATATTACGGAAAGGGAGTTACAAATATCAGTTTAGCTATCCCTTACCAAGATTTTAGAAGAGCTTATAAAAAAGCTGGGAAGAGTACGATTTTGAATCTTGAGATTGAGGGAGAAAAACCTACTTATGCGCTTGTTCACGAAGTTGATTATAATCCTGTCAGTGACCAATATATTCATGTTGATTTTATGCATGTTGATCTTGATAAAGAGGTTGAAACAAAGGTTCCTTTTGTTTTCGTTGGGACTTCATCTGCTGTTAAGGATCTTCAGGGTACGTTTAATACTGCTATGGATGGTGTTGAGGTTAAATGTTTGGCTAAAGATTTGATTTCACAGATTGAGGTTGATATTTCTCCGCTTGTGGATTTTAACAGTGTTATTCGTGTTTCTGATTTGAAATTACCTTCAAATATTACGATTATTTCTCCGGCCGATTTGGTTATTGCTACAGTTACTCCTGTTAGAGAAGAAAAGGAAGAAGCTCCGGTCGTTCCTGCCGGCGAAGTGCCTGTTGCGGGTGCTGAGGCTAAAGAAGGTGAAGCTGCGGCTGATGCTGCTCCGGCTGAGGAATCTGCTCCTGCAAAGAAGTAGAGGTTGTTTTAGAACGCACTGCCTATCTTGTAGCTGACTGGGGTTAAAGTGGTGTATATTCTGCTTTTAATGCTGTCTGCTATTTTGCCTGTTTTTAGTGATGAGCGCAGCTGCTGTTCGTAAAAGTAGAGAATTACGGCGAGGCTTGAGCCGACGCTTGTAACAATAGCTGAAGACAGAACTGGATCCAAATTACTATTCGCGAGAATTTGTATCATGTAGGCCTCGAGGAAGTCGGCTCCGACTGCGATTGGACCAAAGTGTGCGCCGTATTCGGAAACAAGGCTTTTTGTGAAGTTCTTTATTTCAAAGCGTCCGTTTTTGGTGAATTTGTGGCTGTGTGAAGTTGCCCATACTCCGGCGAATGCTACAAAGTTGAGCAATATACTCCCGGTAAATGCGCAGAGACCGGTGTTTTGTGGTTGGATTTGTGAGAGTTTTGCGATGGCGCTTCCTGCCATTGACCCTGGAATAGCGGCAATTTCAGCGGCTGTTGCGGCACCAACTCTCTTTAAGCTTTCTACGACAAGATTTTCGAATTCTTCCAGGGAAATTTTGATTCCTGGATGTTCTTCGCAAAATTCTTTATAGAGAGAATCGTAAGAAATTCCGTTTTTAAGAATACGTGTAATGCCTGCTGGGCCAAGATCTATCACGAATGACAGGATGATATAGGATAGGCTTTTTTTGCTTTCTTGTGGTCGAGGTAATGTTTCGTTCATATTTTTTGTAAAAGCTTATTCGTGGAATAATGAACAAGGGTTAATTCTACACATTTTTAATGAAAAGTCAAGACTTGATTCTGTGGTTTACAGGTGCCAGATCGTGTAGCTTGCGATGATTGGGGCTATGATCAATGAGACTGTATTGATGACTTTTATTAATGCGTTTAGAGCTGGGCCGGATGTGTCTTTGAATGGGTCGCCGACGGTGTCTCCGACTACTGCGGCTTTGTGAGCTTCGCTGCCTTTGCCGCCTGAATTTCCGTCTTCAATGAATTTTTTTGCGTTGTCCCATGCCGCGCCGCCTGTGCACATCTGAAGTGCTAATAGGAATCCGGCGATAATTACACCTGCCAAAAGCCCTCCGAGAGCCAATGGACCTAGGAGGAATCCAACTATGATTGGAGTCGCTACTGCTAGAATTCCCGGGAATATCATTTGTTTGAGCGCGGCTTTTGTTACGATGTCTACACATTTGCCATAGTCTGGTTTTTCTTTGCCGGACATGATTCCTTTGATTGTTTTGAATTGGCGGCGGACTTCTTCAACTACTGTATGAGCGGCTTTTCCCACCGATTGCATTGTTGAAGCTGAAAATAAGAATGGAAGAAGTGCCCCAATAAATAGGCCGATCAAAACTCTGTAATCCGAGATGTCGAATGAAAGCTCTGCGCCTGATGAGTTTTTTATTAATTCTTCGTTGTATGCTTGGAACAGCACGAGCGCAGCAAGTGCGGCTGACCCGATTGCGTAGCCTTTTGTGACTGCTTTGGTTGTGTTGCCTACTGCATCCAATGCGTCTGTGTTTTTGCGTGTTTTTTCTGGGAGGCCAGCCATTTCTGCTATGCCGCCAGCGTTGTCAGTGATTGGGCCGTATGAATCTGTTGCGATAACTATTCCAGTTGTTGAAAGCATTGCTACTGCCGCGATTGCGATTCCGTAGATTCCGTTGCCGACCGCTAAAGAATGAGCTCCAAAATAATATGCAAGATAAATACTCACTAAAACGAGTATTACCGGCCAGAATGTGCTTTTTAATCCGACAGCCAGTCCGGTGATTATGTTTGTAGCTGCTCCTGTTTCAGAAGCTTTTGCAATTTTTTGGACTGGTTTGCGTTCTTTTGCCGTATAGTATTCTGTGATGACGTTGATGAAAAGAGTAAGGCCGAGACCTACCAATGTTGTGTAGAATACGTATATGTCTCCGATGATGTATTTTGTCGCAAAGTAAAATCCAATACCTGCGAGCACTCCTGTCACAAGCATTCCTTTATACAAAGCGCCCATTATGTTTTCTTTTTTTCCTAATCTTACAAAGAATGTACCGATGATTGATGCGACTACGGCGATTGAACCTAATGCTAGGGGATATATAATTCCTTTTGCGCCTAGTGAATCTGTTAATGTGGAAGCTGCGAGAATCATTGCGGCGATGAGTGTTACTGCGTATGTTTCAAAAAGGTCAGCGCCCATGCCTGCGCAGTCTCCGACGTTGTCCCCAACATTGTCGGCAATTACGGCAGGATTTCTGGGGTCGTCTTCCGGAATTCCGGCTTCGACTTTTCCAACTATGTCGGCTCCGACATCAGCCGCTTTTGTGAAGATTCCACCGCCTACACGGGCGAATAATGAGATTAAAGACGCGCCGAATCCGAATCCGATGAGAAGGTTTGCGGCATCACCTGGCGGTATTTCGAACATTTTTGTGAATACAAAATAAAATCCGCTTACCCCAAGGAGTGAAAGGCCGACGACGGACATTCCTGTTACAGCGCCGCCTTTGAATGCAAGAGTTAATGCTTTTTTTAATGAAATTCTTGCGGCGTCCGCGGTTCTTACATTTGCTCTGACGGAAACATTCATTCCGATATAGCCAGCTATTGCTGAAAACAGTGCGCCGCCGATAAACCCGGATGCAGTCATCACTCCATTGTTGTATTTGCCAGCCGGAATTGTGAATGCCAAAACCAAGAAAATCAGGATCGCGAAGAACGCGACCGTCATGAATTGTCTGTTTAAATACGCTTTTGCTCCCTGTTGGATTGATTTTGAAATATCTTGCATTTCAGTGGTTCCTTTTGGGCTTTTCATTACCCCCACGATTAAGAATACCGCGTATACTAGCGCTAATAAGCTTACCAGTATTGCGATCAGCGGGGTTGAGAGTGCTGTCATGTTTATAATTGTTAAAAAATTTAAACTTGAAAAAGTATATAAGTAAAGTGTGTTAATAAGAAGGCTTTTTTTAATGATTTTCTTGTCAGAATTATCAAAAGTATGTAAAATTTTCTTTAGTAAATTTTTAACCTCATTATCTATGGACACATTGGGAGAAAAAGATTTGCCGGTTATCTCGGCTGCTCGAGACGGAATTGCAATCTTAAAACGTGATAAAGCAAAGGTTTCTGAAGTTTTTGGAAAGGCGAGTGCTACTACTTGGGCGATCGTTATTTTGCTTATTCCTTTTGTTGTTAATACTGTGATTTCGGCTATTACGAGTGCGGGATACTGGAGTGTTATGATGAGATTTTATGCTATTCCTATGCTTTCTGCTGCCGGCGGGATTTTTGTGGTTGGACTTATTGCGCAGTATGCTTTTAAGGCTAAGGCTGATCATATGGGGAATTTGAGGGTGCTTGGGTATGCTTCGATTGGGATGATTCTTACTGTTGTTCCTGTGATTTTGGGTCTTCTTGATGTGTATGTTGCAGATTTGTACAATATCGCTAGCTGGCTTGGGTATGTTGGAATTCTTATTGCAGCTTACTCTTTGTTGATTGACCATTATAAACTTAACTCTCAAAACGCTGTTGTAACTATTATTGGGACGGGTATTGGGTTTGCGATTTTGCAGGAGATTTTTGGAAGGATTTTGGTTGGGAGTTTTTATGCGTTTATGTAAGCCAAAACCCCGCGGAGCGGTGGTTTTGGCCTTGAGCCTTGAGTTCTGAGCCTTGAGCCCCTTTGCGCCATATCTCGAAATATGGTATAATTTAGGTATGACAGATGGAAAAGTGGCAGGTATGACAGGGCATGGAGGTTCGTCTCACGGTGGTGGAGATTTTTCTGCTGGGGATGGTGCCGGCCATGGTGTGCCTGAAAAAAGGCAGGAGTATAGGTATGATGAGACTTCTCAAAAAGGAGCTGGTAATTGGAAAAGTGAAGAGCCGGTTGGAGTTCCAGAGTTTGGAGGATCTCCTTTTTCGCAGCCTTTTGAGCAGCCAAAATCGCCTTTGGATCAAGTTGGAAAGACTTCTACTATGCCTGAGGCTTTTGAAGATAAAGAGGAAGATCTGATTGAAGATAAGGAAACAGATGAATCTGTGAAAACGCCTATTAATGAAGATGTTTCTCCTCAGGAAGCCATTTATGGCGGTATGTCAAAAGAGGAAGGTGGTTCTCAAGCATTTGAAAGGGAAGATCCTCTGTCTTCCGGTTTTCCTGGAGCGGGGGTTGAGGTTGCTGATGTTTCTGGTTCGTCTTCGTCTGACAAAAGTGGAATTGAAGTTCAGGATGATTCCATTTCTTTTTTGGAGATGATGAGGGAGGCCGGCATAACAAAGAAGCATATCTTTATGGTTTTGGGAGTTTTTGGTTTTGCTGTTGCGGTTGTTTTGTTTTTTGTTTTTGGTGGATATAGATTTGTTACAGATTTAATATCTGGAAACGGAAAGGTGCCTGTGGCGGCCGAGGAATCGGTGTCTGATGGAGAGAGTACTGCGAAAGAGGTGAAGGCTGAAGAGACTGTTCCTGTGGAAGAGGTGAAGACCGAAGAATCCTCAACTTTGAAAGATGCCACGGTTCCTCCTTCCTTTGACCAGATTTTTGCGCTTTCTGGATTGGTGAATTCTTATATTTTCGGATTGGAATTTTCGAAGTATAGTATTTTGCAGGGGCTAAACACCTCCCCGGTCAGCGCAGGCGGATCTATGGTTGGGGTTGAGGCTTCTATCGCAGTCGGGAAGAGCGCGGAAGTTAATAAAAATAGCATTACTTATTACGCTGATCTTTTGAGAAGGATAGATGAAGCTAGAAAAATTAATCTTTATGATTATTTAAATAAATTTGTTGATAGGAGAAAGGCTCTTCAGGATCATTTGATTGAATTGAACCAGCTTGTTATGGAGGCTGATTCAAATAGAAGTGCGATTTTGCAGGAGCTTGAGAGAATAAATACTGAATACAAGGCTGTTGGCGAGCAAAAAGGTGTTTTTGAAAAAAGTTTCTTTGACTCTTTGAATTCTTATCACGGTGAAGGAGCTTATGATAATCTTGAACTTTTTGTTGAAGCTTCTCAGAGGCAGATAAAGGACAAGGCTTATTACAATACTTTAAAAACTTTTAGCGATATGTTGGGTACGGCTATTTCTGCTTTGAATCCAAGAATTCAGGACATTTCAGTCAATGCCGAGGCTTTGATCAAAGGTGTCCGTGTCTTTGAAGTTCAGGGTTCCAACATAGACGCGATTATTATTCAAAATGGCGTGAAGTAGAAATTTTGCCTTTGGGTGATTTATGTGATATGGTGAGAGTCTCTTATGGAGACTTGGCTTAAGGGCATTATAGATAGGGCAAAAATTTATTTTCCGCAGGTTGATGAAACCAGGGTTTTTGAGGCGTATGATTTTTCTAAAAAAGCTTATGAAAAAAAGAAAAAGGAAGGGTTTTCTGATGGAGCGTGCGAAGCATTGTCCGGTAGATGCGGTGATGGATTTATATTAAATGTTTCTGATGTTGTTGATCTTTTAATCTCTTTCAAACCTGACGAAGACACTTTAATTTCCGCCTTTTTATATGATGTTATAGATACTGGGTTTTTGTCTCTTGCTGAAGTTGAGGAGCGTTTTGGAGAGGACGTCTTGAAGATTATTGACGGGCTTCAAATTTTGAAGGGGATTAAGGCAAAAGGATATCAGTCTGCTGATAAGGTTGATTTGCTGCGCAAACTTTTTCTTGTGATGGCAAAAGATATAAGGGTTTTGGTTGTTTTTCTTTCTGTGAAAGTTGTGCAGATGCAAATGCTTGAGAAGCTTCCAAGGGAGTGCCAGATTGCTTTTGCGAGCGAGGTTTTTGAGATTTTTGTGCCGATTGCCGAGAGACTTGGTATCTATAGATTCAAGACGATTTTAGAAGATCTTTCTTTTAGGTTTTTGAATCTGGATGATTATGAAAGAATTTCTGCGCAGATGGGTAAACTTGGTGAGAAAAAGAAGGAGTATATAGATTCTGTCTGTGAAGTTCTTGAAAAATTTTATGAAGATGGTGGTTTTACCGGAGTTAAAGTTTCCGGCAGGCTTAAAGGGGTTCACAGTATTTATAAGAAAATGAAAACAAAAGGGTTCGACTCGATTGAAGCTATTTATGATATTTTTGCTGTTAGAGTTATTATTCCTGTCGTTTATAATGTTTCAAAAGAAGAAGATGTTTCAAAACTTTACGCTGCGCTTGGGCTGCTTCATTCAAGGTGGAAGCCTATTGCAAGCAGGTTTAAGGATTTTGTGGCAGTGCCGAAGCCGAATGGGTATAGAAGTCTGCACACAACTGTAATGGGGCTTTCTTATGGCGACATAACTTATCCTGTTGAAGTGCAGATTCGCTCTTCCGCGATGCATGAAGAAGCTGAATATGGAGTTGCTTCGCATTGGCTTTATAAAGATATTGGAGGAAAGGGTGGTGGACTTGTTGTTCTTAAAACCCATGCCGAATGGCTTCAGAACTTGGCTGCTTTTCATGCTGATGCGAAGAACGATGAAAAGGTTCTTGAAAGTTTTAAGCTAGATCTTTTTGGTGATAGAATTTATGTTTTGACGCCAAAGGGTGATGTAAAAGAGCTTCCAAAAAGCGCTACTCCGCTGGACTTTGCTTACGCGGTGCATACCGAAGTTGGGCATAAATGTGTGCTTGCGAAGGTTAACGGTAAGGCTGTGTCACTGGATACTGTTCTTGAAAATGGGGATACGGTTGAAATTGTTACAAGAAAAGACAGTGTGCCGAAACTTGAGTGGCTTTCTATAGTTAGGACAAGCCAATCAAAAGTTAGGATTAAAAATTGGTTTGCCGCTCAGGATAGGGAGAAAAATATTAAGCGCGGGCGTGAGCAGTTGAATGTTTATTTGAAGAAATTTGGGAAGCCTGTTTTGACTCCTCAATTGGATATTTTGAAAAATTTTGCCGGACAGAATTTGAATTTTCAGGATAGAGAGAAGCTTCTTGAGGAAATAGGGAAGGGCTCTCAGCTTGCCGGGAATATTATTAGAAAAATTTATACGGTATCTGAACTTCTTTCTGCGAAACCTAAAAGGGCTGACAGGGTATTGGTTACGTCGCACAATATAGAGGATTTGGTTCTGCTTGCTGGGGTTTCTGGGTTGAAGGTAAAGATGGCAAAATGCTGCGATCCTGCTTTTGGAGATAAAATTGTCGGATACATTTCTGTTATTGCGAATGCGGCGACTGTCCACAAAAGAGATTGTCCAAAATTGAAAAAATTAAATTCGAAAAGGATTATTCCTGCATCATTTAAAGGTTTCCGTGAGCATCGAGCTCTTTCACATGTTACGGTTAAGATTTTGGTTAGGGTTAGGATTGGACTTTTGCGTGATTTGGGGTCGGCTATAGCTTCAAATGGAGTTAATATTTCTTCTTATTACAATTCAAAAGTTTCTGGAAAAGAGGAATACTCTCTTATCAATATGGTTCTTGATGTTGCTGATTTTGAGCAATTTGAAAAAGTTCTTGATGCGATTGAAAAAGTTTCTGGAGTTGAAAGTGTTACAAGGGCAGACTAAAAGGTTTTTCTGTCTCGTATTCAATGATGTCTTTTAGAATTGATTTTATAATTGGCGCTTCGTCTTTTTTTACTGTGAGTTTTGTTATTTTTGAGAACGAATTTTCTTGGAGGAATTTTATTAATTTTTGATATTTTACCGGAAAGTGGGTGTGGAAGTTTTTAATGTCTTCCATGTCCGGAAGAAGACCTAATATATCGAGAAGTTTTATTACAAACGCTGCTGTTATTATTAAAGTTTTGTTTGATTTTACGATTTCTTTTAGTGTCTCTTCGATTAGGTCAAAAATTTCCGAGGTTTTTACATGCTCCGCGATTAATTCGTTTGCAATTTTTGCTATTAGAATTGCCGAAGTCGCCTTATCCAAATTTTCCCTTAAAGTTTTGAAACTTTTTTCTTGTTTTACCTCTGTGATGATTGTGTTTCTTGGACCTTGGTACAGGTTGAAATCGCAGAAATTTAATGTTTCAATTGTGCCTGTGAATTTTGATGAAAGTTTTAAAGCTCCTTTTGCTACTGCTCTAATTTTTCCGTGTTCGCGGGTGTAGATAAAAACGGCTTTGTCGGTTTCTCTTAAAAGTTTTGAGCCGAGAATTATTCCCTTTGTTTTTAGGCTACGGGTTTTTTTAGATAATTGTGAACCGCTAATGTGCTGGAGCATATAGCGAGGATAATTGTAATTATTAATTCGAAGACTGTAAGGGACGAGAGGTTTAGGTTTTTACTAAAGGCTTGGAGAGTTATTCCATCTATACTGATTTGATTTGAAAGGATTGCGAGAAGGATAATGTTAAATATTACCGCTCCGACAGCGTATATTATTGATTCGATTATGAATGGCAGGTGGATGAATGAAATTTTTGCTCCGACTAAGCGCATTATGTTGATTTCTTTTCTTCGGTCGTGGATTGTCATTTGAATTGTGTTGAACATGATGAGAGTGCCGCCTGTGATGAAAATTATTATCAGCCAGAAAATTATTTGATGGCTGATGTCTGTGATTTTTTTGAGATTTTTTGCGACTGAGGAAATAATGCTTTTTTCCTGGTCTGAGCTTTGCTCTTTATTGCTGATGTTTGTGATGTACGTGGAGAGGCTGCTGCCTTTGAAAAAATCTTCGATTGATTGGTGGTAGTCCGGGCTTTTTGTCCTGATTGAAATGCTTGCGGGGAGCGGATTTTTCAGATCGTATTTTTCAAAAGATTCGTAGATGTTTGGGTATGAGGCTTTGATTTTTTGCAGAGCTTCTTCTTTTGATGTGTATTCGACATTCACAACTCCGCTGAGGAGTTTTGTTTCGTTAATAATTTTTTCGACTTGCGTGTTTGTGACGTTGTCTTTTAAGTAAAGAGTTAAGTCTACTTTTTCACTCAAATTTTGGATTGAAGTTTCTGTGATGAAATTGATCGCGAGAATTATATTAAAAATGAAAATTATAATTCCCATTACGAATATTGTAGCTATTGATAGAAATTTATTTCTGTACAGGTTCGATACGCTCAATTTTAAAGCTCTCTGTGCTAGTAGGAATGATTGGGGTCTGATCATTTTTTTCCTTTATTAAGGATGATTTGTAAATGTCCGGACGGTACGGAGTAAGTCTAACAATTTTCGCGTCTAAATTTAAGTCGATTATTAGTTTTTCCAATTGGAGAGTGAACGCAAACTGGTCGTAGCCCAAGGCTATAATCGCCGGGCGGTATTTTTTTATGTGGATGTATTTGTCTTTTTTATCGCCTATGAGTGTCATGTCTGCCCAACCTGTTTCGGCGAGTGTTTGGACTCGTGATTTTTCGTCGTTGTCTGGGGAGCGGCCTTTGATTTGTTTGACGGTTTTGTCGCGTGCGACGATGGCGACGACGAGTGGGTTTGCCAGTTTTTTTGCTATTGCTCTGGCCTGGGCGAACATGTTTTCATGTCCGGCGTGTAAATGATCGAATGTCCCAAAGACCATTACTATTTGGTTTTGTGTTTCCATTTTATTGCTTGATGTTGTTGTTACGCGATGTCCGGCACAAAAAGATTTACAAGTATAAGCCCCGCAAATATGACTATGATTGTGATTATGAGTGAAGCGTCCAGTATTCTATGCGATTTTTCCTGATTGGCAAGCGAAATTCGTAGACTTGAGAGGCCGTATATCAGTCCGGTAATAATGAAAGGAATGTCGAGGGTTTTGTTTATGATTAATGCTTCTTTTGAAATTGGGTTGTTTGCCAGATACAGGCTTGATCCTATGTGGAGCATTCCTATTATTGCGAAGAATAGAATTGAAACTTTTTTGATATTTTGGAAAGTTTCCATCGGGGGGATTATACAGGAAGTTTTTGAGAAGTGGAACTTGACTTGTTGTGGGCTATTATTGTACTGTGTGGCTGCAATGGGTTACATTTATGCACAACTTCGCCGCGTAAGGTTCACGAAGCCTGAAAAGCTCCGCCGTTAGGGCGTATACTAATGAACTTTACAAGGCTTCGTGATCGTCACGAGGTCTTTTTTTAATTATTTAATCTTAAATGTTATGAAATCTACATATAAAAAAATTGCTTCTTATGAAGCGCAAGATAAATTTGATAAGGTTCTTCTTCTTTATTCTGGGGGGCTTGATACGTCGGTTATGATCAAATGGATAAAAGATAATTATGGAGCTGATGTGTATACGTTGACTGTTAATATTGGGCAGGGGAATGTTGATCTCATGGAGGTTAAGAAGAAGGCTCTTGGTCTTGGTGTTAAAAAAGCAATTGTTATTGACGCTCAGAAAGAATTTGCTGAGGAGTATTTGACGAAGGCGATAAAGGCTAATGCCAGTTATCAGGGGGGATATCATTTGTTCTGCCCTCTTGGCCGGGCGATAATCTCTGCAATTGCTGTTAATGTTGCGAAAAAAGAGAAAATTTCTGTTATAGCTCATGGAGCCACCGGGAAGGGAAATGATCAAGTGCGATTTGATTCATATATCACGACTCTTGATCCTACTATTAAAATTCTGGCTCCAGTGAGGGAGTGGGCTTTGACCAGAAAAGAGGAGCTGGTTTATGCAAAAAAACATGGGATTAAAGTTGATGATCATAGCAAACTTTATTCTTATGATGATAATTTATGGGGATGTTCGGCCGAGGGATCTGAGATTGAGGATGTTAAATTGGAGCCTAAACTTGATCAAATTTTGATCAAGAACTGTAAAATTGAAAATGTGCCGAATGATCCTGTAAAGGTTGAAATGGAATTTGTTAAGGGAGTTCCTGTGAAGCTTAATGGGCAGGAGATAAGTCTTGTTGGTATTGTTAAAGCTCTTGGGTCTTTGGGGGCGGCTTATGGAGTTGGGACTTTAAATTTTATCGAAGACAGGATTGTTGGTCTTAAGGTAAGGGGTGTTTATGAACAGCCCGCTGCTGAAATTTTAATAGCTGCTCATAAAGAACTTGAAAAACTTGTCTCGACTTTTGAGGAGAACGAATTTAAAGAAATGGTTGATCATAAGTGGGCTTCACTTTGTTATAAGGCAAAATGGTTCGAGCCTTTGAATTCCGATTTACAGTCATTTATAGATAAACAAAATGAAAAAGTTACCGGGAAAGTTAAGATTGTTTTGTGTAAAGGGAATGTGAGTGTTGTAGCGATAGATTCTCCTTACTCCTTGGTCGACTCGAATTTGGCGAGTTTTGATTCTCCTTCCTTCAATCAGCAGGCTTCGGCTGCGTTTATTGAGCATTATTCGTTTCAGCAAAAAAAGGCTTTTTCAATTTTTAACCCAATTCACAATGCCTAAAAATATTACAAAAATCACTGATCTGTCTAAGGAGGAAATCCTACAGATTTTGAAGGAGGCTTCGTCTATGAATTATCAGTATCTCAGTGTCGGGTGCAATGCCCCGTACTTTAAAGGGAAAAATATGGTTATGATTTTTGAGAAACCTTCTCTTCGAACAAGGGTTGCTTTTGAGGTGGCCGCTAAACAGCTTGGCGGGGATGCGATATATTTGACTAGTTCCGACATATTGGCAAGCGGTTCAAATACGCATGGCAGGGAATCTATCCCCGATATTGCTAAAAATCTGGAAAATTTTGCGGATATTATTCTGGCTAGGGTGTATGAACATAAAACGATTGAAGCGCTTGCTGAAAACTCATCTATACCTGTTATTAATGGGCTTTGTGATTTACATCATCCGACCCAAACATTGGCCGATCTTTATACTATTTATGAGATTTTTGGTGGATTCCCAAGTTGGTTAAAAATCGCTTATGTTGGTGATGGCAATAATGTCGCTGGTTCATTGCTTCTTGGCTGCGATCTTCTCGGTATTAATTTCCATATAGCTAGTCCCAGCGGATATGAAATTTCTGATAAAGTTTTGTCTCTTGCGAAAGGGAATTCTTATAAAATGTTTGAAGATCCTTATGAGGCTGTTAAGGATGCTGATATTATCTATACCGATACTTGGGTTTCAATGGGGCAAGAGAAAGAGTTCGAGAAGAGGATGAAAGTTTTTAAATCTTATCAAGTGAATGACAAACTTTTGTCTTATGCGAGTTCTGGTGTTAAGGTTATGCATTGTTTGCCTGCTCATAGGGGCGAGGAAATAACTGATGACGTGATTGATGGAGAGCAATCTGTTGTTTTTGCCCAATCAAAGGCCAGGATGATAATAGCGAAGGCGCTTTTAAAATTTTTAGTGGAGCAGTAGATGTAAAATCCCTAGTCTGCGGTGGTTAATGTTATGTATGGTGTGAGCAAAATCTTCCTGGTGACAAGGCGGAAAGGTCACCCTGGGGTCGAAATTTCTCAGGTTTGGAAAATTCACCCCGGGGTCGCCTGGAACTGAAGTTGCAAGAGGGAGAATTTTTTTGTAAACTTCCCTCTGTATGGCGAAAATTTCTAAAGAAACTGTGAAGCACATCGCGAAGCTTTCGAGGCTGGCGCTGTCGGATAAAGATGTCGAGAAGTTTTCTGGACAGCTTTCGTCTGTTTTTGAATATATGGAGATTCTTGAGGAGGTGGATACTTCGGAGGTGTCTGAGACTTCCCAGGTGACAGGGCTGAAGAATGTGACGGAAAAAGATGAGAGGGTTGAGTGGAAAGTTGGGGGGAAGGCTGTAACTCGGGAGGAGTTGCTTGGCTGCAGTGAGCTGCCAGTTGAGTCCAATCAGATTTTGGTAAAGTCTGTAATTAAAAAGTAATTTTTATGGCTTCTTTAAATGTGCTTAAAATTGGTGAATTGGCGAAAGGTTTTCGAAAAAGGACTTTTTCTTGCACTGAAGTTGTAAAAGACTGTTATGAACAAATTAAAAAAAGAAACGGAGATATTAACGCTTTTGTTTTGTTGACTGAAAAGGAAGCCTTATTAAAGGCGAAAGAAATTGATGCTGAGGGTTTTTCTCCGAAGGATGGTTTGTTGAAAGGAATCCCGATGGCTTTGAAGGATATTTTTAATACAAGGGGTGTCAGGACGACGTGTTGTTCACCGGGGTTGAGAGATTTTATTCCCCCTTATGACGCAGCTGTTGTCGAAAAGTTAAACAAAGCTGGGGCTATTTGTTTGGGAAAGACAAACATGGATGAATTCGCGTGCGGCGCGTCAACGGAGTACAGTTGTTTTGGGGTGACGAAGAATCCGGTGGATTTGAGTAAAGTTGCTGGGGGGTCTAGTGGAGGGAGCGCCGCTGCTGTGGCTGATAATATGTGTATTTATTCTCTTGGAACGGACACAGGCGGGTCAATCCGTCAGCCTGCTAGTTTTTGCGGAATTTATGGATTGAAAGTTACTTATGGGCGTGTTTCCAGAAGTGGTGTTACCGCGATGGCTTCTTCTTGGGATACAATTGGGCCTTTTGCAAAAAGTGTTGATGATATCGCGTCTGTGCTTGGCGTTATCGCTGGCCGTGACCGCAGAGATATGACAACTCCAGACGTTCCTGTCCCAGATTATTCAAAGTTTTTAGGAAAGGGAGTTAAGGGCTTAAAAATTGGTCTTCCAGATGAGTGTTTTGGCGAAGGGGTTGAAAAAGAAACCCGAGATGTTGTTTTGAAAGCTGTCAAGAAACTTGAAAAAGAAGGGGCTAAAATTGAAAAAGTTTCACTTCCAACGACAAAGTATGCGGTCGCAGTTTATTATATCTGTATGCCTGCCGAACTTTCTGCGAATTTGGCTCGCTATGATGGGGTAAGATATGGCAAAAAAGTTGTAAAAAGTGAGGATGATTTGATTGATTCGTATTTCTCAACTCGCGGGGCGTTTTTTGGAGATGAGATTAAGAGAAGAATAATGATTGGGACTTATGTTTTGTCGGCCGGCTATATGGACGCTTATTATAAAAAAGCGATGAAAGTTCGTACAAAAATTATCGAGGATTTTGAAAAAGCTTTTAAGAAAGTTGATGTCTTGATTGCGCCTGTTTCTCCTTTTGCCGCCTTCGGCGTGGGGGAGAAGGCT
>Ga0233425_10004077_pt1 | contig 25179 bp, 22 predicted proteins | sample Watercolumn_Towu_2_FD_181712 | JGI IMG/M metagenome (GOLD analysis project Ga0233425, IMG submission 181712) | Freshwater microbial communities from Lake Towuti, South Sulawesi, Indonesia - Watercolumn_Towuti2014_140_MG | ecosystem: Environmental > Aquatic > Freshwater > Lake | place... | reverse complement strand
CTGTGCGCTGACGTCAAAGCCGGTCGCCTGCAGCCGCGCCGTATAGTCGCGCAGCTGCGAATAGCTCATGAAGCGTTCGTCCGGCGGCTCGGTGCCAAAGTACGACGCCGGATCGAGTGTGATCTCGGTGGCGGCGAACGGCGTGAACGTGCGCGTTTCGCCGTTCGGATCGAGATCGCGCGTCCAACCCTGCTCGGCCGTCCACCGACCAGCCTCGACGTCGGCCACGTACATCGCCCGCTCCGCGTAGACACGGCGACTCAGAATCTGCATCCGCTCGCCGAACTCGTAGACGGAGAGGCCCATGAGCTGCCTGGCCCGCGGATCGTAGTAGTTGAAGTGGTAGATCTCGCCGCGGCTCCCGGTGATCCACTGCCGGTGCAGGACGTCGAAGGTCTGCGGCGAGCCGCCCCGGATCACGTGCCGCAGCGCCTCGGCGCGGCGGTTCGCCGGTCCGAGCACGCTTTCCTCGAGCAGAAACAGGACGCCGCCGGCGACGAGCGCCCCGGCGAGCATGGGCACCGCCACCCGGTAGAGGCTGATGCCGCACGCCTTCATGACCACCAGTTCGCTGTTCTTGGTGAGCAGTCCCACGGTGACGAGCGCGCCCAGGAGCACGGCGAGCGGCAGGATGTAGTAGACCCACTGCGGCGTCGCGTACCAGAAGTACGCACCCAGCATGCCCCACGTCGCCTGGCCTCGGAACACCTTATCGGACAGATCGAGGAACGCCGCGATGTAGAAGATGCCGGCCATCGCCAGCGCGGAGAGCAGCGCGACGCGCGCGTAGGTCGTCGCGACGTACCGATCGAGGATGCCGAGCATCGGCAGCCGCAGCGGAGGGATTCCGGAGGTGCGCAGCGCGGGCAGCGCCGGCAGCCGCAGCGGACGGTCGAAGCCACGGTCGCGCCAGTGGAAGAGCAGCAGGCCGACCGCGCCGAGGACGATGTTCGGACCCCAGGCCGCGAGCCACGGCGGCACGATATGGCCGCGTACCAGCGACTGCCCGAGCCAGAGCACCACGTAGTAGATGAAGATGACCCCGAGGCCGATGACGAAGCTCGCCAGCTTGCCGTCACGACGGTTGTTCACGCCGAGCGCCAGGCCGATGAGGCCGAAGATCAGGCACGCGAACGGGATCGAGAACTTCTTCTGGATCTCGAAGTACTCGGTATGCGGATAGATCCCCTGCGCCTCGAGCTCGACGGCCCGGGCCTGGAGCTGCGGAATCGACATCTCGCGCACCCCGAGCGGCGGACCCTGGCGTGGAAAAACCGTCTCCGGGTTCAGGCTGAGGAGCAGCCGATCGAAGTGCACGACCTCGTACTTGCCCGCCTCGTCCGCGGTGTGGCGCACCGCGTCCTGCAGCACCATTTCCACCGTCCGCCGCTCGCGGTCGACGACGACGCGCCCCTGGCGGGCGAGATAGACGGACGGCGTCTGGCCCCTGCGGTTGTCGGCGAGGAACACGTCCGTCCACCCGGCGCCGCCCGGCGACAGTTCGCGGACATAGAGCACGACGTCGGGAAAGTCCTCGAAGAAGACGCGCGGGCGCACCTCACCCTCGGCCCGCTCGGCGACAATTCCGAAGGTGATCTCGCGGAAGCGCTGGTTGGCGTCGGGCACGGCCACGAGCAGGACGTACGAGGTCGCGATCCAGGCCAGCACCGACAACAGGCCGACCGGCCGCATCAGTCGGAAGAGGCTCACGCCGCACGCCTGCAGCGCCACGAACTCGCGATCGGCCGAGAGGCGCCCGAACGCGACGAGCAGGCCCAGCAGCAGCGACATCGGAATCGTCAGCGCGAGCGCCGACGGCAGCAGCGTGCCCATCACGCGCAGCACGATCGGGACCGGCACGCCCTTCGAGATGAAGCTCTCCGCGTACTCGATGAGATACGGGATGATTAACATGAACGTGAAGATCAGCAGCCCGATGACGAAGGGCCAGAGGACTTCACGAATCACGTAGCGATCGATGATGCGCATCAGGTCCGTGCGAGGGTGCGACGGGCCGACGGGGCGAGGGGGCGTCCGATGGTGCGACGGTGCGACGGTGCAGGGCGCACCGTCGCACCTCGGGCCGTCGTACCGTCGGACGCCCCCTCGCACTGTCGTACCATCGCAGGGTCCATTATGACCCGCGTCGCGCTCCTCTGGCACATGCATCAGCCGTTCTACGAGGACCTCCTCACGCGGGAGCATGTGCTGCCGTGGGTGCGGCTGCACGCGCTCAAGGATTACTGGGGTATGGCGGCGCTCGCGGGTGAGTTCCCGAGCGTGACGCTGACGTTCAACCTGGTCCCGTCACTCCTCGTGCAGCTCGAAGCCTTCGCGCGCGAGGAGGCGCGCGACCGGCATCTGGAGGTGGGACTCAAGCCCGCCGCACAGCTCACCGAGGAGGAGCGCGTGTTCTGCGTCCAGGAGTGCTTCCACGCGCACCGGCCGCGGATGATCGACCCGTTTCCCCGATACCGCGAGCTTCTCGAGCTGCGTGGCAGCGGCGGCGCCGGCGCCAGGAGGCAGGCGTCGCGGTTCTCCACCGACGACCTGCGCGACCTGCAGGTCTGGCACAAGCTCGTCTGGATCGACGCATGGTATCGCGCGCATGACGCGCGCGTCCGCGAGCTCGTCGACAAGGGCCGCGGATTCACCGAGCAGGACAAAGCCGTGCTCCGGGCCGTGGAGCTGGAGATCCTCCGGAAGGTGATTCCCGAGTATGCGGCCGCCGCACGACGCGGGCAGGTCGAGCTCTCAACGTCGCCGTTCTACCACCCGATCCTGCCGCTCCTGTGCGACACCGACGTCCACCTGCTCACGCACCCGCACGCCCGCACGCCGCGCCAGCCGTTCCGGCATCCGGAGGATGCGGCGGAACAGCTCGCGCGCGCGGTGGCGCTCCACGAGCGGCTGTTCGGCCGTCGTCCGCAGGGGGTGTGGCCCTCCGAAGGGTCGGTGTCGGCCCAGATGGCGCCGCTCGTTGCCGGGGCCGGCTTCCAGTGGATGGCCACCGACGAGGAAATCCTGGCGCGCTCGCTCGGCGTGGCATTCACGCGCAGCGGCGACGGCCACGTCGATCAGCCAGAGCGGCTCTATCGGCCGTACGCCGTCGGCCCGGTGGCCTGCGGGTTTCGCGACCATGTGCTGTCGGACCTGATCGGGTTCACGTACGCGTCATGGTCGCCGGACCGGGCGGCCGACGACTTCGTGTACCGGCTCGTGACCGCCGGACGGCGCTATGCCGAGCGGACCGGTGGGGGAGAGGCGACCATCTTCGTCATCCTCGACGGCGAGAACGCCTGGGAGCACTACGAGGAGCAGGGACGCCCGTTTCTGCGGGCGCTCTACGGCCGCCTCGCCGCGCATCCCGAACTCCGCACGGTCACGATGAGCGAGGCGTGCGCGGATCCCCGGGAGACGCTGGGGCCGATCGCCCCGGGATCCTGGATCAACGGCGACTTCTACATCTGGATCGGGCATCCCGACGACCATCGCGCCTGGAGCCAGCTGGCGGAGGCCCGGCAGGCGCTCGACGTCGCCGCGGCTTCCGCGCCCCCCGACGCGGCGGCCCGCGCACGCGAGGAAATCCTGATTGCCGAGGGGAGCGACTGGTTCTGGTGGTATGGCGACGACCATTCGTCGGAGCATGATCTCGCCTTCGACGATCTCTTCCGGAGGCACCTGCGGAACGTCTATCGGGTGCTCGATCGGCCAATCCCCGAGGAGCTCTTCGTCACCAACATCACCACGGCGCCGCGCGCGTTGCCGGTCGAGCCGCCCACCGGCTTGATTGCGCCGGTGATCGACGGGATGGTGACGAGCTACTTCGAGTGGCTGGGCGCGGGAGGCGTCGACACCGCGCGCGCCGCCGGCACGATGCAGCAGGCCGGCGACGGGGCCGCCATGGTCACGCTGGTGGAGTTCGGACTCGACCGCGACCACTTGTTCGTCCGCGTCGACGCCGCAGGGACCGTGCGGAGCCTTCTCGAGCGCGGCGTCGACATCCACGTTCGCTTCCTCAGGCCCGCGCGCATGCGCGTCGTCGTCTCATCAGGCGATGGCCGGGTGCGCCTGGAGGAACGCGCGGCCGACGAGTCCGCGTGGCGCCCCCGCGAGTGTCCCCGACTGGCGGCCGCCGTCGATCGCATTCTGGAGGTCCGGGTTCCCTTTGCCTGCCTGGGGGCGCAGGGGCTCATCGCGTTTCTGGTTGCCGTCACGCGCGAGGGAGCCGAGCTCGAGCTGCACCCGCGCCAGGGGCCGATCGAGATGGAGGTCCCGGCGCTCGTGGACCGTCTGCGCACCCTCGACGGCATAAGTTAACATAACGTATCTTATACGACGTTGTGCGCGGCACCGGGAAACGTCACTCTACCGGGCCGACTTCAGCTCTCGGAGAATGTTCTCGAGCGCCTCGATGATCTCCGCCTTCTCGACGCGGCTCTTCGTGAAACTGAGACGCAGCCGAAACGCCTTCGTCGGTGCCTTGAAGGCAAACACGTACGGCCTCGGACGCCCCGCGCGCCCGCCCGTCGTCTCCGCGCGAACGTCCTTTCGGGTGACCGCGCCCTGCGCGACCATCTTCTCGACGAGCCCCAGCATCTTCTGCGGTGTCGCCTGTCGCACGATCTGCAGAAGCGTGGACTTCGATGTGATGTCCGCCAGCCGACACAGGTTCCGCACCTCGTCCGGCATGTTGGTGAGCGCCAGGGTCTCGGTAATCGACGTCCGTGATTTCCCGAGCCGCCGTGCCATGTCCTCGTGCGTATAGCGGCACTTCTGGGCGAGCTGCTGCAGCGCTTCGGCCTCCTCGAACGCCGTCAGATCCTTTCGCTGCAGGTTCTCGATGAGCGCCAGCTCCATGACCTCGGCGTCGTCGGCGTCACGCTCGATAACCGGCAGCTCCCGCAAGCCCACCTGAACGGCGGCGTGGTACCGGCGTTCGCCGGCGATAATCTGGAACCGACTGCCGCGTGCCCGTACGATCAACGGTTCGATGACCCCCTTCTCGGCGATCGAGGCCATCAGCTCCGAGAGATCGCCCATGACCTGACGCGGCTGGTCGGGATTTGGATCCAGGAGATCAATCGCCACCATGTGGCCGACGGGCGTTCCGGCCGACGCGGCCAGCGCCTCGACGTAGTGCTCGTCGTGGCGCATCCGGAGCGTGTTAGGCAGTCCGCGCTTCGACACGTTCGATGACCTCCTCGCACAGGCTGTAATAGTCGGTGGCGCCAGCCGAGTCGGGGGCGAAGGTAAAGATCGACTCCTTGTAGGCCGGGCTCTCCTCCAGCCGCACGCTCTTGGCGATGACGGTCCGGAACACCTTCCCGCCGAACACCTTCTGAATCTGCTCGCGGATGTCGCGCGCCAGGGCCGTCCGCTTGTCGTGCATCGTGATGACGACACCCAGGATCCGCAGCGCCGGGTTCGGCCGCTGGCGCACCTTCTCGATCGTCTCGAGCAGATCGTCGGTCCCCTCGAGCGCAAAGTACGACGACTGAATCGGAATGAGCAGATGCGTCGCGGCGACGAGCGCGTTCACCGTCAGGAGCCCCAGCGCGGGCGGACAGTCGATGACGATGTGCGCGAACTGGCCGTTGACCTGACTGAGCTTGTCCTTGAGCTTGAAGTGCGCGTCGAGCTCCCCGATGAGCCGTGACTCGAGCTTTGCGAGGCTGATGCGCGCCGGCGCGATGAACAGATTCTCCACCGGTGCCGGCTGGATCACGTCGGCGAAGGCGCACGACGTGTCGGCGATCAGGTCGTACGTGCTGCGCGTGATCGACGTGTGATCGAGAAACGAGATACTGCTATTGGCCTGCGGGTCGAGATCGACGAGCAGCGTCCGGCGGCCGCGCATGGCCAGCGCCGCGGCGAGATTGACGGCCGTGGTGGTCTTCCCCACGCCGCCCTTTTGATTGGCGATGGCGACGATCATCGACCTGAACGGATATCTTGGGGTAGAAGGACGCGGCCATTCTAGGGGTTGTGGCGAAATCCGTCAAATTCCGGCCTCCAACTCCAGGCCCCGCACGGGCAGTGAATGGTCGAGCGTCGGGCGGTTGCGAGTCGCGATGTCGGCCGGCCGACATCGCGCTACATCTTGTACTTGCCGAGCTCCTCGGGGTCGAGGCTCTCGAGCCACTTCTGCAGGCGGTCGGTGTCGGCACGCTCGGAAGCGAAGTCGATCGTCTTCGCGTTGTCGATGACGGCCTCCTCGACCAGGATGGGCGATCGCGTCCGCAGCGCGAGCGCAATCGCATCGCTCGGGCGCGCGTCGACGACAACGCGCTCCCCTTTCACGGTGAGGTGGATGATGGCGTAGAACGTGTTGTCCTTCAGGTCGGAGACGACCACCCGATCGACCTGTCCCTCGAGGTCGCTGATGATGTTTCGCAGCAGGTCGTGGGTCATCGGCCGCGGCGTCGTGATGTTCTCCATCTGCAGCGCGATGGCGTTCGCCTCGAAGATGCCGACCCAGATCGGCAGCACCCGCTCACCCCCCTTGTCCTTCAGAATCACAATCGGCATGTTGGTGATCGGATCGACCATCAGCCCTTTGATCGTCATCTCTATCAGCATCGGCGTCTCCCGCCTGCCCTGCCCGCGATGTCGGCCGGCCGACTTACGCAAGGTCTGAACCCGCCACCTCGCCCCAGAGGCTGTTCGGCCCGGCACGCCGGATCGTGACCGGGACCGTTCGGCCCAGCCACGGGGATCCTGGATCGGCAATCGGGGATCCGGGCCCAGGCATCGGGAAGTTCACGACGGTATTCCCCGTCGTCCGACCCGACATCTCCCCCTCGCGCCGCCGGCTCGCCGCCTCGACCAGCACCAGGACCGTCGTCCCGATTGCCTGCGCATGGAGTTGCATCTGAATCTCCCGTTGCCGCGCCTGCAGCGCCACGATCCGCGCCGTCTTCTCCTGCTCGCTCACGTCATCCCTCAGCCGCTTCGACGCCAGCGTGTTCGGCCGGACCGAATACTTGAACGAGAAAATGCTGTGGTACCGCACGGCCTCCAGGAGCGACAGCGTCTCGTCGAAGTCGTCCGTGGTCTCGCCCGGGAAGCCAACGATCATATCGGTCGATAGCGCCACGTCCGGAATGGCCTGCCGGATCCGTCCCACGAGGTCGACGTAGTCCTCGCGGGTGTGCCGCCGCCGCATCGCCCGCAGCACGCGGGTCGACCCGGACTGCACCGGCAGGTGCATGTGCTTGCAGACCTTCGGCAGGTCGCGGACGGCCTCGATGAGGCGCCGGCCCGTGTGGCGGGGATGCGGGCTCGCGAAGCGGATCCGCTCGACACCCGGCACCTCGTGGACCTCGGCGAGCAGCCGTGCGAAATCGCAGCGCGGGTCGTCTGGCGCCTGGTAGTGGTTGACGATCTGTCCGAGCAGCTGCATCTCACGGCGTCCGGATTCCGCCGCCTGCCGCACGTCGGCCAGGATGTCGGCCTTCGGCCGCATCCGTTCGTGCCCGCGGGTATACGGGACGACGCAAAACGCGCAGTGGTCGTTGCACCCTTCGATGATGGTCACGTAGGCCTTGACCGCGTCCCCGCGCCGGGCGATGCCGAGCGGAAAGCTCACGTCGTCCCATGGCGCCACGTCGACTTCGGCGAACGGCGAGCGGGCCGCCCGCTCGACGAGCAGCGGGAGCATCTTCAGGCGCTGCGTGCCGACGATTACGTCGATGACGTGGCCGTTCGTCTTCCGGAGAAGCGTGTCGCCTTCCTGCTGCGCAACGCAGCCAGCGACGGCGACGAGCGGACGCCGGCCGCTCTCCTCCTCGAGTACGCGCAGTTCGCCCAGCCGCGTGTAGAGCTTCTCCTCGGCGTGCTCGCGAACGCTGCAGGTGTTGATGACGATGACGTCGGCGTCCCGCGCCTCCTCGGCCGGCTCGTAGCCGGCCTGCTCGAGCAGGCCCGCCATCCGCTCCGAGTCGTGCACGTTCATCTGACAGCCGAACGTCTCGATCACGTATGTCCGCGCCACTACCGCCTCTTTCGCCTTTCGCTTTCGCCTTTCGCCGGGTCGGCCGGCCGCGCCGCGTGCCCCAGCATCTCGCGCGCCGCCGCGCGCGCGCGGTCGGTGATCACGGCGCCACCGATCATCCGGGCCAGCTCCTCGACCCTTCCGCTCTCGCTCAGCCGCTCGACCGAGGCGGACGTGCGGCCTCCGCGTACATTCTTATCGATGCGGAAGTGGGTCGCGCCGCGTGTCGCGATCTGCGGCAGGTGCGTGATGCACAGTACCTGAAAGCGGTCGCCGAGCGCGTGCAGCCGCGTCCCGACCACGTCGGCGACGCGCCCGCCGATGCCAGCGTCGACCTCGTCGAAGATCAGGGTCTTGCCGGCCACGTCGCCCGCGGTCATCGTCTTGAGCGCCAGCATCATCCGCGACAACTCGCCGCCCGAGACGATCCGCGCCAGCGGCCGGAGCTGCTCGCCCGGGTTCGGCGACACGTAGAACTCGGCGCGGTCGATGCCGCGCTCGCTCCATTCGTCCGGCCCGAGCTCGGTCGTGATGAACCGCACCTCGAAGCGCGTCTGCGGCATCGCGAGCTCACCGACAAGTCGTTCAGCCGCACGCGCGAACGGTCCGGCGGCGCTCCGCCGCTGTCGCGAAAGATCCCGCGCGGCGACCAGATACCGCTCGGTGGCGTCGGTCAGCTTGCGCTGCAGCTCATCGGCCTCCTCGGCCGCTCCCGTCAACAGCGCCCGCTCGTGCGCGAGGGCCTTGCCGCGCGCGATCACGTCGTCGAGCGTCGGCCCGTACTTCCGCTTCAGCCGCTCGAGCCCCGCCAGCCGGGCCTCCACTTCCTGAAGACGTCCGGGCGATGCATCGACGCCGTCGGCGTAGCGCCGCAGGAAGAAGGCGAGGTCCTCGAGCTGCCCCTTGATGCCGTCGCGCGCCTCGAGGTACGGAGTAAACTGCGGCTCGATCGCCGCGAGTTCGCCCACGCGCTTCCAGACGCCGGCGAGCCCCGCCAGCACCGCGCCGTCGCTCTCGTACAGCGCCCCGTAGCTTTCCTCGCAGAGCCGCTCGATCCGCTCGGCGTTTGCCAGCACCTGCCTCGTTGCCCCGAGCGCCTCGTCCTCGCCGAGCGCCGGAGACGCCTTCTCGATTTCGCCGAGCTGAAAGGCGATGAGGTCGAGGCGCGCTGCCTTTTCCCGTTCATCCATCCGCGACCGCTCGAAGTGGTCGCGCAGATCTCTGACCCGGCCCCACGCCTCCGCGACGCGCGCGACGCACACGTCGAGCCCGGCGTATTCGTCGAGCGCGGGCAAATGGCTCAGCGGATCGAGGAGTGCCTGGTGCTCGTGCTGGCCGTGGAGCTCGACGAGCCGCGCCGCGAGATCGCGCAGCGCGCCTGCCGTTGCGAGCGCGCCGTTCACGAACGATCGGCTGCGTCCCTGGCTGGTGATCTCGCGCCGGACGACGATCTCGGCGCCGTCCTGTTCGAAGATGGCTTCGATGGCGGCGTGCGCCTCGCCGGTGCGCACGAGATCGGCGGAGGCGCGCGCGCCGAGGAGCAGGCCGACGGCCTCGACGACGATGGATTTCCCCGCTCCCGTTTCCCCCGTCAGCACATTGAAGCCCGGTTCGAACTCGACCTCGACGGCTTCAATCACCGCAAGGCTGCGAATACGCAGGAAGCGGAGCATGCGCGCGGAACTTCCATCGTATCATATATTTGACAGCACTCCGGGCGCATGCTAGGCTGCCCTGTCTGCGCCTCTCCCAGCGGCGCGCGTCCGATCGTTTCGGAGGCTTCGTTGCACACGCGTGGCTCCCTTCTCCTGGCCCTGCAGACGCAGGGAGAGGGAATCCCTTTTGCCGGGAGCGGCGATTTCATCCGCCTCTTCGTCGAGACGACCCCGATCAATCAGGCGGTGCTCGCCGTCCTCGTCTTTTTCTCGATCGCCTCGTGGGCGATTATTCTCCAGAAGCTCTGGTCGTTTCGTGCCTCGGCGGGTGACACGGGGCTCTTTCTCGATGTCTTCCGGCGCAGCACGAAATTCTCCGAGGTGCAGGCTGCATGCGCGCGGCTGTCGGCGACGCCGCTCGTTGGCGTCTTTCAGGCAGGCTACGCCGAGATCAACGCGCAGTTCCGCGCGGCCGGCACCGGCGGCGCCGCGCCCGGCAGTCCCTCGGGCGCGGCCGGACGTCCAACACTGAAGAGCCTCGACGGCGTCGACCGCGCGCTCATTCGTGCGGCAACCAACGAGATCGCGAAGCTCGAGCGCCGACTGACGTTCCTCGCGACGACCGCCAGCGTCACGCCGTTCATCGGCCTCTTCGGCACGGTGGTCGGAATCATGATCGCGTTCCAGCGGATCGGCGCGACCGGCTCGACCAATCTGGCCGTCGTCGCGCCGGGGATCAGCGAGGCGCTCATCGCGACCGCGGCCGGGCTGTTCGCGGCGATTCCGGCGCTGGTGTTCTACAACCACTTCACGCATCGCGTGAAGGAGCTCTCGGCCACGATGGACGACTTCGCGCTCGAGTTCCTCAACCTCGCCGAGCGCAACTTCACATAGGGCGTCCATGCCGAAGGTCCTCGCTTCAGCTCCCAACGCCGGCGGCCGCCACCAACGCGGGCGGCGCGTCAGCCCGACGCTGTCGGAAATCAACGTCGTCCCGCTCGTCGACGTGATGCTCGTGCTGCTCATCATCTTCATGGTCGCGGCGCCGATGCTGCAGCGCGGCGTCGAGGTCAACCTGCCGGTGGCCAGCCGATCGCAGGAGATCGCCAGCGACCGGGTGTTCGTGGACCTTCCGGTCTCGTACCGCGAGGACCGCCGCGTCTTCATCGACAAGGACCCGGTCCGGCTCGACGTCCTGGCGGAGCGCGTGAAGCAGATCATGCTCAACCGCAGCGACAAGCTCGTCTACCTGCGCGGCGACGGCGAGGTCAACCTGCAGGAGCTGATGGAGGTGTTCGACCGGCTGAAAGAGGGCGGCATCCAGAACGTCGGCATCATCTCGAAGCTGCCCGGTGAGCAGTGACATGCAGCTGATCGAGGTCACCGACGTGCTCGTCGAGCGGCGCCAGCAGCCGGAGAAGTTCGGCCGCATGCTCGTCTGGTCGGTCGTCGTGCACGCCGGCGTCGTGGCGCTCCTCCTGTTCGGTCCCTTCGACTGGCAGCTCGTCGCCGACGAGCCGCCCAGGACCGTGATGACCATCAGTCTCGCGGGTGCGCCGGGGCCGCGCGCCGGCGGCATGACCCCGATGGGCGGCAAGACGGTGCCCGAACCGACGCCGGAGAAGCCTCGGGCCGTACCGCCGCCCCCGCCCAGGCCCAAGGCGATGCCCGCCCCGACCGCCCCCGTTCGGCCTCCGCAGCCCCAGCCGAAACCGGTTCCGGAGGAGGAGCCCTCGCCCGGCGTCACCCGCACCGAAACGGGCGCGCGCGGGCAGGGATTCGGACTCACGACGGGCGGATCGGGTGGCAGTGGCGTCCAGCTCGACGTGGCGAACTTCTGCTGTCCGGAATACATCGAGCAGATGGTGACGCTCGTGCAGCGGAACTGGCAGTCGAATCAGGGCGTCTCCGGATCCACGGTCATGCGCTTCACCATCACGCGGAGCGGATCGATTCAGGGCGTCTCGATCGAGAAGCCGAGCGGGTTCGTTGCGCTCGACCTTGCGGCGGAGCGGGCGTTGTTGCTGACGCGGCTGCCCGAGCTGCCGGTGCAGTTCCCGAACCCGACGCTGACCGTCCACCTCACATTCGAGTACCGCCGATGACGATGAGAGATTCTGTTCCCGGACGGTTGAAGCCGTCCGGCTACCTTGCCACAGGAATCGCGGTGACTGTCGTCGCGGTGTTGGGCGGAGGCCTTCAGCCCTCCTCGCCGTTCGCCTCCGGACAGGAGCCTGCGCCCGCGCCGCAGCAACCCTCCGAGGTCGCGGTCGTGATCACGGGCGATCCCGGCACCCCCCCGCGCTACGCGGTGCCCGACTTCATTCCGCTGACGCCGGACGCCGGCGAGATCGCGAAGACCGTCGCGCAGGTCCTCTGGGACGACCTCTCGTTCGAGCGCGAGTTCTACCTGATTCCGCGCGACACCTACGCCACGATCCCGGTGGCGCGTTCCCCGGACCAGATCCCGTTCAACGCGTGGCGGGAGTTGGGCGCCGACGCCGTCGTCTTCGGGACCGTGGCCCGCACCGGCGACAGCGTCCGCGTGGAGGTGCGCCTCTTCAACGTCCGGACGCGACAGCCGGTCTTGGGCAAGGAGTACACGGGATCGGCGGGCAATCCCCGCGTCTACGCGCATACGGTGTCCGACGAAATCCACCAGCAGCAGCGCTCGCTGCGAGGCGTGGCGCGCACGAAGCTCGCCTTCACGTCGGACCGCAACCGCGAGCGAATCGTCGGCACGGTCCAGAGCCGCGACGTCAAGGAGGTCTACATCGCGGACTATGACGGCGCCGCCGTGCGGCGCATCACCACGAACCGGCAGCTCAATCTCACGCCGGTCTGGGCGCCCGACGCACGCGCGATTGCCTACACGTCGTATCGACGCGGGTACCCGGACCTGTTCGTGGCGCTCATCTATCAGGGCGTGCAAGAGGAGCCCACCCGCGGCGGCACGCAGAACTGGCTGCCGATGTTCTCGCCCGACGGCACGCGCCTCGTGTTCACGTCGAGCCGCGACGGCAATCCGGAGCTCTACGTGGTCAATCGCGACGGATCGGGCCTTCGCCGGCTCACCAATCACCCCGCGATCGACACCACGCCGACCTGGTCACCAACCGGTACGCAGATCGCGTTTACCTCCGACCGCGCCGGCACGCCGCAGATCTACATCGTTGGCGCCGACGGCCTCAACCTGCGCCGGCTGACGACGAGCGAGTCGTACGCCGACCGGCCCACGTGGTCGCCAGCACCGTTCAACGAGATCGCGTTCGCCGCGCGGACGGGGCCGGGCTACGACATCAAGATCTACGACCTCGCGTCCGGCGCGACCCGCCAGATCACCTTCGGCGAGGGGAGCAACGAGAGCCCGGCGTACGCGCCGAACGGACGCCACGTCGCGTTCACCTCGACGCGTAGGGGCGGCGCGCAGATCTTTACGATCGGCCGCGATGGGCGCGGGCTGAAGCAGATCACCCGGGATGGCAACAACTACACACCGTCATGGTCGAACTGATGAAGCGCGACGGGACGCTTTCCATCATTGCGGGCCCATTTCGTGATTACGTCGAAGTAAGATGAGAGCGTCACGATGACGATCCGGACGTGCCTCGCGCTCGCGGTGCTGGTGGCGTTGTCCGCTCCAGCCGCCGCCCAGAATCGCGAGCATCAGCAGATGGCGGCCGAGCTGCGCATGCTGCAGGAACAGGCGCAGCAGCTCGCGCTCACCCTGGCCACGCTCAGCCAGGCCTTCACCCAGGCGCTGGCCGAGTCGGCCAAGGCCATCGTCGCGGTCAATGGCCGCCTCGACGAGTCGGCCAACACGACGAGGAAGATGTTCGCCGATCAGAAGCTGCTCGTCGACAACGTCGCCGAGGGCGTGCGCGTCATCCGCGAGCGGACTGACGACACCAACGTCAGGATTGCCTCGCTCCGCGAAGAGCTCGAGGCATTGCGGACGACGGTCCAGGCACTGCAGCAACTGGCGGTCGCGCCGCCGCCGGTTGCGCCAGTCGATCCGGCGGTGGCGGCCGATCCGGACGCGCCGCCACCCGCCCCCGCGCCGGCCCCGCCCCCGGTGGTGTTGCCGCCGACGGCCGGCCTCTCACCGACGCGCCTCTACGAGACGGCGCGCGCGGACTATTTCGCGGGCCAGTGGAACAGTGCCATCAGCGGGTTCGAGGCCTTTCTGCGGGCGTTTCCACGGTCGGAGCAGGCCGACGACGCACAGCTGTACATCGGCGAAACGTATTACGCCCAGAACCAGTGGGCGCAGGCCATCATGGCCTATACGCAGGCGATCGACTCGTACGCTGGCACGAATTCCGTGCCGATCGCCTACTACAAACGCGGTCTCGCCCAGCAGCAGCTCGGCGAGATCGATGCCGCGCGTGCCTCATGGGAAGCGGCCGCGCAGATGTTTCCCGACAGCGACGCAGGTCGACTCGCGAAACAGAGTCTCGATCGCCTGGCCTCGCAGCCGAAACCCCAGCCCTGACCTCCCCTGTCACGCGCTCCGGGATACACTGGGCGACGCACGACACGATGGGCCTCAGGCCCCAGGGCCGACTCACGTAACAGGCCCGCGAGCCCCTGGAGCGGTGTGCTCCCGTGTCTCTTTGGCGGTTCACGCCGCCGAAAGGGCAAGACCGATGGGAAGCGTCAATAAAGTCATCCTCGTGGGCAATCTCGGCAGGGATGCCGAACTCCGTTACACGCCGGCTGGCGCCGCCGTGGCCACGGCAAACCTTGCGACGACCGAAACATGGACCGATCGCGAGGGGCAGCGCCAGGAGCGGACGGAATGGGTCCGCTTGAACATCTGGGGGAAGCAGGCGGAGTCGCTGCGTGAGTACCTCGTCAAGGGTAAACAGCTTTACGTCGAAGGACGCCTACAGACGAGAAAAGCCCCCAGATGCCGCAACTGCGACGCCTTCCTCTCGGAGCGGAACTGGAAACCAAACGGCGAGAAGCTCCGCTGCCCGAAGTGCAGTCATGAAGCAGCGCCGTACGGCGAGACGATGCTCGACGTGAAGGTCGATCGCATCGTGCTGCTGGGTGGCGGCGGAAGCGGCGGAAGTCGCGCCGGAAGTATCGAGCGCGCTCCCGCGACCCATGCTGGGACCGATGAGAGTCCGGCCGATCCCATCACCGACGACGACATCCCATTCTGAATGGCCCCGGGCCCGAGGAACTGCGGCCCGGGACAGCTCTGAGGCCTGGGGGTCTACGGTTTGTCCACCCGCCCGTAGCGATCGTCCAGTCTCACGACATCATCGAGCTCCGGCGTCGAGACCTCGAGGACGTCGCAGTCCTCGATCGCCGTCATCCGGTGCACGGTCTTCGGCGACACGTGCACTGACTCGCCAGGGCGCATGTCGTGTGTCGTGAGCCGGCCGTCGCGCTCGATCTCGAACAGCATCCGGCCGGAGTAGAGGTAGATCGTCTCGTCCTTGCGGTTGTGATACTGCAGGCTGAGGGCGTGTCCCGCCTTCACGTGCAGCACCTTGCCCACGTAGCGATCGGTCTTGGCCCAGTGCAGCTCGTACCCCCAGGGCTTGTCGACGCGGGTCACGGGTGCATCACTCATGAGCGCGTCCCATCGTACACGCTGTGCCGGCCGAAGGTCTCGAGCAGGTACTGCTCGATCTCCTCCACGGTGCCGAGCGTCAGGACGCGCGCCGCAATGCGCGCCATCTCCCACGCGTGCGCCTCCTCGATCACGTGCCGCGCCATCGGCAGCGCGCCGGGCGTCATGCTGAATTCGGTCAGGCCACACCCGACGAGCAGCGGCAGCAGCACCGGATCCGATGCCATCTCGCCGCATACCGACACCGGGATCCTGCGCCGCGCCGCGCCGCGGCGCACGTGGCGGATGAGCCCCAGCACGGCCGGATGAAGCGGCTCGTAGCGATCCGACACGCGTTCGTCGGTACGATCGACCGCCAGGGTGTACTGAATCAGATCGTTGGTGCCGATCGTGAAGAAGTCGGCCTCGCGCGCGAGCGTCGACGCCGTGAACGCGGCGGAGGGAATCTCGATCATCACGCCCACGGCCGCGGTCCCGTACCGGACCCCGCGCGCGTCGAGCTCGGCCCGTGCCTCGGCGAGGAGCACCCGCGCCGCCCGCACGTCCTGGACGGACGAAACGAAGGGGAACAGGATCCGCAGCGAGCCGTGCGCCGCCGCCCGCAGGAGCGCGCGCAGCTGCGTCTTGAAAATGGCGGGATACGCCAGCCCGAACCGGATGCCGCGCAGGCCGCCCCGTCCGGCGCGCTCCCCTTCGGGGAACCAGCGCGCGTCCAGCCCCGCGTCGACCAGCGGTTGCGCGAGCTGCCGTTCGTCGACGTCGAACGTCCGGATCGTGACCGGGCGTGGCGCCATCTGCTCGGCCACCTCCCGGTACTCCTCATACTGCTCGTCCTCGCCCGCCATGTCGGGCGGCGCGCCCGCCAGCAGAAACTCCGACCGGTAGAGGCCGATCCCCTCCGCCCCCGAGTCGAGCGCCGCCGCCACGTCGTCGGAGCGCTCGATGTTGGCGTCGAGCGATACCGCCACGCCGTCGCGCGTCCGCGCCGGCGCGTGCGCCGGCGCCGGGCGCGGCTGATGCGCGCGTGCCAGCCGCCCGCGGGTTTCGGCGTCGCGGCGCAGCGCCGGATCGGGGTCGATCACCACCTCACCGCGGTCGCCGTCGACGAGCACCGAGGCGCCCGGCGGCACCCGGCCGCTGATGTCGCGGAGGCCGACGACCGCTGCCACGCCGAGCGACCGGGCGAGAATCGCGGTGTGGTACGTGCGGCTGCCCGCATCGGTGGCGAAGCCGCGAATCAGATCCCAGTCGAGCTGCGCGACGACCGACGGCGCCAGCTCGTCGGCGACGAGCACGCACGGCGCGTCGAGGTCGCGCAGCAGGTCCCGCGCGCCGCCTTTTTCCCCCCGCAGATTCAGGCGGAGCCGGCCCGCCACGTCCTGCAGGTCTCCCTTGCGCTCGCGCAGATACGGATCGGCGAGGTCGTTGAACAGCTCGGCTACTTCGTCGAGCGCGCGCTGCACCGCCCATTCCGCGTTGACGTGCTCCTCGTGGATGATCGCCGCGGCACGCCCGACGAGCAGCGGATCGTCGAGCAGGAGGAGCTGCGCGTCGAAGATCGCGGCAAGGTCGGTTCCCTTGCGCTGCCCGACCCGGTCGCGGATCTGGCGAATCTGCGCGCCGGAGCGGGCGCGCGCCTGTTCGAGCGCCGCCAGCTCCCGTCCGACGCGGCCGGCCGCCACGGGAAACCGGATGACCTGCGTGCGCTGGATGGCGACGAGGGCCGGTCCCACGGCCAGTCCGCCCGACACTCCGACACCTTTCAGACGCTCCACGGCTCTCCCCGCCCCTGCGCCTCCGAGGAGTCGGCGAACCCCGACTCCACCAGCCGCACCAGCGCCACCACGGCGCCGGCCTCGTCGGGACCGTCCGCGCTGATCGTCAGCGTGGTCCCCCGCGCGGCCGCGAGCAGGAGAATCCCGAGGATGCTCTTGCCGTCCATCACCCTGGTGTTGCGCCCGACGCGGATGTGCGACTCGAAGCGCGTCGCCAGCTGCACGAATCGGGCCGCCGCCCGCGCGTGCAGCCCGAGCTCGTTGGACACGACGACCGTCCGCGACGTCATGACGCCTTGTCCCCGCGCAGCAGGTCCGACGCGACCCAGATGGCGTTGCGGCCGTGCTCGCGGATCTCGCGCGCGGCCTCCACCAGGCTGGCCTGCGCCGTCAGGCCGGCGAGCTTGATGAGCATCGGGAGATTGACCCCCGTCACCACCTCCACGTTCTCGCCGGCCAGAAACGACATCGCGAGGTTGGACGGCGTTCCGCCGAACATGTCGGTCAGCACCAGCACCCCGTCGCCCTGCCGCACGCGCGCGATCGCTCCGGCGATCTCCTCCCGGGCGCCGGCGGCGTCCTCGTGCCAGCCGATCGAGACCGCGGCAAACTGCGGCAGCTCGCCGACGATCGTCTCGGCCGCGTTCAGCAGCTCGGTGGCGAGTTGTCCGTGCGTGACGACGACGATGCCGATCATGAGTCGCGATGCCTGACGCGCGTGCGCACGCCGGTGACGTCCGCCAGCGACTTCCGCAACGCCTCGGCGACCATCACCGACCGGTGGCGTCCGCCCGTGCAGCCGATCGCCACGGTCAGATAACTCTTCCCTTCCTCGACGTATCGTGGCAGCGCAAAGCGGAGGAATGACTCCAGCTGGTCCAGAAACTCCCGGGTCGCGGGGCTGCGGCGCATGTACCGGACGACCGCCGGATCGCGGCCCGTGAGGGGCTGCAGACGATCCACGAAGTGCGGGTTCGGCAGGCACCGCACGTCGAACACGAGATCGACCTCGACCGGCACGCCGTGTTTGTAGCCGAAGCTCACCAGATTGACGACCATGTCCGTGCGCGCGCGGCCGTCGCGCGAGAGCTGCATGAACCGGTCGCGCAGCTCGTGCACGGTCATGTTGGACGTGTCGACGATGAGGTCGGCGAGCGTGCGGATCGCGTCGAGCTTCTGCCGCTCTTCGGCAATCCCCTCGGCGACGGAGCGATCGGCGGCGAGCGGATGCGGACGCCGCGTCTCGCTGAACCGGCGGACCAGCGCGCTGTCGCTCGCTTCGAGAAAGATCAGCGTCGGCCTGATGCCGGCGTGGCTCCGGAGCTTTCGGAACACCCGCGGGAACTGCGCCAGAAACCCGCCCTCGCGGACATCGACGACGATCGCGACCTTGCCGATGCCCCCGTCCTCGCGCGCGGCCAGATCGGCCATCGTCGGAATCAGCTGCGTTGGCAGGTTGTCGACGCAGAAGTAGCCGAGATCCTCGAGCGCGCGAATCGCCTGTGTCTTGCCCGCACCCGACAGACCCGTCAGGATGACGAAGCGCGGCGTGCCCCGCGAGCGCGGCGACGGGGTCACCGGTCGCCCCCCTGCTCGAGTGCGCGCTCGAGGCGCGCGGCCAGATCGCGCGCGGCGTGCCGGCCTCGCGCGCGCAGAATCTGGTTCCGCGCGGCGACCTCCACGAGAATCGCGAGGCTGCGCCCCGGCGCCACCGGCATCCGCACGAGCGGCACCCGCAGGCCGAGCAGATCGTGGAAGGCGTCGTCGAGTCCGAGCCGATCGCCGTCGCGGACGCCTCCGGCGTCGCCGTCCTGCCAGCGTTCGAGCCGCACGACGAGTTCGATGCGCTTGGAGGCGCGCGTCGATGCCACGCCGAAGAGGTCGCGGATGTTGATGACGCCCAGCCCCCGCACCTCCATGTGATGGCGGGTCAGCTCGGGGCAGGCGCCGATGATTCCCGTCTCGCCCCGGCGCCGCAGCTCCACGACGTCGTCGGCGACCAGCCGATGGCCGCGCACGACGAGATCCAGCGCGCACTCGCTCTTGCCGATGCCGCTCTCGCCCACGATGAGCACGCCCAGGCCGAGGATGTCCATGAGCACGCCGTGCACGACCTCCCGGACGGCGAGCGCATCCTCCAGGAGCGTCGTGACCTTGGCGATCGCAAACGGCGTGGGCACGGGGGTCCGCAGCAGCGGCACGCGATGTTCGTCGGCGGCCGCGCGCAGATCGGCCGACGGCGTCAGGCCGGCGGTGACCAGGACGCAGGGAATGTCATGCGCGAATGCCGCGGCCAGCGCCTGGACGCGCGCGCGGAGGTTCAGGTCGTCGAGAAACCGGATTTCGCTCTCCCCGAACACCAGGACGCGTCCGGGCTGCAGATACTCGTCGAAGCCGGCCAGCGCCAGCCCCGTCTTCTGGATGTGCGGGCTGGCGATGCGGCGGTCGAGGCCCGCCCCGCCGCTCAGCAGTTCGAGCGGCAAGCCGGCCTGCTCGGGCCGGCTCCCCAGGAGGCCGCCCACGGTCAGCACCTGCTCAGAGTATCAGGCTTCGGGTTCGATGAGTCCGAGATGGCCGTCAGGACGGCGGAAGAGGACGTTCACCGAATCGGTCACCGCATTGCGGAAGACGAGAAAGGCGCCCTGTCGCGCCCCGACGTCGAGCGCGGCTTCGTCGACCGACATCGGCTTGACCGCGTAGCGCCGCGCCCGGATGATCCGCACGGCGGCATCGCCGTCGGCTGCGCCGATCGCGGGCCCCGGGGCGAACGTCCGGCGGGCGCGCCCCTGCCGCTTCCCCTCGGTCCACCGGCTTTTCAGCTTCTGCGCCTGGTGCTCGATCTTCTCGGCCGCGGCGCCGAGCGCCGCCGCGAGGTCGCGGCCCGTGGCGGCGCCGTGCATGAAATGCTCGCCGCGGGCGTGCAGCGTCATCTCGACGCGATGCCGCGCCTTCTCGCGCGTGATGACGACCTGGACGGAGATGAGGCTGTCCTGGAGCAGGCGGCCCATCCGCGCCAGGCTCCGCTCGACGGCCCCGCGCACGGCGGGGGTGATGGTCACGTGTCGGCCGGTGAGTTCGAGACGCATGGTCGTGGGCTCGTGGCTTCGGGCTGTGGTCTTCGGGCTTCGGGCCTCAGTACAGGACCTTCCGCTGGTTCGACGTCGGGATCTTCAGCTCTTCGCGGTACTTCGCGATCGTCCGGCGCGCCAGCTCGAGCCCTTCCCGCTGCAGAATGTTGACGATCTTCGAGTCGCTCAGCGGCTTCCGGGGATCCTCCTGCTCGATGATCTTCCGGATGCGCTGCTTGATCGTGACCGACGACACCGCCTCGCCGTACGCGCTCGCAATGCCGCTGTGGAAAAAGTACTTCATCTCGAACACGCCCTGCGGCGTGTGCATGTACTTGTTCGTGACGACGCGGCTGACGGTCGATTCGTGCATGCCGATGTCGTTGGCGACGTCGCGCAGCACGAGAGGCCTGAGGTACTCGATGCCGTGGTCGAGAAAGTCGCGCTGGAAGTTGATGATGCTCGTGGCGACCTTGTGAATCGTCTTCTGGCGCTGCTCGACCGACTTGATCAGCCAGAGCGCCGATCGGAACTTGTCCTTCACGTACGCACGCGTCGCGTCGGTGTTGTCGCTCGCGCTCTTGTCGAGCAGCCGGCGATAGACGGGGCTGATCCGCAGCTGCGGCAGCCCTTCCTCGTTCAGGACGGCGACGTACTGGTCCTCGACCTTGACCACATAGACATCCGGAATCACGTACTGCGACTGCGAGGGGTTGTAGCGGCTCCCGGGCTTCGGATCGAGGTGCCGGATGAGCTCGACGTGCTGCTTCAGGTCGTCGATCGACAGGCCGAGCTTGCGCGCCAGCTCCGGGATCTGGTGGTTCTTCAGCAGCTGCATGTACTCGGTGACGATCCGCTCGGCGGGCGACCCGGCGAGCCCCAGGTGCCGCAGCTGCAGCAGCAGGCACTCCTGGAGGTCGCGCGCCGCGATCCCGATCGGGTCGAAGCTCTGCACGAGCTTGAGCGCGCGCTCCACGTCCTCGATCGGCCACGGCCCCATCGCTGCCAGCTCCTCCACCGTCGCCACGAGCTGCCCGTCGTCGTCCAGGTTGCCGATGATGGCCTCGCCGATCTCGCGCATCAGCGGGTCGTCGGTCTGCATCGAGAGCTGCCAGAGCAGGTGGTCGGCGAGGGAGGGGCTGGTCGAGAGCGTGTTCTCGATCGGCGGCAGCTCCTTCACCTCGGTCGGCGTGTGGGGGCGGTAGCCGTCGTCGAGATAATCGCCGAAGAAGTACTCGTAATCCTGATCGTCCCAGGTATCGGCCTTGTCCTTCTCCTTGTCCTCCGCCTTCTCGGCCGCCGCTTCGACGGGCTGAAGTTCTTCGGTCGGGACTTCCTCGAGCAGGGGGTTTTCGACCATTTCCTGGTTCAGGAGCTCCGACAGCTCGAGCGTCGACATCGGCAGCAGCTTGATCGCCTGCTGCAGCGATGGCGTCAGAATCAGCTTCTGGACGAGCTTGGCGTGGAGTCTCTGCGAAATCGCCATCAGGCCCCTGAAGACATATTACACGCAGGGGCCCGGGGACGGACCTCAGTCCAGGCGAAAGTCGGCGCCCAGATAAATCCGTCGAACCTCCTCGTCGGACGCGAGGAAGTCGGGCGTGCCGCTGCGGAATATCACGCCGTCGTGGACGATGTACGCGCGGTCCGTGATGCGCAGCGTCTCGCGGACGTTGTGGTCGGTCACGAGCAGGCCGATGCCGCGCTCGCGCAGGTGAAAGATGATCTTCTGGATATCGGCGACCGCGATCGGATCGATCCCGGCGAACGGCTCGTCGAGCAGCATGAAGTGCGGCGACACCGCCAGCGCGCGCGTGATCTCGACGCGCCGGCGCTCGCCGCCCGAGAGCGTGTGCGCCGCCGCCGCGGCGAGCGGGGTCAGGCTGAGCTCGGCGAGCAGCGACGCGAGGCGCTCGCGCCGCTCGGCGCGCGGGAGATCCAGCGTCTCGAGGATCCCCAGGATGTTCTGCTCGACCGTAAGACCGCGGAAGATCGACGGCTCCTGCGGCAGGTAGCCGATGCCCTTGCGCGCGCGCACGTACATCGGGTCGTCCGTCAGGTCCTCGCCGTCGAGCGCGACCCGGCCCGCATCGGGCGCCGTCAGGCCGACGACCATATAGAACGTCGTCGTCTTGCCCGCGCCGTTGGGACCGAGCAGGCCGACGACTTCGCCCGACGCGACCTCCAGGCTCACGCCGCGGACGACGGTCCGGCCGCTGTAGGACTTGGTGAGCCCGTGCGTGCGCAGCGTCGACATCAGCGGGCGGGCGTCTGGCACGGGCCGCCGCTGCGGCCCGACTGCGTGCGGACCTCCTCGTTGCCGTCCACGATGATTCGATCGGCGGACTTGAAGAAGACGACGGTGCGGCCAATCGTCTCGCGGCACTCCTCGACGATCTTCACCGGCACGGTCGCGATGCCGGTCATCACGTACCGCTCGTCCTTCGGGTAGTACGTGAGGCGATCGCCGGTCGCCACGCGCCGGTCGAGCAGGATGCTGACGTCGGTAAACGCCTCGAGGCCCTCGATCCGCGAGTCGCTCCGGGCCAGCTGCACGTCGATGCGGCCGGCGCGCAAATCGCCCTGCGCGCCGCTCAGTTGCGCGGGTCCTGCCGGTGCAGGAGACGCGCTGTCGCCGGGGCCTGTCGGTGCGGGCGGTCCATACGTCAGCCGCCGCGCGGCGTCGTCGTAGCGGATTTCGGCCGCGCGGCCGATCGACGCGCCGGAGTCGAAGACGAGGTTCGAGCGCGCGGCGCCGGACACGATCAGGTCGCCGCGGCGGCGGTCGAGCGTAATCGAATCGCCGCGCACCGCCGTTTCGCCCTGCCAGAGCATGGCGCCGCCACGGTACACCGCCGCCCCGCCGGACCCTTGATAGGCGAGGCCATCGGCGTTCGCGTTGACCGGAGCCTGCCGCTCGAGCAGCCCCGGCATGCGCGCCGCCGACGACGCCTGCAGCACCGTCTTGACCGTTCCCGTGGCGCTCATGGCCGGGCCCTCGAGCGTCACGTCGATGGCGTCGGCCTCAATCTGAATCTGCGCATCGGCGACCCGCGGACCACCGCCCTCGTCCACGCCCTTCAACTGGAGCGTCCCGGTGCCCGGCTCGTACTCGGCACTTGCCGCCGACGCGCGCAGATCGCCGTCCTCGAAGCGCACCCGGCCGGCAAACGACGCGCTCGTCACGATGTCATCGGCCAGACCGATCCGCAGGGCGGTCGTCGACCGCGCGAGCCGCGCCGGCCGCTTCGCCTGTGCCTCTTCGCGGTACTCCACCGGCCCGGTGAAACTGGCCGAGACGAGCCCCCTCCCCGCCTCGCCCTGAGCGTCGAACGTCGCGGCACGCACGCTGCTGGCCGGCCCCCCCTGCTGCGCGGGCAAATCGACGCGGACGCTGCCACGCCCCGTCACGGCGGTCAGCGTCGAATCGGGAGCGAACGTCAGGTCGAGCGTGTCACCCGCGAACCGCCTTCCCGCCTCACCCTGACCGCCGACCGTCGCGGCGCGCACGCCGGGGGCCGCCCCCCCCTGCCGCGCGGGCAAATCGACGCGGACGCTGCCACGGCCCGCCACGGCGGTCAGCGTTGAATCGGGAGCGAACGTCAGGTCGAGCGTGTCACCCGCGAACCGCCGCCCCGGCGTGCCCTCGCCGTCCCCCCGCATCGCGATACCGCTCTCGCCACGCAACGTGACGCGCTCGAGGGTGGCGCCGTCGTCGGTGTAGTCGAGGTCGATATCGCGGGCGCCCATGGCGTCGAACGCGTCGCCGCCGCTCACGCGGGCGTTGCCGCGCAGCTCGATGAAGGTGATGACCTCGTCGTCGTCGGACAGGCGAGCCAGCCCCCGATCCGCCTCGAGCACCTGGGCGGAGCGCAGCGCCTTCACGCGGCCCTCCAACGCCAGGAAGTTCTCCTGCCGCGACAGCACCGCCATGTCGCTGTTGAACTCCGTCACCGGCGCGCCGACCTCGTTCACGACCTTCACGCGCGCCTCGCCGGCGAGGGACAGCACGTCGGTCGTCTGGTTGTAGGTCATGCCGACGCCGGTACCCGACATCCGTCCCTTGCCGAATGTCACCGCGCCCGGCGCGGCAACCGTCGCATCCTTCTCGTCGAACGTGGCTTGCTCCGCCGCAACCGTGAAGCCGTCGTTGGCGGTCAGCGTGACGCCGCCGGTGATGTCGAGGACGCGGCGCGTCTCGTCCGCCTGCATCTCGCGGCCCGCGACGATGAAGTCGCGGCCGCCGCGGTTCCGGACTTCGATCGTCACCCCGTACGACTTCGTGGTGCCGTCCTCGTATCGGAGCTGTCGCTCCGCCGTGACGACGTAGTCCTTCCTGGCCTCGTTGAACTGCTGGAGGACGGCGCCGGCGCTCTCGAGGATGGCGCGCGGATCGAACCGGACGGGACGTTCGATGGGCGCCGCGGTCTGGCGCTCGCCGATCGCGGAGTACACGGCGATGGCGCACGCGATCCCGAACAGCCCGAGCCCGATCCGGGCGCGCTTCTGCCATCTGGCCATTGACGATGATCTTAACCCGGCGCCATGAGGCGTGCCTGACGTGCCTGGAGTGCCTGACGTGCCTGTGGTGCGAAACGAGCACTTCGGGCCCGCGAGGCACCCCAGGCACTCGACGCACCTACGCGTTTTCAGGTGCCCGGAAGTCGGCCACCGAGAGCTGCAGATGGCGCTCGCCGTTCCAGGTATCCTGCACGAGCGAATAGGCGAGGTCGATCGCGGCGCGGTGCGCGGCGACGAACGGTTCACGCTCGGCCGCGCGCCACGCCACGCCGCGCAGGACGCGGCCGTCCTGCTTCAGCGCCATCTTCAAGTGGCGGTCCTTGAGCAGCCGTGGTCCGTCGATCACCTCGACGCGGCTCGTGCGGAACACCGGGCTCGGGTTGCCGGCCCCAAACGGCGCCAGCGCGGCGAGCTCCGAGGCGACCTGCGCCGTGATGCCCCGAAAGCCGAGCGTGCCGTCGATCCAGAGGCGCGGCCGCAGATCGTCCGGCGCCAGGTGCGCCTCGGCGTGGTCGTTGACGCGCGCCCGCAGCTCCTTGACGCGCGACGCCTCGATCGTCAGGCCCGCCGCCTGCCG
>Ga0233425_10004076_pt1 | contig 25182 bp, 16 predicted proteins | sample Watercolumn_Towu_2_FD_181712 | JGI IMG/M metagenome (GOLD analysis project Ga0233425, IMG submission 181712) | Freshwater microbial communities from Lake Towuti, South Sulawesi, Indonesia - Watercolumn_Towuti2014_140_MG | ecosystem: Environmental > Aquatic > Freshwater > Lake | place... | reverse complement strand
TCCTCTTTTTGCGGCATTTATTATTATTTTCCTTGCTGTCCGGCATTATCTTGTCCCTGATACTTTTGGTGAGCAGGGTCATTACCGGTTCAGTTCAATTGAAGAGAACAAACAGCAGTTAATGAATTATGCCGGCAAGGAAGCTTGTGCTGAATGTCATGACGACAAGGCGGCTGATTTGGTATCGGATGTACATGCCGGAATATCATGTGAGAGTTGTCATGGTCCCGGGCTTGCTCATTATGATATTCCCGATTCTGTCAGGATGATTGTACCAAAAGAAAGAGCTTTTTGCGGACTCTGTCATGCTAAAAATCCTACCCGAAAAAAGGAAGTAATCGTACAGGTTGATCTTAAAGACCACTATATTGAAAATAAATGTATTGAATGTCATAATCCGCATAAACCATGGGAACTAAAAGATCCGAGCAATCCAGAAGAGAATTTATAAAGATTTTTGCAGCAGCAGGAGGACTATTTGCTACAAGCCTGATAGATCCGTTTAATGCTGTTCTTTTTGCCGTTGAAAAACCGGCAGATCCCTCCAAACCCTGGTGGGGCTTTGGAATTGATATCGAAAAATGCATTGGTTGCGGAAGATGCGCCAATGCCTGCAAATCGGAAAACAATGTTCCAAAAGAACCATTCTATTTTCGCACCTGGATTGAACAATACACCATTAAAAATGACGGCACCGTCAAGGTTGAATCACCCAATGGCGGAATCGATGGTTTTGTCCAAACAGTGCCTGAAGAGAATATTTTCAAAGCCTTCTTTGTTCCGAAAATGTGCAATCATTGTTACAAATCGCCCTGTGTCCAGGCTTGTCCCGTCGGAGCAACCTATGAAACTCCGGATGGTGTGGTTCTGGCAGATGAAACTTATTGCATAGGTTGCCGGTATTGTGTTCAGGCGTGTCCCTATGGATGCCGGTATATCCACCCCGAAAAGAAAGTGGTTGATAAATGTACACTTTGCTATCATCGGATTTCGCAGGGAAAAACAACCGCTTGTGTAGAAGTCTGTCCAACTCAGGCAAGAATTTTTGGCAACCTGAACGATAGGAATAGTCTTCTTGTCAAATTTTTACAGGAGCATACCTGCCTTGTTCTGAAACCGCATTTAAATACGGGAAGCAAATTATTTTATAATGCATTAAGCGGAGAGGTAAGATAAAATGGAACAGCATTACCAACATCTATATGAAATGCTCTCTCAGGGAGTAGGTTATGTTTACCCGAATGAAGTTGACCTTCAGTGGGGATTGCTCATAGTTTTGTATCCTTATATCACAGGATTGGTCGCCGGGGCTTTTATCCTGGCATCCCTCGAAAGAGTATTCAATGTCAAAACTCTCAAACCCACCTATGAAATCGCTTTGCTGACCGCTTTGGCTTTTCTGCTGGTAGCTACGATGCCGCTGGTAAGCCACTTGGGTAAACCATTCAGGGCTTATGAAATTTTTATCACACCTCATTCCACCTCTGCAATGGCAATTTTTGGTTTTGTGTATTTATGGTATTTAATGGTAGTCCTTCTGCTGGAAATCTGGTTCGATTACCGCAAAGATATTGTTCTGTGGTCGCAGCAGGAAAAGGGAATAAAAAGATGGCTCTATCGGGTACTGACTTTGGGAGTTACGGATGTCAGCCAAAAAACAGTTAAATGGGACGACAAAATTGGCTACTTTATAACTGTCGTTGGGATTCCTTCCGCTTTTCTTCTGCATGGATATGTTGGATTTATTTTTGGATCTGTTAAAGCCAATCCCTGGTGGTCAACAGTACTGATGCCTGTGATATTTCTTTTTTCTGCAATGGTTTCGGGGATCGCTCTGGTAATGTTTATTTATATGGCAATTCATTTCCTGAGGCGGCAAAAAATTGATATGGTCGCCCTTGATACGATTGCCAAATACCTGTTTTATATCTTGATCCTGGATTTCACGCTCGAGGGATTGGATCAAATCCACAGGATTTATGAAGCGGAAGAATCTTTTGAAATTTTATCGTTGCTGGTTTCAGGCAGGTTGTATTTAACATTATTTGTTTTTCAGATTTTTTTAGGGACTCTTGTTCCCCTCCTGGTTTTAGCAGTATTACAATTTTATAAGCCAAAGGAAAAAACCCGGCGCATCTTATATCTTGTTACAAGCTTGATGGTTCTTTTTGGAATTTTTTTCATGCGATGGAATGTTGTGATTGGTGGACAATTATTCTCGAAAAGTTTTTATGGGTTTACAAGTTATAAATTAAGACTCGTAGGGTCGGAGGGATTATTAATGTCCATAGTATGGATTGTTATACCATTTTTAATCCTGACTTTCCTTTTATGGCTTTTACCTCCCTGGAAAAAATTCACTAAGAAGGAAAGCTGATCAATTTTCTTTTTTGGTTTTCCAATGGATTGGGTTTATCAATTGGTAATTAATTTTCAATAAATATAAGAAGAACATGAACTCAGATCCTGAACATCCTGCAAATTCGGCTTACCTGGAGCTTTCAGAAAAGCTGATTGCACTTGAAACAAGAGTGGCACTGCTTGAATCTTCAAGAACCTCACAATCTATTTCTTTTGATAACAGCGAGGTCGAAAATAGCCTGGCGAATTTGAAATTAAAAGGAACGGGTAAACTACATCTTGAATCAAAAATCGGAGAATATGGCTTAGCCTGGCTGGGCAATATTGTGTTATTTTTCGGAATTATTTTTTTCATGCAATACATTAATGGCATAGGTTACAGGTTTATTGCTTCAGTTTTCGGTTTCGTTTCGGCAACTGGTGTATTTATTCTTGCTCGTTACTTTCGAAACAACAATTCGTACATGGCAAAAATTTTTAATTTAAATGCCTATGTACTGCTTAATTTAGTCGTGCTTAAATTGCATTTTTTTACTTCCGATCCTCTCATTTCCGATAAAACTGTGGGATTAGTTTTCTTATTGATTGTTTCGGGTGTGATGATGTTTTTGTCTTATCGTGATAAAAATACCGTGCTCGCAGGAATGACCTTGATCCAGATGAGTGCAGCAGCAATCGTGAGCGACTCAACCCATATTATGCTGCCTTTAGCAACTGTAATTTCAGCAATTACAGTTCTGTTATTGTATAGATTTGGTTGGATTCGAATAGTTTACTTGTCAATTTTTTTAGTTTATCTGAACAATTTCTTGTGGATGATTGGCAATCCTGTGATGGGTCACCAATTAAAGGCAATCTCGGATCCGGATTCCGGCTTTGTTTACTTGTTCCTTATTGCGGCGGTGTATTCTTTAATGGCGTTAATGCCTGAGAAAAAAGAACAGTATACTGATAATGGTATTATCGGATTAATTATTTTCAACGGGATTGGTTTTTCATTTCTAATTACTTTATATGTTCTGACATTCTTTAAAGATAATTATGTTTTACTTACAGGGTCCATTTCGCTTTATTGTTTTGTCTACTCCATTATCCTGAAATTTCGTTCTAATTTGAAGATCACTCCTGCATTTTATGCCCTTTTTAGTTTTGTTACCTTAAGCGTATCTTTTTATGGTATATACAAATTACCGGATGCTTATTTTTTTCTTGCTTTTCAAAGTTTACTCGTCGTATCCATTGCAATTTGGTACCGAAGTAAATTTATTATTTTGATAAATAGTATTTTGTTTGCAATTATGCTCATTGTCTATTTATCAACTTCTCCACATACCACAGGTGTAAATATTTCATTCTCTTTTGTTGCCCTTGCAACCGCAAGAATACTGAACTGGAAAAAAGAAAGGTTAACCATAACTACGGAATATCTGAGAAACTTTTACTTGATTTCTGCCTTCTTCATGGTTTTATATACGCTCTATAATTTAGCGCCTAAACAATATATTACACTTTCCTGGACATTGATGGCAGTTTTCTACTTTGTGTTCAGCTTAATCCTGAAAAACGTTAAATATCGGTATTTGGCGCTCGGTACAATGATAGCAGCTGCAATTTACTTATTTATTGTTGATCTTGCCCGAATTGAACTGGTTTACCGAATAATTGCTCTACTGTTCCTATCGATAATCTCTATCGGACTTTCAGTATTCTATACCAGAAAACTTAAAAGGAAAGCAGAATAAAATTGCTTTAACTATTTGTTATCAGCTAAAAAACTGATTTAATCGCGGCACTGGGTTTTGATTCCAAACGTTCTTTAGGATTTCGACTATTCAACAGGTAAAGCATTTTCAAGCAGTATTTCGTACGAATAGCCCATCCCAAAATCCTGCTTTAATCTCAAGGTTCCTGTATAGGTTACCACATCACCGGTTTTCGGCTGATCCGAAGTAGTTATCGTCAAATCAAAATTTTCACCATCGGTAGTTCCGTCCTGTAAATGAATCCAATTCCTGTTCATGATAGCGAGATTAACTTTTGTCACCTGCCCTTTCACTTTGACTTGTTTACCTGAATAAAAATCCCTCTTTGCATATAGTTCGCCTATAGTAACAGCATCCTTTGGCTTGTCGATATTTATTTCCTGTTTGGTTAACACAGGCTTGACCGGTTCATTTCCGCTAATCCGGGGTGGCATTTCGCGCTTGATTGGCTGATCACTTATTTCCTGCACAAAATACACAGTTTCAAACGTGCGATTTAGTTCCGGGCTGGTAAAATTTTCCATTTTAAGTCCGCCCTCAAAATAGATGGTCGATCCTTCCTTTACGTCCTGCTTGTTGATTGCAATCCACTGATAATCGTTATTTTTAAGAACTTTCAGGTAGGTGTATGAGGTTGTATGGATTACCTCCTTTACCAATGCTTTCTGGCTATTAGGCAAAGCCAATGTGCTTTTCGACTGTTCCTGGTTGTTTCGGCAAGCCAACAGAAAAAGGACTAGGGATACTAATACAATAGAAAACGACTTCATTATTTTATTAATCATCTGATCGAATTAAAAATATGTGTCACAAAAATACTATAACAGACTTTAATGACTATTGTTGGTATTAAAATTTTCGGTAACAGAAAATAATGTTTTCCCGGCACTATTTATAACCCGTTAACATGGAATATATAATAAGCAACACCAGAATAAGACCCAAGGATAGAAATAGAAATCCAAAAATCTTAACTGACTTTTCCCACTTGCTTTTATATTCCTTCTTTACGATCATTTTTCTCAGTTTACCTGATTGTTTAAGCGCTTCGAATTCACGGGGTCGGTCGAGTTTGTACTCATCATAAGGTACCGTTCCGGTAAAAATAACTGTATCCATTGGGAAAGCATCAGGTCTGAGATGCGTATTGAAAAAATGAATTGTAAAAATAAAACCCACAGCCAATAACGCCTCATCGCTGTGAATGATCATCGCAACATTGATAAGCCATCCGGGAAATATCCTGGTGAAGTATTCCGGGAACCAAAGTATTAAGCCTGAAAAACCAATGACTGCAACACCCCAGAACACAGCAAAATAATCGAACTTTTCCCAGTAAGTCCATCTTCCGTAATCAGGTCTGGGTCCCTTTCCGAAAAACCACTTTGTAGTGTTGAAAAAATCTTTTAGATCCTGTTTGTTGAACATCAGCGATTCCTTACCGAAAATAAATCGCCAAAGTGGAATGTGGCGCTTAACCTTCATTTTGATCAAAGAGAAAACATGAAAAGCAAAGTAGCCGAATGTAATTGCTGCTGCAAAGCGATGAATATTCCCAGCCGAATCTACTCCTCCGAATAATCTGGCAAGACGGCTTGCCCACTCCATACTTGCAAATTTGAGCATCATGCCTGTTAATGCAAGCATCATAAAACTCAGAATGACAAAAATATGTGTGATGCGCTGGCTTTTTGTAAAACGCACGATGTAATATTTATCACCGGCTGTTTCACGCATTCTTTTCCTTTTTCTTAATCCCTGAATCGATCGCGGCAACCAAAGCAAAAGATGGATTCCAAAAAACCCGAATACGCTGACAAGAAGTGAGGTCATTCCCCAGAAGGTATAATAAAGCACTGGGTATTTATTCTTGTTGTGATGAGTCGCATGTGTGAGGTAGCCGGTAAATCGCTGATTAGCATCCGGATGACATTTTTTACAAGTTTCCACAATATTCTGCGATCCAACGGAAGAAAGCGGATTATTGGCTTTATAAATCTTATGTGCTCCATGACAGTCAGAGCATCTTGCCGCCTTTAGATATCCCAGTTGGTAAGCCTTGCCATGATAGGTATCCATATATGTCGTTGAAACCTCTGCATGACAAGCTCCGCATTGATTTGTAACCTGGTGCATGAATTTATCCTGGTCTATCTCACTGATCACATGTGCTGTATGGCAGTCGGCGCAGGTTGGGTATTTTTGGGTTTGATCGCTGCCGGTTATAGAATGATCGCTCGTTATGTAATCGTTATAAATTCCTTTATGACACGATGAGCAGGTAGCAGGTATGTTTTTGGGATTCACCATCGATCTCTCGTCCGATTCCTTTAGAATATAATGAGTTGAATGGCAATCGGTACATACTGCCGATGGCAATAATCCCTTTTCTGTCAATCCTCGTCCATGTACGCTCATCGAATAATCGGTGAATGCATTGATTTCTTTCAGATTTGTCGTCTTCGGGGCTTTACCGTTTTCGCGATGGCATTCTCCGCATAGTTTTGGAATTGAGCTTCGGTATGTAGGAGATGTATCGTCGTACCTGGACTTAACGATATGAGTGCCGTGACAGTCGGTGCAATATGGGGCATTTACTTCCTTTTTAAAATAGGCGATCCCATGCCCGCTTTCAAAATAGATATTCGAAATTTCAGAATGGCAATTCGAACAATCAACTTTTCCGGCAGTTTCGCATGGACGATGCATTTCGGGAGAAACATCCGAATGACATTTTACACATGGGATGTTTCTGTGAACCGAATTGGCAATATCTTCTTTTTTTACCTGAAGAGATACTATGCTATCACTTACTGTTTTGTGAATATCAGGTTTCTCATGACATTTTAAACAGGATTGGTCCGAAATGGTCATGACAATATTCTGGACATTTACCTTATGCGGAGGATGACAATCGGTACATGCCGGTATTGCTCCCGGTTCTTTTTCCCACAATTCCTTTTTAATTATCTTGGTATGAACTTTCTCGATCTCAGCATGACATTTCATGCAGGTAGCGGCGATGTTGCTAACCGAGATTGTGGAATTCAAGCTTGTATGAGGGAGTATCAGGTGATCTCCATGACAATCGTTGCACGTTGCTGAAACAATGAGTCCTTTTTTGAATAAGCCATCGCCATGGATGCTTTCGCTATAGTTTTCCAGGATATTATGCTCGCTGATGTTATAAGTTCGTGCAACAGGTGCTCCTTCGCGATGGCACTTGCCACACAAAAACGGAATGTTCATTTTGTAGGTTCGCGATTTTGGATCCTGATAGGAAAGTATTTCATGCGTTCCATGACATTCCTTGCAATCCGGTGCATAAAGAGCTTTCAGCTGCAGAGCCTGACCATGAATGCCCTTCTCAAACTGAACCTTTGCCTCCTCATGGCATTCACCGCAGTTTACCGGATTAAGGTTTTCGGGATGGGGATATTCCTCAACGAATGCATCAGGATGACATGAGGCACATAAAACTTCACTATGAACTGAATGTGATAAAACCGAAAAGTTCACAAACATCGAAACAGTCTTTCCCAGCCTGATGGCAGTCAGTTCCGGATCCTCGTGGCACATGAGGCAGTCTTCATTCGACTGACCGCTTAACCGCCAAGAGAATAAAATAATCGCCAGTGACACGAGCAGAACAGCTATTCTCATTTGACTATGCCTAAAATCCATCTTAGATGTGTTCTATAAGAGTTGCCGAAATTATTAAAATAATCAATAATATATATATTTGACTATAATTTATACAGATTCTAAAATGTTCCGGTTACAGCTGTATTTATTTAGAACAGCATTGTCGTTATTTGAAATAGTAGGTATCAGGTTCTTATCCTCAAATCATAAGAAAATAGCTCAAAATTCCTGTTAGTGAAAAAACAGGTAAGCCATGATAAAAGCTGCAGTAAGACCGAAAAAGTCTGCTATTAAACCGCATGTGAGAGCATAACGGGTTTTTTTAATCCCGACCGAACCAAAATAAACCGCAAGAATGTAAAAAGTCGTGTCGGTAGTTCCCTGAACAACGCAGGCAGCTCTTCCAACAAATGAATCGGCTCCAAAAGTCTTCATTGTATCGACCATCATTCCTCTTGCACCGCTTCCGCTCAATGGCTTCATTAGTGCTGTAGGCAAGGCACCAATAAAATCAGTATTGATCCCAATCAGGATAAAAACCTTCTCAATCCCACTGATCAGGATGTCCATAGCTCCGGATGCTCTGAAAGCCCCTATAGCTACCAGTATCGCAATCAGGAAAGGGATAATTTTTATTGCCACTTGAAAGCCTTCCTTGGCACCTTCAATAAAAGATTCGTAGATGTTTACTTTTTTTCTAAGCCCTAACAAGATGAACAGGATAATGACGGAAAACAAGATAATATTGCTTGCCATTGCTGAAATGGTGGTTATTTGCTCCTTGGGCAGGCTCGTCAGGTAATAGATAATTCCAAAAACAATGGCAGTAATGGTTCCCAGGTAAGCAAGCACGGTCTTATTCAATAAATTAATGTGCTGGAAAACGGCGACGCTGATTAGACCGGACATGGAAGCAAAATAAGTCGAAAGCAGAATCGGAATGAAAATATCCGTTGGATTTGCAGCTCCCAGCTGAGCCCTGTAAACCATAATGCTTACCGGCAATATAGTGAGTCCGGCAGTATTCAGAACCAGAAACATGATCATGGGGTTGGAAGCTGTGTCCTTTTTCGGATTAATGTCCTGCATCTCCTGCATAGCTTTCAAACCCATCGGAGTTGCGGCATTATCCAAACCAAGCATATTGGCAGAAATATTCATCATCATGGATCCGATTGCCGGATGATTTCTCGGAATTTCAGGGAAAAGTCTGGCAAAGAACGGACCTGCTATCCTTGAAAATATTTTGATAATTCCTCCTTTTTCTCCTATCTTCATCAGACCGAGCCATAAAGTGAGTACACCTGTCAATCCCAACGATATCTCGAAACCGGTTTTAGCATTTTCGAAAGTAGCGCTCACCATATTCGGGAAAACTTCCATGTCGCCAAAGAATATCAACCGGATAAGCCCTACTACAAAAGCAATAATGAAAAATGCAATCCAGATATAGTTGAGTACCATTCTGATGGAGAATAAAAAGCCGAAAGTAAAGTATTTTCACTGCCGGCTGACATTGAGTGAAAGTTGTTTACTAAATGGTCAATGTTAATAAATGGGTTCTTTAGCAACTTGGAATCACAAATATATATCTTAGCTTTCCTGAAAGTGGCAGCTAAAAAGGTTAATTCCTGTCCGGATATAAGTTTGGTTGTTATTTTTCAGGGACAATGGTTTTGGTTGGATTTCCTCCACCTTCACTGAACTTTTAATGGGATTATTTTATTAAGGCATGTATCCGGTTCCGACAATTTGATCCACCTTGATTGTAAGTCCTTCAACCTTGTGAACCGTCTTGAGAAATTGATTACTTTTGCTCTTCATTTATATGAAGCTTTTTAAATGTTTTATGGTTAAATGGTTTCATTTTCAATCACTTTATAGAATTGGGAACTTAACATGATCAAAAAGATACTCATTGCCAACCGGGGAGAAATAGCTGTCAGGATAATGCGAACATGCCGTGAGATGGGAATTACTTCCGTAGCCGTTTTTTCTGAGGCTGACCGCCGGTCGATGCATGTAAGGTATGCTGATGAGGCATATTTTATCGGTTCTTCTTCTTCTTCTGAAAGCTATCTTGTAATAGATAAGATAATCTCGGCTGCTAAAAAGGCTAAAGCTGACGCTATTCATCCCGGTTATGGATTTCTTTCGGAAAATGCCGAATTTTCTGACAGATGCAAGAAAGAAGGAATCGTTTTTATTGGTCCCTCGGCTGAATCCATTGCTTCTATGGGTGATAAGATCACTGCACGACGGACCATTGTAAAAGCTGGGGTGCCTGTCGTACCCGGAACAACTGATCCGATAACAAGTGATGATGAAGCAGTAAAAATTATCAGGTCAATCGGACTTCCGGTTATGGTAAAAGCCTCTGCTGGCGGCGGCGGAAAAGGAATGCGGCTTATTAAGGATGAAAAGGATATCGCGTCTTCAATCAGGGCTGCAAAATCGGAGGCAAAAGCAGCTTTCGGTAATGATGCAGTTTACATTGAAAAATATATTGAATCGCCACACCATATCGAATTCCAGATACTGGCTGATCGGCACGGGAAAGTGATTCACCTTTTCGAAAGGGAATGTTCGGTTCAAAGGAGACATCAAAAAGTGATTGAAGAAACACCAAGCCCGCTCATGACGCCAAAGGTGAGAAAAGAGATGGGTGATCATGCTGTTTCCGTTGCTAAAGCAGCAAAATATGAAGGCGCCGGAACCATAGAATTTATCGTGGATAATAAGCTCAACTATTTCTTCCTGGAAATGAATACGCGTTTGCAGGTTGAACATCCGATCACCGAAAGGGTTACGGGAATAGACCTTGTCCGTGAACAGATCAATATTGCAAATGGACTTGAATTAGCATACGAACAAAATGAGTTATCGCAAAATGGACATGCCATTGAATGCCGGATTTATGCCGAGGATCCTGACAACAATTTTATGCCCAGCCCCGGATTGATTCAGCACATAACAGAGCCTCTGGGATTCGGGGTAAGGCATGACGGTTATGTTTATGAAGGATTTGAGATACCGATCTACTATGATCCGCTGATCTCCAAGCTGATTGTCTGGGGTAAAACCCGCCCCGAAGCCATCGCAAGAATGAAACGCGCGCTTCATACCTATAAAATTACAGGAGTTAAAACTTCCATCAAATTTCTCGAAAGGATAATGAATGCTCCTGACTTTGTTGAAGGGCAATACGATACTCATTTCATTGAAAAAAACAGAAGTTTCCTGGAAGAAAAGGAATCATGTGTTGGAGATTGCAAGGCAATGGCTATTATCGCAGCATTCATCGACTATCATAACCGGATTGCGCAAACCCAACAGAGAGTTGCCGAAGTAAAATCGGGCAGCGAATGGAAAACAAAAAACAGGAAGAAAAATCTACTAAGAATGTAAGTCAGGAATCTATGGCACTTGAAATAAGTATCGACGGTCAATCAGTAAGCGTTGAATTATTAGGAAGAGACGGTAACAAACATCAGGTTTCGATTAATGGGAAAATTTACCTTGTCGACCTGGTGATGGTTGAAAAAGGAGTTTATTCAATTCTTTATAAAAACAGGTCATATAATGTAGAACTTGCCACTGGAAAGACTCCAAAATCATATACCATTTCAACGCTCTATAATTCCTATGATGTGGATATCATGGATGCCGAAGCGAAGTATTTGATGAACAGGAAACACGATCATCTCGGCGATACGTCGGCAATATCATCACCCATGCCGGGTAAGATCGTTAAAATACTTGTCAATAAAGGAGATCAGGTAAAAGCCGGCGAAACTGTCATTATTGTTTCTGCGATGAAAATGGAAAGTGAATACAAAGTTAAAAGCGACAGGACCATTAAAGAAATCCTGGTAAAGGAAGGCGATACGATCGACGGAAACCAACCATTGATTATTATTGAATAATCGGAATTAAAACCAAAATTTATGGCATTAGAGGAAAAGTTAAAACAATTTGAGGAAAGGAACAGGCTTGCTGAGTTAGGCGGCGGAAAAGAAAGAATTGAAAGACAACATAATGCAGGTCGGAAAACGGCTCGTGAGAGGATTAAAGATTTACTTGATCCGGAAACTTTTGTCGAGGTAGATAAATTCGTAACCCACCGGGCGACCGATTTCGGAATGGATAAGAATAAAATCATGGGTGATGGTGTGGTTGCAGGTTATGGAAAAATCGACGGCAGACTGGTTTATGTCTTTGCCCAGGACTTTACTGTTTTTGGCGGAACGCTTAGCCGAGCCAATGCCGATAAGATCATTAAGATAATGGATCTTGCCCTTAAAATGGGTGCACCTGTAATCGGATTAAATGATTCCGGTGGAGCCAGGATACAGGAAGGGGTGGAAAGTTTAGCCGGATATGCTGACATATTCTACCGGAATACCATTGTTTCTGGTGTTATTCCTCAGATTTCTGCTGTACTTGGTCCTTGTGCAGGTGGAGCTGTTTATTCCCCTGCTATTACCGATTTCATACTTATGGTAAATAAAACAAGCTATATGTTTGTTACCGGTCCGGAGGTGATTAAAACCGTAACTCATGAGGAAGTATCCATGGAAGATTTGGGTGGAGCAATGACGCATAATTCAAAAAGCGGTGTCGCACATTTTATTGCCGAGGATGATGAGATAGCTATGATGATGATCAGGGAACTGTTAGGATTCATACCTTCAAATAATATGGAAGATCCGCCGGTAAAACCTTGCATCGACGACATTAACCGTGAGGACGACAAACTTCAGACGATCGTTCCGGATGATCCGAATAAACCGTATGATATGAAAGAAATTATCACAACAGTCGTAGATGATCATAATTTCTTTGAGGTTATGCCTTATTTTGCTCAGAACATCATTGTCGGTTTTGCAAGAATGGGTGGTAGATCTGTCGGTATAGTCGCCAATCAGCCCTCGATACTTGCAGGTGTTCTTGATATCAATTCTTCCATGAAAGGTGCAAGATTTGTAAGATTTTGTGATGCTTTCAATATCCCGTTGATTACTTTCGTCGATGTGCCGGGATTTTTACCAGGAACAGCCCAGGAATTTGGCGGAATTATAAAGCATGGCGCTAAATTGCTTTATGCTTTTGCTGAAGCTACCGTCCCTAAAATAACGATTATTACCAGAAAGGCATATGGCGGTGCATACGACGTTATGTCGAGCAAGCATATCGGTGCAGATGTTAATTATGCCTATCCGACTGCTGAAATTGCTGTAATGGGACCTGAAGGCGCAGTTAATATTATATTCAGGGATAAACTCAGTGATAAGGATAAAAAGGCGGCAGTGGATGATTATAAGAAAACATTTGCGAGTCCTTACAAAGCTGCTGCATTAGGTTATGTAGATGAAATAATCTATCCTAAACAAACAAGATACAAAATTATTCAGGCACTGGATATGACGCAAAATAAGGCTCAAACCAATCCGCCTAAAAAGCATGGAAATATACCTTTGTAGTTAGGATTTGGTAGCGTTTTCGTTTTCGAAAAGCTGCTTGTGAAGAATTTCCCTTTCTTCTTTAACTTGTTCAATAGCACTATTAAGCACCCTGTTTATTTTTTCAACCAGGTCAGGTACTTCGTCTTTATTAATATTATCGCGAGTATTATTTTCCAGTCGCCTGATGTCTTGCTTGATATCGTTGATGCAGAAAATATCAACTGATGACTTTAATTTATGAGCCAACTTACTTACTCCGTCACTGTCGTCCTTCTGATAACATTTATTTAATTCATTCAGACTTTCCGGTGTAGCCTGCAGAAAGATTTTTATCATTTGGAAGATCGCTTTCTGATCGCCGCCAAGCATCTCATTTAAATTGGTCAAATCGAATAATTTCTTTGAGTCCATTGATATATCTATTAAATTATTTAAGCTGTATAAATTGTAATTTTATTCACATTTCTAAACGTACGATTTTTCGCAACTATTATACCATTTGTCCAATAGTTTGAATTTTAGAGTATTACTAACCGAAAACTTTCCCTTCCTTCTCTTTTTGAAAAACCCGGAATTTAAAAAGGGAAAATACACAATCTTTATTTACAATATACAAGCTCCTGTGATAAAATTTCAACATCCGTTTGTTTATATTTTAAATTTCATTGTTTTTAAGCATCCGGTAGATTGTCGATTTCCCGATATCAAGCTTCTTTGCTACTACCAGCACGTTGTTATTGTATTTTTGCAGATAAAATTTCACAATTTTTTTTACATAGCCATCGAGCGTATCTTCTTCAAGAAGGAAATCACTTTTTGGATTAGTTGAATTGAATGTGATATGCTCCTCATCTATGTTATGTGAGTTCGACAATACACAGGCAAGTTCCATCACCGCTTTGAGTTCACGAACATTTCCCGGGAAAGGATACTTAAGCAACTTTTCCTGTGCTTTGGACGATATTTCAAGTTTGGTCATTTTATTCTCCCTGCAAAAGTCGTCCACAAAATGCTTCGCAAGAATAAGAATGTCGTTTCCCCTAAACCTTAATGGCGGTATTTCGATAGGCAAACCCAACAGACGGTAATATAAATCCTCCCTGAAATTTCCCTTTTGAACCTCTTTAGCAAGATTCCTGTTGGTAGCAACGATAACCCGTGCATCAAACTTAATAGGTTTATTTCCTCCAACCCTTGTAAGCTCTTTCTCCTGGATAACCCTTAGTAATTTTGCCTGCATATTTAAATCCATTTCCCCAATTTCATCCAGGAAAATAGTGCCACGGTTAGCTAATTCAAATTTCCCGATCTTTCTTGAATTCGCCCCGGTGAATGATCCTTTTTCGTGACCAAAAAACTCACTCTCGATGAGTTCGTGAGGTATTGCTGTGACATTAATTGGAACAAAAGAATACCGGGCACGTGTAGAGTTATAGTGAATCGCCTTGGCAACCAATTCCTTACCCGTACCTGTTTCGCCATACAATGATACAGTTATGTTGGTAAATGTCGCTTTCTCTATGAGCTGAAATATTTGTTTGATAGCTAAGCTGTTTCCCTTAATTATCTTACGGAACTCATATTTTTTTCCAATCTCTTCCTTTAAAATATTGATTTCTTCTTTTAATTCAAGTCGTTCCTTAATATTCTTCAGCGTATTCCAAAGCCGCTCTTTGGTGTCCTCATCTTTTACAAAATAATCATAAGCTCCATCCTTTAACAGCCTTACTGCAGTTGCAACATCCTCCTGACCCGAAACAATAACAATTGGGATTTCCTGGTTGTATTCTCGTACTCTTTTGATGACATCGAATCCCGACATATCAGGAAGTGAATAATCGAGTGAAATCAGGGATGGTCCTACGTACAGGTTTTTTAAGCATTCGGCACCGGTTTCGAATTTGAAAACCTCATTATCAGGATTAAGTGATAAATGATATTTCAACATTTCGCCATACAGCGGATCATCCTCGACTATGAAAATTTTAAATGAATTCATTTAGCCGGCAATTTTTTTTCGAAGGTAATACCTTTTTCATTATCGTTCCCAATTTGAGAAAAAAAATTAAAAATTCTTGGTATTAATCCTGATTTTAAAACCATTTTATCGATAATAAACTGAGTTCCGAATTCTATTGAAATCCTTAATGATGCCCGGAAAACATAAATTGTTACGTCTGTTTAAGATTAATTGTTTCAGGTGGATTGTTGCATACACAGTAAAATCAAATGGTTCATTAAATGATATGATACCTGTTCTGAAATCATCGATTACCCTCTACATGTAATTATCATTATTTTTGCCTCGAATGTCCAAACAAACAAATTCATGCTGTTGAGGCTGCTAAAATATCTTGGGAAAATAATTCTGCTGGTTGTTACACTATTATTCCTGGTTGTTGTGATCGAATATTTACTCTGCCCGGTATATAAATTTAATGAGCCTCACCCTTTTGCAGGTTACAGAATTTATAATCCGTATCAAAATGTCGATCTGAAAAAAAAGTACAAAGCAAACTTCCAGGTACAGTCTTACGCATGGCTGGGATTAACAGCAGGACGGAAGAATTCAAATGAAGCCATTTACCAGGTTTACAAATCACAATGGTACGATATCATTGCGACTTCCGATTACCAAAAAATAAATCAGAACAGGGCTGGCGAACCTGGGTATGTTGCCGTTTACGAGCATGGTTACGGCATCAGGAAAAGTCATCAGATTTTAATAGGTGCACGCAACGTTTTGTGGACTGACTATCCGATTTTTCAGACTATCCATCATAAACAGCATATCCTCAATCTGCTCAGGAATGGAAGCAATTTAACTTATATTGCCCATCCCAGATTCCGGCACGGTTATGATCCAGAGGACATGAAATATCTGTCAAACTACGACGGTATCGAAGTTCTGAATAATTACAGAACATCCCCAGCTCACTGGGATTCTGCATTGTCCGCTGGCAACTATGTTACTATACTGGGCGACGATGATGCCCATGATATTTCAAATCCAGACGAGATCGGGCATCATTGCACTTTTATCTTTTCGGATGGTATTAGTCAGGCCGAGATAACAGATGCGTTGAGAAATGGAAGAGCTTATGGCGCAATGATTCCTCGTCCACTTGGCGAAACTTTCGAAGAAAAAAGATCCAGGACAAGAATTCTGCCCCAGATCAGTACAATAAATGTATGGAACGATTCTCTTGAAATCGAAACCGATTCGGTTGCAAATGAAATACGTTTCATTGGGCAGGGTGGAAGCCTTTTAGAGAAAGTTACAGGAATAAAGACTGCTTATTACAGGATTAAACCTGATGATACCTATATCAGGACAGAGATTGAGTTCACACAAGGGATTATTTATTATCTCAATCCAATATGCCGGATGGATAAAAATACACCTGCAAAAACCCCTTGCCCCGCAATAGACAAGCGCAGGACAATCATCCAAATGATCGTTGGCTTTTCAACACTTTTATTTGTTTTGGTTAACGGATTCGTTTTGAGAAAAAGGATTCGAAGCAGAAGAACTCTTTAACATGCCGGAACAAAAAATCAGGAAGGCACTTTTATTATTGATTTCCGTATCTGCAGTGATCCGGATTTTTTTAGCATGGTCGCTTGAATTGGTCAATGACGAAGTTTATTACTGGACCTATGCCTTATATCCGGATATCAGCCATTTTGATCATCCTCCGATGGTAGGATGGATAATCCAGCTATTTAGCCTAAACCTTCACTTGGACTCGGAGCTTTTCCTAAGGTTCGGATCGGTTATCTTCGGTTCGCTTAATTGCTTTGTAATTTATCAGATTGGCAAACAAATGAAGGATCCTCAAACCGGATTATATGCTGCTTTACTTTATTCTGCGTCGACTTACGGTTTCTTTATCACCGGTGTGCTGATTCTTCCCGATACACCACAAATGTTATTCTGGATGCTGAGCTTAATGTTTTTTATAAAGGCATGTCAGGCGGAAACCGTTGATAAAGCTGCTGGTGCTCATATCCTGATTGCCGGTTTGTTTACAGGATTAGGATTGTTATCCAAATACACAACCGGATTTATATGGATTGGCGTACTTGTTTATGTAATAGCCTTCGATAGAAAATGGCTTAAATCCACTTGGTTTTATATCGCCATTGCCACATCACTCCTGATTTTTTCACCGGTTATATACTGGAATGCTAAGAATGATTTCATAAGCTTCTCATATCAGGGAGAGAGAATAAATTTCTTCACTTCTTCGTTAAGGTGGGATTATTTGCTGACTGAATTTACCGGTGAGCTTTTATACAATAATCCTGTCAATTTCATTCTGCTAACACTGTCACTCATTGCCCTTTACCGGAATGAGATCAGCATTAACATCAGATACAGCAGGTTGGTTTTACTGATAAGCATTCCACTGATTTCAGCTTTTATTGCTTTTTCATTATTCAGGAGGACCTTGCCTCACTGGAATGCACCGGCTTACTCAACTTTATTACTTTTTGCTGCTGTTTATCTCAGGGACAGAGCGGGTTCGAACAAATTGCTGCCAGTACCTATCAGAATTGCAGGAATATTATTACTTGTGATGGTAATTCTTGGCTGGCTCCAGGTCACGATAGGTCTTGTGGGTTTTACAAATCAGCAAAAAACAAATCCTGCTGAACTTGGGAAGCACGATATCTCACTTGAAATCACCGGCTGGCATCAAATCGGGCGTAAATTTCCCCGCATCATTGAACAGGAAAAGGAAAAGAGGAAATTTCATGATGAATGTGCACTAATCTCGTACAGATGGTTCCCGGCGGCTAACCTTGATTATTATATTGGTCACCCAAACCATTTAAAAACTCTTGCAATCGGCTCGATCAATGAAATACACAAATATTACTGGATCAACAAGAAGAGAGGCGGATTTTATTATGGCATGGACGGATATTTTATTACAACGAGTTATGATTATGCTGATCCATTTAAAATTTTTGAAACTTTCTTCGAAAGGATCGAACCCCTCGATACGATAAAAATAGAAAGGTCAGGGAAGCACGTGATGAATGCCTTTGTTTATCGACTGGAAAATATGAAGAGACTGCCGGTTATCAAATGAAGGCAGATTGAACTCTTTTTTTCAGGAAAGTTTCTTTTTGATTTCCACTTCCTCATAGCCTTCGATGATATCACCGACCTTAACATCGTTATAATTCTCAATGTTTAATCCACATTCGTATCCCACCTTCACCTCTTTCACATCATCCTTGAATCGTTTAAGCGATCCGAGTAAGCCGGTATAAACCACTATACCATCGCGGATTATTCTGACTTTCGTATTACGTGTGATGGTTCCGTCGAGAACCATGCAACCTGCAACTGTTCCCACTTTACTGATCTTGAATATTTCGCGAACCTCGACATTGCAGACAATCTTTTCCTCGATTTCGGGCGACAGCATCCCTTCAATAGCTGCTTTGATCTCCTCAATTGCCTGGTAAATGATTGAATATAGCCGGATATCGATTTGTTCCTGCTCGGCAAGTTTTCTCGCACCTACTGATGGGCGAACCTGGAATGCAACAATCACAGCATCCGAGGCTGAAGCAAGCATCACATCAGTTTCAGTAACGGCACCGACCGACTTGTGAATTATATTCACCAGTACCTGCTCATTCGACAATTTCAGTAATGAATCGGAAAGGGCTTCAACGGAACCGTCGACATCTCCTTTCACGATAATATTTAGCTCTTTAAAGTCTCCGATTGCAATCCTGCGCCCGATTTCATCAAGGGTAATATGCTTTTGGGTCCTGATCCCTTGTTCTCTCTGCAATTGTTGTCGCCGGCTGGCGATGGATTTTGCCTCGCGCTCATCCTTTAAAACTTTAAAAACATCTCCAGCCTGAGGCGCTCCGTTCAATCCCAGTAACAGTAAAGGCGTCGAAGGTCCGGCAACCGAAATCCTAAGGTTACGCTCATTGTACATTGCCTTCACCCTGCCGAAAGTTCCTCCTGCAAGAACAACGTCCCCGGTTCTCAAAGTACCATCCTGAACCAGCAGCTTGGCTACGTAACCCCTGCCTTTATCCAGCGAACTTTCGATCACTGTACCATGGGCAGGCTTATTTGGATTTGCCTTCAGATCCAATAATTCAGCTTCCAGCAGAACTTTTTCCAGCAGTTCATCAATGTTGATCCCTTGTTTTGCTGAAATATCCTGGCTCTGAAATTTACCGCCCCATTCCTCTACAAGGATATTCATCTTCGATAATTCTTCCTTTATTTTATCCGGATTTGCTGTGGGTTTATCTATTTTGTTTATCGCAAACACAATTGGAACTCCTGCTGCCTGGGCATGGTTGATGGCTTCCACCGTTTGTGGCATCACGTTGTCGTCGGCAGCCACTACGATGATTGCGACGTCAGTTACTTTGGCTCCACGCGCTCTCATGGCTGTAAAAGCCTCATGACCAGGAGTGTCAAGAAAAGTAATCTTTTTACCTCCATCGAGAACAAATTCATAGGCACCGATGTGCTGGGTAATTCCTCCTGCTTCCCCTTCGACCACATTGGCTTTTCGGATAAAATCAAGCAGTTTCGTTTTCCCGTGATCAACATGACCCATCACGGTGACAATCGGAGCTCTCGGGACCATATCTTCAACAGCATCCTCTTCTTCGACCTCTGCTATGGCTTCCTGGAAATCGGCACTTACAAATTCAAGCTTATAACCAAACTCTTCAGCTACCAACGCCAGGGTTTCTGCATCCAGTCTTTGGTTGATCGAAACAAACAAACCCAGCGACATACAGGTTGAAATGATTTCGTTAACCTGTACATTCATCATCGAAGCAAGTTCATTTGCAGTTACAAATTCAGTTACTTTGATGATGTTCTTTTCTTCTTCGATCTTCTCCAGTTCTTTCTGTTTTTGAGCGCTAACAGTCTGGCGTTTTTCTCTCCTGTACTTTGAAGCCTTTGATTTTCCAACACCTGTCAGTTTGGCAAGCGTTTCCTTAATTTGCTGTTGGATATCGCCTTCCGAAATCTCAGGTCTTTCGCGCTCCTTCCTTCCTTTTTTATCTTTGAACCTGTTGAAAGGCTGCCTCTGGTCTGGTTCACGTGGTTTGCCTTCTCTTGTCTGAACTTCCAGCGATTCAGGTTTTTTCCTGATCCGTTTCCTGCGCTTCTTTTTGCTGCCTAAATCAATATCCTTCGAAGTTGCGACCGGACGTTTATCTCCTTTTTTCTTGTCGACAGGTAATTCAATTTTGTCAATAACCTTTAGTCCTTCAAGTCTTTCAGCTTTTGCCCTGATAATATCAGGTTCCTTTTGCCGTGTTTCTGCTCCGTCTTTTTCAGGTTCCTTTACCTCATGAGCAACTTTTTTCACTTTTTCAGCAACTTCTTCCTTTCCGCCTGCCTGTGTTTCGGGACGTTTGGCGGTTTCTTTTTTCGAAGGCTTCTTCCCTTTTAACTTCTCCTCTCTCTCTTTCTTTTTCTCGGCGGCGGTTTTGCGGGCTGGTTTCGTCCGCATGTTAAGACTGTCCAAATCAATTTTGCCAATGATTTTTGGTTGAATTTCAGCCTTCTCAGCCTTAACATCTTCGACGGACTTTTCTGCAACAGCTTTTTCTTTCTTGGCACCTTTTTGCTTGCCATCCACTTTTGCTGGCAATTCTTCTTCTTCTTTAGCCGTAACAACAGCTTCGGTAGTGCTCGATTCCTTGGCTATCACCGGACTAACTGCGGCTTTCTTATCGCCAGCCGGTTCTGCTTTGCCTTTTTTCCCGGGAACCGGTTTTTCATCGGAACTAATTGTCTCTATGCCTTGCGGTTCTTTTTCTTTTTTGGAGATCGCTAATTGCTTGATGAAAACTTCATCGAAGTCCTCATCAGATTCAATAAATTTTTCCCTGGCTTTTTTATCCTCGATCGAAATGGTTGCATGGCTCGAATAATCCAAACCGATTTTCTTGGCTTCTTCCTTGACCGATTTCTGCAGATGAAATTCTTTATCAAGCAGATCGTACAAGTCAGAACCAATCTTGGCGTTCGGGCTGTTTTCAACATGATGCCCCTTTTTTGAAAGAAATTCAATGATGGTAGCGAGCCCTACATTGAACTCCTTTACAACCTTGCCAAGCCGGAATGAATGTTTTTCAGTTTCTGCCATAAAACCATTTAAAATTGCCCGATGATTACCTGTTCTTTAACAATGAGTGTTTATGTAATCTTTATTCGAACTCTTCTTTTAATATTTTAACTACGTCTTTAATTGTTTCCTCTTCGAGATCAGTTCGCTTCACCAAATCATCGACGCTGAGGTTCAGAACGCTCTTTGCCGTATCGCATCCGATAGCCTTCAGTTCATCGATAACCCAATCTTCAATTTCATCAGCAAATTCATTCAGGTCCACATCCTCCGAATCCACATCGGCTTCGCGGTACACATCGATCTCATAGCCGGTAAGTTTACCTGCCAGCTTGATATTAAAACCGCCTTTTCCAATCGCAAGCGATACCTGATCAGGTTTCAGATACACCTCAGCCTTTTTCTCCTGCTCAAGAATATTAATCGATGAAATCTTTGCCGGACTCAAAGCTCTGGAAATATACAACGACGGATTGGTCGTAAAATTAATCACATCGATATTTTCATTCTTCAGTTCACGAACTATCCCATGGATCCTTGAGCCTTTCATCCCGACACATGCTCCCACCGGATCGATCCGGTCGTCGTAGGATTCCACAGCTATTTTTGCCCTTTCGCCTGGAACTCTCACGATATTCTTTATGGTGATCAATCCATCAAATACTTCAGGAACTTCAGCCTCAAACAACCTTTCGAGAAATGAAGAAGAGGTTCGCGAGAGAATGATTGCCGGAGTATTATTTTTCATTTCTACTTTTGAAACAACTGCTCTTATGGTGTCGCCTTTGCGGTAGAAATCCGTCGGAATCTGCTCCGATTTGGGCAAAACCAGTTCAATCCCCTCATCATCCAGAACCAGGATTTCTTTCTTCCAAACCTGGTAAACTTCACCGGTTACAATTTCGCCGATCCGCTCCTTATACTTCCTGTAAACATTATCTTTTTCGTATTCCTGAATTTTAGAAACGAGATTTTGCCGGATTGACAGAATTTCTCTCCTTCCAAAATCGATCATTTTTAATTCTTCCGAAACATCCTCGCCGATTTCAAAGTCAGGTTCAATTTTGATGGCTTCCGAATATGCAATTTGCAGGTTTCCATCTTCAACGGCTCCATCCTCAACAATCACTCTGTTTCGCCAGATTTCAAGGTCTCCCTTGTCAATATTGACAATAATATCAAAATTGTCGGACGAACCGAATTTCTTTGTCAGCATGTGCCTGAAAATATCCTCCAGAATACGCATCATCGTTTCTCTGTCGATGTTTTTGAATTCCTTGAATTCCGAAAATGTTTCAACTAAATTATTGATGTGTTCCATTTACAAAAAAATTCCGTTATTTTTTCGTTTGCGATTTAAAAGAAAATACAGGCATCGCCAACCTGATTTCACTGAAAAGTAACTTTTCCGACTTCAATTCAGATTGCTTTTTGCCATTTTTAACCAGCACTTCAATCCCGGTTTCCGATAATGCCATTAACTCACCGGTGATTTTTCTGTTGTCTATCGCCTCAATGTTTATCTCACGACCAATATACCGGTTATATTGCCGCATCATTCTTAAGGGTCGCTCCAATCCGGGTGATGAAACCCTTAATTCGTAATCTTCCTCGTCCCTGTCGAATTTTGATTCGATGAATCTGCTCACTTCAGCACAGTCATCGATGTTTAAACCCTCATCGGAATCTATATACACATTGATGGTATTTCCTTTTCTTACCTCGACATCTACAAGAAAAATCAATTTACCGTCAAGGTAATCGTTCACTGTATTTTCAATATCAACTTTATTCATTTTTCTGTAATGAAAGAGGGGACTGAAGCCCCCTCGAATCATAGTTTCCTTTATCCGCCCAACATGGCTGAACATGTGTCTGCTCCAAAAAGCCGCGCAAAGATAATAAATTAATTGAAAAATGAAACAATAAATCTTTTCCAATAAATTTAAGGTCTCTACCTAATGCGGAGAACCTGGTTGCTTTTATAAAGGCTTAGCTGCTTTTATTATTCAGGTAATCCAAAACTACCTTTTTAATTTGTACACCTGAAAATCCAAATTTCTCGTCAAGTACTTTGTATGGAGCAGAATAACCAAAATGATCAAGTCCGATTATTAATCCTTGCTGACCCACGAAACCCGCCATGGTAACCGGCAGACCTGCCGTAAGAGCTATTACAGGGATATTTTCCGGCAGAACATTTTTCTGGTATGCCACTGACTGATTGCGAAACAGTCCCTCAGAGATCGCCGAAACAATCTGAAGCCTCAGTTCTTTTTCTTGCTTAATCAACTCGGCAGCTTCCATGAGAGTTGCAACCTCAGACCCGGAAGCAATAAGAACCATGTCTATTTGACCCTCATCCTTCTGAACAATGTAAGCTCCCTTAGAAGCGGATTGCGCTGCATCGAGCCTGGTACTGTAAATACCGGAAGGCAGATCAGGTATATTCTGCCTTGAAAGAATCAAAGCCGTCGGACTCCCGGTATTTTCCATCGCCATTCTCCAGGCTACAATAGTTTCAGCTCCATCAGCGGGTCTCAACACCAACATGCTGTTTTTCCCCTCATGGTTTTTAAGTTTTTCCATTAAGCGGATCTGGGCTTCCTGCTCAACAGGCTGATGAGTCGGACCGTCCTCGCCAACCCTGAAGGAATCATGAGTCCAAACATACTTTACCGGTAATTTCATTATGGCAGCGAGCCGTACAGCCGGCTTCATAAAATCGGAAAAAGCGAAGAAAGTCCCGCAAACCGGGATAATATGATGCAATGCAAGTCCATTGGCAATGCCTGCCATTGTCAGTTCCGAAACACCGGCATGGAGAAAGGAACCAGTGAAATCTCCTTTGATTATCGGTTTCGAATTTTTAAGGAAGCCATCGGTCTTGTCGCTGTTGGATAAATCCGCAGAGATCACAATCATATTGTCCACAAGCCTGGCAAACTCGCCCAATATTACACCGGAGGCTGTCCGGGTTGCACTGTCCGGCTTAATGCTTATATTTCCAAAATCAATTTCAGGACTTTTTCCGCTCAGGATTTTATCCAGTTTCACGGCAAGCGTTGGATTGCTCTTTTTCCATAAATCCCCGGCTTCCCGTTTTTCCTTAACCGTCTGGCGTTTCTGCTTTAAAATCTGATCATAATATTTTTTTACCTCTCCGAAAATTTCAAAGGGATTGCCTGCATTACCTCCAAGGTTCAGTATCGTTTTTTCGACCGAACCTCCGGCAGCACTCAGTGGTTGTCCGTGTGTCGAGACCCGGTCCTCAAAACTTTCGCCCGATTCCCTGACGCTTCCTTTTCCCATCGTGGTTTTACCAATAATGAGGAATGGCTTTTCTTTTTCCTCGTTCGCCTTGATCAGCGCGCCCCTGATCTCATCACTGTCGTTTCCGTTAATTGTAACCACCCGCCATCCCCACGATTCATATTTCTTCTTAGTATCCTCACACGTCACTTCGCTTACTTTGGTCGAAAGCTGGATTTCATTTGCATCATAAAACATGATCAGGTTGTTCAATCCCAGGTGCCCGGCTATTCTGCCCGCTCCCTGCGATATTTCTTCCTGAACTCCGCCGTCGCTGATATAGGCGTAAATTTTATGAGAACACCACTCACCGAAGCGTGTAGTTAAAAACCGCTCTGCTATTGCTGCTCCAACTGCCATCGTATGTCCCTGACCTAGCGGACCTGATGTGTTCTCGATTCCTCTTTTCACATCCAGCTCAGGGTGCCCCGGGGTAGGGCTTTGCCATTGCCTGAAATTCTTCAGATCGTCAATGGTATATGATCTGATTAGCGC
>Ga0233425_10004075_pt1 | contig 25187 bp, 21 predicted proteins | sample Watercolumn_Towu_2_FD_181712 | JGI IMG/M metagenome (GOLD analysis project Ga0233425, IMG submission 181712) | Freshwater microbial communities from Lake Towuti, South Sulawesi, Indonesia - Watercolumn_Towuti2014_140_MG | ecosystem: Environmental > Aquatic > Freshwater > Lake | place... | reverse complement strand
GTCGTATTCGAACATGCCCATGCGGAAGATGCCGACGACCTTGAACTGCTTGATGCGCGGCAGCATGCCGGCGGGGGTGACCACGCCCTGGGGCGCGATCACCGCCACCTTGTCGCCGGGAAACACGCCCAGGGAACGGGCCAGATCGCTGCCCAGGATCAGGTTGAACTCGCCGGATCTGAGACTGTCGAGGCGGCCGCTCTTCATGTGGGTGGCGAACTCGGCCACCTTGCCCTCCTCCTCCGGCAGTAGGCCGCGCACCATGGCCCCCTTGGTTTCGCTGCCCGCCGCAAGCAACGCCTGGCCGCTGACATAGGGCGCGGAGCCCCGTGCCTCGGGATGCCTGGCCACCTGCGCGGCGAGTCCCGGCCAGTCCAGCAATTGCCCGCCGGGACCGCTGATTTCCATATGGGAGGCCACGCCCAGGATGCGGCCGCGCAGTTCTTCCTGGAAGCCGTTCATGACCGAGAGCACGACGATCAACGCCATGACCCCCAGAGCGATGCCCGCCATGGAGATCACAGAGATGAAGGAGATGAAATGGTTGCGGCGCTTGGCGCGTGTGTAGCGCAGGCCGATCAGGAGTTCGTAGGGCAGCACGGAGCGGAGTCTGCCACAGCGAAGCCGTTGGCGCTTCAGCGCTTACGGATTCGGCGTACTCCTTGCGGGTGCAGCCTCACCTATCAGGCAAGGCCTGGATCCGCGCCGCGGCGGCCTCAGCAGTCAGGTAGGCTGACAACGTGTGCACCTGGGCATTGCCCCTGGGGAGTAATCACTCTCCGAGGAGGTGGGCCGCCACCTGGCGGCTGTGGGCGGCGCGGCGGTGTTCGAACAGGTAGAGGCCCTGCCAGGTGCCCAGCACCATGCGCCCCGCCCGTACCGGAATCGACAGATGGGTCTGGGTCAGCGCGGCGCGGACATGGGCCGGCATGTCGTCCGGCCCTTCGTCGGTATGGCGGTAGAGCGGGTCACCCTCGGGAACCAGCCGGCAGAGGAAGCGCTCCAGGTCGCCCAGGACGTCGGGATCGGCGTTCTCCTGGATGACCAGGCTGGCGGAGGTATGGCGCACGAACAGGGTCGGCAGGCCGTCGCGGATGCCGCTGTCCACCAGCCAGCGGGCCACCTCGGCGGTGAAGTCGTAGAGGCCCCGGCCGCGGGTGGAAATATCGAAGGCATGGTGCTGTTGCCGCATGCAGCCATTCTAAGTGCCCCCTTCCCTACCGGGACACCCCCGCGCCTTAACCGGCACCGACCAAATCCCGGTAGGCGTGCCAGGTGGCATGACCGAGCAGCGGGAAGAGCAGGACCAGGCCGACGAAGGCGGTCAGCATGCCGATCAGGGTCAGCGCGACAATCAGCCCTGCCCATACCAGCATGGGCAGGGGGTTGTGCAGTACCGCCAGCAAGCTGGTGATGACCGCCGTCACCATGTCCACCGGACGATCCATCATCATGGGCAGGGAAACCGCGGCCAGACAGAACACCAGGCCGGCCAGAATGGCGCCCAGCACCAGGTAAGCGATGACGAAACCGAGGTGATCCGCGTCGATCAGCAGGGCCAGACTGAAGTAGCCGTTGGCGACCAGATCGTTTTTCAGCAACAGGCCCACCAGCAGCGCGGACAGGCGCTCCCAGACGCTCAGTACGAAGGCCAGCATGAGGGCGAACAGGCCGATGGAGCCGGGATTGCGCCGCAGCGGCGTGATGAACTGGAATGGGCCGCGCGGGTCCAGGCCATGCTCGATGCGGCTGGAACTGGCGTAGAAGCCGATGGCCAGAAAGGGGGCGACCAGCGCGAAGCCGGAAAGCAGGGCCAGGGTCAGATGGGTGCTGTCGCGGGCCCAGGCCATCAACAACCAGCCCAGCGCGGCGAAGAGGAGGCCATAGGTCAGTGACGCCGGCCAGGCACGGCGGAAATCGCCCCACCCGAGCCGCAACCAGAGCAGAGGGCGAAGGACCTCGACCCGTTTGATGGCGGGAATCGCCATGCCGACGATTCTCGGTCTGATGTATAGGGTGTTCATGGCTTTGCTCCTGGAACACGGACATATTTCGTAGATAGCCCATGCCGGAAATAATTCCCAAGTATTAACGTCAACTTTTACCCGCGACATATAGCCGGCCTGCTGCGGGGTTCGGATAATCCAGGCCATGAATTCCGTGCATCTGGTCTTGTCCCTGCCGATCCGGCTCGAACAGGCTCTCGAATCCGCCCGCGGCAACGCTCCCGCCCTCCTGGCCCTGCTGGGCCGGGGCACCCCCCTCGCGGCGGAGACCAGCCTGGCCGGCATCGCCTGTCAGGCCTTTAGCGTCGCCCGGCAGCAGGACTGGCCCCTGGCCCCGATCAGCGCCCTGGCCGATGGGCTCGCGCCGGGCACGGACTATTGGCTGCGTCTCGACCCCGCACATCTTGAGGTCGGCATGGGCGGGCTCATGCTGCATCCTGCCGAAGCCTTGCGGCTCGACGCAGTGGAAACCGCAGCCCTGGTGTCCAGCCTGAACGCGCACTGGGCGGGGCAAGGGCTGGTACTGACGGCGCCGACGCCGACCCGCTGGTATCTGCGGTTGCCCGCCGCACCCGAGATCAGCACCACGCCCCTGGACGCGGTTGCGGGGGACTACCTGACGCCCCATCTGCCCCGTGGCCGGGATGCCCGACGCGTGATGGGCTGGGTCAACGAGGCGCAGATGCTGCTGCACGCGCATGCCGTCAACCAGGCTCGGGATGGCGCCGGTCGACCGCCGGTAAACGGCTTGTGGCTCTGGGGCGGCGGCGTCATGCCGGCGATGTCATCCCGGCTCGACGCGGTGGCGAGCAGCGCGCCGGAAGTCGTGGCGCTGGCCTCGGTGGGCGGGGTACCCACCCTGCCCGTCACCAGCCTGGAAGCGTTGCAAGACACCGGGCGCCACAACCACGTCCTGGCGACCCTGGCGCCCGCGCCGGAGGAAATCGATGCGAAAGGCTATCTGGCCGGGCTGGAGCGGGACTGGTTCCGCCCGCTGCTGCGCGGCCTGCTTCAGGGCCGCATCCGCAGGGCTCGCCTGGATCTGCTGGCGCGGCCGGGGCGGGCCGTCAGCCTCTCGCCGGCACAAGCTTGGCGCTTCTGGCGATGACGCACGGGTGCGTCAGCGCGGCACGGTAACCTGGTTCATGCGCGCGGCGATGATGGCCTGGCGCTTGAGCAAACCGCGCGCTGCAGGGTTCCTCTCGTAATAGCGCGGGTTGGGGATCATGGCCGCCAAGTGGGCGGCCTGCTCCGGCCCCAAACTGGCCGCGGAAACCCGGTAATAGCGGCGGCTGGCCGCCTCGGCACCATACAGGCCATTGCCCCACTCGATGACGTTGAGATAGACCTCAAGGATGCGGTGCTTGCTCCACAGGGCCTCGATCATCACCGTGATGACCGCCTCCTGCAGCTTGCGGAAGGGATTGCGGGACGCTGACAGGAAAAGGTTCTTTGCCAATTGCTGGCTGATGGTGGAACCGCCGGCGACGATGCGGCCCTTCTTCAGGTTCTTTTCCACGGCCTTCTCGATGCCCTCCCAGTCGAAGCCCTCGTGTTCCAGGAAACGGCTGTCCTCGGCGGCAACCACCGCCCGTTTCAGGTGGAGGGAGACCCGGTTGTAATCCACCCAGCGGTAGCGCAGTTCCGCATCGGGGTTCCTGGCCTGCAGTCGCTCCAGTCCGGCCTCCATGAAGGCGGTGGAAGAAGGATCGAAAGCCTTCCACCACAGCACGTGGCCCAGGTACCAAAGCTGCATGAGAAGAAACAGGGCCGCCAGCAGCAGCAGCCCTTTCCACAGCAGGCGCAGCATCAGCCCGCTCTCAGCATGGCGATGACCGGGCCGGTCTGCGGGCGCACACCACGCCATAGCAGGAAGGATTCCGCCGCCTGCTCCACCAGCATGCCCAGGCCGTCGGACACCCGGGCGCCCCGGGCGCGGGCGAAGGCGAGGAAGGGCGTGTCCTTGCCGTACATCATGTCGTAAGCCAGGGTGTCTTCGGCGAAGACCGCGTCGGGCAGGGGCGGCATATCCCCGGCCAGACTGGCGGAGGTGGCGTTGATCACCAAGTCGAAGGAGGTGGGCAGGTCGGCATAACCCCCGCCCGCCACTTGCCCGGCACCGAAAACCCGGGCCAGGGTCTCCGCCTTCTCCGGCGTCCGGTTGGCGATGTACAGGCTGGCGGGCGCCCCCTCCAGCAAGGGCAGGATGACCCCCCGGGCAGCGCCGCCGGCTCCCATGAGCAGGATGCGCTTGCCGGCAGGGTCGAAACCCAGGTTGGCAGTCAGATCCCGCACCAGACCGGCGCCATCGGTGTTGTCGCCCAGAATACCGTCCGCCTCGAACCGGAGGGTGTTCACCGCCCCGGCGGCTTCCGCCCGGGGGGTGCGGCGGGTGGCGAGGGCGAAGGCCTGTTCCTTGAAGGGCACGGTCACGTTGGCGCCACGACCGCCTTCCGACCGGAAGGCTTCGATGGCGCCGTTGAAGCCGTCCAGGGGCGCCAGGCGGGCGGTGTAGACCAGATCCTGGCCGGTCTGCCGGGCGAAGGCGGCGTGGATCAGGGGCGACTTGGAATGGGCGATGGGATTGCCGAATACGGCGTAGGCGTCCGTCATGGAAGTCCGTGGGCGGAGAAAGCGTGAATTGTATTAGGCATGATGAAGATGACAGGCACGCATATGTGCACCATTTAAGTGCTTTATGCACCAATATGGTTCAATAAATTTCCCGATAATGGACAGAGTCCTTATGGCACAATGCTTTGCTGCCTTTTTAAGCATGGCATGGAACCTGCTTTCCAGCCTGCCCGTGGTACTTACCCGAGTTGATCCGTTCTTTCCCAGAGGAGTTTGAAATGGCTGTCGCCGATGTAATGAAGATGGTCCAGGAAAACGACGTCAAATTCGTCGATTTCCGCTTCACCGATACCCGTGGCAAGGAGCAGCACGTCACCGTGCCCGTGTCCCACTTCGACGAGGACAAATTCACCGAGGGCCACGCCTTCGACGGCTCCTCCATCGCCGGCTGGAAGGGCATCCAGGCTTCCGACATGTTGCTGATGCCGGATCCGGATACCGCCAACATCGATCCCTTCATGGATGAGCCCACCCTCATCCTGACCTGCGACGTCATCGAGCCGGACACCGGCAAGGGCTATGACCGCGACCCCCGCTCCATCGCCAAGCGCGCCGAGGCCTACCTGAAGTCCACCGGCATCGGCGATACCGCCTACTTCGGTCCCGAGCCCGAATTCTTCATCTTCGATTCCGTCACCTGGCATGACGACATGTCCGGCAGCCACGTGAAGATCCGCTCCGAGGAAGCCGCCTGGTCCTCCGGAGAGCAGACCGAAGCCGGCAACACCGGCCATCGTCCCAAGGTCAAGGGCGGCTACTTCCCCGTGCCTCCCATCGATTCCCTGCACGACATCCGTGGCGCCATGTGCCTGGCCCTGGAAGAAATGGGCGTACCCGTGGAAGTGCACCACCACGAGGTGGCCACCGCCGGCCAGTGCGAGATCGGCACCAAGTTCTCCACCCTGGTGAAGCGCGCCGACTGGACCCAGATCCAGAAGTACGTGATCCACAACGTGGCCCACAGCTACGGCAAGACCGCCACCTTCATGCCCAAGCCCATCGTCGGCGACAACGGTTCCGGCATGCACGTGCACCAGTCCATCTGGAAGGATGGCAAGAACCTGTTCGCGGGCAACGGCTACGCCGGCCTGTCCGAACTGGCCCTGTACTACATCGGTGGCGTGATCAAGCACGCCAAGGCCCTGAACGCCATCTGCAACCCCGGCACCAACTCCTACAAGCGCCTGGTGCCCGGCTTCGAGGCCCCGGTGATGCTGGCCTACTCCGCCCGCAACCGTTCCGCCTCCATCCGCATCCCCCACGTGCAGTCCGACAAGGCCCGCCGGATCGAGACCCGCTTCCCCGATCCCATCGCCAACCCGTACATGTGCTTCGCCGCGCTGATGATGGCCGGCCTGGATGGCATCCAGAACAAGATCCACCCCGGCGATCCCGCCACCAAGAACCTGTACGACCTGCCCCCCGAGGAAGAGGCCAAGATCCCGACCGTGTGCCACAGCCTGGACATGGCGCTGGAGCATCTGGACAAGGATCGCGACTTCCTGACCAAGGGCGGCGTGTTCAGCAACGAGTTCATCGACGCCTACATCGAACTGAAGATGGAGGAGGTCACCCGTCTGCGCATGACCACCCATCCGGTCGAGTTCGACATGTACTACAGCGTATAAGAAATACTTAATTATTTTTTTCAGCTGCCGTAATAGAGGGCGGGGTTTCAACCCCGCCCTTTTTTTTACTCCGAGAAGCCGTAACAGGAGGAGACCCAATGTATCTGCTCAACAACCTGACAATCGGCACCCGCTTGATCGCTCTGACCGTGGTCTCATCGATCATCCTCCTTATCGTCGGCGCCAGCGGGCTTTGGGGCATTCAGAGCAGCACCTCGGCGTTGGCCCAGGTTTATGACCGACACCTCCTGTCCATCAACACCCTGCAGAAGATCCGGGCCACCCAGCTGCAACTCCGCAATGAGATCTACGAAGCGCGCCTGTCCAAGGACGGCTTCGCCGCCCAGGAGAAATTCGATGCCATCGACCGCCTGGTCCGTCAGGTCAGCGAACTGCTGGAGGCCTACAAGAAACAGCCCCTGACCAAGGAAGAAACCGCCCTGCTGGACACCTACCTCAAGGCCCGGCTGGCGTTCGGCCGCGACGGTGTGGAGAAGATGCGCGAACTGCTCACCGGAGAAAAATTCGACGACGCCGACGCGCACAACGCGAAGGCCCTGAGCCCGGCCTTCAAGAGCCTCATGGCGGCCACGGACGACCTGGTGTCGCATCTGACGGCGGAGGCCAAGCGCTACTATGAACAGACCGCCAAGGTCAGCGGGCTGCTCGTCAAGACCGCCATCGGCAGCATCCTCGTCGGCCTGGCGCTCTCCGTCGCCTTGAGTCTGTTGATCCGCCGTTCCATCGTACAAGGCACCAGCAAGCTGGAAAGGGCTGCTGCGCAGCTCGCCCAGGGCGATCTTTCCAGCAATATTGAAGCCCAGGGCCAGGATGAGCTGGCGCAGGTGGCCCGGAGCTTCAACCACATGGCCAGCGAATTCGGCCGCCTGATCGGCGAGATCCGCCAGGCAGCTGGAGAACTTGAAACCGCGGCCAGCCGTACCACCGAAAACAGCCTGAGCGTGGTGGAAGCCTCCAACCAGCAGCAGCACCTGGCCCAGACCACCACCGCCTCGGCCGAGGAATTGACCGTCTCCTCCGCCCAGGTGGGGGAAAATATCGCAACCATGATCCAGGCCACCGACCGGGCCAAGGATCTGGCCAACGACGGGCACCATGTCGTGGCACAAGCAGCCGCCAGCATCAACGGCATTTCCCAGTCCGTCAGCCAGACCGCAGGCACCATCGCCTCCCTGGGCAACCATTCCGAGGAGATCGGCCGCATCGTCAGCGTCATCAAGGACATCGCCGACCAGACCAACCTGCTGGCGCTGAATGCCGCCATCGAGGCGGCGCGGGCCGGTGAGCAGGGCCGGGGCTTCGCAGTGGTGGCCGACGAGGTACGCAAGCTGGCAGAGCGCACCGCCAAGGCGACTGGGGAGATTTCCTCCACCATACAAACCATCCAGAACGAGACCACCAGCGCGGTCAGCGCCATGGAACTGGTGCACACCCAGGTTTCCCAGGGCGTGGAGAAAACCCGCGAAGGCGACCGGGCCATCGCCGCGATCACCGAGGCCGTGGCCGGACTCAGCCAGCAGATTCACGCCATCGACGCCATCCGGGCAAACCAGGACAACTCCTGCCAAGGCATCTCCGGCCGGATCAACGACATCCTCGACATGGCCGCCACCAATCACCGCGCCGCTGAAAGCTCCTCCAGCGCAGCCCAGGACCTCAGCAACCTGTCCGCCCGGCTGTCCGCGGCAGTCAGCCGTTTCCGTCTGGGCAGCGGCTGATTTCCCGTCCGGGGACGAGCCTGGCCGGCGGGTTTTCACGCTAAACTCGTGCCATGAACCTTCACCCCGCCCTGCCGCCGCGTGTCGTCCTGCTGGCACTGTTCATCTGTGCCTGCCCGGCGCAGGCCGAGATCTACAAGTTCGTCGATGACAATGGTCAGGTGATCTATACCAACATGCCTCGTCCGGGAGCGAAGCCGCAATTGGTGATCCCCGATCTGACGCCGTCGGCGAAGACGCTACCGGCGCCGGCGCCGATGAAGGACAAGCCTGCCGCAAAAATTCCGACCCCTGGCTACTTCCCAAAGGTGGACGTGGGCACGCAAAGGAAACGCGACGACATGCGCCGGCAACTGCTGGTCGAGGAGATGCGCAGCGAGGAACGCAACCTCGCCGCCGCCAAGAGCGCACTCGCCACGGGCAGCCGCCAGTCCGGCGCCGATGTCCGCAAGCTTGGGGACGCTGTGCGCCTGCACGAGAAGAACATCGAGATGCTCAACAAGGAGCTGTCCCACATCCGCTGATCTTTCGCGCGCCGGCGCCCCATTGCCGTTTGCTAAAATTCGCGTCTTCTTTCCACGAGCCGGACGCCATGCGCATCTCCCAGTTTTTCCTCTCCACCAGCAAGGAAGCCCCCGCCGAAGCCGAATTGATCAGCCACAAGCTGATGCTGCGAGCCGGCCTCATCAAGCGTCTGGGCTCCGGCCTCTATACCTGGATGCCGTTGGGCCTGCGTATCCTGCGCAAGGTGGAAGCCATCGTACGCGAGGAAATGAACCGGGCCGGTGCCATCGAACTGCTCATGCCCGCCGTGCAACCCGCTGAACTCTGGCAGGAATCCGGGCGCTGGGCCGTATTCGGCCCCCAGATGCTGAAGATCAAGGACCGCCACGACCGGGACTTCTGCTTCGGCCCCACCCACGAGGAAGTCATCACCGACCTGGCGCGCAAGGAAATCCGTTCCTACCGCCAGTTGCCGGTGAACTTCTACCAGGTGCAGACCAAGTTCCGCGACGAGATCCGGCCCCGATTCGGGGTCATGCGCGCGCGGGAATTCCTCATGAAGGACGCCTATTCCTTCCATGCCGACGAGGACAGCCTGGATGTCACCTACCAGGCCATGTACGCCGCCTACAGCCGCATCTTCAGCCGCCTGGGCCTGAAGTTCCGGGCCGTGGCCGCCGACACCGGCGCCATCGGCGGCTCCGGCTCCCACGAATTCCATGTGCTGGCCGATTCCGGCGAGGACGCCATCGCCTTCTGCCCCGACTCGGTCTACGCCGCCAACGTGGAGATGGCCGAGGCCCTGGCGCCTGTCACACCACGCCCCGCTGCCGGCACCGAGTTGGCCAAGGTAGCCACGCCGGGCCAGCACAGCATCGAGGAAGTCACCACCTTCCTGAAGATCGCGGCCGACAAGGTCGTCAAAACCCTGGTGGTGCGGGGCGAGGAAGGCCTCGTCGCCTTGATGGTGCGGGGCGACCACCAGTTGAATGAGGTGAAGGCCGGCAAGTTGCCGGGCGTGCTCAATCCTCTGGAATTCGCCACCGATGCCGAAATCCGGACAGCCGTCGGTTGCGGCGTCGGTTCACTGGGGCCGGTTGGCCTGCGGATCCCGGTGTTCGCCGACCGTTCCGTGGCAAACCTGGCCGATTTCGTCTGCGGTGCCAACGAGGAGGGCTTCCATCTCACCGGCGTCAATTTCGGCCGCGATCTGCCCGAACCCCAGGTCGCGGATATTCGCAACGCAGTCGCAGGCGATCCCAGCCCTGATGGCCAGGGCAGTCTAGACCTGTGCCGGGGCATCGAGGTGGGCCACATCTTCAAGCTGGGCAGCAAATACTCCCAGGCTCTGGACGCGAAATTCCTGGACGAGAACGGCAAGTCCCAGATCCTGGTCATGGGCTGTTACGGCATCGGCGTCTCCCGTATCGTCGGCGCCGCCATCGAGCAGGGCTTCGACGAGCGGGGCATCGTCTTTCCCCAATCCATGGCCCCCTTCGAATTGGCCATCGCCCCCCTGGGCCTCAAGCGTAGCGACGCCGTCCGCGATGCGGCCGAAGCTCTCTATAATCAAATGGTTGCTGCCGGCATCGACGTGGTGCTGGACGATCGGGACGAACGCCCGGGCGTCATGTTCGCCGACATGGAACTCATCGGCGTACCGCACCGGGTGGTGGTCAGCGAGCGAGGTCTGAAGGAAGGCATGCTGGAGTATCAGCGCCGGACCGATGCTTCAGGCACAAAGATTGCTCAGTCTGAAGCGTCGAAGCTCATCGAGGAACGGGTCAAGTCATGTCGAAGCGCGGTTTGAAACACCTGGTCTGGCTGCTGGCCTTCGTGGCCGGATCGGCCGTGGCCGGCGCCCAGATCTACGAACCGCTGTCCGCGAGCGTCAAGTCCCAGCTTTCCAAGGCCGTGGCCGACGCGGCGGTGGAAAAAGCCGCCTTCGCCGAGTCCCCCCACGTCCAGGCCTGGCTCGCGGAAATGTCTCGCCGCCTTGCCAAGCGCATCCCGGACGCGGAATACCGCGAGGACTTCCTCAACACGGTGCATTACGAATCCATTCGCGCCGGCCTGGATCCGGAACTGGTGCTGGGCTTGATCGAAGTGGAGAGCGGCTTCCGCAAGTATGCGGTGTCCAGTGCCACGGCCCAGGGCTACATGCAGGTCATGCCGTTCTGGACCAAGCTCATCGGCACTACCGATCACAACCTGTTCCATCTGCGTACCAATCTGCGCTACGGCGTCACCATCCTGCGCCACTATGTCGACATCGAGCGCGGCGACCTGTTCCGCGCCCTCGGCCGTTACAACGGCAGCCTCGGCCGTCCCGAATATCCCAGCGCGGTCTATGCCGCCTGGCGCAACAAATGGACCTACGGCCTCGCGCCCAGGACGCAACCCAGGCCGAAACAGGCGGAAGCTGGTGCCGTGAAAAAGGGCACCTGAACGCGGGTCAACAAGGGGAAGAAGGGAAGTTGGGGCGATGGATGGGAATCGAACCCACGACACCTGGAGCCACAATCCAGTGCTCTACCAACTGAGCTACCACCGCCACCGGTACTGATAGGACTTCACGCCGAATTGAAGAAAGGGCATGGCGTGAAGGCGCGGGATTATACCCGAACTCGTTCCAGACTCCAGCCCCGGGTTGCGCCTTTGGCGGCCTGCCCGGCGGACGCTTGAGGGTGCCGGAACGCTCCTCACCTCAGGCTCACCGCCGCGAACATGCCGCCGGTGAGTTGGCGCAGGGCCTCGAGCGCTAGCTCGATTTCCAGGCCGCGCCGGCCGGCGCTGACGAACATGCTGTCCAAGTCCTGCGCGGAAGTGTCGATCACCGTGCGCAGCCGCTTCTTCTGGCCGAGCGGGCTGATGCCGCCTACCACGTAGCCCGTGGCGCGCTCCGCATCCTTGCCCGCCGCCATTTCGCACTTCTTGCCGCCCAGGGCCGCTGCGCACCGCTTCATGTCCAGCTTGCCGGACACCGGCGCCACGGCCACCGCCAGTTCCCTGGCGTCCAGGGTCACGACCAGTGTCTTGAATACCCGTTCCAGAGGCAGGCCCAACTTCTCCGCGGCCTCCTCACCGTAGGACTCGGCCTTCGGATCGTGGTCGTACGCATGCACCCGGAAGGGCACTTTGGCCTGCTTGGCGGCGTTGATGGCCGGCGTCATGGCCTTGGCAGGGAGATGCGGAAACGGGTGGTTCCCCCCGCCGAATCGACGCTGATGTGACCACCGTGCGCGGCCACGATGGACTGGGTGATGGCCAGTCCCAGGCCCGCTCCCTCGCCACTGGCGCGCCGGGCCGGGTCGCCGGTATAGAAGCGGTCGAACAGGCGGGGCAAGTGTTCCGCGGGGATATCCCCCGGGTTCTCTATGCTGATCGTCGCACCGCCGGCTTCATCCTCCAGTCGCACCGTCACCACACCACCAGCGGCGGTGTGGCGGATAGCATTGGAGATCAGGTTGGACAGGGCGCGTTGCAGCATCAGCCGGTCGGCATCCGTGTGCGCCGTGCCGACCGCCTCCAAGTGCACGCCGGAATCCGTTGCCAGCGCCTCGTAGAACTCCAGCAGTCGCGTCGCCTCACGCCCCAGGTCGACTTCCTCCCTGCGCGGGGCGATCAGGCTGTTGTCGGCCTGGGCCAGGAACAGCATGTCGCCGATCATGCGCGCCAGGCGTTCGTATTCCTCCAGGTTGGAGGCCAACACCTCCCGGTATTCCTCAGCCGAGCGTGCCCGAGTCAGGGCCACCTGGGACTGGGTCATGAGATTCGACAGGGGGGTGCGCAGTTCGTGGGCGATGTCCGAGGAGAACTCGGACAGTCGCCGGAAGGCGTCCTCCAGGCGGGCCAGCATGGCGTTGAAGGCCGTAGCCAGGGCATCAATCTCAGCGGGCACATTGCCTTCCGGCAACCGCTCGCCCAGGCTGCTGGCGGACAACCGGGTGGCGAGCTGGGTAACCTGGCGCAATGGCCTCAGGCCGGCGCGGGTAGCCACCCAACCCAGGGCAGCGGTAAGCAGGGCTGCCAGGGCAGTGGCGGCCGCCAGCACCTGGTGGAACTCACCCATGAACTGGCGATGGTGGGAAATGTCCACAGCGACGGCCACTTGGTGCACATTGCCGCCAGCGTCCGCCAGGGTGGCCGTCAGGCCGCGATACTCACGACCGAGCGTCGACCAGCTGTGCCAGCTCGGGAAGGCATCCCCGGCCAGCAGACCCTCTGGAAATGCCGCCTCGCCATGGCCGAACCAAACACGCCCCTCGGGTCCACGCACCGCGACCGACAGGTGGTGGTGCCCGACCAGGGCGTCACGCAACTGTTGGCCAAGGTTCTCGCGGACAGCAGGCCCCTGAGCCTTGGCAAACAGGGAGGACAGCAGGGTGAACTTGCCCTCTGCCTCCAGCCGGTCCATCTCCTGGAAATGCCCCTCCACGGAACGCTCCACCACCCAGCCCAGACCCAGCAGCACCACCACGGCGCCGGCGGCGAATAAAAGGCTGACACGGGCGGTCAGGGACAGGATTTTCACCGCACCTCCAGAACATAGCCCATGCCGCGCACGGTATGGATCAGCTTGTCCGCGAACTCGTCGTCGACCTTGGCACGCAGCCTTCGTACCGCCACGTCGATGACGTTGGTGTCGCTGTCGAAATTCATGTCCCAGACCTGGGAAGCGATCAGCGAACGGGGCAAGACCTCGCCCTGGCGGCGCAATAGCAGCTCCAGCAGGGCGAACTCCTTGGCGGTCAGATCGATACGCCGGCCGCCGCGCTGCACGCGCCGGCGCAACAGGTCCATCTCCAGGTCGGCCAGCGTCAGCACGCCGGCCTCCGGAGTGGCGCGCCCCCGACGCAGCAGGGTGCGCACCCGCGCCAGCAGTTCGGCGAAGGCGAAGGGCTTGACCAGGTAGTCATCGGCCCCCAGTTCCAGGCCGCGCACCCGGTCGTCCACCTGGTCGCGGGCGGTGAGAAACAGCACCGGCATGTCCTTCCCGGCCTGGCGCAGCCCCTGCAGCACCCGCCAGCCGTCGAGACCGGGCAGCATCACGTCCAGGATGACCAGATCGTAGCTGCCGCTGGAACCCAGATGCAGGCCGTCCCAGCCATCCCGCACCAGGTCCGCCAGCAGGCCGGCCTCGGTGAGGCCCTGCTTCAGGTAATCGCCCGTCTTGGGCTCGTCCTCGACGATCAGGATCTTCATCGTTGCGTCCAAGCGTCCCCGGGGAAATGCCACGTGCCCATTGTGCCCGTCCCCGGACCGACATCGCCAGACGCGTGTGGATTACAGATTTGTAATGCGGGTGTCAGGCAGCCGTCGGCCAGGAACAGGCAGGATCGCGGCAACTTCCGCGCAAACCCGATTCATGAAGCACGCCCTCTTCCTCCTCGGCTTCCTCGCCGCATTCCCAGCCTACGCCGGCCCGATGGCCGACGCCCTGGAGCGGGCCTGGGCGCGACACCCCCTGGCCGGCGCCGATCCGGCGCGGCAGGAGGAAGCCCGCGCCCGATCCGAGCTCGCTGCCGCCGCCACGCCGGGGCCGGCCGCCGTGTCCCTGGCCCATCTGAACGACCGGCTGGGCAGCAACCGGGGCCGGCAGGAATGGGAAGTCGAAGTGGCCGTCCCACTCTGGCTGCCGGGACAGAAAGCGGCGCGCGGCGTGGAGGCGGACGCCGGACTCGCCGAGGTGTCCGCCCGTCGTCAGGCCCTGCGCCTGCAACTCGCCGGTGAACTGCGCGAAGCCTGGTGGACCCTGGCCGCCGCCCGGGAAGCCCATGATCTGGCGCGACACCGCCTCGCCGGCGCCAGCGACCTGGAAACCGATGTGCTGCGGCGCTACCAGGCCGGGGATCTGGCGCGGGTCGACGCCAACCTGGCCCGCAATGAAAGGCTGGCGGCGGAAACGGAAGCGCTCGAGGCAGACGCCGCCCAGGCTCGGGCCGAACAGGCCTGGCGGGCACTCACCGGCACCTCCGCACCAGCTTCACTGCCTGCCGAACAGCCTCCTCCCGCCGCTGGCGACACCGCTCACGGCCACCCAAGGCTGGATGCCCTCGCCGCGGCGGCGCGGCTGGCCCAGGCGCGGCTGAAAACCGTCATGGCGACCCGGCGTGACGCCCCGGAACTGGCCATGCGCCTGGTGCGCGAGCGTTCCGACGCCAACGATCCCTACGGCAATAGCCTGGGCGTCAGACTGAACATCCCGCTCAGCGGCGAGGCGCGTGTTCGCCACGACAGCGCCGCCGCCCGTGCCGAGGCCGCCCAGGCCGACGCGGAGCTCGTCCTGGCCCGTCATGGACTGGAACTGGAAACCGCGCGCGCGCACCGGGAAATCGACGCAGCGGAGCGCCAGTTGGCCCTGGCTGCGGAACGGCGGGCATTGATCGCCGACAACCTGAGCCTGGCTGAAAAGTCCTTCGCCCTGGGAGAGGCCGATTTGACCAGCCTGTTGCGGGCGCGGGCCACTGCCCGGGAAACGGAGGCGGCGCAGGCACGATCGCGAATCGCCCGCGACGCGGCCTTCTCCCGCTTGCGGCAAGCCCTGGGAGTCCTGCCATGAAGCCTATGAACACATTGCTCATACTGGCACTGGCCAGCCCGCCGGTCTGGGCTCACGAGGGCCACGACCATGCCGCCGCCGAGGTCGGTGTCGAGGCCGCGCCCCGGGCAAGCGCGGAAAGCGAGGTCTTCGAGCTGGTGGCGGTGCTGGCGGCGGATGGCCGCCTCATCCTCTATCTGGACCGGTACGCCAGCGGCGAGCCGGTTACCGAAGCCCGCATCGAAGTGGAAAGCGGCGGCGCCAAAGCGACCGCACTGACGCTCGAGCCCGGGGTGTATGCCGCCTCCCTCAACACCCTGCGCCAACCCGGCAAGCATCCCCTGACCCTGACCGTGCACGCCGGGGACAGCATCGATCTGCTGGCGGCCAACCTGGACGTGCCCCAACTGCCAGCCGTCAAAGGGGCTTCGGGCGATGCCGGCATGCCTCGCTGGCTGGCCTGGGGTGCCGGCGGCCTGCTGCTGGGGCTGGCGCTTCTGCGCCTGCGCGGACGGGGCAGGAAACCAGCGGACGCGACATCATGAAACCGGCCCGACTCCTCATCCTGGCCGCCGCCGCATCCCTGGCGCTGGCGCCGATGCCAGCCCCGGCCCACGGCGGCGAGGACCACAGCCACGCCCCTGAAGTGGTCAAAACCCCGCTCGGCGAAGGTGGCGCGCCGAAGCGGCTGGCCGATGGCGGCCTGTTCGTACCCAAGCCCGTGCAGCGCCAGCTCGGCCTGCGCACTGCGGCCGTCAATATCACCGACCTGGCCGCCACCCTGGAATTCAACGGCAGGGTGATCGCCGATCCCAACGCCGGCGGCCGCGTCCAGGCCGGCCTGGGCGGCCGCGTCGAAGCAGGCCCGAAAGGCTTGCCCACCCTGGGACAGAAAGTCGCAAAGGGGCAGGTGTTGGCCTGGCTGCGGCCGGCGGCAGGCAGCATCGAACGCGGCAACCAGCAGGCGCAACTGGCCGAGATCGAGGCCCAGCTCGCCCTTGCCGAGCGCAGGCTCGGACGCTATGAGCAACTTGAAGGCGCCATTCCGCGCAAGGAAACCGAGGCCGCGCGTATCGAACTGGATGCCTTGCGCAAACGCCGCGCCGCCGTGGGGGCGAGCCTTAACGCCGCCGAGGCGTTGATCGCGCCGGTCGCCGGGGTTATCAGCGCCGCCCACGTTGTGGCCGGCCAGGTGGTGGAAGCCCGTGAGGTGCTGTTCGAGGTGGTGGACCCGGATCGCCTGGCGGTGGAAGCTTTGGCCTACGATCCGGCCCAGACTGCAGGCATCTCCGTCGCCAGCCTGTCCCTGCCCGGCGGCAGCCTGCCGCTGCGCTTCGTCGGCGCCGGGCGGCAGATGCGCGAACAGGCCCTGCCCCTGCTGTTCCGTGTGCAGGCCGGCGCCGCCGGCCTGGCGGTGGGCCAGCCGGTGAAGGTGACGGCCCGGACCGCAGCACGCGTGCGTGGCGTTGCCATCCCAACGGCAGCCCTGAGCAGGGGGGGCGGCGGCGAGACCACGGTCTGGGTGAAGCTGGCGCCGGAACGCTTCGCACCGCGACGCGTTGAAACCCGCCCCCTGGATGCACAACGGGTGGTGGTGACCGCCGGCCTGACCGAGGGCGAGCGCGTGGTCGTCCTTGGCGCCAGCCTGCTCGGGCAGGTGCGCTGAACGCGATGTTCGACGCCATCCTGCATGCCAGCCTGAAGCAGCGCGCCATCGTCCTGGGCGTGGCCCTGTTGCTCATCGTCTATGGCGCCCTGACCGTTCGGCATATGCCGGTGGACGTGTTCCCCGACCTCAACAAGCCCACCGTCACCCTGATGACCGAGGCGGGCGGCATGGCGCCGGAGGAGGTGGAGCAACTGGTCACCTTCCCCATCGAGGCGGGGATGAACGGCATGCCCGGCGTCACCCGGGTGCGTTCGGTGTCCGGCGTCGGCCTGTCCATCGTCTATGTGGAATTCGAGTGGGGGAGCAACATCCTCCTCAACCGCCAGCAAGTCGGCGAGCGCCTGAATCTGGTGCGTGGCCAGTTGCCGCCGGGCATCGTGCCGCAGCTGGCCCCCATCGCCTCGATCATGGGCGAGATACTGCTCATCGCCCTGCCGGCGGACCCCGCCAAGGTCGATCCCATGCGGGCCCGGGAGTATGCCGAATGGGTGCTGCGGCCACGCCTGCTCACCCTCCCTGGTGTCGCCCAGGTCACCCCCATGGGCGGCGAGGTGCGCCAATACCGGGTCGAAGTGCGGCCCGAGCAGCTACGGGCGCTGGGTGTGGAGCGCGAGCGCCTGGAGGCGGCCCTGCGCGACTTCGGCGCCAACACCAGCGGCGGCTTCCTGGAGGCCCGCGGCCGGGAATACCTGATCCGCCAGATCGGCCGCAGCACCCGCGTCGAAGACCTGGAAAGCCTGGTGGTGGCGGTGCGTGGCGGCCAGCCCATCCTCCTGAAGCAGCTGGCCGCGGTGCGCATGGCTCCAGCCGTCAAGCGCGGCGACGCCGGCTATGGCGGCCGTCCGGCGGTGATCCTGTCGGTGCAGAAGCAGCCGGGCGCCGACAGCGTGGCTCTCACACGCCAGGTGGAACAGGCCATCGCCGAATTGTCCAAATCCCTGCCGGCAGGCCTCGATCCTCCCCGCTTCCTGTTCAGGCAGGCCAACTTCATCGAGCACTCGGTGGCCAACGTCGAACACGCCTTGCGCGACGGCGCCCTGCTGGTGGCAGCGGTCCTGTTCCTGTTCCTGCTCAACGCCCGCACCACCCTCATATCCCTCGCAGCCATCCCAATCTCCCTGCTGGTCACCGCCCTGGTGTTCCGGTACTTCGGCCTGTCGATCAACACCATGACCCTGGGCGGCCTGGCCATCGCCGTCGGCGAGCTGGTGGACGACGCCGTGGTCGGGGTGGAAAACGTCTTGCGCCGCCTGAAACGGGCGACGCAAGACGTGCCGGTGCAGGCTGACGTGAGCGGAGCGAACGTTAAGGCGCATAGCGCCGGCCGTAGCCAAAACGTGCTGGAGGTCATCGCCAAGGCCACCCTGGAGGTGCGTTCGGCCATCGTCTACGCCACGCTCATCATCGTGCTGGTGTTCGTGCCCCTGTTTGCCCTGCCAGGCATCGAAGGCCGCCTGTTCACCCCCCTGGGGGTGGCCTACATCGTCTCCATCCTGGCCAGCATGGGGGTTTCCCTCACCCTGACGCCGGTACTGGCCTATTACCTGCTGCCGCGCATGCGTCGCCTGGATCACGGCGACAGCCCGCTGGTGGCAATACTCAAGGCCTGGGACGCCCGCCTGCTGGACTGGTCCTTCCGCCACGGCCGCGCCCTGTTGGCGGCGGCGGGCGTGGCCGTGGCGGTGGCCGCCGCCAGCGTTCCCTTCTTCCCGCGTTCGTTTCTCCCCCCTTTCAACGAGGGCACCCTGACCATCAACGTGCTGCTCAATCCCGGCACGTCCCTGTCCGAATCCAATCGCGTCGGCGCCCTGGCCGAGGCGCTCATCGTCGGGGTGCCCGAGGTGACCCAGGTGGGCCGCCGCACCGGGCGCGCCGAACTGGACGAGCACGCCGAGGGCGTCCATTACACCGAGATCGACGTGGACCTGAAGGATTCGGGGCGGGAGCGCGCCGCCGTCATCCAGGACATCCGCAGCCGCCTGGCCGCCCTGCCGGCGGCGGTGAGCATCGGTCAGCCCATCTCCCACCGCCTGGACCACCTGCTCTCCGGGGTGCGCGCCCAGATCGCCCTCAAGATCTACGGCGACGATCTCGGCACCCTGCGCGGCCTGGCCGAAGGCCTGCGGCAGCGCCTGGCGGCGATCCCCGGCATCGCCGACCTGCAGGTAGAAAAACAGGTCCTCGTTCCCCAGGTCAAGATCCACATCGATTACGCACAGGTGGCCCGTTACGGCGTGGCGCCGGGAGCGCTGCTGCGTTCCCTGGAGCGGATGCTCGAAGGCGAGCGCATCACCCAGATCGTCGAGGGCGGCGAGGGCGGCGCGCGACGCTTCGATCTGGTGCTGCGCCTGTCCGAGGAACAACGGGACGTGGCCGCCCTGGGCGAACTGCTGATCGAGACTCCCCTCGGGCATGTGCCCCTGTCACGACTGGCGCGCGTCGAGGAAAGCGAGGGCCCAAACCAGATCGGCCGGGAGAATGCGCGGCGGCGCATCGTCCTCTCCGCCAATACCGACGGCGACGACATGGCGAGGGTAATCCGCGACATCCGCGCTGCGCTGACGGCCATGCCCCCGCCACCTGGCTACTTCTACGCCCTGGAAGGCCAGTTCCAGGCCCAGGAACAGGCCGCCCGGCTGATCGGGACACTGGCCCTGGTTTCCCTGGCCATGATCTGGCTGGTGCTCTACAGCCGCTATCGATCGGCCGTGCTCACCCTGATCATCATGGGCAACATCCCGCTGGCCCTGGTGGGCAGCGTCGCCGCCCTCTGGATTTCCGGCCAGCCGCTGTCGGTGGCAGCCATGGTGGGCTTCATCACCCTCACCGGCATCGCCACCCGCAACGGCATCCTCAAGATCAGTCACTACATCAACCTGTGCGCCGAGGAGGGCGAGCGCTTCGGCCGGGCGATGATCGTGCGCGGTTCCCTGGAGCGCCTGACGCCCGTGCTGATGACCGCCCTGGTGGCCGCCTTCGCCCTGTTGCCTCTGCTGCTTTCCGCCGACGCTCCCGGCAAGGAAGTGCTGCACCCGGTGGCCGTGGTGATCTTCGGCGGCCTCATCAGTTCCACCCTGCTGGACACGCTGCTGACCCCGGTGATGTTCTGGCTGTTCGGCGAGAAACCCCTCACCCGCCTGCTGGCTGAAAATGCTGAGGCCGGCAGCTATTGACCCCCTGAAAGGAGATGCCCATGAAACCCGCTTTGCATGCCTGGCTTGTTACCTTCTTCCTCCTCGCCACGCCGGCGCTGGCCCACGACGACCATGGCAAGCCGCGCTGGGGTGGGGTGGTGAGCGATGCCGGCGATTTCCAGGCGGAACTGGTGCTCAAGGGCGGCCAGGCCAAGCTCTATCTGAGCCGGCACGCCGACATGCTTCCCGCCCAGGGCGCCAGCGGCAAGCTCACCCTGCTGGTGGGCGCCGACAAGGAGGAAATGCTGCTGAAGCCGGTCTCCGACAGCGCCCTGGGCGCGGAAACCAAGCTCAAGCCCGGCAAGGGTGCCAAGGCGGTGGCGGTGATCCAGCTTCCCGGCCAGCCGCCGGCCACGCTGCGTTTCGCCGTCAAGTAACCACCGATCCGGGCGACCCGGCCGGATCCGAAGTCACCGCCTGCCCGAGCGCGTGGTCGATGGCGGCCAACAGCTCGGCGCGCTTGAAGGGCTTGCTGACAAAGCCGTCCATGCCCGCGTCCAGGCATGTGTCGCGATCGTCCTCGTAGGCGTTGGCGGTGAGGGCGACGATGGGCAGGCGCTCGCCGGCGGCCTCCCGGGCGCGGATGGCGCGGGTGGCGCCAACACCGTCCAGCCCCGGCATCTGCATGTCCATCAGCACCAGGTCATAGCGTCCGGCGGTCACCGCCGCCACCGCCGCCGCGCCGTCACCGACCGCTTCGACCTGGTGCCCCTCCCGGCTCAGCAGGGAGATGGCAAGCTTTTGGTTGATCGTGTTGTCTTCCGCCAGCAGGATGCGCAGCCGCCGCCGCGCCGCGGTCTTGACGTCGGCGCCCGGCCCATCCAGCTTCGCTGTCGGTTTCGGTTCGCAGATCGGCAGCAGGAAATGGAACTCGCTGCCCCGGTCGGGCTCGCTCTCCACCCCCATGACGCCGCCCATCAGGCGCACCAGCCGGTTGGAGATGCTCAACCCCAGTCCGGTGCCACCGAAGCGGCGGGTGATCGAGCCGTCCGCCTGGGTGAAGGATTCGAAGACGTGGGCCTGCTTTTCCCTGGGAATGCCGATGCCCGTGTCGCGTACGGCAAAGCGCATGCCGAAGCCCATGCGCTTTGCCGTCAGCCTGATCTCGCCGCTGGTGGTGAACTTGACGGCGTTGCCGATAAGATTGACAAGCACCTGACGCAGCCGCACCGGGTCCAGCATCAGCCATTCCGGCAACTCGGGATCCACCTCCGCGCTGAACCCCAGGCCCTTCTCCCGGCAGCGGGGTCCGTTCATGCGCGCCAGTTCGTCGATCAGCCCGCGAAGCCTGACCGGCTCCTCATGGATATCCAGGCGGCCGGCCTCGATCTTGGAAAAGTCCAGGATGTCGTTGATGACGTGCAGCAGGGAGTCCGCAGAAGTCCGGGCCAGCCCCAGATATTCGCGCTGCTCCGGGGTCAGGTTCGTATCCAGGGCCAGTGACAGCATCCCCAGCACGCCGTTCATCGGCGTCCGGATCTCGTGGCTCATGTTGGCGAGGAACTCCGATTTCGCGCGGTTGGCGTTCTCGGCGGCCTCCTTGGCTTTCATCAGGTCCTTTTCCGCATCCTTGATGCGCGAGATGTCGGCGCGGATGGCGATGTATTGCTCAGGCAGGCCGTCGCTGCCCAGGACCGGCGAGATGGTGGCCAGCACCCAGTAGTGGTGGCCGTCCTTGGCGCGGTTGCACAGCTCCCCAACCCAGGTTCCGCCCTGGGAGATGGTCGACCACAGGTCCGCGTACACCGCCTCGTCATGCGCGCCCGACTTGAGCAGGCGATGATTGCGGCCCAGCAGTTCCTCCCGGGTGTAGCCGGAGATGTCGCAGAAACGCTGGTTGGCGTAGGTGATGTTGCCACGCACGTCGGTGATGCTGACGATGGCGTGCTCGTCGAGGGCGCGTTTGAACTGCGCCAGATAGTGTTCCAGTTCCATCCGCTGGCTGATGTCGGTATGGGTGCCCACCATGCGCACCGCCAGGCCCGCCGCGTCGCGCACCGCCAGGCCGCGCGACAGGATCCACAGGTAATGGCCGTCGCGATGGCGGAAGCGGAACGTGGCCTCCATATGCGGCGTTTCGCCTTGCAAATGCGCGTGCACCGCTGCCATGGCCGCAGCCTTGTCCTCGGGGTGCACACGACTGGCCCACTCGTCCAGGGAATCGCCAACTTCGTCGGGGGCGTGGCCGACCATTTCCTTCCAGCGCGGCGAGTAATACACCTTGCCGCTGGTCAGGTCGTAGTCCCACAGGCCGTCGTTGGCGCCGCGCATGGCCAGTTCGAAACGCTCCTCGCTCTTCGCCAGGGCCGTGCGGATGCGTTCCTGCTCGCGCGTCAGCGTGACGATCTGCCCGGCCATGGTCACCAGATCGTCGGAACGCGCCTCGCCCTCGCCCTCCGCGTCCTGGCGCAGGGCATCGAAGGTCCACTGCAGGGTGGCCAGAGCCTGGCTCATGGCCTTCGCTTCCTGGCGCAGACGGTCATTGGCAGTGCTCAGTTCGGCGGAGGAGAGTTCCAGGCTGCGCCGCACCAGGGTGAGATCCCGTTCCTGCTGGGCATAACTTTCCGAGACACGCTCCAGCAACTGGGGCAAGCCGAACAGGCCGCGCGCCAGTTCGGCATCCTCGTCGGCCACCTGGTCCGCCCAGTCCCTGAGCCTGTCGGCCAGACGCGGCCAATGCTCCGCGTCCAGGCCCACCACGCGTTTCAGCTGTCGTTCCAGCAGGCGGTGCATGCGTATCCCCGTCAGCCGGTTTCACCCAGATAGGTGATGGTCATGGTCTGGTTGTGCAGCTTGCACTCGGTGGTTTCCAGGAAGGGGCTGATCTCGCCGTTGGAATAGAAACCGGTCAATACGCAGTTCTGGCCGAGAACCTCGCCCACCGCCTCCACTTCCTCGTCCACCCGGTCGCCCATCACCAGCTTGCGCCCGATGCAGGACACCAGGATACCGAGGCCCTGGCCGCCACCCCGGGCCATCCGCCTAGCCGCCTCGGCGGCCGCCTCGGCGCCGTCCACCAGGGCCTCGGTGGAGGCGTGCATGAGTTTGAGGTAGCCGTCCTGGGGAATGTCCCCGGCCAGGGTGAGACTGCCGTCCGTCTCGTCGATGCCCAGCAGGGTGCGGATCAGGCCGGTCTCCTCCCGGTCGCCGGAGAGGATTGCGAAGGGAAACAACAAGCCCGAAGCGGGCAGGTCCCTGGCGTAATCGCCCAGGTAGCGCCGATAAACCTCCAGCGCCGGCTCGCCGTCCAGTTCGTAAAGTACGTTGCCCGCGGCGCGGGTGGCGCGGCGGGCGGGGCCGAAGCTGTGCCAGCCGCCGAAGGAGCCGTGGGCAATATCCAGGGCGTCCCCGTAAAACCCCAGCGCCAGCATGAGCCGGTCCGACACCCGCTCGTCCAGCAGCACCCAGGTGCGGCTGAAGGCGCCGTTGTCGCCGGCCAGGCCGCCGGTCAGGGGAATCGCCTTGCCCAAGACGGACACCACGCCGGCGATCAGGTCGCTGCCGTTCACCTGGACGCCCTGGGATAGCAGCAGGACCGCCTTGAGGCCGTCACCCGGCAACTGGCCGGCGAGGCGCCGGCCGGCCTCGCGGGAATCGTCCATGTCCGCCACGTCGGTGGCTGCAATATGGAAGGTCGCCTGCCCGAAATGTAGCGCGGTGATCACCGCGCTGTCATTGCTGACGCCCTGGCTGGAAATCTCTCCGGCGGTGGAAACCGCCACCCGACGGGCCCGGGGGAAGGCCCGCGCCAGCCAGGGCGCGAAGTCGGGATCGGTAAAGAAGCGCGGCGCGGCAAAGCCGAGCACCAACTGGGGATCGATCCCTGCCAGCGGGGTGAGCGAGCTGTCTGAAAGGTGGGTAACTATGGCCTGGCGTGCCTGCATGATCCCTCCGCGATGTCGACGCCACGAACGTCCTTATCGGTCCCAGGGGGCTATTCTTGAATGCGCCGGGCCGAAAACCGGCGACTGCGCGCGGAAAGTCTGGCCTGCCCGACAGGGATCGAACCTGTAACCCCCAGCTTAGAAGGCTGGTGCTCTATCCAATTGAGCTACGGGCAGATCGAGTTCCCGGTTTGCCGGTGGGCTCCGGATCGGGGATTGTGGATCGTGGTCGGGGTGAGAGGATTCGAACCTCCGACATCTTGCTCCCAAAGCAAGCGCGCTACCGGGCTGCGCTACACCCCGACGGGGCCGGGAAATGTAACCACCCGTCGGGTAAAAAGCAACGCCGCGAGCGGGGCCTTGGCTAGAATAAGCGGGTTCCCACAGCAGCCCATCCCCCGCCATGACTGCCCGTATCCTCGACGGAAAATCCATCGCCGACGCCCTGCTCCAGGGCATTAGACGGCAAGTCTCAGAACGGGCGGCGGCCGGACTGCGCATTCCCGGCCTGGCGGTCATCCTGCTCGGCGCGGACCCGGCCTCATCCATCTACGTGCGCAACAAGCGCCGGGCCTGTGAGACGGCGGGCGTGCTGTCCCTCTCCCACGACCTTCCGGCAAGCACCACCCAGGCCGAACTGCTGACCCTGATCGACCGGCTGAACGAGGATCCGACCGTGGATGGCATCCTGGTGCAGGCGCCCCTGCCGCAACACATCGACGACGAAACCGTGGTCGAGGCCATCCGCCCGGACAAGGACGTGGATGGCTTTCACCCATACAACATCGGCCGCCTGGCGGTGCGCATGCCGGTGCTGCGCTCCTGCACGCCCTATGGCGTCATGAAACTGCTGGAGTCCTGCGGCGAATCCCTGCGCGGCAAACACGCCGTGGTGGTGGGCGCCTCCAACCACGTGGGCCGGCCCATGGCCCTGGAACTGCTGCTCGCCGGCTGCACCGTCACCGTCTGCCACTCCGCCACACTGGACCTGCCCAGCCTGGTGAGCCAGGCCGATCTGGTGGTGGCCGCCGTGGGTAAGCCGGAGATGGTGAAGGGCGCCTGGATCAAGGAAGGCGCCATCGTCGTCGATATCGGCATCAACCGTCTGGACAGCGGCAAGCTGGCGGGCGACGTGGAATTCGCCGCCGCCGCCGAGCGGGCATCGTGGATCACCCCGGTGCCGGGCGGCGTCGGCCCCATGACCGTGGCGACACTGCTGCAGAACACGCTGGAGGCGGCGCTGCGTCACGGGACTTGAGGGGGTTTGTGCCGGGGGCGCCCGGCGGCGCATTACTTTCTTTGTTTGTGCAAAGAAAGTAACCAAAGAAAGCACACCCTGCTTCCGCCGAAATCCCCGTCCAGCACCCGAATCCACGGGCGGCTCGCAA
>Ga0233425_10004074_pt1 | contig 25189 bp, 23 predicted proteins | sample Watercolumn_Towu_2_FD_181712 | JGI IMG/M metagenome (GOLD analysis project Ga0233425, IMG submission 181712) | Freshwater microbial communities from Lake Towuti, South Sulawesi, Indonesia - Watercolumn_Towuti2014_140_MG | ecosystem: Environmental > Aquatic > Freshwater > Lake | place... | reverse complement strand
CTTTACATTCCATACTCCATTCGTAATAGTGTCTTCGATGTCTATATTGACAGTAATAGGAACTCCGCTGCGGTCATTGACAGTGGCCTCTCCTCTCAAGTTAGGGAATATCCCGTTAGCCGTTCCCGAAAGAGGAACTTGTCCTGACTGAGCTAATATTGTCCTGATAAAAGTCGCATCTTCGGGTTTAACATCCGCGGCAAACGGCCAGATTGGTACAGCCTGCTGGGCATTGAGAGTAAGCGCCTGATTCTGGGAGATCGGCTCAACAATCTGGGCAACCCCCCCTAGGCGTATGGCGCGGCTATCGCCAGGATAATTTTGCGCATTTACTATATTAGGCGAATTAAGTTTAGCATCGTCTATTACCGTCCACTGTGACCACGCCTGGGTTAAACGGCCAAATTGCCCAACCTTCATGTCTCCCCAGGTTGTATTATTGAACAATTTATCACCCTGCTGCTGAGTGCCTTCGGTGAATAGCCCTCTTATAGAAGGCCATGCTTCTGACATAGCGACACCTTCTTTGTTCTTAAAGAGCCCGAGCATGTCTCTAGCCGTATCGCTATTAGCGGTTTTTAAACTCGCAAGGTTGTCTCTGGTGGCATTAGAAATAAAATCCAGCGCCAAATTAGACGTAGGATCGGAGGCCTCGCGGACTTCGGGAATCATAAGCCTAAGTTCCGGATCGTATCTTTCAGAATAAATCGTGGTTTTCCCATCGGGTCCGGTAATAGCGCTTGAGCCATCAAATAAAGTCTGCCTGGTCCCGATTTGCTCAATAAGAAGGTTACCAGGAACAGTAAACCGAGATTCTGTATCTATCCAGTTTCCACCCGTACCCAAGCCTAAGCCTGAATTGGCATTAGTGCCATAGCCCGGAGTCGCGATACTAAATTGCGGTTCATAAGGTGCGGTTACCACCGGCTGCTGGATAGGCTGTAAAGACAATGGCTCCATGTCGTAACTCCCTACAGCGACGCTTTCCGGCACTGAGATTTGTGGTAGGTTAAAACTATCCCAGGTAATTGCAGAAGGCGAAATAGGATTCTCATTAAGAGGATTAGGCAAAGAATAGGAAAGGTCATAATTTAGTGCCGAAGGATTGTTATCCAAATTATAGATAAAATCATTGCCAACCGCTATAGTAAGGTCAGGGGCGGTTATCGGCGTAAAAGAACCCGGGTCTACGGGAACATATGTATCAGGCATATAAACATCAGGAACAGAAACATCAGGAACAGAAACATCGACCGAACCACCAGTATCCGCTGCTACAAAAGCCTGGTCCGCAGCAGTCCAATCATCTTCACTTTGCGCACCTAAAACCTTCTTTGCCTCGGCTTCAGGCAGGACTTCCATCCCCGAGCCTACATTCTCCACCAGCGCATAGCCGGTAAACTTAGCTAAGAACTGCTCCTGCGCCAGATACTTTTCAGCGTGGTTGTCGCTGTAATAAACCTTGCCGTCGTTTATGCGGGTAACCAAGACATAGTGGTCTCCGTTAACATGGGCAATGAAAGGCGCCGGAACCGCAGAGATCATTCCGGTTACCTTGACCGGGTAAAGCTTGCGGCTGAAGAAATCTGAAGCCTGGGCTAAGGCATATAATGAGTTCTTAATAACCTTGGGTTTTCCTTCGGCCTTGATTACGTCATTCAAAATATCCGTGGTCAGGGCAAAGACCGCGATATCCTGCTCCGAAGCCTGCGCCCCCTTGTAACCCAGATAATCATACAGGGCCTTGGAACCGCAGGGCTTGCCCATCAGCCAGTTGTAGATCTCTTCAATCCTGGCCTTGGATATATTTAATGGCTTGTCTAATTTGATAGTAACGGTGGGAGAAAGCTTGATTTCGGTGTAATTCTTACCGGATATTTCTGACAGAATATTCTTGATGGCTAAAGGAACGGCGATATCGTGCGGGCCCTGCATAACAGGAGGTACGGCATAATTCATTCCCGGCTTCTGCCAGAGCACGCGCCAGTCATATTCAACTGCCTGCGCCACCTGCTCCGGTAAAAAAACAGCCACCACTAGAAAAGCCACTATCCTAATCCAGGTTTTGAAGCTGGATTTGAAAGGCGTCTTTTCTTCGCGCTGGCTAATCTTGCTTACGGGGTCTGTGAATTTGCCTTTGTCCATGTTTTCTTTATTACCTATATGCAAATAGGGAAAGCATAGTTTTCCCCTTACCCCAACTTCTTTATTGTGAGCTTCCTGTTTTTCGCTCGCCATATTGGAAAAAGTTTTATTTACTATTTGTAAAACTTTTTAATAAGCGATTAAAATAAAAAACCGAGCTGTCAACCATAACTTTCGTCGGTATTCGGCAGCCCGGCCATCCTAAAACTACACCTGATTTTTTTGAGGATCCGTGGCTTTGCGCCCCCGCTTTTCAACGGGTTTGCCCTTATCGTTTTCCGTGGCTTTAATGCTTATCCTTATTACACTTAAAGTATATATAATATATAGTTGCTGTCAAGTAAAAATTTGAGTTTTTTTGGTAGCGTTTTCTTTTCTAAAATTGCTGTTACTGCTGTGTTTTGAGGGAGTTTGATTCCTAGTAAAAACTTTAGAAAAGTGTAAGGGACACCCTACTAATTGGTCCGTAGGGTGTCCCTAAAAGCAAGAGGAAGGGGCAGTGAATCTATTTTCGCAAGCCGCGGGACGACTTTTGAACCCCTTCCTCAAATTTTCGATATAACTACTTTTATCCAGATTGGACATTCCTAAATCCAGATTGGACACTTATCCATCTAGATTGGACATTATTTACCGATAGTTTCTGCGGTTACCGTATTACGCTCTTTCAAAGTTTTAACATCAGGCACGGTTGATTGCACCTGCGCAGATGGCGTGGTAAAGGTCATTTTAGGCGAAGTAAATCCTGTTACGGTATTAGCGCCTGTTAATGGCTGGTAAACATTAGTCGGGATATTAAGCGCTGCCCCGCTATCGAGAGGGACAGAGCTTACCACAGAATTTCCTCTTAATTCAGCATTTACCTGATCCAGTATAATATGCTGGGAAACATTAGCTCCGCGCACATACGGACCTAAAACCTCCTTGTTCTGTAGAACCTCTACCGAAGTCGGAATTATATTCTGGATTCCGCCTACGCTTTCAATAACAGCCCTGCCAGTAGGGCTTTTTAAGAAAGCAACCGTATCTCTACGGTAGTAATCGAATTGGTCACTATCAGGATTATACATAAGCTTAACCTTCTCACCGTTGTATCCCGATCCTGTTATATAAACGTACTCGGGAAGCTCGTCAGTTGACACTCCTAATTTTGACCCTAAGCTACTGATTAAAGTTTCTTTGCCTGGATTTGATATATTTATTAACTGCCCGGTATCTCCCAGCCTAACCGTAAAGGTTCCGTCAGAAGAAAGGGCTGCTCTGGACCTACCTGCTACATAGCCATCATCTACTGAAGTGTTATGATTCTCTGCAAAAGCCGTAAAAATGTTTTCTGTATCAGTAGAAGCTATATTTTGGCCGGACGGGATCAATCCCTCGCTACGGGCTGCTTTAATTACCCCGTACTGTATTATCGACGCATTCTTGGCAGCCGAACCGTAATTAATAGCGTAGGCGGATGTCATTACCTGATCATTATTAACCGCGGCATTGGAATAACCCGCGCCGGAAAGGATTCCGTTCAAATCCTGTGCATTTCTAACTACTAACCATTGGAATATCTGCCTAGCTGTGGTCGGGTCCTCCAAAAGCTTCCTCTGGTAATCCAAACTGTTAATCTCTTCATCGGTATATCCACCCAGGCTTTCTCTGTTAGTATCTAGCATATATTCCCTGGCATTTTCGGAGCGTATCTGGAAATCTCCGAAAGATTTTATACCTGGCCCGATACCAAAATAAGTGTTAGCTACATCTGCGGCAGATTTCATCAGGGCCCTCCAACTACCGCTTCCTGTTTCAAGCTTTTTGGTAAAATCTGTGCCCTCATCAATAGCATACGCCGCAACCTCGCTTATCGGAGTAGCATAGCTATGCGGATTATTAATCTGGTCTCTAGGAATAATATCTACCCCTGACTGCCATCGCGCGGGAAGCGAACCTCCGGCAGCACTATCGAGAGACTCTTCAACATGGAAATGCCCGTCTTTGTAAATACCTACCCCGACTTTATTGCCTCCGACTGTGTTTAGCGCTGCATACGCCGTGTTTAAATCAACAGGGCTATTGCTCCCGTCCGGATTCACGGTAACAAACCTTACATCGAGTCCGGAAACCAAAGGAACTTCGGTTCCGTCTTCAAGTTTCGCCGTAATAGAGTGAGTGCTATCTATGGCCGCATCGCCAATACCTCTTTGTAATTTATATTGCCTATACTCAGGATTATCATAACCTCCGGTTACTATTACTTGCACTGGCGTTCCTAATTGCGCGGATAATGTCTCGCAGGTTTGATCTATTTTTTGCACAAGCTGGGGAGAATAATAAACTATGCCTTCGTTTTTCATGCGGTTACGCTGGTCTTCGGTAATTACTCCATTCTTATAGTCTTGTTCTAGTTGAGTCTGTCTATTTAACTCAATACCCTTGATATGTTGAGATGGCGTACCATCAGGAAGTCTCAGGGGCTCTGTGCTCTCCATGGATCCAGGAACAAAGGTAACATCTCCAACTTTTACAAAAATCTCGCCCTCAGGTACTACAAGGGTATTTCTATTCGGATCAAAAACGCCTCCCGGTATCGGCGCTTCCGGAGGAACGTATTCCAGATCCTCCATAGTTACAAGAGGAGCTTCGGTCACAGCAATCTCCGGAATATTCAAAGGCGCAACCGGTTGAAACATGCTCTCCGTCTTCGGCAAAGAATCTAGATTCGGCAGAAGTTCTTCAGTCGTAGGCATCCGCGGTTCGGGTTTAATTGTAGCATCCGCTAAAGGACGGATAAGGTGCGTCGGAGACTCGGCCACTTTCAACTCTGCTGTCTCTTCTATCGCCGGCCCAAGTCCCTCAAGATCAACGGAGGTAAGCGGAGAAACGAGCGTAGACTGTTCTGCTATCTTAGGCAGAGCGGCGATATCTTCGCTGGTTAGGCCTGATTGTATGGGTCCGGTAAGAGTAAATTCGGGTGTAACTGCCGGAGTAGTTGTAACCTGTGAAGTTTGATAAAGCTCCTGGAGATAAGTAGGTGCGTAAGAAAGCGCGATATCTTGTGAGACGTCTCCGGTAGTAGGGGTATTAACAAAATTATTCCATTCGGCGTCGGTTAGAGACGGAAGTTGGACGCTCGATGGTGTTGAAGCCAAAGTAAGATTATAAGGAGTTGATTCAGCGGAAACTAGAGTAATCGGTGTAACGCTATTTACCGATGAGTCGACTAAGGTGGGCGCGGAAGGAACGCTATAAGCTGTAGTATCTGGTTGATATCCCATTACAGGATCATAGCCTACGGGATAATCCACGGTATCAGGAAAAGCAGTAGTCATAGTACCGAGGTTAGAATCCAGGGGTAAAGTTGAGCCTGAAAGGTCAGCAGTCGCATTGGAATCTCCGGCGTAACCGCCACCTATGCCCCCGCTGACGCCTGAACCTGTTCCGCTAGAACTTTTATTCCCTGTTCCATATTCCTTGACCCCTCCGGAATAACCGAATCCGGTCTTTAGCCCCAATTTTTTGCTTGTAAAGTCATGGGCAAGCCCTCCGGCTGCTGCATGCGCACCGGTAAAAGCCTGATTGATGATATAGCGGTCCATCATGTCTTTTCCTTCGGTAGCGCTGCTTTGGGCTACGCTGATAAGATTAGACGGTATGGACTGTAGGAGATTTCCTGTGATGCTTCCGCCTGTAACCGCGCCTCCGGCAACGTCTCCGGCAAGACCCGCAGCAAAACCCACCCACGGGTCATATTCGCCTTTGGTATTAGAACCGAGCATTAGGATGCCACCTTTTACCAGGCCTTCAGCCACTCCGCTTCCTAAGCCTGTAAGACTTCCGCTACCGGCAGAGCTAATCAACCCTGAGCCAATACTTGAAGCCATAGTACCGGCTAACATCTTACTTTGACCGGACCAGCCGTAATAATTCCCCATAGCATACATCGCCCGCTGCAGTTGTCCGGTACCTAAACTTGAGGCGTAACCTGTGCCCCAAGAAGTAAAAGCGCTCCCCATGCTAAAAGATGAAGTATTCCCTACCAGGCTACCTAACCCTGAACCGGAAGACAAAGCGCTCCCGGCAAAAGAAGAAGCCATCCCTATAGCCGTACCCAGGGCGAATTTTCCGATGCTAAACTCTTGAGTATCACCTCCGCCGGAATCAGAACGGTAGGCTAACGCGCCTGCGGGCATAGAAAAGGATAGCGCGAATACGCAAGCCAGGCCTGCCGCGATAATCTTATAATTTCTTGTCCTCTTCATTTTAACCACCGTCCTTAATCCCTTATTTCTCTAGTAACTCCGGGCTGGTACTGCTCGCCCTGGCCAAAGACATCAGCGGTCTCCCGGGAGCGCTCATGAAAGGCGCGCTGCAGGAATATGCGCATCCCGATAAATGCGCCCAAGACGACTATTACCAGCGCTACAAACTCCAAGATATTCTGTCCTTTACGGCTTCTTTTCATAATTCACCACTATATTGGTCATGTTGCCAAATTTAGGTTGCGTGTTTTTGTCAAAGCTCATCTGCCCTATTACAATTCTGCAGCCATCTCCCCTGGTATTAGCAAAGACCATTTCTTTGGTTACCCGGTTAATCTCGGGTTGGTCAGGCCGCGCCTTAGGCATAGCCAAGTTCTCTACCGGACCATCGCCAACCAGCTTCCAGCCCTTAAGAGGCATATTGCTCTTATAAAAGGCGGTTACCTGATCAATGCTGTCGCGGCTGGAATAAATCGTCCTCTGAAATAACGGCCCTTCGTTAAGGCTGGTTAATGCTGCTCCGGGATATTCCGGAACAACATCCTTGCTGGGCCTGGTCAAAAGTTTAGTATCTAAGTCTCCTTCATTACCTGGCCCGGCATTAACATTCATCTTTCCCGCGGCTACGGTAAAACGGGTCAACTTATCCCGGAATGCCCGGGCCGGAGGAAAGACTATAGTGATCGTTTCGTCTCCCCTCTGAAAGAGCAGGGCATTTCCTCCGCCGGTTATCTTTTCATTCTCCGTCCATCCTGCGTTAGCCAGGGTGCGGCGGTAGAAATCCCGGACAGAGTCAGCGCTCTGATTATTGGTATAATACGCAAAAGTCATCTCAGAGCCGGCAATCAGGCGTTTCTCCTCGCGCACCTTTTCCGAGCCCGAAGGGGCAAGTATCGTTTCCTGGCCCCACCACCAACCGGCAAAAGCCGGGCCACAAGCTATGAGAATGGACGCAATTAATATGAACAGCTTCGCGCTTTTACGCATTCGAAAATCCTTTCTAATAATGGCCGACCTTATCCGTCTCTACAATATCCGCATCGTGCCTTAATTCCGGAGGATATATACTGCCGTTACCGTTAAAATTCACAATGCTGTAACTTCTGATATCCGGATATTGCGCCTGCCAGAGCTTAATATCACTTCCTCCCTGATGGCTCTGGATAGTAGTGAGCTCAACCAGCCGGTCATGAACAACGTCATTGATCCAGGCGATTATATCCGTGGCAGAGTCATCTGTGCTGTCTTCCTGACGCGCCGGAGCTAAACCTGCTTCGGAAACCGCAAGCAAGGCATACATATATGGGACTAATCCTTGGACCGCTATAACTGTAATATTAGCACCTGCAGCTGCGGCATTTCCCGGAGCAGGATTACAACTTCCTTCCGGACAAGTTTCGCATTGACTACCATGTAGCGAAGAAGAGCTCGCATACTCCATTGCTGCGGCGGACATATCCGACTTAGCGCTAAGCCCTAAGCCTAACAAAGCAAGCAAATCTGCCTGCTCTGCAGGATAAGGCAAAAGACAAAGCTGCAGGTCAAAAGTATCTACTTCATCTATAATCACTTGCACAGTAACAAAGTGCCTCCGCTCTTCGCCGTCCAGCCACTCGTAAGTATAGGAATCGGGAGGAGTATTGTCTTCGGCAGCAGTCTTGATGGTGTCCAGAAAAGTGCTGAACGACTCCTGGTAGTTATTTTGTTTCAGAGTTCTGTTGGGCTCGGTTATGCTGGAAGGGGCAGAACCGCTTTTCAATTTTGCGCTTATCCCGCTGTTAGCAAAGGCAAAGGTGTAAGAATAGCCCTTGGCAGTACGGTGCTGCTCCTCTGCCAGTTTGCGTATAGACTTATACATAAAAAGCTGGGCAAGCCAAAAACCTAAAACTGCTAAGTTTAAAGCTGCGATAGTCTTGTTAAAAGCAGTAAACTCAGCAGCCGAAGCGGTAGCTGCTGCAAAAGCGGCATCAGCCGGCAAGATTGGTGGGCAAGGATGGCCGGCAGTTGCTGCTATAGTCCCCTTAGTAAGGGCAAGTTCGGCTTTAGTATTAGCCATGGTTAATTTAAGATTAGCAAAAATAAATGAAACCGTATAAGAAGCAAAAAACATCCAGTATTCTGATTCAAGGTAGGAATTATACTGGGCAATGGCATTAAAGAGGTTTGCCATAATCGAACCGCCTGCCAAAGCCCCGGCATCAGCCCCATTTGCCCCGTAAGTCTTAGTCATGGCTACTTTGTTGATATTGACCGTAACCATGGCCATAATAATCAACACGGCAATGACCACGATAAAAATCGGGGTAAGCTGGCCCTTACGGTAATTTGCTTTATTCTCCGAAAATTTTATAAACATAACCCACCTGCCTTATCTGGGTATAATCATATTCTCCGTCGGCGCTTCGGCTACGTAATTCCAGGTGACTATGTTGCTGTAAGGTGTCCTCCCGGTCCCGGCAGCAACCCGTGTATCGTTGTAATGCACCTGGCGCTCAACCATCTGGTTATTAAACCAGAACCAGACGTTAATCATCGCCCCCACCAGAATTACCAGGATGATAAAGGCGAAGACCGTCTCGATGGTCCCCTGCCCTCTCTTACAACGCAGCCTTTTCATTATTCAAAACCCTCGGTTATCCAGGTCCGGGAGCGCGTAACCTCTCCGCCTGCAGCCGCCTGGCCGTATTTTATCTTTCCGCTTACGTCTTTATAAGCCCCTTGCGTAACGCTCCAGATCTCATTTCCGTCTTCGTCTAACAAACGCGTAGTAATGCTATCTTTCAAGGTAGAGGTACGGATATTGGTTATCTTGGTTGTGTCCTCGACCTTACGCATGGATTCGTTGAAATCAGTGTCCTGGGAAGTCCTTATCTCATCCACGCTCTCTTTATCCTTAAGATTTGTAGAATAGTCGTCATTAATTTTATAATAAGTAAGGCTCTCCCCTGACTCGCTCACTTCAGGAACCGTCCATAAGATACTGGCGCTGGCGCTTGAACTTGATCCGGAGCCTTTCCTGAAATACCCCGATAGATCCGGCGCCCGAGAGTTTTCCATCTGAGTAAGACTGACTGACCCTCCGCCTGCCTTATGCGTAAAAATATCGCCGTTATTCCCGATCTGAAGCGCGCGGCGGAAAGTCTCCATCTGAATATACTGCTGGTCATTCAGCCGGTTCATATACGAAAGCAGCATGCCGAAGACAACCAGAATCAGGCTGCCAAATACCGCCAACTCTAATAACGCCTGACCTTTATTGCATGTATAGGCTTTCATACCAGCCTCCCCTATTACTGCGAATTTCCATGAGTATTATAGTAATACTCTTTGTTGTACTGCGTATTTGTCTCGGCATTATAACCGCTCAAAGAATCCAATTCGGTTCTAGAATTGGCGCTTGAGCACCTGGTAACATTCGGGAAGCTAATGCCATCGCCTCCCGAGACAGAGGCATCAACCAGGCCCTTGTAATCTATGACTATACTGCTAGATTTAGATTCCGAGGTTTCGTTAACCCTAAGGCTCCTGGCTCCGCCTAAAGCATCGGTTATAATCATCCCGGAGGCGGCATTAGAAGAAGAATTGCTGGAGCCCTGGGCCCTAACATAGGTGTCCGACGCTTGCTCTTCCAAGCCGCTACTGATAAAGTTATCCGTGAGGTCCTTTACCTCTCCCTGAAATGCCCTTTTTGCATAGGTAGTCATAGCAAAAAGGACTATGGCGACAATGCCAAAAATTATACCGTATTCAAGAACCGAGGCTCCTCTAACCCTGTTTCTTAACATATCGCTACCTCACTGGCTCGCTGTCAATACCAAGCACATTCTCATTACGGTTAGTATTCTGCAAGGTATTAGCAGAGGATTCGTAAACCGAATAAGTCTCGCCGTTAACCACTAACTCATAAGTCGTATCTTCCTCGTTTACAGTGCGGTTTATGGTACTATCCGCAATGGTCGCTCCGGGAGAATAACTTACGCTTCCCACCTGCTCGGCGCCTGCCTTAATCTTGCCCTGTATCCCGCGCTTAATGTACATCTGCATCCCGATAAGCGCTCCAATAATAATACAGGCCAAAATCGCATACTCAACCGCCGTCTGGGCTCTCCTATCCATGCCTCTACCTCTTAGACTCGTATAGCTCGGTCTGCAACTGCTTAAAACGCGCATTTACCGAACGCTGCATGTAAACATACATCGCGGTCAACGCCGCAGTTATGATTACAATCATCGTCGCGTATTCCAGCAGGCTTTGAGCTTTATTCAAGCGTAAGTTTCTCATATCTTGCCTCTTTCTTAAGCTCCCTACCTAGAGCCAACCTGCCCGGTTATAGTGGAAACTACTCCCGAGGCCTTATCAAAATATTTCTTGAAAACATTATCCCTGTTCCCCGGAACGGTCGAGCCGAATATCTTAAAAGTGAAACTCGAGGCGAAGATCGCTGCCACGACGACCAGCAGGATCAATGCGTATTCCATTATGGACTGCCCCCGCCGGGTAAACATCTTACTTTCCTCCGATAGCAAATGCCGTACCCTTCATGAACTCAAGCAATATGGGTGCTCCTATTACAATGCCAATGACTGGCAGAATGCAGAAAATCAGCGGTATCAAAATCTTGATCGGCGCCTGCAAGGCAAACCTCTCCCCGCGGTGAAAGCGCATCATGCGCGTATCCTCCGAAAGGATCATGAACGCCTCGGCTACCGGCGTACCCATCCTCTCTGCCAGTACCAGCGTTTGCACGAAAGAGCTTACTTCCGAAATATTCAAACGCTTAGACATATCCTTTAATGCCTGAGAGCGGGACTTACCCCACTTAATCTCCTCAAGGACGAATGCCAGCTCTTCCATCATCGGGTTCATCGGAGTCTTATCGATGACCCACTTTACCGCGGTGGTAAAGTCCAGGCCGGCCTCTACGCACAGACCCAGGAGATCCACCGTCTCCGGGAGGAGGCGGGCGATAGCGTATTTACGCTGGGCAATTTTGCGCTTAATGATCATATCCGGGATCATGTAGCCTAAAAGGAGCGCTATCGCAAACTCCCAGCCCTTCGGCTTGGTAAAGAGAAAATAGGCGGACATGCATAAGACCGCCATTAGTAAAATCTTCAAGTTGAAAAACTCCACCGCCGTAAAACGTACGTGCGCAGCATCCAGCCTGGTCTTCAGATCCAGATCCAGGTGCAGCTTCTCCAGTATCTGCCGGGAGTAAGGTATGACGTTGGTGAGGAAATTATGCAAGCGGATCTTCTTCACCTTCTGTTCGGCGTCGGGAAGGGTAAGCTTGGGCACGGCAAACTCCGGAGAAGAGAGTATGGCCGTAATGATCAGGCCGGCGCTCAAAACTATTAAGGCATAAATTCCCAGAAGCATGGCTCTCCTCCTATATCTTGATTGTTGAGAATTTGCGTATCAAAATCATCCCGATGATCTGTAACGCCGCGGCAATAATCAAAAGCATCCTGCCGAGGTCGCTTTCCAGCATAATGTCAAAATGATGCTTATTGTTAGTAATAACCCAGGCGAAGAATACTAATGGAAGAATTGACATAATTAAACCCTGTAATCTTCCTTGCAGGGTTAAGGTCTTGATGCTTTCTTTCAGCTTGCGGTTGTCACGTATGGTAGTAATGAGGCGGCTGAATACTTTAGTAAGGTCGCCTCCGGTCTCCCGGGCGACCAACACGGAATTTACTACCAGGCTCAAATCCTCCATATTCATCCTTTTATCCAGCCGGCGCAGGCTCTCTTCGAGAGTGATGCCCATGCGGTTCTCTCTAACCAGAAGACCCATCTCCTGGCCCATGGGCGCAGGCATCTCTTCGACGAGGACCTCGAAGGACTGTAGAAGGCTTAGGCCACCCTTTAAAGCGCTGGAAAGAATCATAATGCCGTCAATTAGCTGATCGTAGAATTTCTTGCGGCGCTGCTTATCACGAATCTTTAAAATAATATTCGGTATAGCCAGCCCTACAAACGCCCCTGCGCCTACTCCCAGCATGTTACGCGCCAGGATAAAACCGGCAAGACCCAGAACCGGAGGAAGGATGTAATAAAGCATAATAATTCTCCTCGGGCTCTTGTCATAATAGAACATGTCGTCGAGCTTCTTCTCGATAACCTTCTCTTTCTCCTCCTGCCAGGCCTTGGCCTTGTCTTCTACTTTAGGCGCGGTGGCCATGGTCAAGAGGACGATAGAAGCAGCTACCAAAGCAACAATCGCTAGAAATAGGAATACTAGAGACATCCCCTGCCTCCTCTTTTAACTTTAGACGCCTTCCCGCCGACCCTACCAGGCACCTTCCGTATTCAGGCTGGTAGTATTGGAAGTGACGCCACGGTTCTGCTGCTGGTTCATGCTGGTCTTGGTGTAAGCGTTATTTCCTCCGAATACGTTCTCCGTAGAGTTGACGGTCGAGTTGATCGTGGTGGTCGACGTGCTTGCCGTCGGAGAAAACTGATCGCCAATCTCATCGGTAGCCTGTTTTACCCTACCCTGCAGGCCGCGCTTGACATAAACCTGCATCATAATAAGCGCACCCACCACCACACCGATAATAATCGCGTACTCAAGAGTAGACTGCCCCCTTCTTTTATTCAATGCGATAAACATTTTATCCCTCCCTTACGGCGTCGTGCCGCCTGTGCCGTTTACAGAAAGCGTGGTCTGGTCCCGGTTGACCGTAGTAGTGGCGTTGGTGGTCGTGCCTACGCTGGCCCCTGCGCCCATGGTCGTTGTTTCGTTAGTAGACTGATCCGTCTGGGCATTAGACTGCAGGTAATACGGCTCATATTGCCCGGTATTGAAAGTCAAGGTCGAGCCTCCGACATTGCCACCGCTGCCGCGCGTATCCACCACGTCCTTGATACGGCCCTGAAGCCCTCTCTTAATGTAAACCTGCATTGCGATAAATGCGCCGACCACAATCGCGAAAAGTATGGCGTATTCCGCCGTAGTCTGCGCCCTGCTCCTATTCAGCCTGATAAACATATCCCACCCCCTTGTCTTAAATAAAACGGGTTATTGTCCGCCGAGATTGATGCTCCCGACCTTAGTATCCATCTTGGTCGCCACCGAGTTCATGGAGCTCTCAACCTTGCTGCCTACCATCCTCGATCCGATGATTACCGCTGCCACGATTGCCGTCAGGATAATCACGTATTCCAGCGTTGACTGCCCGGTTCTCTTAAACATCTGCCACCTCCTCTTAGATTAGAAAACGTTCTCCGATAAAAAAGCCGCGCCACCAGACACGGCCTTCCTGCTTGTCGGTGACCCGGCTACAATAGAAATCAAACCAACTTGTGACGAGCAGCGTCCCGTGGCCATGCGCATCTACTACCTCCAGTAGCAGAATTGCTTTTTTACTTGCTTCGTCTTTGTTGTAACTCTTTACTATTTATTGTATTTAAAATATATCATCATAATAGGTAAGTGTCAATATCATTTCGGGTTTACAAGAAAACGCTTTCCCCGAGGGACACCCTAAATGTCAATCGGGGGACACCCTACGGGCCAATAGGTAGGGTGTCCCCTAGCAATGTCCATCTAATCACATTAAGAAACTCCACTATCTTTCTTTAAGCATAATAATTTATATTTCTGGCCTGAATAACTAGCAAGAGGGGACACTCTCAGCTTCAGCACTTAGGGTGTCCCTAAAAATTTAATAAGGATTTAATGTCCAATCTAATACTTGACAAGATTGGACATTAGTGGTAGGCTATTTTTGAGTACGAAAAATGTCCAATCTGGAGAAAATATGGGAATTGTTCATAAACTTATACCTCAAATAAAAGAATATATTCTGGAACAAAAAAAGAGGGATCCTGGAATCAGCTGCCGCAAATTATCCCTGCTTATTGACCAGAAATTCCAGATTAAAGTCTCCAAATCCAGCATTAATGCAATATTCAAGGGGCTGGGGCTTAGCATGCCCGTAGGAAGAAGTTCCGAGGGTAAGCGCAAGCTGCATATTGAGGCCCCGGAATTATTGGAAAAAAAGGAAACGGTTCAACTATTATCTGCTCCGGTTAATGAAAAGATATCGGAATCCGCGATTGAAGAGACTCCGGAACCGGTAATTGAAAAGGTCCCTGAGCCGATCGTTGAAAAAGCTCCGGAGCCGCCTACTGAAGAAATCCCCGAACCAATTATCGAAAAAGCTCCCGAACCGGAAATCGAAAAGGCTTCGGAACCGGTGATCGAGAAAACTCCGGAGCCCGTGATTGAAAAAGTGCCGGAGCCGATTATCGAAAGAGCTCCTGCGCCAGTCGTCGAAAAAACTCCTGAACCGGTAAAAGAGCCCACTTTTAAGGAATTCGAGAAGGTCGCGCTAACAGAGGCCGTGTCTTCTGGGATTTTGTTCCTTAAAGCTGCCGATGATATTATCGGGGGAAGCTGTGCCTCTGCCGAAATCATCAAGAAGCGGCTTAACCGCTCCGATGACAATATATCGGGAGAAACCCAGGCGCTTATCTTCATGCCTTTCTTCAAGTCTGCTCCGGAAAAACTAGAGCCCATGACTGGAATAAAAATTTCGCCTGTGGACCTCGACGGTTATCTCCAAGAATTAAATTCAGTCAACACGCTATCCGCGGATATAACCCGGGTCATCTCCAACTGCTTGGAAGAGGCGCGCTGCCTCAAAGTGGGCCTCTCCGACGGAAGCTCTTTTTATCTGGACGGACAGATGCATTCTATCTGGTCGACCCCGCACATACCTTATGATTTCGCCTCAACCGTAACCGACATCAAACGCACCATAGACGACTCTTTCTTCGCCCATAGACCTCTGGTGCTTTTTATGGCCCCGGGTTACGATACGCCTTCAAAAGACCTCTTCAGTTTTGCCTCCGGGATGGAGTCACGGGAAAAGAAGGTCCTACGCCTGACATTCTGCGGGAATAAATTTGAAGAGATGGATTCGGTTTCTATTGACGCGCCAAAAAAATACTTTTATATTTTCGGGGTCTGGCCGTGGCAGTTTACGGGAGCCCGCAAGGTGAAGAAGCTTGGAGAATTCAAGCCATACCGTTCACAGGCCTTAAAAAAGGATGTTATCGCTGCGGAACTGGATATAGACCTATTTGACCAGAATAAGCAACCGACGAACTTTAAGGGCTGCGCCCTGAAATTTGCTCCGCTTGAGAAAACAAGGCTGGTGATATTAAGCAACCTGCCCGACGAAAAGGTGACGCCGCAATTGTTAGCCGAGGCGTATCTTTCGCGCTGGCCGAACCTGGAAGAGGCCTTTCAAGATTACAGCCGGAAGATCGAACTCTTCACTTACACCGCCGACTCGCAACTATTCTTCAGTTCGGATTACTTTGGCCTGGAGGCGGATTCCTCGCCTAAAGAGCTGCATAGCATTATCGAAAACTACCTTAAAACCCTCGATTCCTACCTGAGATGGCATGCCCTTCCCCAGGGATATGAGAAAGAGTCTTTCGAAACAATGCAGGCAAGATTCTACGAACTCGGGGTTACCATAAGAAAAGACGGCGATTACGCTGTGGTGACTGTCGAAATCCCCGCAAATTACGCTTTCCTGAACGACCTGCGGTACCTCTGTCAGAGGATCAACGAAAGAAATCCACGCCTTTCAAACGGCCTATTTCTCCGTTTTAGCGCCTAATTCTTAGGGACACCCCAAGCGCTGAAGCTAAGGGTGTCCCCTGGAAACATCTTCGTTAGATTTTATCGCTTCTTACGTCTATTGGATTAAAAAGGAGACGATATTATGCCCAGGGGAGCAAGAATACTTCTAACAAATGTACTATATCATATTATAAACAGGGGAAATCAGAAAGAGAGAATATTCCTTGAAGAAACAGATTACCGCGAGTATTTACGAATACTAAAACATTACAAAACTAAATTCCGATTCAAGATTTTTGGATATTGCCTTATGCCAAATCATGTTCATATAATGATCGAGTTGAAAAATCCGCATGATTTAGCAAAAATCATGCAGGGGCTCACTCAGACTTACACCAAATTGTTCAATAAAAAATATGGGAAAGTCGGCCACTTATGGCAAGGTAGATTTAAAAGTATGATAATCCAAAAAGATAATTATCTGCTTAATTGTATTTCTTATGTCGAAGCGAATCCCGTACGAGCTGGAATTGTTAATGTCCCGTCGGATTATCGTTGGAGCAGCTATAAAGATAGGGTATTTGGGAATAAGGCCGCCTTATTAGATTTGCCTGATTCGACTTAGAATTGCGGAGGAAATCAAAGAAAGGAAATCAAATCTCCCTTAGATGTCTTACTCGACTGGATGGTTCCTATTGGAAGCTCAATAACAAAAGTCGCAGCAAATAATATCCTACTTATTCTTGAAGGCTTCATTGCTGATATCGAGCCAACCACATAATTATTCCTATTTATAAATAAAACATCAATAGGAAAACGCATCAAAAAAGTATGAATTGAGTTGCACGGCCGTAAGACTAGGGCTTCTCCAGCTAGAAAGCTTCTTTTTCCTAAAAGCCCTTTTATTCTGGCTAGAATTCCTGCTGCCATAACTACCTTAGTTGCTAATATAGTGTTCTTGGTTACGTTGACTATCTGCATGGATTTTGCAAGTTAGGGGACATCCTACCGATTGGTCCGTAGGGTGTCCCTATTAGAGGGAGCGGAAGATATCTTCCGGCAGAGAGATTCCTTTGATCCGGAACTCGTTGATAAACGATGGGACGTACCCCGTAGCCTGGAATTCTCCCAGCACGTTGTGCTCTTTATCAATCCCCATCTGCTTGAAGATAAAGATGTCTCTTAAGTCAATATGGGTGTCGTCCTTCATACCGCAGACCTCGGTAACCTGCATAATCTTGCGGCTTCCGTCGGAGAGGCGGGCGGTATGCACGATCAGGTGTATTGCGGCGGCAATCATTTCGCGGATGGCCCTGATAGGAAGCTCCACTCCTGACATCAGGATCATAGAGTCAAAGCGGGTTAAGGCATCATGTGTAGAGTTGGCGTGTACCGTAGTCATGGAGCCGTCGTGGCCGGTATTCATCGCCTGAAGCATATCCAGGGTCTCCACGCCGCGGCATTCGCCGATGATAATCCGGTCGGGGCGCATTCTCAACGAATTCCTGAAGAGGTCCCTGATGGTAATTGCGCCTTTGCCCTCGATGTTCGGTGGGCGCGACTCCAGCCGGATCCAGTGGTCCTGGCTCAACTTTAATTCGGCTGCGTCTTCTATGGTGACAATACGTTCGTAATTAGGGATAAACGCGGAGAGTATATTTAGAATGGTGGTTTTACCGCTACCAGTACCTCCTGAAACTATAATGTTCTTCCTGCAGGTAACCGCAGCCTGAATAAAATCCGCCATCGACTTGTTCAGGGTATTAAGCTCGATAAGCTCATCGGTCTTAAACCTCTCCTTACGGAATTTCCTGATGGTAAGCGACGGTCCGGTAAGGGCAAGCGGGGGAATTATGGCGTTCACGCGCGAACCGTCGGGAAGACGGGCATCCACCATAGGAACAGACTCATCTATCCTTCTTCCTATGGGCGCGATAATGCGTTCGATGACGATCTTGACCTGCTCATTAGAGATAAACTTCTTGCTGGTCGCTTCGATCTTTCCCCGGCGCTCGATAAACACCTCATCCTTATTATTCACCATGATGTCTGTAATAGTGGGGTCAGCCAAAAGGTCTTCGAGGCAACCCAGCCCCAGGGCCTCATCAAGTATCTCCTTGACCAGCTTCTTGCGCACGTCGGGAGACGTAATAAAGGAACCTGCTTCCTCGGCAAGAAAATTCGTTACCATGACTTCGGCTTTATCGCGCAACTCCTTATTTTTCTTGCTGTCGCTGAAGACCTTGGAGTCCAGGCGCTTCAGGTTTAACTCTTCGATGAGCCGGGCGTGAATCCTGCGCTTGAGCCTGACGATCTCATCCGCCTCTTCGTAAGGATCGGGGCCGGTAAGAGCCTCGGTGAGCCCCTCCTTCTGCCAGAAATCCCCGGCTTTATCCAGCGCCGATTCTTTTAATTTCAGGGCGTCGATCTCGGTATGGGCAAGAAATAACTTATTGTTCACCGCCAGGGCATGAGCGAGCTCTTTGATGGCCAAAGATATCTTGGATTTAGGGCTGTCGAAAACCACGGGGATAGCCTGATTCACCGCCTGCCCCACCAGACGCCCTTCCGAAGGAATACGGGCCAGGATATCTACAGGAAGAGTCACTCTTACTTCATGCCAGCTAATACTGGAGAGTGATTCCGCGCGGTTCAGGACAATGCGTACCATGGAAAGCGGAATATGCAGAAACTGCAGAGTATCCAGCGCCCATTTAGTCTGATAAACCGAAAGTATATCCGGAGTTACCACAAAGAGTATGAGGTTTGCCTGGTTTAAGACATTAGCGAAGAGCTCGGTAAAAATCTTACCGGCATCCACGATTATGTAATCGTAATCCTTGTCGTAAAGAGTGAAGATGCTCTTGATCAATTCAGGGTCAAGATGGGGTGATTGTTGCGGCCGCAATACCCCAGGCAGGAAATCCACTCCCAACTCCGGGCTTGAGAATATATAATCCTTCTTCCTAACGGCGTCGGGGCTCCTCTTCAGTTGGGCGATCAGATCCACCATCGCCTTCTGCGGCTTGAGGTTGAGCATGCGCACCATGTCGCCGGCACCGTAGGTATCCAGGTCAATGAGGCAAACCCTTCTGCCTTCATCCTTAGCCAGGCTTACGGCAAGGTTAGAGGCGACCAGGGTCTTTCCTACGCCGCCCTTGGTTGAAAATATCACAATCCTCTGGGCCATCTGATTATTCCAAACGGTAGCTTACAGGCACTTCTACCCACAGGTCTGCCTGCTGTATCGTGGGTGGGAATGGCGGATAACTGGATACGCTCTTGGCTACTGCTATTGAATTATCGTCGAGCACCTTATACCCCGACGGAGAGACAACTACGACATCCAGAAGCTGGCCGAGATATGAAAGATGGAGCTTTAATCTTGTGGTCCCTTCGAATCCCGACTGTTTTGCCGCCGCCGGGTATATAAGATTGCCTAAGATCCTTCTCTGGACCACGGCAGCGTAATTCCTGATATTGTTGGGAACCCTAATTTCGTCAGCATCGGCCTCAGCCTTCATCTTTATGGCCACTGCCTGGGCAGCTTCTTTTTTAACCGATTCCTTAATAGCCTTCATTATCGACGGAGTTAAAGTAACAAACAGCTCGGTATCCCCTTTTGTTCCCGGGCCTCCGCCGGTAGAAGTAACCTTCTGCCTAAACATTGCCCCGAAAAACGGCAGGTCTCCAAAGAATGGGGTTTTTCTGATAGACTCCTCCTCTTTGGTCTTTATCAGTCCGCCGATCAAGAGGGTCTGTTCATCATTAAGATAGACCTCGGTTGTAAAATTACGCTTGGTGATTGGATAAGCCTTAGCAGTCACAGAGGTAGTGGTACCGATACTCTCCGGCTCCCCCACGTCGCTGACCTGCACATATAAGGAAAGCTTAATACGTTCATCATCGGTAACCGTAGGCTTGATCTTCAGCTTAATTCCATATTCCTTGTATTCTATCTGGACGCCGCTATTAACCTGTGTAGTAAAAGTGGAGAATGTCGGTTTCTCCCCGCCGACGAACATCTCAGCTTCCTTGCCGCTCTGGCAGGTTAACCTCGGCCGGGACAGTATTCTGACCTTGCCTTCCTTCGTCAGTGCATCCAGGGACCAGACAAATGCCTGGCGGCCGTAATTGGATATCTGGAATAACCTATCTAGATGGGTTCCGCTAAAACTGCGGGTATATGATTCCGTAGTCCCGGTATTCGCTCCTCCGCTAGTGGCGGAGACTGAAGCCGAACTGTAGCCGGGTATTCCCGGGGAGCCTACTTCGGTTACCGTAATATTCCCCGGCCAGCTGAAACCGAGCGCAGTCGAAGAATCCTTGCTCATCTCCAATACCTGCACATCTATTTCTATCGAGGTTTCGTCTTCCTTTACCGTAATAAGGTCTACAGTCTTTCCTTTAAGGGTTCCAAGGGCAGTGGCGATCTTCTCCCTGTCCGCCGCCGTCTTAACCGTACCTAAAAGCATAATTTTATTCTCTTCTTCCGCGGCCTTAGTGTAGACGTTAGACATTTCAATACTCGCCAGTATCGCGTCCACCCGTTCCTTAATAACATCCATATCCTCGGTAATGACCTTAACCTTGAAAGACTGTTCGCCAAAGCCGTCCCAGACCACCAGGGTGGTCGTACCCAATGCCTTGGGGGTAATGGTTAGCTCGGTCTTGCTCACGTTGCTTACGTCGGCGATATTGGGATTCCCCACCACCACACGAAAGACATTATTCACCGGGACAAGCTTGGGCTCCCCCATATAGACCTTGAGCACCTCCGGATTCTCGTCTCCCACCAGGGCATAATTATATAAAGGAAGCGCTGCGCCGATGATAAACATTGCGATGATGCCGGATAAGAATTTGTTTTTCATATTTTTTATTTGTTGTATACCGGGACCTTCTCCTTTTGAAGGCCATGATAAACTTCGATAAAACTTACGGGCTTAGGTTCTTCTACCTTCTGCTGCGGCGGCAGGACATACTGGAATAAAGTATCCCAGGTGGCCAGCTGCATCGGCTCTATCTTGGCATCGGTCGGAGAACGCATGACCAGCCTAATCTTGCCCTGCTCCTGCACAAAAGACAGGAGGCCGGCTTCTTTCGGCGTAAGCGCCAGGGTTATAAGGGATGCGTCGGGGGAGGCCTGCTGCTTGCCGTATCTGGCAAATTGTTCGGCGACCGGAGTCTGCGGCCCGGTCTCCTGCCCGACGGCCAGAACTAATACATTCTGAAAAAGCGGGATGGAGGTTAACTGGGTAATCGCCTTGCCTTCGATAACCTGCACCGGAATATTGACCAGGGCGATTACGTCTACATAATCCCCGGATTTGATCATACCGACCAGCGAGGCGGCGTTATCCACGGTAACGGTTATGGCCCTCTTACCCACTGGCGTAGACGAGGCCAGATCCCCCGAACGCTTGAAAGTAAGCTTATCCAGGGTCAATTGCTCCCCTCTGGATACCGGGGCGATAGTGATCATCCCGGCGATCCTGTCTACGGATTTCACCGCGCCGCTTTCTACCATATTATTGGGAAGGATCTTTACATCAAGCCAGGCCGGATCTACTACCACGCCCTGCTCGATGTCTTTTTTGGCTATCAGCACGGTAGTCTGGTTCGCTTGTATGGCTTCCAATTCCTTTTGGGCGCGCACCTTGGCTATTCTGTCCTGCTCATCAAGGTAAACTTTAATCATGAAGATAGCGATCAACGCAAGGCCTATGCCGACGATAAGTATTACCTGCTGTTTCTGTAGCTGGAATGGTAGGCGCATATTATTTTATCTTCCCTTCGTAGATCTCGATTTTGGCCGAGCCGGAAAGTTTGCCCACGAGATCCTCAAGCTTCTTCTGTTGTTTTATATTGGTCAGATAATTCTTGATGTCCGTCCGAGAGTCATCAAGCGACTTAAGCTGGCCGCCTTTTTTTGCCTCTAGTTTTATGATGCAATATCCGTCAGGGGTCTTGAATATCTGGCTGACCCGGCCGGTCTCCAGCGAATCCGCAAAGGCCACGGCATCAAACTGCGCGGACTTATCGCCTCTCTTAATAAAACCGAGATCCCCTCCGTTCTTGGCGCTCTTAGCCTTAGATCTATCTCTGGCCAGAGTGGTGAAATCCCCGCCCTGAAGCAGCTGGATCATGATATCATTAGCATCCTGTTCTCCGGAAACTACGATTTCGCTAATCTTTCTCTGTTCCGGCTCCCTGAATTGTTCTTTATTGGCGTTGTAGGTATCCTCTATCTCCTTAGGGGTAATCTCGGTAGTATCGGCAATCTCCTTGAAAAGGGTCATCAAGAGAAGTTCCTGGCGCGTCCTCTGGAGGGCTCGCGCTACGTCGTCATTACGGTCAAGCCCCTTGTCCGCCGCTGCCTGCGCCAGCAAAGCGCGCTGAACCAGGACATTCTTAAGATAATTCACCTTCTGCTCCTGGGTAGTGATTTTTGCGTCGGGATTGCCCGCCGGAACGGTAGAATTATAGGCATTGATATCCTGATCCAAGTCTTCCAGCATGATCGGTTCGTTATTGACTTTGGCCACCACCGTTCCCTTGACTTCATAGGTTGCCGGCGATACCTTAACCGGCCTCTGTCCTCCGGTTAAGCCTATTTTGTCGCAACCGAACAAAAACAATACTACCAGCAAAGAAATGGAAAAAATAAATAATCTCATTTATCCTCCGCTAATGTTGAGGCTTCTTGATCTCGTTTATGATATTAATAAGAAGCTCGGCAATCTTGGAAATAATGTATAGGAAACAAAAAAGAAAAAAGAACACCCCCAGAAAAACCAGACCTTTCCAACGGGGCTCGGCTGGAACAAAACCCAGGAAGATCCCCAGGCTCCCCAGGCCCCCGAAAACCAAAAAAATCCAGGCCGCAACTTTCACCACGACACTGGACGCCTGTAGAAATCCTAAATGCTCGCGCATCAATCCTTTCCGCCTCTGTGAGGCTTACAATTATCGATTTATTTTAGGCATAAACCCGCAAAAAATCAAGAAGAATTTCATTTTTTATTATTTCGGCCTCGTTTCTTCCTCTTTTATTTTTTGCGAGAGCTCAAAATCATCCCGGCCGTAAATCTTTGCCTTCTCAAGCGCCTTCTTGGCATCAGTCATGCGTCCGGTTTTAGCATAAACCTGGCTCAACCGGTAATATGTAGGCGCATATTTCCGGTTGAACTTATTTACTCCTACCAAAGCCTTCTCGGCAGCCTTATAATCCTCTAATTTTATAAGAACCTCTCCCAAATCGGTCATTATTTCGGGGTTCTTGGGCATAAGCAGAGCGGCCTTGCGTAGATTCTCAAACGCCTCCTGTAAAGAATCTTTCCGCAAAGCGGCTCTTCCTAAGATTTGATACGCCTCGGCGCAGTTGGGCATGATACGCAGGGCTTCTTGCGCCTCCGAAACCGCGGCAGCGTCTTCTCCAACCCGATCAAAAAACTTGGCGCGTTTAATATAAGGCAGGGGATATATCCGGCGAATCCCCAAAACCTTTAAATCCGCAGCCGGGGCAGCATACTTATGCAGGCCGATTCTTGACCGGGAGATTAAATCCTCGGTGGCTTTATCTTTTTTCAAAAATACCGCCGCGGATTCATCCAGGAAAACCAGCTTCCATTGCGGATTGGAATATAACGACTTGGCAAGATAGGGAAAATCCGTGGAGGTATCCGTAAGAATAGCCCCCTTCAAATCATACTTTTCTTCCAGCTCCTTGAAGGCGCTACCGCCCTTTCTCATGGCGTCCAAATAGAGCCTAAAGAACTCATGGCCGTAGAATTCTGTACGGCCGTCGATAAAAACCTTGCGCTGCGGAAAGGCCTTACCGATCAGATATGCGCCGGAATTAAAATCGTTGAAGATCGCGGTATCCGGGCCGTTTTTAAGGAGGAACTCCACCGCCTTTTTGGGATAATGCTTTTCGTTAATCCCAAGGTGGTAACTTACCGCCCGACCATTATCAAAATCGTAATAGGTATCCGTGGAAATAGCATCGATCTTGCCCCATATCCATATAATGAATACGGCTGCCAAGGCGCTGCGGACAAGATAATACAACGCGCCTTTTTTGATATCCTTAAATTTAAATTTTGCCTTAAGGATCTCCAGCGCCGGAATCCCGTAGACGACGATAATCATAAATGCGCTGAAGACAAAGAATACAATATTGCGCTGGGCTTGCGCAAACAAAACAAAGACCGCCGCCAGCAGGATATCGGCTATCCTAAGCTTGCGGAAATTCACCAGCAAAGAGAAGAAGCAAAGCAGCGCTAGCGCATAAAAATAGCTCCAGGAATATCCCCGCGCCCCGAATGTCGGGCGCAGCTCCTGGATATAGTCGAAGAACGCCTTAGCTTTTCCGCTAAAGACGTCCTTCAATACCGAGACCGGATACAGCGCACCGCTCAAACCGGCGGGATTTACCAGGCAGGCAGCGAGGCTTAAGATAAAGACCGACTCCAGCCTTTCGTAGGCCTTGGCGGAAAGCGCAGATTCATCCCCCCACTCCCAGGGGAGCGCCGGCGATCTTCTTCTGATGAACTCCCCCGCGATGAAAATAAAGATCAGGAGCGGACCGAGAAAGAAATACCCGTGGAAATTAACCCAGAGTACTTGGAGAGGAACGAGCAGCCAGATCGCGTTTTTGTGGAGATAAAATCTTAGGATGTAAAGAAATACCGCAAAGAAGAGGACGCTGAAAATATCCGGCCGTATATTGAAACGACTCGAGGAGGCGGTGGCCGCCGCAAAAATCAGAAGAGCAATTTCAAAATAAGATTTTATCCTTTTCCTGGCAGAAAGGAAGAGGACGAAAAATGCAGAGAATATGATGTAACATGAAAAGAGTATCAGCCATTCGGCCTGGCCAAAACGGTATATTATATAGGAAAGGAGCTGAAAGAGCGGCTCGTGGTCGATCCAGGGCCGGCCGGGGAAGGTAAACGAAAAAGTGTCAAATTGCGGTACGGCTTTGTTCTGCCAGATGACCTCTCCGGACTTAAGATGCAGCCAGATATCCAAGTCGAATACCGCCAGATGGCTCATGATAAAGATCAGACAGAAGACGCTGACTACCGCCAGCGCCCCCAGGACCTTATCCAGACGCAACCCTATCTTCTTTGCCGCCTGAAGATTTATCATTAAACCGGAATTAGAAAATTGGTAGCCCCA
>Ga0233425_10004073_pt1 | contig 25189 bp, 19 predicted proteins | sample Watercolumn_Towu_2_FD_181712 | JGI IMG/M metagenome (GOLD analysis project Ga0233425, IMG submission 181712) | Freshwater microbial communities from Lake Towuti, South Sulawesi, Indonesia - Watercolumn_Towuti2014_140_MG | ecosystem: Environmental > Aquatic > Freshwater > Lake | place... | reverse complement strand
TTCGTCAAGGTCGGGCGGCTGTTGCGGTTCCCGATCACGTGGATAGAATCCTGGCTTAGGAACCCCGAGGTCTCCGAGTCGTTCTTTGACAAGCGACGAGGTAGCGATCATGAGCGTGAAGAAGCTCGGACCCGACAAGTTTCTGATCGAGTTCTCGTGGTTCGAAGGCGGAAGAAGATGCCGCCTCCGCCGGACGGTCTTCGGCTCGCAAAAGGCCGCCCGTGAATGGGAGGCCAAGCTCAAGAATGCGGCACGCATGGGCGAGTTGCTGCGGGACGACCACGAGCACGAGAGACCCACATTCTCCGAGTTTGCAAAGGAGTGGACGGACACCTACGTGAAGGCCAACAATAAGCCCGGAGAGCAAGCCAACAAGGAATCCTGCCTGAAGCTGCACCTGCTGCCCGTGTTCGGTGGCCGGCGTCTCGACGAGATCACCGCCCGAGACGTTGAGCGCTTCAAGGCCGACAAGGTAGCGGCCGGCTACGCACCTCAGACAGTGAATCTGCACCTGGCCTGCCTGAGGAAGCTGCTCCAATGCGCTGTTGTGTGGGGCATGCTTCAGACGAACCCGATGTGCAGGGTGGCGAAGCTCAAGGACAGGAGGGAGAAGTGGAGTTTTCTTACCTTCGAGGAAGCGGACAGGTTCATGGCCGCAGTTCCGAAGCACTGGACGCCGCTGTTCCTGTGTGCGCTGCGAACGGGCATGAGGCAAGGGGAAATCCTCGGCCTGCGCTGGCAGGACGTGGATTTCTCGAGACGGATGCTCCGAGTCGAGAACTCTCTCTACAAGGACAAGCTCCTGCCGACGAAGTCCTACGGCCGGAGGGACATCCGCATGTCGACCGACCTGCTCGAAGCCTTGTTGCCCCTGCGCAACAACGGCAGTGACTACGTGTTCCCCGCACAGGACGGAGGACCGCTCCACCGCAAGACGCTGAATCGGCCGCTGGCCTCAGCCAACAAGGGGCTGGCGACCAAGAGTATCCGCTTTCACGACCTGCGACATACGGCCGCTTCCCACATGGTGATGGCGGGCGTGCCCATAAAGACGATCCAGGAACTCCTGGGGCACTCGGATCTGAAGATGACACTCCGGTATGCCCACCTCACACCGGAGAGCAGGGGGGAGGCTGTGGATCTTCTCGAGAAGCGTCTCGAAGCGGAGAGAGCAAAGCAGGTGGACGAAAAGTGGACATCCGATGCAGCAGCGAGACTCTCCGACTCGGCAAACCCTTGATTTCCCTAGTCGGGGCGACTGGATTTGAACCAGCGACACCCAGACCCCCAGTCTGGTGCGCTACCAGGCTGCGCTACGCCCCGATCAACGACTCAAACGGGGCGCAATCTAGCGTGTGAGTGCTTGGATGTCAACCAAATTCACGCGAGGGCGGGGCCGGAGCGGTGGGGGGCATCCTCGTCGGCCGTGCGGAGCAGGTCGGATAGCTCTTTGCGAAGTAGGGAGCGGAGCTCGGCGTGGGCCTGGCGTTCCTGGACAAGCTCTCGGTTGAGGACCTGCTGGCGGTTCTTGAGGTCGCGGATTTCCTGGTCTTTGCGTTCTGCCTGGCGTTCGAGGAGTTGGAGCTTGCGAAGGAGCTCTTCGCTCTGGCGTTGGATGGACTGGGTTTCGGAGTCGGGAGATGCCACGACTGTGGGCAGTCCGGCCTCGATGGCGGCAAGACCTTCCTTCCAGCGCCCCTTGAACTGTTCGAGGAGCTTGCGTGCGCCCTCGATGGTGAGTCGTTCGAAGTGGAGGAGGCGCTGGATGAAGCGAACGAGCTCGACGTCGTCCTGGGAGTAGTAGCGCTGTCCTTTGAGGTTCTTCTCGGGGCAGAGCCAGGGGAACTCGGTTTCCCAGTAGCGAAGAACGTGGGGCTTGACGTTGAGCTGCTGTGCGACTTCGCCGATGAGAAGATAGTGCTTGGTACCGGGCGGTCTGCTGTCCGAGTTGTCGCTCATCGGCTTCCCCCCTGGCAGTGGCGGCCGGCCTTGCTGCGGTCGGGTCCGACCGGAGGATCAGCGATTGAGCTGATCCCGAAGCAGCTGGCTCGGCTTGAAAGTCAGTACGTTACGGGCCGGCAGCGTGATGGCATCCCCGGTGTGGGGATTCCGCCCGAGACGGCCCTTCTTGTGTTTGACCTCGAAGTTCCCAAAGCCGCTGATCTTGACGTTCTCGCCCTGGAGGAGTGCGCCTCGAATCGATTCGATGAGGATGTTCACGAGGAGACTTGCCTCCTTCATGGACATGCCACCGACCCGATCCTTGACTTCGCTGGCGAGGTCCAGCTTGCGCATGATCGATACCTCCGGAGGCTACGCAACGATTCCGGAATCCAACAGCCTACTTGCGAACCGAGTCGACCACGGCCTTGAACGCACCCGGGTCATTGAAGGCCATGTCGGCCAGGACCCGGCGGTCGAGCTGGACATTGGCCTTGGCCATCAGGTTGATCAGGACCGAGTACTTCATGCCGAGCTCGCGGGCCGCTGCGTTGATGCGCTGGATCCACAGGGCGCGCATGTCACGGCGGCGCAGGCGGCGGCCGATGTAGGCATAGCGGCCGGCGCGGATGACGGTCTCATGAGCCACGCGGTAAGTATTCTTGCGACGCCCGTAAAACCCACGAGCGCGCTCCAGCACGGTCTTTCTTCTGCGACGAGCCTTGACTCCTCTCTTGGCGCGGGACATGGGTTCCTCCTAGGCGTACGGCAGGATGCGGTGGATGTTGCGCACGGCCGACGGCGACAGGGTCGCCTGCTTCCGGAGGTGCCGCTTGCGCTTGCGATTCTTGTTGGACAGCAGGTGGCTCTTGAAAGCCCGGTGGGCGACCACCTTGCCGTTCTTGGTCACGCGAACCCGCTTGGCGGTCGCGCGATGGGTCTTTACCTTGTTCTTCATCTCTGACTCCTAATAGAACGTTACCAAACCTACTTCTTGGGTACGAGGACCATGGACATGGCACGGCCTTCGAGGTTGGGGTGGTTGCGGATGGTCGACAGCTCCGCCACCTGCCTGGAGACCTCGAAGAGCATTTCCATCGCTTCTTCGGCATAGACGATTTCGCGACCGCGGAAGCGCATGGTGAGCTTGACGCCGTCACCTTCTTCCAGGAAGCGCCGGACGTGACGGATCTTGGTTTCGAGATCGTGCTCGTCCGTCTTGGGGCGCATCTTGACTTCCTTGATCTGCATCTGGTGCTGGCGCTTCTTGGTCTCGGCCGCCTTCTTCTTCTGCGCGTACTTGAACTTCCCGAAGTCCATGAACTTGCAGACCGGGGGACGGGCAGCGGGGCTGACCTCGACGAGGTCGAGTCCTCGCTCCTCGGCCATCTGGATGGCTTCGCGGATGTCGAGGATGCCCAGTTGTTCACCGTCGTCGCCGATCACCCGGACCTTGGGGGTGCGGATCTGCCGGTTGATGCGGGGGTCGTCACCAGACTGGCCCTGCGACTGCTGCTGTTGCTGCTGCTGCTCCGGACCGATGGGGTAGTCGCGCTTCATCTTCTCCTGAACCTGCGGTTCTTCAGTCTCCGTTTGTTGTCTCGGCGCGAGCCGAGGGCCTCGAACCTGGTAGGCGCGGGCGGTTTCGAACCGCCGACCTCTACGGTGTCAACGTAGCGTTCTCCCACTGAACTACGCGCCTGCATGCCAAAGCGTTCCCGCGGCGACCGCGAAGAAACGAGGCACCTGAATACCATTCGCAATGCGAGAGGTCAAGGAAAAACGAAGCGGAAGCGAAGAGCGAGGAGAACGCCCACCAGGAGGAGCAGAAGGGAGAGACCCTGGGAGCTGGCACCGGCGTTGCATCCGCCGGTATCGACGCTGATCTCGTCTTCGGCAGCGGCGACACACTTGCCATAGATCACGCGTTCGCCCGGCTTGCACTGGCCAAAGGAGCTTGCGTCGTCCTCGGTGTAGGCATCCCCTTCGATGGGCGGGATGAGGGACGGGTCGACGCACTGGCCCGATTCCTCGTCGCAGGCGAGGGTCTTGTCGCACTCGCCGCAGGAGCCGTCGCAGCCGTTGTCTCCGCACTGGCGCCCTTCGCAATCCGGAGTGCACGAGATGCAGAGGCCCTGGTTGGTGCAGGTCTCGTCAAAGCCGCAGGTGCCGCACTTGCCGCCGCACCCGTCGTCTCCGCATTCCTTTCCGAGGCAGTTGGGGATGCAGGTCTCCTCGCACTTGGACTGGGCGTTGCAGGCCTCGTCGAACCCACAGGTGCCGCAGCTTCCGCCGCAGCCGTCCGAACCGCATTCTTTTCCGGTGCAGGTGGGCTGGCAGTTGGAGACGCAGTGACCCTGGAGGTTGCAGTAGTCCCCCGGGTTACAGGTGCCGCAGCTACCGCCGCAGCCGTCGTCCCCGCACTGTTTGCCGGTGCAGGCCGGCGTGCAGCTCGACGTGCAGTGGCCGTTGCTGCAGGTGAAGTCGGGAGGGCAGGAGCCGCACGTACCGCCGCAGCCGTCCGATCCGCACTGCTTGCCGTTGCAGTTGGGGACGCACCCCTGCTGGCAGTGCCCGTCCGGGGTGCAGGAGAAGCCGGGCTGGCAGTTCCCGCAGGTACCGCCGCAGCCATCGGAACCGCACTGCTTGCCAGTGCATTTCGGCTCACAGGTCTTGGCGCAGTGTCCGGCATCACAGAAGAAGTTGGGAGGGCAGGAACCGCACGTACCGCCGCAGCCGTCCGTGCCGCACTGCTTCCCTTCGCACTTGGGGACGCAGGAAGCGACGCACTTGCCGCTCTGGCACTTCTTGCCCTGCTGGCAGGAGCCGCAGGTTCCGCCGCAGCCGTCATCCCCGCATTCCTTTCCCTGGCAATTGGGGGTGCACGAACCCTGGACGCACTTGCCCTCCTTGCAGCTCTGGTTCTGGGGGCACTTGCCGCAGGTACCGCCGCAGCCGTCGCCCCCGCACTGCTTGCCGTTGCAGTTGGGGGTGCACTCGCCGCAGGTTCCGCACCCTTCGGACGTGACCTCCTCGACGCAGACGTCGTCCCACGCGGTCTGGCAGCAATAGGAATCGGCCTGGCAGACGCAGGCCTGGACCGCGGGGTCCGCACATCCGCCGGTTTCCTGGGGGGTGCAACAGTCCCCCTGGCCGCCGCACGGACCGCAGTCCTGGGAGCAGGTCTTGCACGACTCGCCGGCACCGCACTTGCCGTCGCCGCAGGCCGGACCGCCCTCGCACGTACCGCACTGGAACGAGGTCACCTCGCCCGCACAGATGGAATCCCACTTGACGTTGCAGCAGTAGGAATCCTGGGCGCACACGCAGCCCGCGACGGCCTGGTCTTCGCACCCCGCGGACTCGTGGGGGGTGCAGCAGCTTTCGCCGGAGCAGGGGCCGCAGTCGTCGGGGCAGACGAGGCAGTCCTCGTCCGAATCGCACGTTCCATCGCCGCAGGCCGGTCCCCCGCTGCAGCTTCCGCAGCCGAACTGTTCGACCTCGGAGACGCAGATGTCATCCCAGGTGTAGTTGCAGCAGAACGAGTCGCTCTGGCAGACGCAGGCCTGGATGGTGGCGTCCTTGCACCCCTTTCCGTCGTGGACCTGGCAGCAGTCGCCCGTGCTTCCGCACTGGCCGCAGTCCTCGGGACAGGTCTGGCAGCTTTCCCCCGGGGCGCAGGTACCGTCGCCGCAGTCGGGTGCCGCACCGCAGGTTCCGCAGCCCATGGACTCGACCTCGGTGACGCATATCGAATCCCACTGGTTGGTGCAGCAGTAGGCATCCTGGTCGCAGACGCAATTCTGGACGAAGGAATCCTGGCAGCCCGGGGACTGCTTGGAGGTGCAGCAATCTCCGGACCCGGAGCAGTAACCGCAGTCATCCGGGCAGGTATTGCAGGTCTCGCCGCCGTCGCAGTTGCCGTTGCCGCAGCCGGTGCCGGCCCCGCAGTCCGCCTGGTCCCAGGCGCACTTGGAGTCGCAGTCGCACAGGCCGTCGGCCCCCCAGCCGCAGGGGTCATCCACGGTGCAGCAGGTCGAGGGGCCCGTGTAGCCGGCGCAGACCTCCCCACCCGACGAGCCGCAGGTGCCGCACCCGAACTGCTCAACCTCGCTGACGCAGTAGGAATCCCAGTTGGACTGACAACAGAAGGAATCCTGCGCACACACGCACGACATGACGGAACCGTCGCCGCAGCCCGGGGCCCCCTGGGGCTGGCAGCAGTCGCCCATGCTGCACCACCCGCAGTCGGAGGAACAGGAGGAGCAGTCCTCGCCGGAATCACAGCTTCCGTCACCGCAGGACGGACCGGCCGTACAGGAGCCGCAGCCGAAACCCTCGACCTCGTTGACGCAGTAGGAATCCCATTCGGACTGGCAGCAGAAGGAATCCTGCGCACACACGCACGACATGACGTAGCCGTCGCCGCAGCCCGGGGCCCCCTGGGGCTGGCAGCAGTCGCCCATGCTGCACCACCCGCAGTCGGAGGAACAGGAGGAGCAGTCCTCGCCGGAATCACAGCTTCCGTCTCCGCAGGACGGGCCGGAGGCGCAGGAACCGCAGCCGAAGTCCTCGACCTCGGCAACGCAGTAGTTGTCCCACTGGGCCGAGCAGCAGTAGGAATCCTGGCCGCAGACGCACGATTCCACCCACCAGTCGTCGCAGCCGGGGCCTGAATGCGGGGTGCAGCAGTCCGCGGCAAAAGCCGGTTGGGCAGCCAGGAGAAGGAACAAGAGCGCTGCGACCCGAGCCAAGAACTTCATGGGGGCCTCCACATCATCCGCCAAACGACGGACGCATTGTACGATCTGCAGGTGGGGGAAACAAGCGCGGCGACGGCAAAAATCTCCCGGGCGGTTGGTTTCTGTTCGCTGCGGTGGTCCTTGCGAAGATCGGGAGGCATGAGATATGGTCCGGGAGCGTGAGCATGGAGGACCGGACGTGGACCGGCTGAGGGCCGAGAAGCTGACCAAGAGCTACTCCTCGGGAAAGGGGCTCGCCGGGTTTCTGCGGTCGGAGCGCAAGGTGGTGCTGTCCGAGGTGGACCTGGTGCTTCGGGCAGGTGAGGGAGTGGGGCTCTGCGGGCCCAACGGGGCGGGAAAGACCACGCTCCTGAAAGTGCTTTCCGGGGTGCTTGCCGCGACATCCGGCCGGGTGTTGATCGATGGGCAGCCGATGTCGGGGGCCGGCGGTCCCGGCCGTTCGAAGGTGGCGATGGCCGTGGCCGAGTCGAGGAGCTTCTACTGGCGCCTGAGCTGCCGGCGCAACCTCGAGTTCTTTGCCGCGCTGCAGGGTGTGCACGGGGGGGCCGCACGGGAGGCGGTGACCGCTGCGGCCGAGGCGTTTGCGGTGACCCCGTTCCTGGACGAACGCTTCCACACGTTGTCGTCCGGGCAGATGCAGAGGGTGGCGCTGGCGCGGCTGCTGCTTTCCGGGGCGGACCTCTGGATGCTGGACGAGCCGGGGCGGGACCTGGACTCGGAATCACGGGAGCGGCTCCATCGCGAGATCATGCGACTGCGTCGGGGCGGTGGCGCGGTGCTGCTGGCCAGCCACGATGCCGGGGAGGTTGCCCGCTCGTGCGGGCGCCTGGTGACGCTGGTTGACGGGCGAATCCAGGAGGAGACGTGAACGGGACCTGCACGACGGCGGGGCCTGGCGGCCCAACTGCGCAGGGGGTGGAGCGCACAGGGGGGGGAGCGAAGCGCTTTCTCCATGATCGGCTGCGCCTGGCCGCTGCGTTCGTGCGGCGGGACTTCCTCCAGGCGGCGAGCTACCGGATTGCGTTTCTGTGGCAGGGGGCATCGCTGCTGTTCTACGTGGGGATTCTCTTCTTCTTGTCCCGGATGCTGGGGCGGGGAGGGGAGGGGGGGTATTTCGCGTTTGCGGTGGTGGGTTTTGCTGTGGCCGAGGGGATGTGGGGGTGTCTCACGAGCTTCTCTGCGCAGGTGAGGTACGACCAGGTGGTCGGCACGCTGGAGGCGATGGCGGCAACGCGGACCGGGCTGGGAACCGTAGTGATCTGTTCGGGGGTCTACCCGCTGCTGTTCTACGGGTTCCGGATGCTGGCCGTGCTGGCGGTGGGTGCGGTCGTCGGTGCCGGCTACGGTGTCTGGGATCTGCTTCGTGCAACCCCGGTGCTGCTGCTGGCCCTCGGTGCGTTTTCCGGGCTGGGCATCATTTCGGCCTCGATGACGCTCGTGATCAAGAAGGGGGATCCGGTGGCTGCGTTCCTGGGGGCGTCGTCGTTTCTCCTGGGGGGGGCGCTCTACCCGGTCCACGTGCTGCCGGAATGGCTGCAAGGGGTGGCAGCCGCGCTGCCGGTCACCCATGCCGTGGAGGCGGCCCGCAACGTGCTCCTCGATGGGGCGGGTTACTCGGATGTCTGGTTCGAGCTGGCCGTGCTTGCCGGATTCACCCTGGGGTTCGGGCTTCTCTCGGTGGCAGCGCTGCGATGGGCCGTGCGCGTGGTACGTGACCGGGGCGTCCGAAGTTACTGAGCTGCGACAAAGCGGCACACCATTCTACGGTGCCGGGCGGATCTGCACACCTGCAAAGAGTGCGGAACACGAGGGGCGAAGCGGGGCTACTCGGTCGCGAACTTGGCCTGAATCGACTTGACGACCGGCGTGGACATCTTGTCCTTGGAGAAGAGCCAGACCCGCACCTGCAGGATCTTGCCGTCCATCTTGGGGACGGTGGTGAGGTCGAGCGGGAAGAGCTCCGGCGGGTACGGGCCGTACAGGCCCTGCCACGGCGTGGATGCGAGCTCGTCCTCGGTGTACGCCGTGCGGACTTCGACCTTGAGATAGGCCGTGTCCGGGATGTCCGCATCGATGTAGAGGGCGGTCCACTTGACCCGGAAGTCCTCGAAGCCGCCGAACACGGTGGTGTAGTTCCCCTGCGGTGCGGTGAAGTTGTGGAGCGCGTACCCGGTCATGTCTGAATAGGTGTAAGGGTTGGCACCTACCGGGTAGTCGCCGACCGGGACTTCCGCCTTCACGTCGATCTTGGTGGCGGACGAGGAGCTGTAGTTGACGGCCCAGAGGTACCCGTCCGAGTCCAGGGCAACGCCCACGGTGGTCTTGCTGCCGCCGCCGATGTCGATGAGCTTGACGTTGGTCGGATCGTCGATGGGGATCTTGCCCACGTGGTGCTCGCCGCCGCAGCCCAGTCCGGTGTACATCCAGCCGTCGACCGAGCCCGCCATGCCGCGGGGGCACTTGCCGCTGAAGTTGTTGGTGACCCACACGAACTGGCCGGTGGCCGGGTCGTAGCGGGATACTCCGGCGCTGCTGTAATGCCCCATCCACACTCGGCCCTTGGCGTCCACCGTGATGCCGTAGAGGTTGCCCGTGGGGGGAGAGATGTGCTGGACCTGGTTGGTGGCCGGATCGACCCGGATGAGCTTGTCGCACCCTCTGCCGGAGATCCAGATGATCCCGGCTCCGTCGATCACGAGCCCGTACGGGCTGCAGCTGATGCCGATGGTCTGGAGAACGGTTCCGTCCTCCGACTTGAGGCGCTTGAGCGTCTGGCCGTTCCAGTCTCCGACCCAGGCATTGTTGTCCTTGTCGACGCCAAGGGCGCGGGCGCAGCTTCCGCCCGGGTAGGTAATGAACAGGACGCACTCGTCGGATCCCTTGGGCAGGACGGTCTTGTCATGGGAGGTGTCGATGATGCCGTTGTTGTTCTTGTCGACGCAGATGGCCTCATCGATGGCGATCTTGGCCACTCCGCCGTCGGCTCGGCAGCCGACCCACACGTTTCCGACGAGGTCGACAGCGGTGCGGGACGGGTCGTTGCATACCTTGTAGCGTCCCAGCTCATTGCCGGTCTTGGTATCGAGCTTGGAGACCGTGCCTTCGCCGGAGTTGGCAATCCAGATGAAGGAGAGGTCGATCTGGGAGGAGTCGAGGATCAGGTAGCCGTCCACGTTGAGGCCCACGCCTTCCGCATTGTCCTGGTCGGGTTCGAACGGCGTTTCGGAGTCAGGGCCGACCTCCATGGTGTCGCAGAACGGGTCGCAGTTGCCGCAGGGGGAGAGGACCCCTTCGTCGGTGCTGCCGTCGCAGTCGTTGTCCTTGCCATCGCACTCTTCCGGTGCCGGGACGACCTGCCCGACGCAGTCGGTCCAGAAGCCGCCCTGGCAGTACCGCAGGCCGAGCTGACAATCGCCGAAGCCGACGGTGCCCGGATCGCCTTCGTAGCAGATTTCGGAGGCCCCTTCGTTCAGGCACTTGCACCCCTGGATGCTCTGGTTTTCGCACGGAGGGCAGTAGACGGTGAAGTTCTTGTTCGCGTCGTCGCAGTCGGCCCCGAGGAAGCAGTTCGGGCCGTAGCCGTCGCCGTCCTTGTCCACGCAATCCGGGTTCTCGGGTGGCTGGGTGACCTCGGGCTCCGTGACCGTGTCGTCCTCGGGCGGAACCGTCACGTCGTCACCGGGAGGGGTGACCGTCGCGTCCGGGGCGGGGGGCATGACGGCATCGTCGCCCGAAGGCGTGCCGGCATCCTCTCCCTCGGGTGGGGCGCCGGTGTCGTCATCCCCCGTGTTGTTGCCCCAGGGGAGCCGCGCTCCGGTATCCGTGCTTTCCGAGCCGGGACTCTTTGCGCCGCCGCACGATGCCATGATGGCAACTGCCAGCCAGACCATCCAGAAACCTGCAAGACGGTGCGGGTTCATGCGCCACCTCCGCGTGCCTCGTTAACAGTACTCCCGCGTGCGAAAAAAGTACAAGACTTCCTACTGCGGTGGGCGGGATCAGAACGAAACGGGTACCGTGGGGACCAGGTAGAGGGCCGACTTGCTTTCCGGGGGACTTTGGGAATCCTCGACCTGGGCCATGAAGAAGTAGCCCGACAGGTCGATCTGCGTGAACGGGATCTTGACGTTCACCACGCCGGACGGGTCGGTGACGGCACCATGGAGGTTGCCGTTCTCCTCCAGCGTGAGCCCTTTGGGAATGCCGCCGTTGGGGATCAGGTAGCCGACAAAGGAGGGAAGCGGGACTTCGCTCCAGTGGTAGGGCTTGACCCCGCCCTTGGCCTTGAGGTCGGTCGAGTACGGAATGGGAATCGCCTCGACGGTCGTGATCAGGGGCAGCACGATCACCTTGGTGATGAGCAGGTTGAACTCCTGGTCGCCGATGATCTCGAGCGGAGCGATCTTCAGGGTCAGGAGAAACTCCTTGCTGCCGGAGCCGACCGGCTCTGCCGCGTCGAACACCTTGACCGTGAAGGTGAAGTCGCCGTGGGCCGCGGGGAGCCCGTCGATGAGCCCGGAGGACGTCAGCACGAGCCCGGGGGGCAGCTCGCCAGCCGTGATTCCCCAGAAGTACGGGGACGTTCCGCCCGACGCCTTGAGCTGCACCTGGTACGGTTCCCCCTCGGTCCCGCCGGGAAGCGGGCTGCCGGTGGTGATCACCAGCTCCGCCGGGGACGAGAAGATGGTGAACTTGTACTCCTTGGCGGCCTGGGTCTGCTCGCCGTCGGTCACTTCGATGGAGAGCGTGAAGTCGCCCGACTCGGTGGGGGTCCCGGCGAGCACGCCGTCTTCCTCCAGCGTGAGCCCTGCGGGCAGGCTGCCGTCCGCGAGGCTCCAGACATAGGGAGGGACTCCGCCGGATGCCTCCAGCGTGGCCTCGTACGGCTCGTTCATCTTCCCGTCCGGCAGCGAGGCCGTGACGATTTCCAGGGGCGCGGGAAGGCACACTCCGTCGACACAGGAAAGGGGAGACTCGCAGTCCGCGTCCTTGATGCACTCGATGCACTGCCCCTCGAAGCAGACCTCCCCGTCCTCGCACGGAGTGGCGGTCCATTCTCCGGTTTCCCCGTCGCAGGCCAGCACCTTGTTGTCGACGCAGACGGCATCACCGGGAGCACAGGCGAGGCTGACGCAGGCACCTTCCACGCACTGGGTATCTTCGGGGCAGGGCATGGGCTTGCTCCAACCCATCCCGTCCGGAGCGCAGATCTCCACGGCATCGTCGGCACAACGGGTTTCGAGGGGAGGGCAGCCGGTTTTCACACACTCGCCGTCCTGGCACACCAGCCCTTCCGGGCATGCCTCGATGAGCCAGCCGAACTGCCCGTCGCAGACTGCCGGCTTGCCCAGGATACAGGCCTTTTCTCCTGCCGTGCAGGTCGTGGGCACCGTGGCATCCTCCGGACTGGAGGCATCATTGTCCGACAGGTCGGAGGCGGCCACTTCCTGGCCAGGCAAGGCATCCGAATCTCCTGCAGTCATGCCGGGGGAGGCGGGATCGGATGAGCAGGCTGCCAGCAGTGCCAGGACGGCCGTCGGGACGACGCGAAGAACGGTTTCCAGCGGCTTCAGCATGAGTTGCCTCCAGGCCGGGTGCTCACGTGAGGGACGATCCCCGAGCGGCCCGACAATCGCACGCATACTAACCGTTTCGCATGTGGACGTAAACCCCGGAGAGTGGCGATTCCCAACGGGGTCCCCTCCCGCGTGGTCGGGGCCGTTGGCTACTTGCAGATACCGAACTGGTCTGGGGCGCACATTCCGCAGGCGTAGCACAGCTCGATGCAGCCGCACACCTGGGCACCGACGCACTTCTTGCCCGGGAGGCAGTCTTCGTCCCCCCAGCAGCAGCCGCCGGGCGGGGGGCAGCCGACCATCTGGTTGAAGTCCGGTTTGCACGACCCGGGCATCTTGCTGCCGGGCGAAGTGCCGCGGCACACCTCGTCGTCCTTGCAGTCCGCGTCGGAGTAGCAGCACCCACCCGGAAGCGGGGAGCACGTCCCCGGCGTCGTCGGTGCGGTGCAGAGCATCCCGCACGGGCAGACGGTGGCACCAACGCACTTCTGGGACATCTCGAAGCAGTCGCTGTCATAGTAGCACTTGCCAAAGGCCGGGGCCGGCTCGCAGGTTCCGGTGATGGCATCCCCGAGCTCCCAGCCGACGCACACCTGTCCGACCGGGCATTCCAGGTCCGAGTTGCAGCAGCCTTCGGGACTGCCGGAGCAGAACCCGTACTGGTCCCATCCGTCACAGTCCGCGTTGCACGGGCATGACCAGGCATCCATGCACGTCTCGCCCGGGAAGCAGTCCCAGTCGTTCCAGCACTGGCCGGGGAGGTAGGGGGCCGGCTCGCACACGCCGCCCATGGGGTCGTTCGGCTCAAAGACGTGGCAGACGTAGCCGTCCTGGCATTCGGCGTCGGACATGCAGCAGCCTCCCTGCCCGGGGACGCAGAAGCCCAGCATGCTGATGCAGTTCATATCGCAGGAGCAGATGTCCGCACCGACGCAGAAGTTGCCGAAGCCGCAGTCGCTGTTGTCGAAGCACGCTCCCGGTTCCTTCATGGGGTAGCAGACACCGCCGGCTCCAAGATCGGCCCCGACGCACTTCATGCCGCCCGGGCACTCGTCATCCGACTTGCAGCAGTTGGGGATGACATCCTGGACGCACTTGCCCGGGCCCATCCACAGGCAGTCGTATCCGCAGCCACAGATGCCTGGACCCTCGCAGTGCATGCCCTCGCCGCAGTCGATGTCGGTGTAGCATTCACCGGGTGCGGGCGCCGGGTGGCAGGCTCCGGGGTTCTCCGGGATGTCCGATGTCAGGACGCACACCTCCATGGAGGAGCAGTCCGCGTCGCTGAAACAGCAGCCGTCGTAGACCGGGCTGCAGATCCCGGGAACGCTCACGCAATCGACGTTGCAGCCGCACAGCGATGGGTCGAGACAGAACTCGCCGGGAGCGCACTGCGCGGCACTGTAGCAGTTCCCCTTGGGGGGGACCGGCACGCAGCTCCCGGTACCGGTCTGGCCGGCAACGCACAGCTCGCCGGCCGGGCAGTCCGAGTCCTTGCCGCAGCAGCCGGGAGTGACCTCGGGGACGCACTGGCCCGGGAGGATCGGGCCCGGGCAGGGTTCGTGGCACGGGCACACGGCTTCGCCGTCGCAGATCATCCCTGCAGGGCATCCGAAATCGGACCAGCACTCGCCTTCGGCCGCGGGGAGGACGCAGAGTCCGGGCTCTTCGAGGATCGGCGAGAGGACGACGCAGACAAGCCCCTTGTCGCAGTCATCGTCCTTCATGCAGCAGTTGCCGAAGGGGCCGCTCTGGTCCTCCGCTACGTCCGACGGCGGGACGATGCCGTCCTGCGGGACGAGGTCCTCCCGGAACGGGACGTCGGGCGGGACCGTTCCATCGGGCGGCAGGATTCCGTCTTCCGCAGCGGAATCGACGGCATCGCTTCCGGTGACGGGGATGCGGCCGGTCTGCGAGCAGCCGGCGGCCAGGGCAAGTGCCAGCAAGGCTGCCGGGAAGAGAAGTCCCCGGCTGGCATCAAAGGAATTCCACATGTTCGTTCCTCCCTGTGACGACAGACAGTATGCCACGCAACGTGCGCGGCGACCAGCACTATGCAGGGGGCATGCCAGGGGAGGGGAAATCCATTCCCGACCCGCATGGATGCTGGGTTTGCGCCGGAGCAAACCGCCGGTGCGCCTTGTACCGCTGATGTGGAGATTCTCGCCGCGGTGTAAAGGAGGGGCGGGCTCAGAACGCCGCTGACAGCCCTGCCGTCGGGACCAGTTTGCTGTCAACGATGCAGGATGGGGTGGGCAAGGGCGTTGCTCGGCCGCAGGCGATGGGTTAGAATGACCCCATGAAGAGCGGGATTCGAAAAGAGCGCGTCGTCATGGCCAGGATGGCCAGCCTGGAAGAGGCCGGGCGGAGCTTCGACCTGGACTTCTGGGGCAAGGTGGGACACGAGGGGCGGTTTGCCGCAGCTTGGGAGATGGTTATCGAGACATTCCTTCTGAGGGGAGAGGATGCCGGCCAACTCAGACTTCGAAGATCTGTTCAAGGCGTTGAACGCCGCTGACGTCCGATTCCTGGTGGTGGGCGGGTATGCAGTCATCTTCTACACCGAGCCCCGCTACACGAAGGACATCGACATCTGGGTGGAACCATCGGAGGACAATTCCCGCCGTGTCTACGAGGCGCTGGCTGCTTTCGGGGCGCCGCTGGAAGGGGTCTCGGCGGATGACTTCCGGGATGCTCACCTGGTTTACCAGATCGGCGTGGAGCCAAACCGGATCGACGTGCTGATGGGAATCGGCGGAGTGGACTTCGGCGGCGCATATGGTCGGTCGACTGCCACGACGTACGGAGGGCAGCCCATCCGGGTCATCTCGCTCGACGACCTGATCGCTGGCAAGCGGGCCGTAGGACGGCTGCAGGATCAACTGGATGTGGAGAGGCTCACCGAGAAGAAGAGAAGGGGGTGATGCCTGACGGCCGGGGAACGGCACGCCCGGGCCGACCTACGATTCTGGGGAAGCCCGGCACGTCCCCACCGCCCCTCGGCCCGGTGGCCGAGGGGCACCTCCCCTGAAGGGGAGGCCTGATCTTCGGGAGCCGCACTCCAGCCCCGAGACTAGCAAGTCAGCCGTGCCGACGGTAGCCGCCTCACCCTCGCAGGCCGTCAGGGATCCCGCACCCACGGCCGAGGCGGTGCATGGGCCGTTGGGATCCCGCACCCACGGCCGAGGCGGTGCATGGGCCGTTGGGATCCCGCACCCACGGCCAAGGCCTTCTTCGGCTTTCGGGGAATCGATTCGACTGCCTTTGAGCAGTGCGAAGCTCACCAACCGTATTGCCTTGGCCGTGCCTACCGCACACGCCCAGGCTCGCTATGGCACTCAGGGCGGCCTCGGGCCCTGAAGCCCTCTTGAGGCCGCCCGCTCGTGTATCCATCGACCTGGTGACGGCAGGGGCCCCATCCCTCCCGATTCCGGGGAGGTGCGGGGGGGAGCCCGGGGACGACGGGATGTCGTTTCAGGGGCTGGGGTGGCAGCGGACAGAAGGTGCTGGGGAGAACGGAGTTTCCTGATCACCACCGTCACTCTCCAGGGTTCTTCCCTTCGTCGACTCGGAAGGGGGGACATGAACATGAGAGAATCCAAGGCGATGCACCTGCTGTTCTGGCTGGCCGCACTGACCGTGACAGGTTGTCCCCGGTCGGAGTTGGGACCCTCTCCTGGGATGGTGAACGACATGGGGCGGTCGCCTGACTCGGGACCGGACGGAACCGATCCCGGACTCGATGTCTTCGGGCCTGGAGATGATGGAGACGGGGCAGTGGCGGAGGCACTGCGTGGGCCGGAGGTCGGTTCGGACTTCGATCCCGGGGAACCGCTCCCCCCTCCTCCGTCCTGTATCCACGTCAACCCCTCCAGCGTCAACTTCGGCGGCAAGCTGGTGGGCACAGTGTCAACGATCCCCCTGGAGGTCTCCTGTTGCGGAGAGATTCCCCTGCTACTGTACGGCATCGGGATGGCGGAGGGATCCTCGCTCGACTTCGACGTGGACCTGTCCTTGATGGACCATGTGCCGACTGCAGAGGATCCGGTAGTGGTGCCTCCGGGGGAATCGGTGCTCGTGAACGTCCTGTTCGTCCCGGACGTGGAGAACCCCGTGGACGAGGACGGGGAGCTGGTCCTGGACGAGGGAGTGCTCCGGATCGACAGCAACGCCATGAACGCTCCCACCGATTTGCCGGTACATGCGGCCGGGGTCCTCCTGAGCAGCCCGACGGCGGTCATCGACGTGGCCGAAGGGAACGAGGTCATCCCCCAGACCATTCTGCACCTGTACGGGGACCAGAGCTACGCACCCAACGGGACCATCCAGAAGTGGGAGTGGGACGTGGAGCAGCCGGTGGGGAGCATGTCCGTGTTCGTGCCCTCCCACACCTTCCCGAATCCGACGTTCGAGGCCAACGTGGCCGGAGTCTACACGTTCTACCTGACCGTCTATGACCAGAGCAACACGCCGTCGTGTTTCCCGGCCGCCTACGAGGTCGTGGTCATCCCGTGCGAGTCGATCCACATCGAGCTGCTGTGGCACACACCCGGCGACCTCGACGAGACCGATACCGGTCCGGAGGCCGGGTCCGACCTGGATCTGCACTTCCTGCATCCCGATGCAGCAGGGCCCGACCTGGACGGGGACGGCGAGCCCGATGGCTGGTTCGACCTCCCGTTCGACTGCTTCTGGTTCAACGTGCACCCGAACTGGGGCAGCTACGATCCCTCGGTGAACGACGACCCCGGCCTCGACCGCGACGATACCGACGGCGGCGGCCCGGAGAACATCAACCTCGACATCCCCGAGAACGTGGTCTACCGCGTCGGCGTGAACTACTGGAAGGACCACGGGTATGGACCGGCCGTCGTCACGGTGCGCGTCTACGTCTACGGGCAGCTCGTGTTCGAGGTGGCCGACGTCGAGCTGGTGGACCGCGACATGTGGGAGGTCTGCACCGTCGAGTGGCCCTCCGGCAAGGTGCAGATGGTGAAGGAGCAGGCCGGCGAGTACAAGATCGTCCACGACTACCTCAACCCGTACTTCGTCCAGTGAGCGGGGACCGGTCCCGTCGTCGCGTATGGTGCACCCATGACCGTGGTGATTTGAGCGTCAGCTTGCCGCCACGTAAAACAAGGAGCTGAAGCGATGAAGACCCATCCCATTCGAGTCGAGGTAGTTGTCGAGCAGCTCGTCGTCACCGGCGAGATCTCCGTTCTGGAGCCCAACAACATCGTGGTGGACATCACCCACCCCTACGACGGGGTCTCGGGCGGCCTCCACATCCACCTACGAAGCCTTTGGCGAAGCAGGATCGCCAGCGCTCATGCGGCATTCAGGGTTGTGAACATGCGGACCGGCAACTCAGGGGAGCCGCTTCAAACCTGGGAGGGAGCAAAGCCGATCGGCCCCAAGCTCGCGCACGCAAACAGCAGGGCTCTTGAGGGGGCACAACTCAAAACCCTCCCCCAACATATATAACAAATGGCGGCACACCACCATACACGCCACGGCCACCACCAATCCACACTGCAGGCACAATCCCACCACCACCCACGTGATACCCACCGCCCACTGGAACCCTCACATACACATTCATCAGAGCTAACCCGAGAGCGCCTCCCAATCCCATCTCCTCTCTAATCGCGCCAACCGGATAAAACCTAGCGTAGCACCTGTCCCCTGAGGCATATCCCAAGTATCGCGGACCGGAGGTGCGAGATCAAGGGCTTATTCCCGAACCGCATGGATGCTGGGTTTGCGCCGGAGCAAACCGCCGGTGCGCCTTGTACCGCTGATGTGGAGATTCTCGCCGCGGTGTAAAGGGGTGGCGCATCGGCCGTTGGGGCCGGTCACCGACTGCGTTGGCTTGGGTGCGCTACCACAAGAGGCGGGCAATGCCGAGAGAGACGGTCGGGATGCTCCCCTCGATGTACAAGTAGTCCGAGAAGTCGGCATAGATGCCCCAGCGGCCGAGAGGGGCGCGTGCCGGGACCAGGTATCGCACGCCGACCGTTCCGAAGAAGACCACGTCCGGAGTGAGGGGATAGTAGTCCGCCTCCCCGATTCGGCCTCCGGCGGACAGATCCGCTGATTCGCTGTGGCCGTCCGCTGTGCCGTACGAACCGACCCCGACACCGACCAGGCTCGGCCCGCCGGACGCCGAGAACTGGACCCAGTCCAGGGCGAGGGTCTGGCCTGGGTTCGCCAGGCCGATCAGCAGCGCCACAAAGGGCACCAGGTGCAGGACCGCGGTTGGGGCGTTCGACTTCAAGGGCATCATGTGGGACCTCCGGAATGTGGGAATGAGGGAGACGTTCACGGTCACTGGCACTTCTTGCGGGCCGCATACAGAGAGACGTTGGAGCCTATGTTGCGGGAGTTGGTGTTGGTGGTGCCGTTCCCCTCGTTGTTCAACCCGCAACCGAAGTCATTCATCGTGAGGAACGTGGCCAGCTCCCCGTTGAGGGTGATGCCCAGCCCCTTGTTTTCGCCCGACCATTCGGTGGTGGGGAGTCCTCCGAGGTTGTAGGGGGCGGCAAAGAGGGCATGGTCGTTCGGGACGTAGTCGCCCGAGGTCCCGAAGATGGTGTTGAGCTCGCTCATGGTGCTGCTGGTGAACGGTCCCTGGCTGCCCCAGGTCGTTGCGCTGCAGTCGTCAGTCCAGAGCATGCCGCCCGCCTGGAGGTAGTTCTTGAGGGTCTGCCGCTCGTCTGCAGACAAGCCCCACGAGTTGTGCGCATGGATCCAGAGGAGATCCACGCCCGACAGGTCGGGGATGTTGCCGATGGTTTGGCCTGCCTCCATGGTCACGGTGTAGCCGAGTCCCTGGAGATGGGCCTGGAGGTTGCCGTGTGCGCCGGGGTCGTCCCAGTCCGAGTATCCCATCCGGACGATGCGGATCTTCAGGTTGTCGTCCGCCTTGCCGCTGCAGTCGTTGTCCTTGCCGTCTGCGGCATAGCAGATCTCCGGCTTGCCCGGGTTGATCTGGGCATCGGAGTCGAGGCAGTCGCCGCCGACAGTTGCCGTGTACTGGCCCGCAGTGGTGCAGAGGCACTTGAAGTCGCCGGCCAGGCCATACCCGTCCAGATCCGCATCCTTGTACCAGTTGGCGCAGCCGACCGAGCCTTCTTCGTCCGTGCTGCCGTCACAGTCGTTGTCGAGGCCGTCGCAGGTTTCGGCGCCCTTGGGCAGGGGTGTGCAGGTCTGGGGGACGCCTCCGATGCAGTTGACGACAGTCACGGTGCAGACGCCTTGGCCGCAGGTGGTCGAGCCGAGCTCTTCGTCCGTGCTGCCGTCGCAGTCGTTGTCGAGGCCGTCGCAGGTTTCGGCGCCCTTGGGCAGGGGTGTGCAGGTCTGGGGGACGCCATCGACACAGTTGACCACCGTGTTCACGCAGGTGCCGATGCCGCATGTGGAGGCACCGAGCTCTTCGTCGGTTTTTCCGTCGCAGTCGTTGTCGAGGCCGTCGCAGGTTTCGGTGCTTTTGGGCAGGGGAGTACAGGTCTGGGGGACGCCTCCGATGCAGTTGACGACCGAGGCGGTGCACACACCGAGGCCGCAGGTGGTGGACCCGAGCTCTTCGTCGGTCTTGCCGTCGCAGTCGTTGTCGAGGCCGTCGCAGGTTTCGGAGGCCGGGAGGCCCGGTTGTGCATCGCAGACCACATCCAGCAGGGTCCCCTTGCACACGTATACGCCGGCGGTCTGGCACTCGCCCAGGCCGGCTGTGCAGGCCGTGCCCAGGGCCGGCCACAGCTCATCGAACTTGCCGTCGCAGTTGTCATCCTGGCCGTTGCATTTCTCGACCGAGGCACCGGCCAGCGGGTCACACACCTGGGCGAGACCGCCAATACAGTTGGCGACGGTGTGCAGGCAGGGCCCCAGGCCGCAGGTGGTGCTGCCGAGGTCTTCATCGGTCTTGCCGTCGCAGTCGTTGTCCTTGTTGTCGCAGACCTCGTTGGAAGGGGGCGGAGGCGCAGCGGCACATACCGTCGTTTCTCCGTCCTGGCTGCACACGGTCACTCCGTCGGCCTTGCACTCCCCGGTGCCAGCGGTGCACGGCTTGCCGAGCACGAATCCCTCGTCCGCGGTGCCGTCGCAGTCGTTGTCTTCGAGGTCGCACAGCTCCGGGACGGCCCCCAGGAACGGATTGCAGAGGCCGGGCTTCCCGTTGGTGCACTCGGAGACCTGGTGATGGCAGGCTCCCAGCCCGCAGTCGATTGTCCCGAACCCTTCGTCCACGAGCTGGTTGCAGTTGTTGTCCACTCCGTCGCACAGCTCGGCAGCCTGGGGATTGATCTTGGGGTCCAGCGGCTTACAGTCCGACCCATCTGCGCTGCCGTCTCCGTCGTCGTCGTCATCGACGCAGTCCTTGATGCCGTCGAGGTCGTTGTCGGGGAACCCCTCGTCGGTACCGGCGGAGCAGTTGTTGTCCTTGCCGTCGCAGACCTCGGGTGCTCCGTGGTGGATCAGGGGAGCGTACGGCGCACAGTCCATGGTATCGGGATCGTTGTCCCCGTCGTCGTCGGAGTCGCAGGCATCGCCGCTGCCATCGAGGTCGAAGTCGGCCTGGGACGGGTTGGCCACCAGGGGGCAGTTGTCTGAGTCGTTCGACTTTCCGTCTCCGTCCTTGTCGTCGTCGCACGGGTCGCCGTCGCCGTCCTTGTCCGTGTCTTCCTGGAGCGGGTTGAAGACCGTAGGGCAGTTGTCGAGTCCGTTGGCAATGCCGTCGCCGTCCAGATCGGAATCGCACGAGTCGCCCACACCGTCCTTGTCCTGGTCTGCCTGGGCCGGGTTGGAGAGGCAGAGGCAGTTGTCGGCATCATCGGCAGCTCCGTCTCCATCATCGTCATCGTCGCAAGCGGCCCCGGCTGCGTCGTTGTCGCAGTCATCCTGGGAAGGGTTGGGGATGGATGGGCAGTTGTCCGAGACATCAGGGACGAGGTCACCGTCCTTGTCGGCTTCGCACGCGTCCCCTTGTCCGTCCTTGTCGGTATCGGCCTGATCCGGGTTGGCGGTCATGGGGCAGTTGTCGGTCGCGTCCGGGAGGGCATCGCCGTCGTCATCGTCGTCGCACTTGTCGCCGATGCCGTCCTTGTCGAGGTCGTTCTGCGAGGGATTGAAGAGGTCGGGGCAGTTGTCCGCTTCGTTCGCAACCGAGTCTCCGTCCTTGTCGTCGTCGCAGGGGTCGCCGGCGCCGTCCTTGTCCAGGTCGATCTGGGGAGGGTTGAACAGGGTCAGGCAGTTGTCCAGCGTGTTGGGAATGCCGTCTCCGTCCACGTCGTCGTCGCAGGGATCGCCGAGGGCATCTCCGTCCTGGTTCTGTTGTCCCGGATTCGGTATCAGCGGGCAGTTGTCCAGCCCGTCGTCGATGCCATCGCCGTCCGTGTCCCCTTCGACGCAGTCAGCGGTCTTGTCCCCGTCGGTGTCCGGGAATCCCTCGTCCACGAGGCCGTTGCAGTCGTCGTCGAGTCCGTTGCAGATCTCGGGAGCGCCGGGGTGCACCTTGGCGTCGAGCGGCTTGCAGTCCTGGGCATCGGGGGTCTGGTCGTTGTCGTCGTCGCCGTCGATGCAGTCGGTAAGCTGGTCAAAGTCGGAGTCGACGAACCCCTCGTCCACGAGGCTGTCGCAGTCGTCGTCGGTTCCGTTGCACTTCTCGTCGGCTCCGGCATGGACCGCGGGGTCGTAGGGAGCGCAGTCGATCTCGTCCGGGGCGAGGTCCGCGTCGTCATCCAGGTCGCAGGCATCGCCCGTGCCGTCGAAGTCGAAGTCCTCCTGCTCCGAATTGCTCACGTAGGGGCAGTTGTCCTTGTAGTCCTCGACGCCGTCCCCGTCCTTGTCGGTCTCGAGGCAGTCAGCGGTGCCGTCGTCGTCGGTGTCCGGGAAACCCTCGTCCGTGCCGCCGTTGCAGTTGTTGTCCTTCCCGTCGCACGCTTCCTTCTCCGGCTCCTTGGCATTGCAGGTCAGCTTGCCGTCGCCGCATTCCTGTGTCCCGACGCAGACGCCGTTGTCGTTGGCGACAAAGCACTCCTCCCCGCCGGTGTCCTCGTCGATCTTGCCGTCGCAGTCGTCATCCGCAGCGTTGCACTCTTCTTGAGTCGGGGTGGCTGCAGAGCAGGGAGAAAGCCCTGCCGCAGAGCAGCTCCGAGAACCGCTGCAGTGGCCCGAGTCGTTTTCCACGAAGCATGCCGTGGTCGCGTTGTCATCCATGGAAAGCTGGGAGCATGGGCATTCGCCCCCATCCAGGATGCAGAATTTCCCCGTGGCTCCAGTGGAATCGACCGCAGTCCCGCAGAGGTACCCCGACGGACAGGGGGTGGAATCGTCGCAGGCCGCACCGCAGAAGCTTCCCGCAGGGCCGTATGCGACGCAAACCCCTCCGGCAGCCACGCCGTTGACGTTGCACTCGGTATTGCTCTGACAGGGTCGGCACAGGGCAACGAAGGGGGGCACGCAGATGGACACGATGTCGGGCCGGCTGGCCGCGTGCTCCACGCAGATCCAGTCGAACGGACACTCCTCGGTGCACTGCATCGTGCATTGCTTGCCCTGCGGGGTGTTGATGCAGAGCTGCGAGTTGCACTCGTTGTCGTCGGAGCACGGATAGCCCGGGTCGCCCGGTTGCATTCCGGCATCGTAGTCGAGGGAGAGATCGGTGGGCACGAGCCAGTCTGCGGCGAGCTCGAACGCGTCCGCTCCGGCGTCTCCGGCCTGCGCTTCCTCCAGCGCATCGGGCAGCACCGAGGCGTCCGTGCCCACATCGGTCTGCTCGATCACTCCGGTTCCGCCGCACGCTGCGATTGCCGCAACCGCCATCACGCTCCAACCCAACCGGATACCCATCAGCACCTCCTCTACGCACCCAGGAAATGATCGACTGCATTATAGGGGATGGCAGGCCTCAGGCCAACAACTCCGTGCGGCCCGTCACCATCCATTTCCTGCGGCACATCTGCTCCACCCCGGGTAGGCCCTGTGGGCCAACCCGGGGCTGGTCCCGCACCAACGGCCCGGGGGGGGCAACGGCCGTTGGGGAGGCCGCACCAACTGCCTTCGAGCAGAGCGAAGCTCACCAACCGCATTGCCTTGGCCGTGCAGTGGGTGTGGTGCGCCAGCGGCGTGATGGCACCGGGCCTGCCCGGTGGTGCCGGAGGAGGGGGTCGAACCCTCATGACCGCAAGGGTCGCGGGATTTTGAGTCCCGTGCGTCTGCCGATTCCGCCACTCCGGCACGGTTCGGATCCTGAGGGGGATCCGCGGCAACAAGGCGGATTATGCACGCATGGCCGGGTATGTCAACGGTGCCGATGCCTTGCGGTTCCGGCGTCAACGCGACGAGCAGGCCCTTGACGGGGACCGCTGGTTGGTAGATAGTCCGGGGCATCGAATTCCTGAAAGGAGGGTGCGATGAAGAAGGTTGCGATGCTGGTGGGAGTTGCGATGGTCCTGGCGTTCGGCTGCAAGAAGGAAGAGCCGGCCAAGAAGGAGGAGCCCAAGAAGGAGGCCAAGGCCGAGGGCCCGGCCATCGAGAAGGCCGCGGCCGCGGAAGAGAAGAAGGCGGAAGAAGCCCCGGTTGCGGGTGACCAGAAGAAGGCGGAAGAAGCCCCGGTTGCGGGTGACGAGAAGAAGGCCGAAGAGGCCCCGGCTGCCGGTACCGTGACTGACGAGAAGAAGGCGGAAGAGGCCCCGGCTGCTTCGGGGACCGGCGAAGCGGCGACGGACAAGCCTGCGGATGCCCCGGCTGCCGAGGGAGCACCGGCGGAAGAGAAGAAGGCGGAAGAAGCCCCGGCCGCAACTGCGCCGGCCGGCGAAACCAAGGAGGAAGCCGTGGCGGAAGTGACGACTGGCAGCGGACTCAAGTACGTGGATGTGAAGGTCGGAGAAGGGGCATCGCCTCAGGCCGGCAAGCGCGTGACGGTGCACTACACCGGGACGCTCGTGGATGGCACGAAGTTCGACAGCTCGGTGGATCGGGGACAGCCGTTCGTGTTCGTGATCGGCGTGGGCCAGGTGATCCAGGGCTGGGACGAGGGTGTGATGTCCATGAAGGTCGGCGGCAAGCGCAAGCTCACCATCCCGGCCAACCTCGGCTACGGAGCGCGTGGGGCCGGCGGCGTGATCCCGCCCAACGCAACCCTCGTGTTCGATGTCGAGCTGCTTGGCGTGGAGTAGTCCTCAGTTCTTCCTGAACAGCGGTGATCCCATCCGCACCGGCATGCCCTCGGCGAGCATGTAGGGCTGCCACTCCCCCTCCATGAGCAGCACCACAGTGGAGCCGAGGCGGAAGGCCCCGAGCTCGGTGCCCGGCTCGATGTGGAGCGGCTGCTCGTAGGTTTCGGTGGCCTGCGGGGCGCGCCGGTTCGTCGTGAGGGAGGAGAACGTCAGCGTGATGTTCCCCACGATGGTGGCCGCGACCATGACGAGGCAGACAAGGCCACGGGGTGTCTCGATGAAGATGGGGATTCTCTCGTTGGTCACGAAGACGTTCTTGAAGTTGTTGACGAAGAGCGGGTGCACGGAGAACAGGGCCCCCGGGATGTAGCGGCAATGGGTGATGCGGCCCTGGATCGGGGAATGGACTCGGTGGTAGTTCGCCGGGCTGAGGTACACCGTGGCGTAGGTCCCCTGTTCGAGGCAGCGGGCGGCATCGGATTCGCCGATCAGCTCCGAGACCGAGTAGTCGTTGCCTTTCACCTGCGGGATCACGCCGTTTCGGATCGGTCCGAAGTTGTGGAGGGTTCCGTCAGCGGGGCAGACCAGCCCGTCTGCGAGGGGGGAGATGGGGCGGCACCCTTCCCGAAGCTCCCGGGTGAAGAAGTCGCCGAACGAGGCGAACTCGCCGGGGCTCCGCTCCGATTCCGAGAGGTTGACCCGGAACGCCTTGGCATAGGCGGCAATGGCAACCTTG
>Ga0233425_10004072_pt1 | contig 25191 bp, 23 predicted proteins | sample Watercolumn_Towu_2_FD_181712 | JGI IMG/M metagenome (GOLD analysis project Ga0233425, IMG submission 181712) | Freshwater microbial communities from Lake Towuti, South Sulawesi, Indonesia - Watercolumn_Towuti2014_140_MG | ecosystem: Environmental > Aquatic > Freshwater > Lake | place... | reverse complement strand
GTGGTCGGTGACGTCGTACGACCGGGCGCGCAGCCACGCGACGAGGTGGGACTTGAGGTCGAAGCCCGCGTGGTCGGCGCCGACCGCCACGCGCACGCCGAGCATCGCGCCGAGCCTACGCGCGGCGGCCGCGGCGGGACGGCCGTGCGACGGCGGCCGCGCGTAGCGTGACGACGGTGGTGGATCCCCGCACGCCGGTCATCGTCGGGGCGGGTCAGCACCTCCAGCGCGGCGAGGAGATCGCCGTCGCGCGCCACCCCGTGGAGTTGATGGCCGAGGCCGCGCGCGGCGCATTCGCCGACGCGGGGATCCCGACGCCCCGCCGCGTCGACGCGGTGTTCACCGTGCGCACGGTGTCGTGGCGCTACGCCGACCCGGGCGCGTCGCTCGCCGCCGCGCTCGGGATCGAGGCCGGCCGCACCGCCACCTCGCCCCACGGGGGCAACATGGCCCAGCGCATCGTGTCGCACGCCGCGCTCGCGATCTCGCGCGGCGAGGCCGACCTCGTGCTCCTCGCGGGGGGCGAGGCGAGCCACACGCGGCACCTCGCGGACCGCGCGAAGGTGACCCCGCCGTGGCCCGCGCAGCCCGACCGCGCCGCGACGACCCCGGCACCGCTCTTCGACGACGCGCCGATGAGCAGCGAGGCCGAGATCGCGCGGGGGATCGTGCTGCCGATCCAGGTGTACCCGATGTTCGAGTCGGCGATCAGGGCGCGTGCGGGCCGCACGCCCGCGGCGCACGACGCTCGCATCGCGGCCCTGTGGGCCCGATTCAGCGCGGTCGCGGCCGCCAACCCCTGGGCGTGGGACCGCACCGCGCGCGCCGCGGCCGAGATCCTCGGGGTGGGGCGCCACAACCGGATGGTGGGACTGCCGTACCGACGACTCATGAACTCGAACGAGCGCGTCGACATGGCCGCCGCGCTCGTCGTGTGCTCGGCCGCGACCGCCGAGCGGCTCGGCGTGGCGCGGGACCGCTGGGTGTTCCCCGTGGCGGGCACCGACACCCACGAGCACTGGTTCGTCTCACACCGTTGGTCGTACGACGAATTGCCCGCCGTGCGCATCGGCGGGGCACGGGCGCTCGAGCTGGCGCGGTGCGGGATCGACGACGTCGCACTCGTGGAGCTGTACTCGTGCTTCCCATCGGCGGTGCAACTCGGGGCGGAGGCGCTCGGCCTCGGGACGGAGCGCGATCTCACGCTGACGGGCGGCCTCCCGTTCGCCGGCGGGCCGTGGAACAACGCCCCGATGCACGCGATCGCCACGGCCGTCGCACGGCTGCGCGAGCGCCCCGACGAGCGCGCCTTCGTGTGGGCCAACGGCGGCTACGCCACCAAGCACTCCTTCGGCGTCTACTCGGGCACGCCGCCCACCGGGGGGTTCCTCCACGACGCACCGCAAGAGCGCATCGACGCGCTCCCGGCCCGAACGCTCGCAGGCCCCGAGGACGCGGCGACGCTCGCGGGGGCGGGCGGCGGCGCGACGATCGAGGCCTACACCGTCATGCACGCGCACGACGGGTCACCGGAGCGGGCGATCGCCGCGGTGCGCCTGCGAGACGGTCGCCGCGCGTGGGGCACGTCGCAGGACGTCGCGCTCTCGCACGCGATGTGCGTCGGCGAGTGGGTGGGGCGCCCCGCGACGCTGGATGCCGACGGCACGCTCGTCGGCTGACGGGCGGCCGCGTGCCGATCGGCCCGCGGTTCGCGCGGGCGCCGGGGCGGGTCAGGTCGCGCGCGCCGGGGCGGGTCAGGTCGGACGGGTGGCGAGCGCGATGCGCGGGTGACCCGCGAGGTCCGCGCGGATCTGGATGTCGACCAGCCCCGCCGCAGCGAGCAACGCGCGCACGGGTTCGGCCTGCGTCGCACCGATCTCGAGCGCGAGCAGCCCACCGGGCGCGAGCCACTCGGGTGCGCCCGCGGCGATCGCACGCAGCGCGTCCACGCCGTCGGGGCCGGCGAAGAGCGCGGCGTGGGGCTCCCAGTCGCGCACGCCGGCGGCCAGCGCGGGGTCGTCGAGCGCCACGTACGGCGGGTTGCTCACCACGACGTCCAGCCTCCCGCGCAGCGACTCCGGCAGCGCCGCCCACCAGTCCCCCTGCACCACGCGCACCTCGGCGCCGGCCATGCCGATCCCCGCAAGATTCGCTCGCGCCACTTCGAGCGCACCCGCGGACGAGTCGGTGAGCCAGATCTCGGCCGCCCCGCGCGGCAACTCGGTCGCCAGCGACAGCCCGACGACGCCGCTACCCGTGCCGAGGTCCGCGATGCGCAGGGGTGCTCCGTCGCGCGGTGCGTCACCGCGCAGCCCACGCCCGCCACGCTGCCACTCGAGCACCGCCTCGACGAGCAGTTCGGTCTCGGGCCGCGGGATCACGACGCGCGGGTCCACGAGCACCTCCAGGCGGCGAAACGCCCAGTGACCGAGCACGTACTGGAGTGGCTCGCCCTCGACGCGGCGCACGAGCGCGTCGCGCACGGCGAGGCCGGGGCGCTGCGCCACCCACTCGCCCAGCGCGGCGTCGAATTCGGCGCCCGAGGCCCCGCTCGCGTGCTCGCAGATCCAGCGCGCCTCGCGCAACGGATCCCCGACGCCCTCGACGCCGTCCAACAGCGCGGCGGCATCGGCCCACAGTTCGCGCCACGACATCGCCCCCTCGGGCCGCGCGTCGGATGGATGAGCGCCGTCGGCGCCGGGCGCGGGATCCCCGTCGGGTCGGGTCACCGTGCGCCGGCGCGCTCGAGCTGCTCCGCCTGGTGCTCGAGCGTGAGGGCGTCGATCACCGGGTCCAGGTGTCCCGCGAGCACGTCCTCGAGCTGGTGGATCGTGAAGCCGATCCGGTGGTCGGTGACGCGGTTGTCCTTGAAGTTGTAGGTGCGGATCTTCTCGCCGCGGCCCCCGCCGCCCACCTGCGCGCGGCGCTCGGCCGACGCCTTGGCGTCGGCCTCGTCCTGGCGCAGCTTCATGAGCCGCGCCCGCAGGACCTGCATGGCACGCAAGCGATTCTGCAACTGGCTGCGCTCGTCTTGCATCGACACGACGAGACCGGAGGGCACGTGGGTGATGCGCACCGCGGAGTCGGTGGTGTTGACGCCCTGGCCGCCCGGCCCGCCGGCGCGGAACACGTCGATCTGGAGGTCCTGGTCGTCGATGTGCACGTCCACCTCCTCGGCCTCGGGCATCACCGTGACGGTCGCCGACGAGGTGTGGATGCGGCCCTGGCTCTCGGTGGCGGGCACGCGCTGCACGCGGTGCGGGCCGCCCTCGAAGCGCAGCCGCGTCCATGCGCCGTCGCCCTTGACCACGAGCGTCGCCTGGTTGACGCCGCCCTTGGGCGACGGGTCGTAGTCGAGCGTCTCCACCGACCAGCCGTGGCGTGAGGCGTACGCGCGGTACATCTCCACGAGTTCGCGTGCGAACAGGTTGGCCTCCTCGCCGCCCTCGGCGCCGCGGATCTCCATGATGACGCTCTTGCCCGCGTGTGGGTCGGGCGGCAGCAGCAGCAACCGCAGTTCCGCCTCCAGCGTCTCCATCGCGGCCTCGGCCGCGTGCATCTCGGTCTCGAGCGCGACACGCTCGGCGCCCGATGCGCCCTCCATCAGCTCGCGGGCCGCACCCGCGGTGTCGTGGGCCCCGCGGTAGCGGCGGATGCACTCCACGAGCGGCGTCATCTGCTTGTAGCGGCGCGACAGGTCGCGCAGGCGCGAGGGATCGGCCAACACCTCGGGTGTCGCAAGGCTGGCCTCGAGGGCCGTGAACTCGGCCTCGATGACGGCGAGGCGCTCGAGCACGCGCTCAGGCTACGGGAGGCACGCGAGGCGCTCGGGCTACGGAAGATCCACGAAGCGCGCGGGCACGCGCAGGTCGTCGGCGAGCGCGCGGATGGCGGCGACCGAATTGCGCGGGGCCATCGCGACGACGAGTCGCGCCTCGCTCCCTGCGAGTCGCGCGCGGGCGTCCGCCGCCCACGGCACCACGTCGGGATCGGCCGACGCGGCGAACACCACGACGAGTGGCCGACCCTGAGGGTCCACGCCCACGGCCGCGCACGGCACGGCATCGCGCACGTTGTCGCGCGGCGTGGGCGGCTCGGCGGCCTCGAGGCGCGCCGCGCCCACGAGCGCGGGCTCGGCGAGCGCCGCATGGCGCGTGGCGCGCTCCGCGGCGAGGCGGGCGAGTGGATCGGCCGCCCCCGCGCGCGACGACGCGCGCGCCTCGCGCACGCGCGCGACCACACGTGCGAGGGCGTCGGGCGGCGGTTCGGCACCGTGCAACATGGCGAACGTCTCCCGGTCGTGCGCACCCACGCCCACCTCGAGGCGTGCCGCGCCCGTGGACGCGTCGACCGCGACGCGGCAGACCTCGAGCCCGACCACCTCGCCGGTGAGCACGCCGTGCTCGCGCACGACGTCGGCGCCCGAGGCCGCGATCGTCTCGGAGAACGCCTCGGCGGATGGGGGCACCGCAGGCGACGGGGCGTGCGCCGCGGCCGCGACGGGCGCGAGTCGCGCGTCCACGACGGTGACCGCGCAGCGCCCGGGGGCGAACATGTCGGCGCGCCGTGCGAGCAGCCCACCGTCGCGCTCGGCCACGAGGCGCAGGCTGCGTGCGCCGCGCCGGCGGGCCCACAGCAGCGCGGGGCCGAGCCCGCGCGCGTGGCGCGCGGTCAGCCACACGTGCGCGGCACCGTCGCGGACCACTCCGAGGCCGAGGCCGAGGTCGGCCACCTCCTCGAGTCGCGCGTCGGGCACGAGCGCCCGCGCGCGCAGGAGCACGGGGACCGCGTCGGTCGGCGTCGGCATGGCGCCGACCTCAGTTGGTGGGTTGCTTCGCGATTTCCGCGAGGAACTCGTCGTTGGTGCGGAAGGTCTTGAGCCGGTCGATGAGCAACTCGAGCCCGGGTGCGGCGTTGCCGTCGGCCGCGAGACCGCTCAGCACGCGCCGCAGCTTCCACACCATCTGCAACTGCTTGCGGTCGAAGAGCAACTCCTCGTGGCGGGTGCTGGAGGCGTCCACGTCGATCGCCGGGTAGATGCGGCGTTCGGCGAGCCGGCGGTCGAGGCGCAGCTCCATGTTGCCCGTGCCCTTGAACTCCTCGAAGATCGCGTCGTCCATGCGGCTGTTGGTCTCCACCAGCGCCGTGGCGAGGATCGTGAGGCTGCCGCCCTCCTCCACGTTGCGCGCCGCGCCGAAGAACTTCTTCGGCGGATAGAGCGCACCCGCGTCGATACCGCCCGACATGATGCGCCCGGTCGCCGGGGCCGCGAGGTTGTAGGCGCGGGAAAGGCGGGTGATGCCGTCGAGGATGATCACGACGTCCTCCCCGGTCTCCACCATGCGCTTGGCCTTTTCGATCGCGAGCTCGGTCACCTGGGTGTGCTCCTCCGACGGCCGGTCGAAGGTGCTCGAGATCACCTCACCCTTCACGGTGCGGCGCATGTCGGTGACCTCCTCGGGGCGCTCGTCGATGAGGAGCACCATGAGCTTCACCTCGGGGTGGTTGCGCTCGATCGCGGTGGCGATCGTCTTCATGATCGTGGTCTTGCCTGCCTTCGGGGGCGAGACGATGATGCCGCGCTGACCCTTGCCGATCGGCGAGATGAGGTCGATGATGCGGGCCGTCATGTTGAGCGGATCCGAGCCGTCCTCCAGCACGAGCTTGCGGTCGGGGAACAACGGCGTGAGGTCCTCGAACTTCGGGCGGTTGCGAGCCTTCTCGGGCGCCCCGCCGTTGACCGTGTGGACCTCGAGCAGCGCCGGGTTCTTGGTGTCGCGTCCGCCGGGCTTGCTCAGACCAGTGAGGTGGTCGCCCTTGCGCAAGCCGTACTGCCGCGTGAATCGCACGGAGACGTACGCGTCGTTGCGCCCCGCGAGATAGCCGTTGAGGCGCAGGAAGCCGTAGCCCTCGTCGCGCAGGTCGAGGTAGCCCGAGACCTGCACCGGGTCGTTGCCGACCGGCTGTTCGTCGTCCGCCTCGTGGCGGTCGTCGCCCTGCGGGCCCTCGTCGCGGAATCCGCGACCACGACCGCGACCGCGGCGGCGCCGGCCGCGACCGCGCCCGTCGCCGTCCTGGTCGGCAATGGAACGGGTACCTCGGTCCCCGTCGCGGCGGTCGTCACGCCGATCATCGCGGCGGTCGTCGCGACGCGTGTCGCCACGCTCGTCGCGACCCTCGGACGCGCGACGCGCGTCGGGGGCGATCGGCGTGCCCTCGTGCTCGGCCAGCTCGATCTCCCAGTCGGCGAGCGGCTCGCCGTCGGCACCGAGCGAGCGACCGCGAGCGGCCCCGCCGGATGCGGGGGCCTCGGGGGCGCGCTCGAGGATGCGATCGATGAGCGCGGAGGTGTCGGTGTCGTCACCCGCGCGCACGCCGAGCGCGGATGCGATCGCGACGAGCGCGTCGCGATCCTTGGCCTCGAGTGAGGCGCGGTTGAGGGCTCCTGTGGCCACGATGACCTGCTTTCGTTGGGATGCGCGGACCTGCGTCCGCATGCCTGCAGCGCACCGATCCGGGTCGCACACCCGAGTTGCCCGCGCATCTCGCCGAGATTGCATTGGCGACAACGCCGGATACCGGCGGCAAGCGTTCGCGATCGCGAACGCCTCCAGTGTACCCGCTCGCCGCGACGGTCACACGGTGCAGCGGGAATCCTGTGCCACGCCTGCCTGCGCGCGGGCCGCCCCGGGGGTGCCCCGTGCGCGGCGGCGGCTACGCGGGGCGGCGGCTACGCGGGGCGGCGGGCGACGAAGTCCTGCACGGCGCGCAGGTCGTTGGGCAGCACGAAGACCCGCTCGGGGCGCTCCATGAGGTCGGCGAGGTGCGCGGGCAACTCGGGCGAGCAGCCCGTCGCGCGGCGCACCGCATCGGGGAACTTGGCGGGGTGGGCCGTGGCGAGCGTGACGGTGGGGCGCGGATCGTGGCGGCGGTGCTCCCGCGCGGCATGCAGACCGACCGCGGTGTGGGGGTCGAGCAGCAGGCCGTGCCGCTCGTGCACGTCGCGCATGGTCGCCAGCGTGGTCGCATCGTCGCAGCGGTACCCCGCGAAGACGCCCGCGATCCACCGCGACCACGCGGCCTCCTCGACGCGCAGCCGGCCGGTGCGGCGGAACGCGGCCAGGCCCTCGGCCGTGGCGGGACCGTCGCGGTCCAGCATCTCGAAGTACAACCGTTCGAAGTTGGACGGCACCTGGATGTCCATGCTCGGGCTGAGCGTGGGCATGACCTCGCGCGCGTCCATCGCGCGCGAGGTGAGGAAGCGCGTGAGGATGTCGTTGGCGTTGGACGCCACGACGAGGCCGCCGACGCGCGCTCCCATGCGCCGCGCGATCCAACCGGCCAGCACGTTGCCGAAGTTGCCGGTCGGGACGCTGAAGACGGCGGGGTGCCCGAGGCGCTCGAGCGCGACGACGTAGTACACGACCTGCGCCATGACGCGGGCCCAGTTGATGGAGTTCACCGCCGCCAGCCGCCGGGCGTCGCGGAACTCGGCGTCGGCGAACATCGCCTTCACGAGGTCCTGGCAGTCGTCGAAGGTGCCGTCGATCGCCACGGTGCGCACGTGCGGGGCGTCCACCGTGGTCATCTGTCGCCGCTGCACGTCGCTCACGCGCCCCGCGGGGTACAGCATCACGATCTCGACGCGGTGACACGCACGCACGCCGTCGATCGCGGCCCCACCGGTGTCGCCGCTCGTGGCGCCCACGATCGTCACGCGCTCGTCGCGGGTCGCCAGGACATGGTCGAACATGCGGCCGACGAGCTGCAGCGCCACGTCCTTGAACGCCAGCGTGGGCCCGTGGAAGAGCTCGAGGAGATGGTGGCCCTCCCCGAGGTCCACGAGCGGCACGACGTCGGGATGTCGGAAGGTCGCATAGGCCGCGTCGCACATCGCGCGCAGCTCGGCGTCGGGGATCTCGCCGCCGACGAACGGGGCCATCAGCGCGGCGGCGCGGGCGGCGTATGGCGTCGCGCGCGGGGCATCGCCCGCCCCGACGGGCGCGGGCGGCAGTGCCGGCCACTGGCTCGGCACGTAGAGCCCGCCGTCCGTGGCGAGGCCCGCGAGCAGCACGTCGCGGAAGCCCAGCTCGGGCGCACGCCCGCGCGTCGAGACGTAGCGCACGGGCGCCGGCCTCAGCCGGGGATGACCCGCAGGAGGGCGCCGACGTGCGTGACGACGTCCAGGTTGCGCAGGCCCGCCAGGCAGGCCTGCACCGCGGCCTCCTCGGCGTGGTGCGTGAGGAACACGAGTCGCGCGTCGGTGCCGATGCCGTCCTGCTCGGCCGCGCGGATGCTCACCGAGTTGTGGGCGAACACCCCTGCGACCGCGTGCAGCACGCCGGGACGGTCGGCCACTTCCAGACCGATCATGTACTCGCCCTGCAGCGACGCCATGGGCGCCAGCCGTGCCGCGCCGAAGGACCCGAGCGGCGCGTGCGTGCCCTTGCGCAGGTTGACCGCCGCATCGATCACGTCGCCGAGCACGGCCGAGGCCGTGGGTTCCCCGCCCGCGCCACGCCCGTAGAACATGAGCGACCCCGACGCCGCGCCGTCCACGACGACGGCGTTGTACGCCCCGCGCACCGAGGCCAGCGGGTGCGTGAGGGGCACGAGGGCGGGGTGCACGCGCACGCTGATCGCCCCGTCGGGCGCGCGGCGCTCGGCGACGCCGAGCGGCTTGACCGCGAAGCCGAAGCGCCGGGCGATCGCGATGTCGGCCGCCGTCACGCGCGAGATGCCCTCGGCGTGCACGTCGGCGAGGGTCACGCGCGCGCCGAAGGCGATGCCCGCGATGATCGCGATCTTGGCGGCCGCGTCGTGGCCCTCCACGTCGGCGGTCGGGTCGGTCTCGGCGTAGCCGAGCCGCTGGGCTCCGGCGAGCGCGTCGGCGTACTCGGTGCCGCGCTCGGTCATCTCGGTGAGCACGTAGTTGGTCGTGCCGTTGACGATGCCGAGGATGCGCTCGATCGGTTCGCCGCGGAGGCTCTCGCGCAACGGCCGAACGAGGGGGATCCCCCCGCAGACTGCCGCCTCGAAGAGCAGGTCGATGCCCGCGGCGTCGGCGGCCGCGAACAACTCGGCGCCGTGTCGGGCGAGCAGCGCCTTGTTGGCGGTGACGACGGGCTTGCCCTTGCCGAGCGCGGTGGCGACGATCTCGCGCGCGGGATCGACCCCGCCCATGAGCTCCACGACGAGGTCCACCTCGGGGTCCGCGACCACGGCATGCGGGTCGGCCACGAGCGCATCCGCGGGCAGCCCGCCGTGGCGCTCGGGATGGCGCACGGCGACTCGCGTGACGCGCAGGTCCACGCCCGAGCGGGCGCGCACCGCCTCGGCGCGAGCCGCGACGAGCGCCACGAAGGCCGAGCCCACGACGCCGTGACCCAGCACGCCGAGGCGCACCACCCGTGTCTGCGGGGCGGCCGTCACCTCGTTCACGCTACCGACGCGCACTCAGGCGTCGAGGCGCAGCAGGTCGTCGAGGGTCTCGCGACGCACCACCACGCGCGCCTCGCCGTCCCGCACGAACACCACCGGCGGTCGGGGAACCTTGTTGTAGTTGGACGCCATGGAGTGTCCGTACGCCCCCGTCACGGGCGTGGCGAGCAGGTCGCCGACGCGCAGGTCGGCGGGCACGAGCGCGTCCTCCACGAGCACGTCGCCGCTCTCGCAGTGCTTGCCCACGATGCGCACGCGCTCGGTGCGCGGGGCGTCGGTGCGCGCCGGCACGAACGCCTCGTAGCCCGAGTCGTAGAGCACGGGGCGCGGGTTGTCGCTCATGCCGCCGTCCACGGCGACGTAGGTGCGCACACCCGGGATGCGCTTGACCGAGCCCACCTCGTAGATCGTGAGTGCGGCGGCCGCCACGATCGCGCGGCCCGGCTCGACCATCACCGCGACCCCGGGCCCGAGGACCCCCGTCGCGGCGCGCAGCGCACGCGCCCACTCCTGGATGCTCGGCGCCCGTTCGGCGCCGACGTAGGCGACTCCGAGTCCGCCGCCGAGGGTCACTTCGCGGGCGCCGACCTCGCGGGCGAGGTCGGCCATCACACGGGCGGCGTCGGCGAAGAACGCGGCGACGAAGACGTTGGACCCGATGTGGCAGTGGATGCCGACGAAGTCCATGGCGCGGGAGGCCGCGGCGCGGTCGATCGCGCGGCGGGCGTCGCCGTTGCGCAGGTTGAAGCCGAACTTGGAGTCGTCCTGGCCCGTGCGGATCGCCTCGTGGGTGTGCGCGGCGATGCCCGGGGTGACGCGCACCTGCACCCGCGGGGCCGGCGCGCCGGCGGCGACGAGGGCCTCGAGGCGCTCCATCTCGTCGAAGTTGTCCAGCACCACGTGCCGCACGCCCGCCGCGAGCGCCGTGTGCAACTCGCCGGTCGACTTGTTGTTGCCGTGCAGCACGCACGCCGACGCCGGCACGCCCGCGGCCAGCGCGACGTGCAGCTCGCCGCCCGTGGCGACGTCCAGCAGCAGGCCCTCCTCGTGGGCGAGGCGCGCCATCGCCCTGCAGTGGAAGGCCTTCGTGGCGTACACGACCCGTCCGGCGCCGAAGGCCGCGACGGCCTCTGCGCAGCGCGCCCGCAGGTGCGCCTCGTCGTAGACGAACAGTGGCGTGCCGTGCGCACGGGCGAGCGCGACGACGTCGCAGCCGCCCACGCGCAACGCGCCGTCCACGACCTCCGCGGTGTCGGGCAACAGGTGCCGCGCGATCGCGCTCACATGCGCTCCGGGGCGGCGATGCCGAGCAGGTCGAGACCCGTGGCGAGGGTGAGGGCCGTGGCGTCGCAGAGCGCGAGGCGCCCGCGGCGCACCGCCTCGTCATCGGCCTTGAGTACCGGGCACGACTCGTAAAAGGCCGAGAACGCCGAGGCGAGGTCGTGCAGGTGCGTGCACAGGCGGTGGGGTGACCACGCACCGAGCGAGTCCCACACCGCCGTGTCGAACCGCAGCAGGCCGAGCACGAGGGCGCGCTCGGCGGGGTGGGCGACGGAGGGCGTCGTGCCTCGCACCGCCCCGCGGTCCACGCCCGAGTGGCGAAAGATGCTGCAGATGCGCGCATGCGCGTACTGCAGGTAGGGGCCGGTGTTGCCGTCGAAGGCCAGCATGCGGTCCCAGTCGAAGACGTAGTCCTTGACACGATCCCCCGAGAGGTCGGCGTACTTCACCGCGCCGATACCCACCGCGCGCGCCGCCGCGGCCCGCTCGTCGGCGGGGAGGTCCGGGTTCTTCTCGGCGACGGCGGCCGCGGCGCGCTCCACCGCCTCGTCCAACAGGGCGTGCAGTTTGATCGCGTCCCCCGAGCGGCTGCGGAGCATCTTGTGGTCCGCGCCGAGCACGCTGCCGAACGCCACATGCACCATCTCGCGGGGCGCGCCGCCACCGGCCGGCGCATCCCCGAGCCACCCCGCGGCATGCGCCACCGCTCCGACCATCGCGAGGTGCTGTGCCTGGGGCGCACCGACGACATAGACGAGCAGCGACGCGCGCAGTCGCTCGGTGCGGTCGATCACGCAGGCGAGGTCGGTGGCCGCGTAGTTCCAGCCGCCGTCGCGCTTGCGCACGATGAGCGGAAGGGGCTCGTTGTCACGGTTGGTGAATCCCGCGGGGAAGACGACGTCGGCGTCGTCGTCGCGCCGCAGCAGGCCCGCTGCGCGGAGGCGCTCGAGCACCACGGGCAGCAGCGCGTCGTAGGCGCTCTCGCCCCGCACGTCGCCCGGCTCCAGGCGCACGTCGAGCGCCTCGTACACGCGGGCGAAGTACCGCGTGCTCTCGTCCACCAGCAGGCGCCACAGGCGCAGCGTCTCGGAGTCGCCCGACTGCAGGGCCACCACGCGCGCACGAGCGCGCGCCTTGAACGACTCGTCGGCGTCGAAGGCGGCCCGGGCCCGCCGGTAGAAGGCGTCGAGGTCCCCGAGCGAGAGGTCGCGCACCGCGGCCGACTCGCCCACGTCCACGAGGTGCTCGATGAGCATGCCGAAGGGCGTGCCCCAGTCCCCCACGTGGTTCTCGCGCACGACGCGGTGGCCGACGAACTCCAGCATGCGCACGATCGCGTCGCCGAGGATCGTGCTGCGCAGGTGGCCCACGTGCATCTCCTTGGCCACGTTCGGCGCCGAGTAGTCCACGACGCAGGTGCGCGGGGCCGGTGCGTCGCGCACCCCCAGGCGGGGGGCGCGGATGCTGCGGGCGAGCTCGGCGGCGAGCACCTCGTCGCGGAATGTGAGGTTGATGAAGCCGGGGCCCGCGACCTCGGTGGCCGCGCAGAGGTCGTCGAGGCGGGCCGCAGCGAGCACGGCGGCGGCCGCATCGCGCGGCGAGCCGCCGACGCGCTTGGCGAGGGCGAGCGCACCGTTGACCTGGGCGTCGGCGCGGTCGCTCGCGCGCACGGCGGGGTCCACCTCGCGCGCGGCGTCGCCGTAGGCGGCGGCGAAGGCGTCGGCGATGCGAGACGCGACGAGCGCGATCGGATCGGCCACGCCGTTCATTGTTGCCGACGGTCGCCCGCGGAGCGCTCCGTTAGCCTGCGGGGGCTGGCGCGAGGCGCGCCCGGCCCTCGTAGCTCAGGGGATAGAGCACTGGCCTCCGGAGCCAGGTGCGCAGGTTCGAATCCTGCCGAGGGCGCTGCGGGTCAGGGGCGGGTGGCGACGGCGGTCACGATGGCGGCGAACGCCGCATCGGCGTCGATCGTGTCGAGGACGGTGGCGTTGGGCGCCGGCCGCGCCAGCAGACGGCGGTCGTCGATGACCGTCATGCCCCGCGTGTGTTCGCCGTCGATCTCCACCGCCACGTGGTGGGGCGAGCCGCCGATGAGGTGCGGGTGCGTGAGCGCGAGGACCGCGCAGACGTCGTGCATCGCGGCACCCTCGAACCCCTCGTGGCGATCCACGTAGGTGCGACTGAAGAACTCGAGCAGTCCCGCGAGGAGCGGCCCGAGCCGCGGGTGGGCCGTGCGCACCGCGGCGATGCGCGCCGGCGTGGCCTGGAAGCGGTGCGTGAGGTCGAGGCCGCTCATGAGGATCGGCGCGCCGCAGGCGAACACCGCGGCGGCGGCCTCGGGGTCGCACCAGACGTTGAATTCCGCGACCGCCGTGCGGTTGCCGACGCGCCCGCCGCCCATCAGCGAGATGCCGCGCAGCCGGCCAGCGAGGTCGGGTGCGGCGCGCAGGGCCAGCGCGACGTTGGTGAGCGGGCCCGTCGGCACCAGCCACACCGAGGGGTCGGCACGGACCGTGTCGATGATGAAGTCCACGGCGTGCGTCGAGTCGGCGGGGCGAGACGGCTCGGGCAGGTCTGCGCCGTCCATGCCGCTCTCGCCGTGCACGTAGGTGGCGTGCACCGGCTCGGCCACGAGCGGTCGCGCCGCACCCGAGTGGAGCGGGGCACGGATGCCGCAGAGGTCCATGACGATGCGCGCGTTGCGCGTGGTGCGCTCGAGCGGGGCGTTGCCCGCCACGGTCGTCACCCCGACGATCTCGGCGAAGTGCGACGCGACGAGGATCGCGAACGCGTCGTCGTGGCCCGGGTCGCAGTCGATGAGCACGCGCGGGGCCGACACGGCGCGAGCCTACGCCCGCGGTACCATCGGTCTCAGATGTCCGTCGCGACCGTCTCCGTCCTCGCCGACGCGTGGGGCCGGCCCGCGCGCCGTTCGACCGCGTGGGTGCGGGACGCCGCGCTCGTGGCGGGCTTCGTCGCGCTCACCGCCGTCGGTGCACAGGTGCGCATCGCGCTGCCCTTCACGCCCGTACCGATCACCGGGCAGACCTTCGCGGTGCTGCTGGCGGGCGCGGTGCTGGGCGCAGGCCGCGGCGCCGCGAGTCAGGCCGCCTACTGGATCGTCGGGATGGTCGGCGTGCCCGTGTACGCGGACGCGCAGGCCGGCTGGGCGGTCGCCACGGGACCCACGATGGGCTACCTCGCCGGCTTCGTCGTCGCCGCGTGGGTCGTGGGGCGCCTCGCAGAGCGCCGACACGACCGGCGCTTCGTCACCGCGGCGCCCGCGATGCTGCTCGGCACCGCGGCGATCTACGCCTGCGGCGTCGCGTGGCTCGCCGTGTCGCTCGGCGTGCCGATCCTCGGCGGCGCACCCGACGCGGTGGAGCTCGGCCTCACGCCGTTCCTCGCGGGCGACGCGGTCAAGTTGCTGCTCGCCGCCGCCGCGACCTCAGGGACCTGGCGGCTGATCGGCGCGGCGCGCGACTCGCGCTAGGTGCGAGCGGAGGATGCCGACGCGCTAGGCGCGCGGGTGGTGACAGGCGACGAACTGGTCGGGACGGACCTCGCGCAACTGTGGTTCCTCCTGCGTGCACAGCTCGGTCGCGGCGGGACAGCGCGTGCGGAATCGGCAGCCCGAGGGCGGCGCGAGCGGCGAGGGCGGCTCGCCCCACAGCGGGATCGCGGTGCGGGTGCGCGTGGGGTCGGGCGCGGGCACGGAGTTGATCAACGCGGCGGTGTAGTGGTGCGCCGGCCGGGCGTAGATCGCGTCGGGCGTGCCGACCTCGCAGACCTTGCCGAGGTACATCACCATGATGCGGTTGGACACGGCCTTCACCACCGCGAGGTCGTGGCTGATGAAGATCATCGTGAGGCCGAAGCGGTCCTTCATGTCCTGCAGCAGGTTGAGGATCTGCGCCTGGATGCTCACGTCGAGGGCCGAGACGGGCTCGTCGCAGATGAGCATGCGCGGCTCGAGCGCGAGCGAACGGGCGATGCTGATGCGCTGGCACTGGCCGCCGGAGAACTCGTAGGACCGCCGATCGAGCACGAGCTTCGGGTCCAGCCCGACGTTCTCGAGCAGCTCGTTGACCCGTGCGGCGCGGGCCGCCTCGTCGCCGCGGCGCCAGATCCAGAGCGGCTCCGCGACGAGATCCTTGACCGTCATGCGCGGGTCGAGCGAGGAGATCGGGTCCTGGAAGATCATCTGGATCGCCGTGCGGGCCTCGCGCAGCTCGTCCTTGCCGAGGCGGGTGAGGTCACGGCCCTCGAAGACGATCTCGCCCGAGGTCGGCGGCGGCACCTGCAGCACCGCCTTGCCGAGCGTGGTCTTGCCGCAGCCCGACTCGCCGACGATCGCGAGGGTCTCGCCGCGTAGCACGTCGAAACTCACGTTGCTCACCGCGTGCACCTTGCGGCCGCCTCCCGACTTGAACTCCACGACCACGTTGCGCGCCTCCAGCACGGCGTCGGCACCGACCCGCATGTGCCCCATCCCGCTACCGGCCATCAGCGCCCGCCCCCGAGCGGGAACCAGCAGCGGTAGAGGTGGCCGTCCGGGTCCGCCGCGAGCGGCGGGTGCTCGGCGCGGCACTTGGGCTGCACGTACGGGCAGCGGTCGGCGAAGCCGCAGCCGGGCGGGCGATTGATCGGGTCGGGCAAACGGCCCTCGATGACCCGCAGCCGCTGGCCCGAGGGCTGATCGACCTTGGGGATCGAGTTGAGCAGCGCCTCGGTGTACGGCATGCGCATCCGAGCGAAGAGTGCGCGCGTCGGTGCCTGCTCCACCACCTCTCCCGCGTACATCACGGCGACCCGGTCGGTGTTGCCCGCGACCACCCCGAGGTCGTGCGTGATCAGCACCATCGACATGCCGAGCTCACGCCGCAGGTCGCGCAGCAGTTCGAGGATCTGGGCCTGCACCGTCACGTCGAGCGCCGTCGTGGGCTCGTCGGCGAACAGCAGCTTGGGTCGGCAGGCGATGGCCATCGCGATCATCACACGCTGACGCATGCCGCCCGACAGCTGGTGGGGAAACTTGCGGAGCATCTCGGTCGGGTCGGGGATGCGCACGAGCCGCAGGAGCTCGGCGCTGCGCGCCATCGCATCCGCCTTCGCCATGCCGAGGCGCACGCGCAGGGCCTCGGACACCTGCGCACCGATGCGGCGCACCGGGTTGAGCGCGGTCATGGGATCCTGGAAGATCATCGACATCCCGGTGCCGAACTGCTCGCGCACCACGTCGCGCGGCGCGACGGAGAGGTCCTGGCCGTCGAAGACGATCGAGCCCGAGCGGTGCACGCTGCTCGTGGTGAGCAGCCCCATCGCGCCGCGGCACAGGACCGTCTTGCCGGAGCCCGACTCCCCGACGACGCCGACGCTCTCGCCGCTCGGCACCTCCAGGTCGACGTTGCGCACCGCCTGGAGCGATCCCTGCGGGGTGTCGAAGGCGATGGAGATGTCGCGGAGCGACAGCACGGACCCGGTACTCAGATGCGCGCCTCCCGCCGGTCGAGGCGCGCACGGATCAGGTCACCGACGTGGTTGGTGCAGATCGCGGTGAGGGCCAGCACGACCACGGGCACCAGCACGACGTGCGGGTAGTAGTCCAGGTCGTTGCGGCCACGCGCGATCATGCCGCCCCAACTCGCACCGTCGGCCACGCCGACGCCGAGGATGGACAGCGACGCCTCGGCGATGATGACGACACCGACCGCCAGGAAGGCAACCGCGATCATCGCGGGCAGCACGTTGGGCACGATGTGGCGCCAGATGATGTCACGGGTGCGCATACCCATGGTTTGGGCCGCGAGCACGAACTCGCGCGAGGTCCAGGCGAGTGCGCTACCGCGCGAGATGCGTCCGAGGATGGGGATGATGACGACCGTGAGCGAGACGATGAGCGTGAAGACCCGCCGCCACGGCGCGATGGTCTCCGTCACGTCGACGTTGGTGGCGAAGACCGCGACGAGTGCGAGGGCCAGCACGAGATTCGGAACGGAGAGGATGACGTTGAACGACGTCGTGATGGTCGTGTCGAGTCGGCCACGCACGTAGGCCGCCACGATGCCGAGCACGCCGCCGATGAGCCCCCCGAGACCGACGGCCACGACGGCGATGAAGACCGAGAGACGCGCGCCGCTGACCAACCCCAGCAGGAGGTCGTAGCCGTTGCCGTCGGTGCCGAGCAGGTGCCCCTGGGTGAAGGGCCCGACGCCGAGTGCGTCGTCGTACACCGTGTTCCAGTCCGGGAGCGGCAACCACGGACCCACGACGGCGACCACCACCACGAGACCCAGCCACCCGTAGGTGAGCCGAGTCGTGATCGGCGTGCGACGCGTCGTCGCGTCAGCCACGGAGCCTCCGGTCGCGCGTGCGCGGGTCCACGTAGCCGGCGAGCACGTCCACCGCGAGGTTGAAGACCACGTAGAAGATCGCGATCAGGGCGACCAGGGACTGGATCGCGAGGTATTGCCGGCCCTGGATCGCGAGGAAGATCTCGAAACCGATGCCGTAGGTCGCAAAGATCGTCTCGATGACGATTGCACCACCGATGAGCGCCCCCATGTTGAGTGCCGCCGAGGTGAAGAGCGTGATGCTCGCCGGCCGGAGCGCATGGCACCAGAGGATGCGGGTGTTGGACAGCCCCTTCGACGCAGCCATGGTGATGTAGTCCTCGCGCAGCACCGCCACCATGTCGGCCCGCAGCAGGCGCGTGTAGACGGCGACGAGGCCCACGCTGAGGCTGAGCACCGGCATGATCATGTGGCTGAGGTGCGGCCAGAGGCCGTCGGAGAGCGGCACGTAGTCGAGTGTCGGGAGCAGCTGCCAGCGCACGCCGAGCAGGATGATCAGCGTCAGCCCGATGGCGAAGGACGGAACCGCCGAGATGACGAAGAGCGAGTTGTTGATCGCCCTATCGGCCCTGCGGCCCACGCGATACGCCGACCACACGCCCAGCGGGATCGCAACGGCGAGTGACACGACCTGCGTGTAGACCATGAGCAGCACCGAGCGCGGCAGGGCCCGCGCGATGCGATCCGCGACTGGCTCGGTGCCCCCCGAGAAATAGATGTCGCCGAAGTCGCCGCGGACGAATCGCCCGAGCCAGTCCAGGTAGTAGGCGACCACGTTCTTGTCGAGTCCGAGCTGCTTGCGGAAGATCGCACGGTCGACGTCGGTGCCGACGGGCAGGAGGAGCTCGGCGAGGTCGACGGGCAGCAGTCGTGCCAGCAACGCGCAACCGAACGTGACGGCCACCAGCACGATGGCCAATTGGGCGACGCGCGATCCGAGGGTCCTCAGCGACACGATCGGAACGGGACACTAGTTGGAAATGCCGAGAGGGGGTGACGGGGCGGTGGCCCCGTCACCCCCTCTCGGGGAGTGACTCGATGCGGGATGCGGGTTACTTCTCGATCCAGACACCCGTGAGATCGACGCCGAAGTTCGTCACCGGACGACGGTTACCGCCCGACAGGAGCTTCAACTCGTTGACACCCTGCACCTTCTTGCCGTACACGAGCATGTAGCGGGTGAACGAAACGTTCGTTGCATACGCCAGTTCCTGGATCCGCTGCGTGGCCTGCTTGTAGAGCGCCTTCTTCTGCGACGCGATCGGCGTGGCGCGCGCATCGATCAGGATCTGGTCGAGCGTGGTGTCCGTCGACGCGGTGATGTTCAGGATGCGGGGAAGTACCGCGAGGGCCGCCAACGCCGGCGACAGCTTGGACGCCGCCGTCAGCGGATTCGCAGCGTTGCCGTGGCTGGGGTCGGAGAAGAGGAAGGGCGCCGTGAAGCTCGTCCCCAGACCCTCGGCGAGCGTGAGCGCACCGACCTGGTACTGGAAGGGGAAGAACTTCGTGATGATCTCCGCCGTGGTCTGCGGGAGCAGCGTGAGCTTGATGCCCGCCGCCGCCGCGAACTGCTGGATCAGCGTCGCGTTGGCGAGCGAATCGACGCTCCCCGACGTGTACGGGAAGACGGCTTCGATGTCCTTGCCGGTCGCGGCCTTGTACTTCGCCGCGTGCTCCTTGGCCTTCGCCAGGTTGAACTTGGTGAAGCCGGCCTTGTTGTACATCACGTTGTTCGGGCCGACGATGCTGTCCGGCACGACCGCGGGGATGCCCTTCTGGCGGACCTTCACGAACTTGGCGCGGTCCATCGCATAGGCGAAGGCCAAACGCGCGTCCACGTTGTTGAACGGCGCCACGCGCTGGTTGAACCAGATCCACGGGTAGTGGTCGGGACCCTGCAGCAACGAGGTCAGGTTCTTGTTCTTCAGCAGCGCGCCCATCTGCTTGGACTCGCTGGCCGAAGTGAACATCGCCATGTCGAGCGAGCCGTTCTTGACGCCCTGCTCACGCGGCTTGACCTCCACGAGGAAGGTGAAGGTGATCTTGTCGAGGTACGGCAACTTCTTGCCCTCGGCGTCCTTGCGCCAGTAGTCGTCATTCTTCACGACGACCAGCTCGTTGGGGTTCCAGGACGACACCTTGAAGGGGCCCGTGCCGACGGGCTTCGTGGAGCAGTCGGCACCCGTGATCTGCGAGACGGCGCGGGCGATGAATCGGCCCGAGGCGTAGAGCGTCTCGGGGAAGTCGGTCTGCGCCTTGACGAGATCCACCTGCACGCTCATCGGGCCGGTCGCCGTGACCTTCAAGATGTTGGCGGTGAAAGCCGCGGCGGTGCCGGGGCTCTTGCTCGCGGGCTTGCGACCCAGGAGGCTGCTGACGTACAGCGAGCCGCGGAGTGCCTCGAGGTTCACCGCGAGGGCGGCCGCGTCGAGCTTCGTGCCATCGTGGAACGTCACGTCGTCGCGCAGCGTCATCGACCACGACTTGTAGTCGGCGCTGTGGACGATGTCCTTCACGAGCCACGGCACGACCTTGCCGTCCTCGCGCATCTCGAAGAAACCCTCGTACATGGTGCGCTGACCGAACAGCGCCGAGTTTGCGTTGTTGTCGCCCATGCACCAGCCCGCGAACTGGTCGAAGACGCCCACCTTGAGCGACCCGCCGCGCGTCGGCGCCGACGGGGACGCGGCGCTCAAGGTGCCGACCTGGCTGAGCGACGCGACCAGTGCGATCGCGATGACGGCCGCAACATTGCGGCGGCCGCGAGTGACCATTGCGGACATTGATTCCCCCTCGAAGATCATGGGACGCTGTGGATGACCGACCACTCACCGTATCGGCGGTCCCGACGCGGTGTCAATCGCAGGACCCGCGCAGTTGGTGGCCCACGCGCGCCGACGGGCGCGGGAGCGGGCGTCAGCCCGCGAGCGCGGCCTTGACCAGCGCCGCGATCACGGCGCCATCCGCGGCCGCGCCGACCCGGGCGCGTACGGCCTTGACGACCTGGCCCATCGCCTTGGGTCCGGTCGCTCCCGTGGCGGCCGCGGCGGCGACCTCGGCGGCGACGATCTCACGCAACGCCGACTCGTCGAGCGCGGCGGGCAGGTAGCGCTCCAGCACCGCGAGTTCGGCGCGCTCGGACGCCTCGGCCTCGGCACGGCCGGCGTCGCGGTAGATGTCGGCGGCCTCGGTGCGCTTCTTGGCCTCGCCGCGCAGCACGGCGACGACCTGGTCGTCGCTCAGCACGACGGCCTCTTCGCCCGCGACCGACGCGGTCGTGAGCGCGGCGAGCGCCATGCGCAGCGTCGAGGTCGCCACCTCGTCGCGCGCGCGCATCGCCGCGGTGAGGTCGTCCTGCAGACGTCGGGCAAGTGCGGGCACGGCTCCATTCTGGCCGCGGGGCACTCGGTAGCGTGGCGATGCGTGACGCCCGAAACGTTCCAGGTCTTCTTTGCGCTTCTCAGCCTCGGCGCGCTCGGCGTTGCGATCCTGGTGCCGCTCGCGCGACTCGCACGGGCACGGTCGCTGCTGGACGCGGTGCGCCCGCTCGCGCTGCCCTTGGCCGCCGTGATCACGGCGACCGCGACGTTCGGGAGCCTGTACTTCTCCGAAATCGCCGGGTACCGACCGTGCCGACTCTGCTGGTACCAGCGCGCGGCGATGTACCCGCTCGCGGCGTTCCTCGTCGCGGCCGCGGTGCGACGCTGGGCGTGGGCATGGCGGGCCGCGGTGCCCGTGGCGATCGTCGGCGCGGCCGTGGCGGCGTATCACTGGTTCCTCGAGCGGTTCCCCGACCTCGACTCGGGCTCGTGCGATCCGACGGTGCCGTGCACGGTGCCGTACTTCTCCACCTTCGGGTTCATGTCCCTCGCGTTCATGGCATGGACCGCGTTCGCCGCCACGATCGCCCTCGTTACACTGCGCCGCGCACCCCGACCATGAACGACACCGCACGCTCGACCCCGACCGTCTGGATCGTCGGCGTCGTCGTGGCCCTCGTGGCCATCGCCGGCATCGTCGCCGTCGCCGTCACCTCGGGCAGCGAGGAGCCGGCCGCGGGCATCGCGGAGTACCAGGACGTGACGATCGTCGGCGACGCGCTTCCCGAGTTGCAGGACGCCGGTGACGACCCGGCGGTCGGCACCGTGGCCCCGGTGATCGAGGGCAAGGGCTTCACGGGCAACGCCGTGACGACCGCGCCCGGCACGCCGACGCTGCTCGTGTTCCTCGCCCACTGGTGTCCGCACTGCCAACGCGAGGTGCCGGTGCTCGTGGACTGGTACGCCTCGGGTGCGGTGCCGTCGGGCCTCGATGTGATCGCCGTGGCGACCTCGAGCGATCCCGCCTCACCCAACTTCCCGCCGTCGGAGTGGTTCGCCCGCGAGGGCTGGCCCGCGCTCTGGCCCGTGATCGCCGACTCGGGTGAGCGGACCGCGGCCGACGCATTCGGCCTGTCGGGTTTCCCCTTCTTCACGCTGCTCGACGCGGACGGCAAGGTGCTGCTACGCCGCAGCGGCGAGATTCCGAAGGACGAGCTCACCTCCGTCGTCACCGCGGCCCTCAGGGACTGATCCGCGGCCCTCGGGGGTCGATCCGCGGCCCTCGGGGGTCGATCCGCGGCCCCAGCCGCTTGAATAAGAATCATTCTCAATCACGGTATGCTCCGCGCATGCACCCGATCCTGCGACTCGCCGTCCCACTCACGATCGCCCCACTCGCCGCCGGCTGCGGGGCGTCCACCCCCGAGGCGGCGCCGACCGAGACCCAACCGGAGGCCTCGTCCACCACGACCGTCGCAGAGGCGCGGCTCCCCACCGTCGTCGTGACCTACAGCGTGCTCGCATCGGTGGTGAGCGACCTCGTGGGCGATGCCGCGAGGGTCGTCACGATCATCCCCGACGGGACCGATCCGCACGCCTACGAGCCGTCCGCCAAGGACGTGGAGGCGATCACCACCGCCGCCGTGGTCGTGAGCAACGGTCTTGGTTACGAGGAGGGTCTCGAGACCGTGCTCGACACGACGGAAGCGTCGGGCGTGCCCGTGTTCCATGTCGCGGATCACGTCACCGTCCGTGGATTGGCGGAGGGCGACCACGGGGACGACGGGACCGAGGAGGCCGCCGAAGAGGACGGCGACCACCACGGCAGCGATGACCCACACCTCTGGCTGAGCCCCGCCACGCTCGCCGAGGCGGTGCCCGCGATGGCCACCGCGATCGGTGCCGCAATCGGCGTCGACCTGTCGGGAGCCGCCGCCGAGGTGCGGACCGCGCTGGACGCGCTGGACGCAGAGATCGCCGCGCTCGTTGCGACGCTCGAGGAGTGCGAGCTCGTCACGGGCCACGACGAGCTCGGCTACTTCGCCGACCGGTACGGCTGCGAGGTCATCGGTGCGGTGATCCCCAGCCTCACCACCACCGCGGAGGCAACGGCGAAGGACATCGCGGAACTGCGTGAGACGCTGCGAACGCACGGCGTCGCCGCGGTCTTCACGGGGCTCGGCACGCCCCCCGAGGTGGCCGCGCAGGTCGCGAGCGACGCCGGGGCGACGCTCGTCGAGCTCCGAACGCACGCCCTCGGGGAGACCACGACCTACGCCGACTTCTTGCTGACCCTCGCGCGCACGCTCGTCGACGCCCTGGACTGACGTCCGACGACCGTCGGGGCTGCTGGACTGGGTGCGATGGGTGACGCGCTGATCGCTCCGTTTGCCGACAACGAATTCCTGCGCCTCGCCCTCGGCGCGAGCCTGCTCGTGGCGGTGACCTGTGCGATCGCAGGGACCTTCGTGGTGCTGCGCGGGCTCGCGTTCGCGGGCGACGCGATGAGCCACGGCGTGCTGCCGGGCCTCGCCATCGCCCTGCTGCTCGGCGTGTCCCCGGTGCTGGGTGCGGCGGCGAGCGCAGCGGTGATGATGGCCGGTGTCGGGCTGATCACACGCCGTTCCCGACTCGGGGCCGACACCGCGATCGGCCTGCTGTTCGTCGGCATGCTCGCGCTCGGCGTGATGATCACTTCCCGCTCGGAATCCTTCGTCGGTGACATCACCCGTCTACTCTTCGGTCAGTTGCTGGGCGTGCAAACGGCGGACCTGGCGTGGCAGGCCGTCGCCCTCGCCGCCGTCGGGTCGATCGCCTGGGTGGGGCGACGGCCGTTCGTCATGATGAGCGTCGACGAGGGCCTCGCCCGCACCTCGGGATTCCGCACCGCCCCCTTCCACGCGCTGATGCTCGCGATGGTGGGGCTCACGATCGTCGCGAGCTTCCGCACGGTCGGGACCCTCCTCGTGCTCGGGATGCTCGTGGCGCCCGCCGCAACCGGTGCGCTCGTGGCCCGTCGCGTCTCCACCGTCATGCTGGTCGGATCGGCGTGCGGCACCGTCGCGTCGTACGCGGGTCTGCTCGTGAGCTACCACTTCGACCTCGCGGCGGGATCCAGCGTCGTGCTCGTCGCGGTGGCGTTGTTCGGCCTCACCGCGTCGGTCGTGGCCGTCGCGACGCGAGGCGGCGGGTCGGCCGACCCGCCGCACCCCCACGGGGCGCACCATGTCGCGTGAGCTGCTGACGGCGCGAGGGCTGGCCGTGGGCTACGGATCGTTCACGGTGGTGGAGGGCATCTCGCTCGACGCCCGACCGGGGGCGTTCGTGACGTTGATCGGCACGAACGGTTCGGGGAAGTCGACGCTGCTCAAGACGCTCGCGGGGCTGGTCCCGCCGATGCGCGGCACGCTGCAGGTGCTCGGCGCCGCCCCCGGCACGCATGCGCGACGCGTGGCCTACCTGCCGCAGCACCCCGCGTCGTCGCACACGCTCCCCCTGCGCGCGCGGGACGTGGTGGCGATGGGTCGCTTCGCGCACCTCGGCCTGCTTCGGCCCGAGCGGGCCGTCGACCGCCGTGCGCGCGACGCCGCGCTCGCACGCACGGGTGCAGACGCCTACGCCGACGCGCCGCTGCGAGGGCTCTCGGGCGGCCAGCAGCAGCGCGTGCACCTCGCCCAGGTGATCGCCCGCGAGGCCGACATCCTGCTGCTGGACGAGCCGACCGCGGGCCTGGATCTCGCGGGGCGGGAGGCCGTGCTCGACATCATCGCCGAAGAGCGGACCCGCGGCGCGGTCGTCGTGATGGCCACGCACGACCTCGGGGAGGCGGCGCGTGCGTCGCTCGTACTGCTGATGGCACGACGCGTGGTGGCAGCCGGTCCACCCGAGACGGTGCTCACCGACGCCAACGTGCGCGAGGCATTCGGCCTCACGCACCTGCACTAGGGGCGACGCGACTCCAGCGCGAGCAACCTGCGCTTGACCGCGAGCCCGAGCGCGTAGCCGCCGAGCGAACCGTCGCTCGCCACGATGCGGTGGCACGGCACGATGACCGGCACGGGGTTGGCCCCGTTGGCTGAGCCCACCGCGCGCACCGCGCGCGGCGCTCCCGCGCGGCGGGCCTGCTGCGCGTACGACATCGTCGCGCCGTAGGACACGCGGCGCATCGCGGCCCACGCGCGGCGCTGGAAGTCGGTGCCCGCGAGGTCGAGCGGCACCGTGAAGCGACGCCGCCCACCCGCGAAGTACTCCCGCAGCTCGTGCGCGGCGCGGGATGCGTGGCGAAACGCGCGGCGCGCCTCGCCCGCGGTCGCGGACCGCGGCGCGGGGCGCGCCCGCCCGTTGCCCGCGACCGACCCGCGGCCACGCCGACCCACGTCGATCGCGCAGACGCCGCGGGCGGTGGCGTGCACCGTGAGGCGACCAATCGGCGAGGCGAGCACGACGCGGGCGAGCGCCGGGGTCGCGCGACGCGGAGCCATCAGGCCGGGAGGCTAATGGGGGGTGCCGGCGGACCGAAACGGTTCTCCCCCGCGTCCCCGCGCCGCAACAGGAACACCAGATTGGCGATGGCCGTGACGCCCGCGACGAGCAACGCGCCGCCGACGAGTGCGATGGTGACGCCGGAGGCGCCGTCGAGGGCCGTGCGGGGATCCCACTCGGATGGATCCATGAGATCGAAGGCCGTCGAGACGGCGAACCCGACGAAGCCGACGAGCGCCACCACGAGCGCCACGATCGGCCAGGCAGCCCACCATCCCGTGCGATCCGTGTCGTGGAGACGCCGGACGTGCACC
>Ga0233425_10004068_pt1 | contig 25199 bp, 18 predicted proteins | sample Watercolumn_Towu_2_FD_181712 | JGI IMG/M metagenome (GOLD analysis project Ga0233425, IMG submission 181712) | Freshwater microbial communities from Lake Towuti, South Sulawesi, Indonesia - Watercolumn_Towuti2014_140_MG | ecosystem: Environmental > Aquatic > Freshwater > Lake | place... | reverse complement strand
CTCGTTCCAACGGCTGCCGGATGGCGATGTGTACGCGCTCGAGGTTGGCTTCCTGGAAGGGTTGCGCGTGGCCCGCGATCCCCAGAATGGAAAGATGTGGTTGATCCACTGCTACGGGATGGTGGGAGCGGGCCGGGAGGTGCCCAGCGACAGCGGTGGTGGCACGGAGCTTTACGTTGTGATTGGGCACGCCCCGCGGCATTTGGATCGGAACGTGACGCTGCTGGGGCGGGTGGTGCAGGGAATGGAACTGCTCTCGACCTTGCCGCGCGGGACCGGCGCTCTCGGTTTCTACACCAAGCCCGAGGAGCGCGTGCCGATCAAGGCGCTGCGTCAAGCCAGCGAGGTGCCGGCCTCCGAGCGCACGGTCCTCGAGGCCCTGCGCACGGACACGCCGCTGTTCCAGGAACTGCTCGCGTTTTGTCGCAGCCGGGACGGGGAGTGGTTCAAGTTTCATCCGGGCCGCGTCGAGATCGCGAACGTGCCGCTGCCGGTGCGAAGAGCATCCCGAAGGGAGCCCAGATTCAAGCCTAGGGTTGCTCGTCTCTCGCAACCCCGGGCTGTAAGATATTTTCCCTTCAGGATAAGCGGCGGGAATCCGCACCCTCGCCCCTCGCCCTCGCCGCCGTCCGGGCCGGCCGCCGCGCTTTTTCCTTGAGGCAACCCGATCCAGCAAGCATAAGAACGCCATGACAACGCGCATCCCCATCAAGTCTGCCTTCTGCATCAGTCTCGCCGCCCTGGCCCTCACCACGACCTCGAGGACAGCGGCGGCCGCCGAGGCCGACCCATTCCTCGGCCGCTGGGCTCTGACCATTCCCGGTGGAGGCGCGGGATGGCTCGGCGTTACCAAGGAGCAGGGCTATTACGACGCCAGCATCCTCTGGGGCGGCGGCAGCGTGGTGCCCGTCGCGAGTGTCTTTTTCGTCGATGGCACGCTTCACGTCACACGCTTGAACGAGGTCAAGCGCAAGAACGCAGAGGGCAAGGTCGTGCGCACTCACCAGTTCGTCGAGTTGATCACCGGCAGCGTCGATGGGGATGACCTGCGCTTGGTGCTCCTCCGCCCGCGCAGCAACGGTGAGGGGATCGATCGCGATGACTTCACCGGCCGGCGGATTCCCGCGTTGCCGGCGAGACCGGACCCTTCACAAGCGAAATTCGGCGAGCCGATCAAGCTGCTCGCTGGCGCGAGTCTCGACGGCTGGCGGTTGACCAGCCCCGGCCAGGCCAACGGATGGAGCGTCAAGGACGGCGTGCTGGCGAATCGTCCCGACCAGGAGGAAGGCAAGCCGCACAAGTCCTATGGCAACCTCCGCACCGAGCGCGAGTTCGAGGACTTCAACCTCACTCTCGAGACCCGCGTCAACAAGAACCAGAACAGCGGCATTTATCTGCGCGGCATTTACGAGGTCCAGGTGGCCGATACCTACGGCAAGCCGCTCGACTCCCATAACATGGGGGGCGTCTATAGCCGCATCACGCCGACCGCCAGCGCGGAAAAGCCGCCCGGCGAATGGCAGTCCTTCGACATCACGCTCCTGGCCCGGCACGTGACAGTGATTCTCAATGGCGTCAAGATCATCGACAACCAGCCGCTCCTGGGCTGCACCGGAGGCGCGCTCTGGTCCGACGAATCACGCCCCGGCCCCCTCTACTTGCAAGGGGATCATACTGGTGTCGAGTACCGCAACATTGTGATCCGGCCGGTGTTGAAATAGGGGAACCCTCTTTCTATGGTGGCCTCCCGGGATGTCCCGGTGACTCGGGAGTTATGAACACGTTCCGGTACTTCGAACGGCGGACGTTGCTTCGCACCTTCAGCGCTTCTGGATTTCCAAGGCCGTCCCGGTCCAATAAGGAGTCGAAACGAACCCGTGGCCGCGCCCCCTCGTTGGGCCTGCACTCGCGACGCATTGAACCTGTGAACACGATTTCTCGCTGGCTTGTCGTCTCCGTCTTGGTGCCGCTGACCCTGGCGGCGGCACCGCCCGTCACCCCGCTTCCCAACGCCCATGCGCATAACGACTACGAGCACACCCGGCCTTTGTTCGATGCGCTGGACCAGGGGTTTGGGAGCGTCGAGGCGGATATCTACCTGGTCGAAGACCACTTGCTGGTGGCGCACGATCGCTCGCAGGTGAAGCCGGAGCGGACCCTGCAAGCGCTCTACTTGGAGCCGTTGCGCGCGCGCGTCAAGGCCAACAAGGGCCGCGTTCATCCCGGCCTCGCGCAATTCTACCTGCTGATCGACATCAAGACCGACGCCGTCAAGACCTACGAGGTCCTGCGGGGCGTGCTCAAGGAATACGGCGAGCTGTTTACCGTCTTTCGAGCGGACCGGACCGAGACCAACGCCGTCACCGCCGTCATCAGCGGCAATCGCCCACGCGAGCTGCTGGCCGCCGAGGACCCGCGATTGGCCGCTTTGGATGGCCGGCTGCCGGACCTCGAGGGACCGCTCAATCGGCATGTCATCCCCTGGATCAGCGAGAGCTGGTCGAGCCAGTTCAAGTGGCGTGGCGCTGAAGAGATGCCCAATGACGAGCTGGACAAGCTCCGCAAGATCGTCAGCACGGCCCACGCGCAAGGCCGCAAGGTGCGGTTCTGGGGCGCTCCCGACGATCCCCAACTCTGGCACGTGCAACTCGCCGTCGAGGTGGACCTCATCAACACCGACAAGCTCGCCGAACTGCGCAAGTTCCTCCTGGGAGTCAGCGGTGCGCCATCCGAAACGCGGCCATGAGCGACCGATTCTTGACCGGGAAAGTGGCCCTCATCACGGGCGCTAGCCGCGGCTTGGGCAAGGCCATCGCGCTGGCTCTGGCCGGCGCCGGCGCGCGGCTGGCCCTGGTGGGACGCCAGGCGTCCGACCTCGAGGCCGCGGCGGCCGAGGCTCGCGCGGCCGGCGCCGAGGCCCAGGCATTTGTCTGCGACGTCACCAGCGAGAGCCAGGTGACCGAGCTGGAGCGCCAGGTCATCGCGCGGTTCGAGCGCATCCACATCCTCGTCAACAACGCCGGCATCAACATCCGCAAACCCGTCACCGAGTTCCCTCTGGCCGAGTGGCGGCAGGTGCTGGACACGAACCTGACCGGGCCGTTTCTGCTCTGCCGCGCGTTCGTGCCCCACATGCGGGGCGCGGGTTACGGGCGCATCCTCAACCTGACTTCGATCATGAGCCATGTCGCGTTGGCGGGACGCAGCGCCTACGCCGCCACCAAGACCGGCCTGCTCGGGTTCACCAAGGCCCTCGCGCTCGAGTTGGCCCCCGACCACATCACCGTCAACGGCATCAGCCCCGGCCCCGTCGCGACCGCCATGAACCTCCCCATCACGCGGAATCCCGAGCTCAACCAGTGGTTTGTCTCGCGCATCCCCATGGGCCGATGGGGCAGGGAAGAGGAAGTGGCGCGCCTGGCGGTCTTCCTCTGCTCGGAGGAAGCCGGTTTCATCACCGGCACCGACGTGCTCATCGACGGCGGGTGGACGGCCCAGTGACCGGGGCCACCCGCCCGCCTTCCGCCCGGCTGTGAACAAGTCCGAAACCCTCGCCCGGCATTGGCTCACGCAGCGGGAGGTGCGGCTCCGTTGGGCCGATGGTGTCATCACCGGCCTCGAGGAACTCCCAGGGCTCGAACCTCAGCCCGTGCGGTGGTGGCTCGCGCCCGGCTTGTTCGATGTGCAGGTCAGCGGCTACGCCGGGGTTGATTTTCAACGTGACGAACCGGGCGCCGGGGCCTTGCTCGAGGCCGTGCGCGGCCTGCGGGCGGCGGGTTGCCTACGTTTTCTATTGACATTGATGACGGATGAATGGTCCCGGCTGACCGCCCGGCTGCGGCGCCTGCGGGCGCTCCGCGCCCAATCCCTCGAGCTGCGCGCCGCCATCGCCGGCTGGCATATCGAAGGACCCTTTCTCTCGGCGGAGCCAGGGTTCCACGGGGCGCACGACCCGGCGCTCATGCTTGACCCGCGGCCCGAGCACATCCACGAGTTGCGTTCACTTACCGAGACCGACCCGCTCCTGATCACGCTGGCCCCGGAACGGCCGGGCGCGCTCGGGGGGATCGCGCTGGCCGCCTCGCTCGGCGCCCGGGTCAGCTTGGGCCACACCGACGCTTCCGCTGATGTGCTCGCCCGGGCCGCCGCCGCCGGCGCCACGGGTTTCACCCACCTGGGCAACGCGTGTCCACAGGCCCTCGACCGCCACGACAACATCCTCTGGCGCGTGCTGGACGGCCCCGAGTTGCACGTGAGCTTGATCCCGGACCGGCTCCACGTCTCGCCGCCGTTCCTGCGCCTGGCCCACCGGCTCCTCCCTGCCCACCGCATCGTCCACACCACCGATGCCGTCGCCGCCGCCGGCGCCGCCCCGGGGCGCTACACGGTCGGGCGGATGATCGTCGAGGTGGGCGCCGATCAGGTCGTCCGGCAACCCGGTCGCACCAACTTCGCGGGCTCGGCGCTCCGGCCCATCGAGGGCGTCGCACGGGCCGCGGAGATGATCGGACGCCCGTGGCACGAGCTCTGGCGGCATCTGTCCCAAGTCCCTGCCGATTGGATGGGCATCTCCGCCGGGCTTGCGGTTGGCGACCGCGCCGATTTCTGCCTGATCGACCCGGCGGAAGATGGCCGGATTCGCCGGTTACGCGTGTTTGTAGGTGGCCGCGAGGCCGAGGAGCGCCCGATGGACCTGCTCGACGGGAAGGCTCGGCAGCCCGGCTTGGGCTTCGAGCAGGCGGACTGAGTCACCCAACGGGCGCCAGGTGGCCTGGTCCGTCCCGCCCCAGAGGACCAGCGCGGGTCGGCCCAGGGCCGCCGCGAGGTGAGTGATCCCCGAGTCGTGCCCGATGAACCACGAGCAGCGCTGCAGGCGTCGAGCCAGGTCCACCAGCGGGCGGCTGCGCTCGAGCTCGAGCCGCGATTCCGGCCAGCCACGCGCCAGGCGCTCGAGCCGGCCTCCCTCGGCCTCCCCGCCGACGAGCAGCAGGTTCCAATCGGTTTCCTGCGCGAGCCCGGCTAGCAGGCTGGCCCAGTTCTCCTCGGACCAGTTCTTCTTCTCGCTACCACTGCCGGGATGCGCGGCCAGCCAGGGCGCGTTCGCGGCTGCGCCACTCGCCTCCCCGCCCGCTGCTGGCTGGCTGCCGGACTCGCCGCCCTCGAATCGCAGGCGGGGAACAGGATCGGCGTCGAAGATGGTGAGGCGTTCGAGTGGTTCGAGAAGGCTCGCCGTGGCGTGCCGCCCCGTCCCTTCGGGAGGTCGATGCGGGCCGGCGATGAACTGCGCCTTGCCGCAGCGAGCGATGTTGGTGCGCAGGAACCAATCCGGGTCGTAGAGGTAGGAGATGATGAGCGCGAAGCCGCCGAAGTACGCCATGAGGTCTGGGTCCAAGTCGCCGCCCGGAACGAAGAAGCCCGCCAACCCGCGCGCTTCGATGGGGCGAACCCCGTGCACCAGGCCGCCTGCCAGCGCCAGCCCGGCGATATGCGGATACCCAAGGACCTCGAGATGGACGTTCGGGAAGCGCTCGCGCAAGGCCGCGAGGACAGGGAGGGTCAGGATGAAATCCCCGATCGCCCCGCCGCGGATTACCAGCACTCTCGCGCGCTCGGAGGCCATGCCGAAACCAGGGGTGCCAGGGTTGGCGCAGGCGGGAGACTCCTCGACCGCGCCGTCACGCCGTTTAAGGACCGGCGCCCGCCTGGCGCAACACCGTCACCCCCAACAGGGCCACAAACAGACCGAAGGCCAGCCGCACCGCGCTGCCGATCCGCACGCGTCGTTCGCTGGCGGTGATGAAATGGATGAAATCGCGCAGCCGCCAGGGCGAAACCGTGATCCAGACCGCCGCCACAATCCAGAGATACATCCAGACCACCAGGACCAGCCGCCAGGGCGTGTCCACCCAGCGCGCCGTGTCGAGCACCACCTTGGCCACCAGCAGCGCCACCACCGCCAGGCCGCGCACGGCCAGGTAATCCCGCACGTAGATGCATGTGCCGATCCCGATGACCGCGAAGCCGGCCAGCATCAGGGGCTTGAACACGGCAAAGTCCGAAATAGTGTCGGTCTTGAGGTTCCAGAGGAACCAGGTGGTGCCGCCCAGCATCAGCGCATATCCACACGGCATCGAGCGGGGGAACTTGCGCAGCGCCGCGGTGAAGCCGGCCGGCTTCAAGAGCCCGTAGATCTGCGGCATCGCGAAGGCCAGCCCCAACAAGGTGGCCAGGAACGAGAGTTTAAGCGGTGGCATCATCAATCCAGATTCACTATGGCGGGGTCCCCGTACAGCGTGACGGCCGATGCGCGCGTGACGCGCATCTCGACCAGTTGCCCGATGTGCCGCGGGGCGCCTTCAAAGACGACGATCTTGTTGCAACGGGTCCGGCCTTCGAGCCGGTTCGGGTTCTTGCGGCTCGCGCCCTCGACCAGCACCTGCACCTGCCGTCCGGTCAGCCGCTGATACCGTCGCGCGCCCGTTTCGGTCACCAACCGCAGGAGCCGCGCATGACGCTCTTCCCGCACTTCCTCCGGCACCTGGCCGGGCATCGTGGCCGCTGGGGTGTCTTTGCGGGGCGAGTACTTGAAAACGTACGCCCCGTCACAATCGACCGCGCGCACCAGGTCCATCGTTTGTTCGAAATCCTCGCCGGTCTCCCCGGGAAATCCGACGATGATGTCCGTGGAAATGCCGATCTCGGGCCGGACGCGCCGGAGCTTTTCGACCAGAGCCAGGTAGCGCTCGCGCGTGTAGCCGCGGTGCATGAGCTTGAGCACGCGGTCGCTGCCGCTCTGCACCGGGAGGTGGGCGTTCTCGCAGAGCTTGGGCAGCCGCCCATAGGCCTCGACCAGGTCGTCGCCGTAGCCTTTGGGATGCGGGGAAGTGAACCGGATGCGTTCGAGGCCCTCGATGGCACCGATGGCCTCGAGCAACTGTACGAATGGCGTCCGGCCCTCGTGCGCGGGAATCTCGCGCCGGCCATAGCTGGTGACGATCTGGCCCAGCAACGTAATCTCCTTGACACCGCGGGCCACCAACTCGCGGCACTCGGCGGCGATATCGGCAATTCCCCGGCTGCGCTCGAGGCCGCGGGTTTGCGGGACGATGCAGAACGTGCAGTGCTGGTTGCAGCCCTGCATGATGCTCACGAAGGCCGTGACCGATCGAGGATGTCCGTTCGAGGGCTCGAGGTGCTCGCGGATCGTCCCTTCGCTGCCCGGCTCGGCCTCCGTGTCACAGACCCTGTCCCGGCGTCCGCTCAGCAGGTCATCCACGTAACCGGCGGTGCGATGGAATTTCTGCGTGCCGATCACCAGGTCCACCTCCGGCAGCCGCGCCAGCAGTTCGGCGCCCCGGCTCTGCGCCATGCATCCCAGGAAGCCCAGCACCACGTTCGGGCGGTGCCGGCGCACGTCCGCCGCCAGGTTCTGCATCTTCCCAAACGCCCGTTTCTCGGCGTGATCACGCACGCTGCACGTGTTGAGCAGCACCACGTCCGCGGTCGCGTCGGACGGCGCGAGCGAATAGCCGCGCGCGCTGAACTGCGCGGCGACCGCCTCCGAGTCGCGCTCGTTCATCTGACATCCGTACGTCTTGATGAAAACACTGGGCATGACGCCTTAAGTGGGCCGGACGTTACGCGAGCAGGGCCCGCTTGGAAAGGCGCAAAATGTCCCTCGGCGCGGCAGCGCCGCCTTGGCCGCCAGCCGGCGCCGGATGGCAGCAAAACCATGGCCGGGCGAGGCCTGAGTTCCATCGGCGAGCGTCGCGGGCCTCCGCGCACACCGCGGCCGCGGCGCACCGAGGAGCCCACCGGTATCCTGCCAGGGAATGGTCCAAGTTCCACCCGGGCCGCCTCGAGATCGCGAACGTGCCGCTGCCGGTGCGGCCGGTGACGGCGAAGCCGGATCGATGAGAAAAGACGAGTGACGAGTGACCGTGCGCCGGGTCAGGGGTGGTACCAGCGGCAGTCCTGAAGCTGCGCCTCGGAGCGGGGTGGACGATGGATGAGGACCTCGGAGGGTTTCCACCCCGCCCCGAGCAGGCAACCGGTGACGGCGACGGCGGGCCCCTGGGTCTCGGGGACCGTGAACTCCATTTGGGGCGGGTTTGCGGCCTCGAGCGCACAGATGTTGCGCCAGAGCGGCGTGACGCTGTAGAGGATGGAGGCTATCTGCTCCACCGTTAGGGCCGGATCATTCCAGGGGGGTGGAAGTTGGGCCAGCGCAGCGCCACTGAAGTTATCCGTCGGGATCGGCGTGGAGAAGAGCCCATAGACTTCAGCCCGGGCATTGTAGGTGATGCCCGAGGTGTACCCGTAGAGATTGATGCCGGGCACCGGGTCGTCGATGCCATCCACATCCGATGGAAGGTGGAGGGGATTGACCGGGTAGTTGTAGCCGAGGCCCGTGGTGTTGACGCGGCCCTGCGGGTTGGCGCCGTGCATCCAATCCACCGCGTTCAACGCCGCCGCCCGAAACCGGGTCTCACCGGTCAATCGCCAGGCTGCCACCAACTCCCGAATATGCAGAAAGCCGCAGTTGCCCCAACCCATGAGGGAGAAGTAGCCCTGGCCCGGCGCGTACCAGAGCTTCCGATACGCATAGGCCTGCTGCCAGCCCAACCATTCCGACGCGTTGTCGATCACGCCCTTGCGCGCGATGTCGCCCCAGCCATCCGGGAAGCGCTCGGGGGCGAGAGCGACGTCCATGAAATCGAATCCGCTGGTCCGCCAGTAGAGGTCGCCCACCTCGCTCGTGAACGCGGCGGTCATCTCGGGCGTGTTGAGCGCGGTGAAGTACGCAGGGTCGCCGCTTGCCAACCAGAGCTGGATGAGCGCCTTGGCCTGTTGGCCGGCATCAATGTGTGGCGGCTCCTTCCAATAGTAGGGACCTCCTGGAACATCATAGGTCACGATAATACGCTCGCCTCCGTCCGCGCCGAAAGCGTAGGCGCGTTTCGCGCTCTCGAGGTAGAGGGACGCCGGGTTGGGGGCGCCTGCGAGGGCCAGGCCGCGGGCCAGGCGGGCGGCGTGCTCGGCGTACTCGAGGCTCGAGTTGTGGCTGGCGACGCCCAGATAATACGGCTGGGTATCCGCGCCCGGGTCGGCGATCTTGGGATGGCTAGTCGCCTCGATCCAGAGCGCCACGCGGCCGTCGGGTTCCTGCGCGCGCCGCCAGACTTCCACCCCCCACATGGCCTCGTCCAGGATGTCCGGCACGCCGTTGCCGCTTTCCGGTATGCGCGCTTGCCCGTCGGTGAAGTTATCTGGGAACAACAGGTAGGACTCGACGAGGTCCTCGACCGCCCGCAGGTGCGAAAAGCCGACCCGGTCGAAATCTCCGGCGTCGTGCCACCCGCCCCTTACACCCGGCGCCAGGTTGGTGGTAGCGGTGGACTGCACGATTTGGAAATGCTCGAAGCTGGGGAACTTGCCGCTGGCATCCATCACTCCCCATCCCTCGCTGGTATGATCCACGTCCGGGTTGGATTCCGTGGGCAGCAAGGCCCGCCAGGTGTTGGTGTGCGCGTCGCCCCGGGACCAGGGCGTGAACTCCGGGGTAAGGTTGGTGCCACAGCGCTGGTGGTAGAAGCTGCGGAGGTAGGTGTAGAACGGCTCGCCGAGGGCGTTCTGCCCCAACTCGAAGGCCCACGAACGCCCGGCGCCCGGCACCCGGATAAAATAGCGCCCCGGCGTGTTGAACTTGGAGAAATCCAACTGGTACACTTTTTCGCCCGAGATCACCCAACCTGCCTTGGCGGTGCTTTCATCGCCGCGGAAAGTGATCGTGCCCGTGAACACCGGAACCGCATCGGCCTCGCGGCAGAGGCTGAAGGGTCCTGCTTCGAACCGGGAAAGGTCCATGGCGCCCCCCGCGCCCCCCAGCCACGCGCCAAGATAAGCGAATTTCTCGGGCGCGTCCGGCAGATACCCGATCTGATTGACTTTCAGCGCCCAGGAAATCGTCTGGTTCTCGTCATAGGTGAACTGCGCGGAGTTGCCCCATTCATCCGTGATCTGACAGGTTTGTCCGGCGCTCAGATGAAACGGCAAGCGGAGATAGGAGTAGAAGACGTTCTCGGAAGAGGGGGTGTGCTCGGCGCCACCGTTGGGGCCGAGGCTGGGGAAGCGGAACTCACGCGTCGCCTGCGGCCAGAGGCTGATCACTTCGACTCCCCGAGGCGGTTGGGCCGGAGTGGAGAGCGTGAAGTGGTTGGTGCGGGCCAGGGCCTCGAGGATCGGCGGACGATAATGCAGGATGACCTCGCGGGTGGCGAGTTCGTATTCATGGGCTGGCAGCCAGGGGGGCAGGAGCGCGCGGTTGGTTTCCATGGCGCGCAGGTAGAGGCCGCAATCCGCTACGAGGCGTTCTTTGAGAAACGCATTGGGATCGGTGATCACCGCGATGGTGTCGTCGGTCAGAAGATGCACGCCCAGCGTCAACGCGGGCTTCGGTTCCTGCGAGGGGACGAGGAACCGGGGGCCGGGCGCCCAGTTCGGGGGCGGCGCGTTCTCGCAGAGGCTGCCAACGCCGGTCGCGTGGGCTTCGGCGGCGATCTCGGCGGCACTGAGTTCGCGCGACCAGACCCGCACCTCGTCCAGTTTCATCGAACCGCTGTTGAAATCGCCAACGCCGAAGGCCGCCCCAAACAGGGAACTCCCTTGGTTGACCGAATCGTCGCCGGTGGCCGAGGTATCGACCCGGAGTGGCGGCGTTAGGACACCATCGAGGTAGAACCGGAAATGGGCGCCGGAGCGGAACCCCGCTGGCAGCACGAGGGCCAGGTGATGCCAACAGCGGTCCCCGATCCGCGGGTACTGGACCGACGTGCCGTCAGCCTGGCGCCCGGCCGCCGCCCAGATGAATCCCCAGGCTGCGGCCAGGTTGAGCTTGGGCTGTTCCCACCCATAATCGCCGAAGCCGAACAACAAGCCGCTCGAGCTATCATCCGGCAACCAGACCCAGCCCTCCAGGGTCAGGCCGCGGTCTTCCGGCAGGCCGGTGAAGGTGGCGCAGCGGGCGCCGTTGGTGGTTTGCTGATGCGTCGGTCCATAGCAGCCGTTGGTGTTGGGCCGGAGCTGGGGCGCCTCGCCGAAGCCGGCCTCGCGTTTTGGCAGCAGATCGTGCCGGCCGGTTGCGTCGTGCCAGTCCCCGTTCAACGGCCACCAGGCCTCCAGGCCATCCGGCAGATCGGCCAGCGCGAACGCGCCCGACATGACCGCCGCGCCGCCCCGCGCCGAGTGCAGGCTGAACGACCCGCGGGCCGCGTTGGCGAACTCCAGCAGCAGCGTTGCGCTTTCGGTCCCGGCGAAGTTCGTCAACGCAACCCAGCCCCGATAGGCGCCTTGGCGCCATGCGCCACCGATCATCGCCCTGGCTCCGCCGACGGTTGTCTCCGCGCGGCCGTGCGCATCGAACCGTATCAAGGCATGGTTGGTTCCGCTGGTCAGATCGAGAACCTGGTTGGTCAGGAAGCGTGGCGCAAAGGTCGCGCCCGGATAGGTCACCTGGGCGAGTTGGAAGTACTCGGCCCATTCCAAAGCGTCCTGGGTCCACGAGGAAAACGGCGGCGCCGAGAGGTCCAGCCCCAGGTCCCGCGCGCTCCACGACTCGAGATCCGTCGAACCGAACAAGACCGAGTCCACGTAGGGTTCATTGGAGAGCCAGAACGTGACGCGCGTATGGTCTGCGCTGATGCCGAGTGTCGAGCGGCGCACTTCGGGCAGGCCCTGGGACTGAATGTCGAACGCTTCCGCCGCGGCGCCGATCCGGCGGATGGTCACGCCGCGAATCAGCGCTCCTTTGGAACCGTCGGTTCCCACCGGAGCGGACGCGATGGCGCTGATCACGTCCAAGCCGTCGGTGACCTTTCCGAATATGGCGGAATCCGCCGCCGGAGCGCTAGAAAATGTCACGAAGAAGCCGGCCGCGTTGGTACGAGCGACTCCGAGCAACCCCGGCGTGTCGGGAACGGTTGACGCAGTGGCATCGGGTGGAAGTTCGTAACCGGGCGCGCCCGCGGCGCAGTCCGCGCGCAGCAAGCCCGACTCCGCCACCAACCGGACTCCTTCGAAAAGCGAGTTTGTTCTCGCGCCTGCCGAGGAAGCGTGGAACCAAGCGCGCTGGCCCGTGGCAAGTCCCACGAAATTCGCGGTCAACTTCGGCGCGCGCTCCGGATCCAACCGGCACCTGAAGCGACCAGCGGAGGTGTCGAAATCGGCATAGAGCCCGGGCTCCTCGCCCTGGGCACCAAGGACCGCAAGCACCGCCACCAACAGGAGGAAGCGGGGGATCCGATATGGCGCAGACGGTTCCATCGCGGGCCAGGGCCGGGTGTTATCCTGGGCCGAACCGCTGCGTTTTTGCAAGTCAAATCGTCCGAACTCCCTGCCGTACATCAACCCCGCCAAACGTGAAGAGTTGCTGAAGCGCGCGCGCGAGTGGGCCAGGACCGCTCGGTGACGACGATCGGGTGAAGAGGCATTATCAGATTTACAAGAGCGTGGAGAAGTTTGTCTCGTTAGTTACGTGAGCGGACGCATGTATCAGGGCTATCAGGGTGGTTGAAAGCAGCGCGGGCGGGAGCTATGGTTTGGCCATGCCGCAGACGGTCGAGCCGGTAGTGTTGCCTGACATCGAACGCGAGAATCAAGACGCGTCGAGATACGCGCTTGAGCCGGGTTACCTCGTGATCTGCTGGAACGATCCGGTCAACCTGATGGTGTACGTCACGCACGTGTTCCAGGTGATCTTCGGATGGGCGCGGCAGAAGGCGGAATTCCACATGCGCCAGGTGCATTTTCAGGGCAAGAGCGTGCTGGTGCGCGAGAGCCTCGAGAAAGCGGAGCACTACGTGCATCAACTCCACCAATACGGCCTGCACGCCACGATGGAACGCGCCGAGTGAATGAAACTGCTCAAGACTGAGGGCGGTCGGTTCGTGTTTTACCTGGGGCGGCGCGAAGCGGCCTTGCTGCTGAAGGTGCTGAAGTTCTATCCGCTGCTTCCGACGGACTATCACCGGGTGACGCGATCGACGGGGGCGGAATGGGGCCCCGACGCGCAACGGCTTCTCGAGGAGTCCATGGCCGAGCACCAGCGGGAGAACGTCAAGCTCCTCGAGTTGCTTGGCCCGCGAAAGCTCCGGCCGGCCGGCGACCGGCCAGGCTACCGGCTGGCGTTGGACCGCGCCGAGGTCGAGCGGTTGCTCCAGATTCTCAATGACATTCGCGTGGGCAGTTGGCTTCGTGTGGGGTGTCCGGACCCTGACGAAGGCAAACTGCCCGAGGTGAACGACCAGAACGTTCGGTACTACATCGCGATGCGGGCTGGGGAACAGTTCGAGTGCGCATTGATCGCGGCGCTCGATCCCGGGGCCTTTCCGCGGGACGGCGAGTTGGAGCCAGGGGATGAGGATCGCCCCGGTCATCCTGAGTGAGCGGCTTTGGTTTCCCGAGGCGGGCCGGGCTGTGCCGATGGGTGCGCGCGCGGGCCTGGTGGCCGTCGGCGGGGACCTGTCGGTGTCGCGGCTGCTCCTGGCGTACCGTTCGGGCATCTTCCCGTGGACGATCAACCCCATCACCTGGTGGTCCCCCGACCCGCGGGGGGTCTTCGAGTTGGACGGTTTTCATGTGCCGCGGAGCCTGCGCCCGTTGATTCGGCGCGGCGTGTTCGAGATCACGCGCGACCGGGCCTTTCGCGCGGTGATGGAAGGCTGCGCCGATCGTCGCGGCAAATTCGAGGGCACGTGGATCAGCCGTCCGTTCATCGAGGCCTACACTGCCCTGCATGAGGCCGGCCACGCGCACAGTGTCGAGTGCTGGCGTGACGGGCAGCTTGCCGGCGGCATCTACGGAGTGGCGGTGGGTGGGTTGTTTGCGGGAGAATCGATGTTCCACCGGGTGAGCGGCGCCTCGAAGGTCGCTCTCCATCACCTGGTCGAGCACCTGCGCGCGCGCCAGTTCTCGTTGTTCGACATCCAGATGCTGACGCCCGTCACCCGGCAACTGGGCGCGCTCGAGATTCCCCGCTCCGAATACCTGCGGCGGCTGGCGCGGGCCGTTGGCGCGGCGTGCCGGTTCTGACCTGCGCGCGGCCTGCGCCGGGGTGTCACGGCCGGAACCGGAGGGAATACAGGTCCGCGTCCTGGAGCGCGAAGCGGAGGCGCACGACGCGACCGGCCAGTGCGCTCAGGTCACGGCCGCCTTTCCACCTGACCACGCGCGCGATCTGGTCGCCGATCAACTCGCCGCACTCGGCCAGCGTGTAACCCGGCAGGGCCTGGCCGTTGGCGTCCTGCACCTCGACGCGCAACCCGCCCGCGGCCGACGAGGCGAAGTTCAACTCGAGTTCCTTTCCGGAGAAGCGGAGCGGCTTGGTGATGAACTCGCCGCCGCGGTGAGGGGCGTGAACGGACACGAAGCCATCCGTCCGCAGCACGAGTCGTTCGAGGTGGATGCTCGGCTGCCCATAGTGCCGGAGCACATAGAGGGACAGTTCGGCCGGTCCGGTTGGCACAATCCCGAGGGCCGGGTAGTTCGCGCGCGCCACCCAGTTCCGCTCGTCCATCCCTGGCCGGATGAAACTCTCCAGGAAGGTGCGATCGTACCGAGTCCCTCCCCGGCTCGAGAGCAGCACCGCGTCCGAGCAATCGCCTTTGAGGCCGCCGTAGTTGCGAGGGTTCTCGAGGTCAAGGCCGCGGACTTGCTCGTCGGTCAGGGCCTGGCGGCCGGGGTTGAAGCGCGCCGCGGTGGCCAGATAAATGTGGGGTGCGCGAAAGTAGGGCTGGGTCTGGTTGATGTAGAGGTGCTCCGGCGGGGTGTCCCCGAAGGACATATCCTCGGGCGTGCTCCAGGCCAGAAAATCCGGCGAGGTGGTCCGGGTGATCCAGCGCACATTGTGTTTCCAGGTGCGGAAGTAGCAAACGTAACACTGCTCGGCCTCGGACCAGAAGACCACGTTCTGCGAATCAAAGGCGCCTTCGGTGATGAGCGCCTGCGGGCGGACCGGCCGCCAATGGATGCCGTCCGGGGACACGAAACCGAAGAGTCCTGCCGCCCCGGTCCCACCGACGGCCTTGAACCGTTCGCGGGCCGGCACGCCGGGGCGTGCGTCGAGGAACGGGCAAAGGTTATGCGTCACGTTCTTCGGCTCGGTGAGCACCACGTTATTGCTGAGGGTGCCGCACACCTCGAACAACCCGAGCTCCGGGCGGGTCCACCGGATGCCATCGGAACTCTGCGCGTAGCAGGTGACCTCGTGGGCCTCAGCGGAGGCATCTGCGGCGGTCACGGAGGGGCGGCCGCGGTAGTAGAGGTGATACTTCCCCGCGGCGGGCTCGTGGATCACCGTGACGTAGCCGCTGACAATTCCCTCCCACGGACGGTCGAGGCGCAGCGCGACGCCCACCGGTTGCGGGGCGTGCAATCGCAGATCGACTCCTTCGAGTCGCTCGATCAAATACCGGTCCACAAACAACTCGCGGCGTGTGCCCAAGTCGAGCGCGTCGTCTGTGCTGCCGCACGCAACGTGCGCCCCCATGACCGCGCCGAGCAGGCAGGCCCGGAGTAACGACCGGGCCGGCAGGGCGGCCCGCGAACGCTGCGAAACGAACGGGACGGGGGTAGTGATTCCGAGCTTCATGGAAAATCGAGGGTAGAACGGCATGGCCGCCGATCTCAAGGGGTGAGGCCGGAGGCCGCGCGGTCTTCGGGTTGGGTGGGCGCCGGCCCGAGTGCTTCGGCGACCGCCTCCGCCAACGCCTGCCGGTAGTCCGGCGACGCGATCAAACCTGCTTCGCGTGGATTGGAGAGGTAGCCGCCCTCGATCAGCACGGCGGGTCGATTCTGGCCGCCAAGCACCCCCATGAAGCGCGCACGGCGCACGCCGCGGTCCGGCTCAGCGGTCCGGCGGACCAATTCGCGGTGGAGCCGCACCGCCAGCCGCAGATTCTCGCTATCAAACGCGTTGTTTGGGAAGGTGGCGTCCGCGTCATCGGGATTCCCGCGGACGAGCGTCGAGGGCAGGCCCCGGGGCGTGACGCAGTAGGTCTCGAGGCCGGCTGCGTCCCCATTGTTGGGGCCGGAGTTGAAGTGCAGGCTGATGAAGAGCGCCGCGCCGCATTCCTCGGCGAAGCCGACGCGCTCCGGCAGCGAGAGGTCCACATCATTCGTGCGCGTGAGGCTGACCTGCCAGCCCAGGTCCTCGAGTCGGCGCTGAAGGCGGAACGCCCAGTCCAGCGTGAACTCTTTCTCGAGTCGATTCCCCAGGACGCTGCGTGCGCCGCTATTGAGTCCGCCATGCCCAGGATCGATCACGAGCACGCGGTTCGTGCCGGCAGGCGGTTCGGTTTCCGCCAGGAGCGGCGCCAAGTTCCGGGCGGCGTCCACCGCATGAACGCGCGTCTCGCCACCCACGGTCTGGGGCGCGAACCCAAGCCAAAGCTCGAAACCGTTCCACTGCGCCTGCCGCCTTCCGACTGTCAGGACGAAGGTCCCGTTGGGGCTATCAATCGAGTAGAGCAAGTTCGTTCCCAGCCTCGAGGCGCGCGGCTCGGGCAATCCACTGGCCAGCGCCCAACTGGCCAGCGAAAGCCACCCGGTTCGTGGCAACTCAAGCAGTGCCGCCGGTGGAGCCGTGCGGACCGGCTGAGGCGGCTCTACGGGTGGGACAACGGGCTGCGGCGGGGTGACGGCAGGAAGCGGGATGAGGGGAGGCGGCGTAACGACAGGCGGCGCCGGAGCGACGGGAGCCACCGTCGGTGGTGGAACCACGGGTTTCGCCGGTGCCGCCTCGGGAACCGGCGCCGGGGCTGGCTCGGCGGGCGGCTTGGGCGCTGTAGCGTTCGGGGGCGCGGGGGCCGGCGCAGGGGCGGGTGGGGGAGGAGGAGCCGGCGGCGCCGGCGCGGTGGTTGGCGCGACGCGCACCATGCCCCGTGGCGCCGGCGCTTTCTGACAGCCGGCGGCGCCCAGCCAGAGCAGCAACGGGACGAGAAGCCATCGCGCCGGGTCGCCCGCTGGCCACGGCCTCGCGCGCCGCCTCGTTCTTCCGGCAGTCAGTTGCATCGATGTCGCCGTCCATTAAGCGTGCGCATCGCTCCAACTCAAGCAGGAAAGCGTGCGCTCGAGTCTTCGCGCCAAGCGGGCGCCTCGCAGCCTCCGCCTCGCTCACCCAATCCACTCTCGGTCATTCCGCCGCAAATCCAGCCCCATGGCAGTGCCAGGATGTCGGCGTCCAGGGGCCGGGCCGGTCCCGCATGAAGCACGATGCCTCGCGAGAACCGTTGGCCCTTGTTCAACGAATTGCGGAACCCGCGGATTCCCGAGGCGTCGGAGTGGGTCACGATGCTTCGCATCTTGATCTCCAGGGCGACGAGTTGATCTCCCTCCTCGAGGACGAAATCCACTTCGTGCCCCGCCCGGTCACGCCAGAAGTGAAGCTTGCGCCGAAGCGGGTCGAGTGCACTCCAGGCCTCACCCCCATGCGAAAGGCGCTGCAACCGGCCGCCGGGCGGCCCCAATTCTCGCTTGCCTGGGAACGCGGGCTTCTCGAACCTTCCCGCATGTTTACCCGCATTCTACGAGCTGCGTCAGCCACGGCTCTGGCCGCTTTTGGACTGCTCGCCTTGGGCTCCGCAGGCGCCGCGGGCGCGGCCCCCGAAGCTTACACGGAAAGCCCCGGCACGGCGGGAGATGGGAGCATCACCATCGGCCCCGATTATGCCATCGACCCCGATCTGACGGACCGAGGCAATCCCAAGGGCCAGGCCTTCGAGTTCACGATGCGCCTGGCCGACAGCAAGATTTTCCGGGGGGACGACCCGACCCTCACGCCCGATCGCAAACCGGTGCGCAAGGAGCGCCGGGTCTTCGTCTATGTCCCGGCGGCTTACCGTGACGGCGCGAAGGCCCCTGTCCTCGTGACCCACGATGGGCCGAGTCAGATGAACCTTGTTCGCAACGCCCTCGACAATCTCACGATCTCGAAGGACCCGGACCGCAAACTGCCTCCATTCATCGTCGTCGCGGTCGAAAACGGCGGCAACGATGGGAAGAAGAGCGAGCGCGGGCTCGAGTACGACACGATGTCCGACCGGTACGCCCGGTTCATCAACGACGAGGTGTTTCCGGCGGTGCTCACCAACGCCACCGTCCAAGCCGCTTATCCGCACCTGGCCATCACGGAGAATCCGTGGGGGCGCGCGACGATGGGCTGCAGCTCGGGCGGGGCGGCGGCGCTCACGATGGGATGGTTCCGGCCCGACCTGTTCCGGCGTGTGATCGCCTACTCGGGCACGTTCGTCGCCCAGCAGGACGACGACGCGCCCGAGCAGGCCAAGTACCGGTGGGGCGCCTGGGAATACCACTCGGGCATGCAACTCATCCAGCGCGGCGAGAAGAAGCCGTTGCGCATTTTCACCCACGTCTCCGAGAATGACCTCCGCCCCAACGACGCCGAGGAAACGCGCCACAACTGGGTCATGGCCGGCTTGCGCACCGCGGCCGCCCTGAAAGAAAAGGGGTACAGCCAGCGCTTTCTCTTCAGCCGCGCCACAGCCCATTGCGACCGCAAAGTGTTCGAACAAACTCTGGCCGATACGCTGGTTTGGGTCTGGCGCGGCTACCACGGCGACGAATAAGGCCGGATATCAGAGCTTCCGCGCGAGCCGTGCCGCGAGCCGCTCGAGCGCGGGCGAGCGATCCAGGGGATCGAGTTGCGCGTCGAGAATGCAGAAACTCTCGTGGTGCGCCCGCGCGGCCTCGAGGGCGGCGACAAACGCGTTCTCGGTTCGCACCGCGAAACCCCGGCCGCCGCCGAGGAGTTCAGGAACCCGATGGTAGTTCCAGGCTAGCAGATCGTTGTAAGGGCCATCCTGCATGTGGCGCTCGGTGCCATAACCGCGGTTGTTGAGCACGATGACGATCGGGTTCAATCGGTAACGCAGGGCGGTCGCCAACTCGAGGCCGGTCATCTGAAACGCGCCGTCGCCCACCAGCACGAGGGGACGCCGGGCCGGGTTGGCCAGTTGCGCCCCGATGGCTGCCGGAACCGCGAAGCCCATCGAAGCGTAGTAGGCGGGGGCGAGGAACTCGGTGCCGCGGTGGATGCGCAGGTCCGCCGCGCCGAACAGGGCGTTGCCGACATCGGCGATCACGACGGTGTCATCGGTCAGGAATGCGTCCAGGCGCGCGTACAAGCGCTCGATGGTCAGGGGCCGATCGAGAGCGCCGCGCGCGACGCGCGCGCCCGACTCCCTGGGCCACGCCAGCCGGGGCGGCGACCGCCGACGCAGCCGCAGCCGCAACAACCCGCGCACGAAATCCTTGAAGCGCACACCTTCGTAATGCTGGTAGCGGATCGACAACTTCTCGCTGGTGGCGTAGATGGCCCGGGCCGGGTCGAGGCGCGCCGTAAAGATGCCCAGGTTGATGTCCGTCATGAACGCGCCCAGCATGAGCACGCAATCGCTCGATTCGACGTAGCGTCGCACGTCCTCGCGGCCCATCGCGCCTTCGTAAACGCCGAGGTACAACGGGTGGTTCTCGGCCACGACCGATTTGCCGAGCAACGTGGCGGCGATGGGGATGTTCGTCTTCCGCGCCAACTCGAGCAAAAGCGGCTGCAGGCCGAAACGATGGACCTCGACGTCGGCCAGGATGACCGGCTTGCGCGCGCGGTCGATCATCGTCCGCGCCTCGGCCAGGGCGGCGCGCAGGCTGCGCGGATCACTGGTCTCGTGTGGCTCGCGCGGATGATGGCGCGGGAGCCGGGGCGCGCGGAGGACATCGCGCGGCAACTCGATATAGACCGGCCGCTTGTAGCGCAACGCCGCGTGCAGCACACGGTCGATCTCGGCCAGGGCGGTCTGCGGCTCGCTGAGCACCGTTGACGCCACAGTGAACTGCTCGAAAACACGCATTTGCGTGTCGAACTCGCGCACCTTGTGGTGTAGCAACGGGTTCTTCTCGCGTTCCTTCATCCCGGGCGCGCCGCTGATGACCACCACGGGCGATTTCTCGGCGAAGGCCTCGGCGGTGGGGTTGGCGACCTTGAGCCCGCCCACGCAATAGGTAACGCAGACCGCTCCCAGTCCGCGCACGCGCGCGTAGGCGTCGGCGGCGAAGCCGGCGCCTTGTTCATCGCACGTGTTCACCAGCGCCAGGCGGCTGCGCTCGAGTTGGTCGTAGAAGCCGAGCACGTAATCCCCCGGGATGCCGAAGACGTGCCGCACGCCCTTGGCGTAGAGCCGCTCGATCAGGTAATCACCGATGTTCGGCGCGGAGGACACGGAGGGTTGCACGCGGCGCCTGGTCTCTCGAGCGGTCACCGCGTGGCGGCGGCCCGCACACGGAGCGCGATGTCGTCCGCGAACGGCGGCACGGGCGCCGGCCACGTTCCGCCGCTGTGTTGCAGGTCCCCGGCCTTGGTGACCGCGCCGCTGCGCGTATCGATCCATTCGGCGGAGTACGCTCCGGCCGGCAACTCGAGCTCGAGACTGATTGCGCCCGAGGGCGCGGGCGCGCCCGCGGAGCCTTTCCCCGCCCCCCGCAACAGGTAGAGGGCATAGGCCTTGCCCGGCTGCGAGAGGGCGCGCGCCGTCACGCCCGCCGGCAGGCCGGGCCGAATGACGGAGGCGTCAGGCCGCAGCTTGACGAAATCGAAACTGTTCAGGAAGTCGCGCACGACGCGCAACTCGCGCCGGAACGCCGGGTTGCCGCCGCCAGGCTGGCTCGAGGGATAGACGAAGGCGCCGTCCTCGTGACCGGCCACAAACGAGTAATCGAGATTGTTGTAGAGCCCTCCGCCCGCCAGGAGAAAGTCCCAGGCCTCGGTCCGGTACGGGGTGTTGTTGGTGCCGCGAAAACCGGTCTCGTTGTCGCCGATCACTTTGTCAAGGTGATAATTGATGGCCACCGCGTTCGGCGGCGCGGCGTAATGAAAGTTGAAGATCGAAACGGCGGGGTGCGGCGCCTGGATGGTGGCGGATTGGTTGGCGATATTCTGCGAGATGAGCTGGAAGCCGCCGGCGTGCGCGGGAGTTTGGGCGGCCTTTTGGGCCTCGAGAATCACGTCCGCGATATGATGCTGCCAGGCAAGCGTCACGCCGCCGAAATAAGGCTCGTTGCAGATCTCATAGTACACGTTGTCGAACGCGCGCAGTTCCTCGACGATCTTGCGCACGAACCGCTCCTGGACGGCGAGCAGGCCGCCATGTTGGTCCAGGGTGTAAAGGTTCGTGCGTGAAATGGCGCCCAGGCCGTTGACGTTGTTGTTCGTGGAGAACGGGCTCAGGACCCACTGCGCCTCGTCGTACATCGGGCAAAAGAGGTTCACCTCGACCACAATCTCGCGCCGCGCCGCCTGCGCCACAAAATCCCGGAACCGCTGGAAATAGGCCTCATTCCAGCGGGTGAGGTCGAACTTGTGGCCGCCACCGGCGTAGCCCGCGGTGTCGCTGCGCGCCCAGGGTGCGATGAACCGCTCGCGCGCCGGCGCGAGCGTGTTGCGGGCGATGTTGAACGCGCCGGCAGGCTCGACATACGCGGCCCCGGTGAAGGTGCGGGTGAGGTTGAGTTGATCGCTGGCGAGCGCATCCAGGTATCTGACGTAGTCGAAGTCAAGGTTCAACACCGCGCCGTAATGTTCTCCCGAGGTGATCAAGATCGTTGGCTTGCCCCGGAACAGGAAGTAATGCGGGTTATCCGGGTGCAGCCGCAGGGGCTCGCCGACCGCGGCCGCGAGGGTGGCAGCGGCCACACACCAACAGCCAACAGGGAAGGTCCAACGCCTCATCGGATTCGTGCGCATGGCGGGATGGGATAGCACGCGCCGGTCAGGAACACACGCGAAAACGAGTAACAGGTGGCCAGTAACAAGGCTAGGCGCTAGGGGCTGGGGACGAGGGGGGACCACATTCGATCGCGCTACCATACTTTACATTTGGTAGAGCTAGATGTATAGTGCGCTGGCATGATTGACAGACCCTTTTGGCAACAGCGGATCGAAGCAGCCTGGCGCGAAGCGCCCATCGCCTGGCTCTGCGCCGTCCGCCGCTGCGGCAAGACCACACTGGCCGAAACCCTGGGCAGCCGGCGGATGCTCTATGTCAATTGCGACCTGCCGGCCGTTGAAGACATGGTGCGCGATCCGCAGGTGTTCTTTCGCGGCTGTTCCAAGCCGGTCGTGGTGTTTGACGAGGTTCACCAACTGCGCGATCCGGCACGCCTGCTGAAAATTGGCGCGGACGGTTTTCGCAACTTGAAGATTCTCGCCACGGGTGCCTCGACGCTGGCGGCCAGCAAGAAGTTCCGCGACACGTTGACGGGGCGGAAGCGCGTCGTGCATCTGACACCCGTGTTGTGGGATGAATTGCCGGCCTTCGGCGTCGCCCTGCCGCAGCGTCTCTTCCACGGCGGGTTGCCGCCCGCGCTGCTGGCGGAATCCAAGAAGCCGGCGTTCTATCGCGAATGGATCGACTCGTTCTTTGCGCGGGACATCCAGCGGCTCTTCGGTTTCCGTGACATGGACCGCTTCAACGCGCTGTTCGAGTACCTGTTGCGCCAGAGCGGCGGGCAGTTCGACTTGACGAAAACAGCCGCCGCGCTTGGCATCACGCGGCCCACGGTCGAGAGCCACGTCAGCGCGCTGGAGATCACGCATGCGGTTACGCTAGTGCGGCCATTTCATGGCGGCGGCCAGCACGAATTGGTGAAGCAGCCCAAAGTGTACGCCTTCGACACGGGCTTCGTCAGTTTCGCGCGCGGTTGGGATCCGTTGCGACAGGAGGATCTGGGGATTCTCTGGGAGCACTTGGTCCTGGAACACTTGCAGGCGCATTTCCCGGACACGCCGGCGCGTTATTGGCGCGATAAGCGCGGGCGCGATGTGGATTTCGTCCTGGCCCATCGCCGCGACCAAGTGGACGCCATCGAATGCAAATGGAACAGCGATGCCTTTGACAGCGCCGCTCTGGAGGTCTTCCGCGAATACTATCCGAAAGGCCGCAACTACCTGGTCAGCCCATCAGGGGCACCCGGATATTCAAAGCAATTCGGTTCGCTGGAAGTGCGCGTCTGCACTCCGTCTGAGCTGGGAGTGACCCAGGCCCGCGAAACAGGATGAGGGCAGAAGGAAGAATTAAGAAGGGGCAACCGCGAATGAACGCAAATGAACGCGAATCCGGTGGTTGCGGAAGGACTGGGGGAGGGCTCGGACGAAGACAAAACGAGTTACGAGTTATGAGTTACGCTGGCGCAGGTCGGCCAGGCCAGCCTGGACTTCCGCTCGCGGCAGGTCCCCGGCCGCCAGCGTCTCGTCGCCCAGCGCCTCGAGCCGCGAGTAAAAACCCAGCCCGATCTCGAGCGCGTCGCGGTTCGCCGGCGCCGCGTCCAACAGCGCGTAGAGAGCATCCTCCGCCTTCGCGAATTGGCCTTCGTTCTCGTAGTGGACCATCAGCGCCGCATAGGTGCGCGGCGATAGCTCGAACGGCTTCAAGCGCTCGACCAGGTCCTGGACGGTCGGGGCGAAGTCGGCCAGTTGCGTGCCTTCAGCCCGGAGCTTCATGCCCAGGACCAGGTGAAGGGCTTTGACAAAGCAATCGCGCGCCTGGCCGGGCTGTTCTTTCGCGAGACACACGATCCCGAGTTGGTGCAGCAACGCGGCCAGCACCGTGCACTTGTCCTGCACCAGTTGACTGGGCTCGCCCAGGGTCAGGCGGGCGAGGATTTCGCCGTCGCCGAGGCTCGTCACGGAGTCGGGCCCGGTGTCGAGGAGTGTGCGCAGGGCCAGGTCAATGCGGCGCAAGGCGGCCTCGTGGTCCGACACGCGGGTGAACCCGGCGATCTCGGCCAGCCAGCGGACGTAGCGTTTGATCCACGCCAGGATGTAATCCTCGCGAATCACAAGAAGCTGGGTGATCGTCTGGCCGCCAAGGGTGGCGTGTCAAGCGATCCCGCGCCAGCGCGCCAGCGCGCGCGCAAAGACTTGACCAACGCCGCGCCGATGGGCTTGATCCGTCGCATTCAACCGTTTTGTATGCACCGGTTCGGCCTTCTGGCGCTGGGCGCCCTTGCCCTCTGCGGCGGCAGCGGGCCGGCCCGAGCAGCCAACTGGCCGCAATTCCGCGGCCCCGACGGCGCCGGGGTGGCGGAGGCCGATGACTTCCCGTCCGTCTTCGGGCCTGACACGAACGTCCTCTGGCAGGCGAATTTGGCGCCTGGCAATTCCTCCCCTTGTATCTGGGGCGATCGCGTCTTCCTGACGGCGTTCAGCGACCCAAACCTCGAGACAATCTGCCTGGACCGCACCACGGGGCGCGTAGTGTGGCGGCGGACCGCCCCGGCCGACAAGGTGGACCCAGCCGGCCTCCGCGCGAACCCTGCCGCCCCCACCCCGGCCACCGACGGCGCCCGGGTTTACGCCTACTTCGGCGCCTTTGGTCTGCTCTGCTACGATCTCGACGGAGGCACCGTTTGGCAACGCGCGCTCCCGTTGCCGGTCACACAGCACGGCGTCGGCTCGTCGCCCGTCCTGGCGGGAGACCTCGTTGTGCTCGCGCGCGACCAGGATATCGGCTCGCATCTGCTGGCCCTGGACAAGCGCAACGGCAAGACCGTTTGGCAAACCGAACGCGCGTCGTTCCGGCGCGGATTCGCCACGCCATTGGTCTGGGAGACGGGCGGCCAGCGGTTGCTGGTGGTGTCCGGCACCCTCCAGGTGGTGGCCTACCGCCTCGCCGATGGCCTGGAACAATGGCGCGCCAGCGGCCTGCCCAACGAGCTTTGCTCGAGCCCGGTCGCCGCGGGCGGCCTGGTCTATGTGGCGGGCTGGACCTATGGCTCCGGCGTCGCGCGGATGCCGGCCTTCGACGACCTGGTCGGGCAATTCGACGCCAATCAGGATGGCAAACTGAGCCGCGACGAGGCGCGTGACGGCCCCGCCAAACAGCACTTCCTCTACATCGACGCGGACAAGAACGGCGTCATCACACGGGCCGAGTATGATTCGATGGCGGACATCTTCACACGCTCGGAAAACGCGCTGCTGGCGATTCGCGCGGGTGGAACCGGCGACGTCACGGCCTCGCATGTGGTGTGGAAGCAGAAGCGGGGGCTGCCCTACGTTCCCTGCCCGCTGCTCTATCGCGACCGGCTCTACCTGGTGCGCAACGGCGGCCTGGTTTCGTGCCTGAATCCCG
>Ga0233425_10004067_pt1 | contig 25211 bp, 19 predicted proteins | sample Watercolumn_Towu_2_FD_181712 | JGI IMG/M metagenome (GOLD analysis project Ga0233425, IMG submission 181712) | Freshwater microbial communities from Lake Towuti, South Sulawesi, Indonesia - Watercolumn_Towuti2014_140_MG | ecosystem: Environmental > Aquatic > Freshwater > Lake | place... | reverse complement strand
TGATGTCGGTGTCGTTGGGGTCGGCGGGGTTGCGCCAGGCGAGCGTGAGCGGGGGCTGGGGCTCGCCGTTGAACTCCCAGTTGACGGTCTGGATGATGTTCGCGATGCCGTGGTTCTTCATCGCGGCGCCCGAGCCTCCCTGCCCGAGCTCGGTGAAGTTGCCGTCCACGAGCTGGCCGGTAATGTCGAGCGCCACGCCTTTCTGCAGGGTGCCGATGCCGCTGCGCGGGTCGGGGAAGTACTTGAGCCCCGAGGAGAACGTCCCCACGCCCAGGGTTATGGCGGTGGAATTGGATATCACTATCAGCCGGCCGTCCGCCTCTCCCTCCGGGAGAAGGTCGGAGAGGCCGGGAGCCTGGACCTCGCCGGGTCCGGCGGGCCCGGCCGGGGAAGCCCCGCCGGGGATTTCCGGGAAGCCGGCCGCGGCCTGTGCCTGGCGCAGCGCCGGCCCTTCGGCCGGGGCGGCGGGCGGGGAGGCCTGCGACGGGTCCTTGCCGGCCGGGAGGGCGGGCGTGTCCGCGGGCGAGGCGACCGCGTTGAAAGCGCCTGCCACCATCAGCATCACAACTAATATCGCACCCTTTCCTTTCATCTCACTCCACCTCGGTATTCCTCTGGTACTGGGTGAAACCAATGTCCATTCCCGGGCGTGTCTTGCGGGCGTCTAAAGTGGACAGGGGAATTACCTTTTTCCCCGATGGGTTCTATATATATAATATTTTCTTTAAATGATATATTGTATTGATTATATGAATTCAAGGGGTGCCTCAACGGTCGATTGGGCGGCTCAGGTGGCGGCGGGCGCACCTGGGCACCTCGAAGACACCCTTTTTGATATGCCGGGGCGGATTTGAGCGGAGGGCGGCTCCCGGAGGAGCCCTCGTCCGGCAGCGCCGGCAGCGGAAGCCGGCGTTCCGGCCCCGGGACCTCATCGCACCCCCACACCGGGAGCAACGCGGTTTGATGACGGTGGACAGCGTGTCGGCGCGGACCACCCTGAGCTTTTCGAGGTTGAGCGTGAAAGGTGCGGCGTGGACGCCTCCCGAGGCCTCCACTACATCCCCGGGCGCAAGTGCCCGCACCACTGCCCGGAACTCCTTCGTGGGCTCGTAGGCGGCGCAGTCCACGGAACCGGTCGGGTCCTCCAGCCGGAAGAACACGTGGCCGCCCCTTTCCGTCCTCGGGGGTGACGCGACCTTGCCCCGCACGACGGGCGAGACGTAGGGCCGGAGCCCATCGATGCTGAGGCGCTGGAGATGGTCGTCGGTGCCCTGGTTGGTGCGAAAGAGCAGGAGCCGGTCCGGAGGCTCCCCTCCGTCGACCGCCGAGGCGGCCGGCAAAAGCTCGCCCGGGCCGGAGGCCCTGATGCCGAAGAGCACCGGGCAGGGGCTGTGCGGGGCGATCACCAGGTGCCGGTTCCTTTCGTCGATGTTGTTGAAAGTCGACCGGAAGGCGCGGTCCATGGCCAGCACGGAATCCCAGGTGACGGCCCGGGGGGTGCCCCACAGGCCCCTTTCACGATAGGCGATGATCTCGTAGGTCCGCCGCCGGCCCGGCCAGGCGGCGGCGGCCGAGGCGCCCACTATTCCGCGGATGCCGCGGTGGGTCCTCCAGAGCCAGCTGCGCCCTTTCCCGTCCCGGAGCGAGCGCAGTACGTCGGCCGGGTTGACGAGCTCGCGCACCGCGTGCGTGTAAAGTTCCGCCGGAGGCCTCGCTTTCGAGACGAACACTGCAGGGTTGGTGGCCTTCTCGCCCTGTGCGGAGTTTGCGAGCACGACGCGGTCCAGCCGTTCGAGGAGGACGCGAAGGTCGATTTCGCATCTCCCGGCCCCGGGATGGGCAAGGACGTCGGCCCCATCTATCCTGCCCGCCCAGAAGGCCCTGCCCGCCCCTTTTCCGAATCGGAGGGAAACGGCCCCGTTCCCGCGCGTCTTCCACGGGATGTTGGGGTTGAGCCGGACAAGCGACGGATATCCCAAGAGGTCGAAATCGGAGAACTCCTCGATGACCCGGGTGGCCAGGAAGGTGGTGCAAAGCCCCCGCGGGCTGTCGGTGTCGTCGAATCCGACGAAGAACCCTTGCGCCATGAGCCCTGCGCCTTCGCACCTTGAGCCTTGCGCCTTGTGCCTCGCGCCTGCCCCGCACCTACGCCAGCCTGTATCCGCACCGGAAGCAGGTCTGGGCATTGGCGGCGTTGGGCGCCTGGCAGTTGGGGTTGGGGCAGAGCCTTTGCTGCCACTGCTGGGGCTGCGGCGGCTGGCCCGCCGGGGCCGGCGGGGCGCCGTACTGCGGCTGCGCCTGTGGCTGGGCTGGCTGGCCCCACTGCTGCTGGGGCTGCATCGGCTGTTGGGGCTGGTAGGCGGGCGGCGGGGGCTGTGCCTGGTACTGCGGCTGGGGCTGCGGAGGCGGCGGTTGATAGGTCGGCTGCATCGGAGCGGGAGGGGCCTGGGGCTGCTGGGGCTGTGCCTGCGGTATCGGCGGCGGGGCCGACACCGGCTGCTGGGGCTGGGCGCCTGCCATCTGCGGTTGGGGCGGGTAGCCGGGCGCCTGCGCCGGGGGCTGCTGGTAGACCGGCTGGGGGGGCGCCGGCGGGGGCGGCGGCATGGAGATCTTCGCCTGGGTGCAGATGTTGCGCACCTTGTCCTTGAGCCCGGCGGTGGGCTGCATCGAGGCGTCCACCTCCTCGTCGACGTTCATCCACAGAGGATAACTTTTTTTGTCCGACCCGAAGAACCCGGCCTTCTCCTCGGTGTCGAGGCTGACCTGGACGGAGGTGGGACCGGAGGGCGGCGCGCCGGGGGCGGCCGGCTGGGGGCCCATCGACTTGACGGATATCTGGGCCTTCTTGACATCGCCCTTCGCAAGCTTCCTGCCTGCGGGGGGCGCGAGCTTTATAATATGACTGCCCGGCGTGGCATCGTGGCTCAGGACCTGCCAGCTCTGGGAGGTGACGTATTTCTTGAACTCCTCGGCAACGACGGTGTCCTTCTGGGGCCCCTGAGGGACGGGAGGCGCCGGCGGCTGCTGGGGAGGCGGCGGCTGGTACTGCTGCGGGGGCGCCTGCTGGTACTGCTGGGGGGGCGCCTGCTGGTACTGGGGCGGCGGCTGGTACTGCTGCGGTTGTGGCTGCGGCTGCGGATACTGCTGCTGAGGATACTGCTGGTACCCCTGGGCCGGTGGCTGTGCTCCCGGTTGCTGCTGAGAATACATTTTGCATCACCTCTTCGCTACCGTCGGACGGCCACCAAATCATAGCCTGCGTATATATTCTTTACCATCGGGTGCATCCCTGCACTGAAGTGCGGGGTATTCACGCCTTGCATCATGACGCCCCCGCGTTCGAGCGCGGGGCATCCCGTCCGCCCCTGTCTTTTCATGCACGGCGCTTCTGCCGGCGCAGCATTGCATACATCGCGAGCGGCCCGAAGGTCAGGGCCGCGCCGAGGGCGGCGGCCTCGAACCTGTAATCCGGCCCTTCAACCGGCCCGGCCGCGATCTTTGGCCCCTTGCCGAGGAGGTGGCGCATCACCTTCTCCACGCGCGCGCTGTCGAACGGGTTTTCAAGCCGGGCCGTTTCGTTGCCGGTGGCGTTGAAAAACAGGAGCACGGGAAGCCGCCCGAGCCCGTGCTCCCTTCCGAAGCCGGGGGAGGTCTCGTTGTCGATGCGCAGGCACACGAAGCCGGCGCTCAACCCGACTATTGACGGCCGGGAGAGGTTCTCGTCCAGGAACCTGTTCGTCTGCGCGAACCCCGAGTATACGAGGACCATCATCGGCCGGCCCAGGGACCGCGAGAGGCCGGCCGCCTCTTCGAATGAATGGTGCCACGCGACCGCCAGGAGATCCGCGGTCCGGGCCCAGGACGTGTTGGAGCGCAGGAGAGTCCCGTTGGAAAGGTTCGCCTCGAAATGATAGGGGAGCTCTGTTCCCGGCGGCCAGGGACCGAGCGAGAGCCAATAATCGTCCCCTGCGCCTTGACGATGCATCCTGTATCGCACCGGAGGCGCCCTGCTCCGGTTGTCCGGCGGTTCAAGAACGAGGTGGCAGGATTCAACGGTCGACGTCCGGTTGAGGTCCGTGCCGTTGGTGCCGGTGCCGTTCGTGCCGGTGCCATTCGTGCCGGTGCCATTGGTGCCGGTGCCGTTCGTGCCCGTGCCGTTCCCGGTGCTGCCATTCACCACTGCCGAATCATCGAGATATCTCACCGAGGCCTGGAACGTGAGGTTGTGTTCGTGGTCGGGGACCTGCGGGGAGTGCCGGGCGTCGGAAAACGTCCACCCGCCCCGGGCTCCGGCCGGAATGACCAAGACCAGCACCAGGACCGTCACTGCCGAAAAGCTCCTCCCGACCGTCAAGCGGCGACCCCTTCGCCTGTAAATGGCGCTATGGCGATATCTACTTTTATGCACGCTTTCCGATGGGGGGCGAACCGCTTCCGGAGTCCCGTCCCGGCCGGTCCGCCCGTTTTCCTCTGTCAGTTTCCGAAACTATATAATTTTATATATGTTCCAGAATCATCAGCATGTACGTAAAATCGCCGGGGTTGATTGTTTGAAGCTTCCAAGCGGCCGTCTGGAAAGGACCCTAAGGGGGGGCTCGTGGGCCCTCCGGCAGGTGCTCGTGGAACTTCGGGAAAAGGGTTTCAGCGGGGCCGTCCGCACGACGCTCCGCAGGGACCGCGCCCTCTCGGAGGGCGCGCTCCTCATCCGGCAGGGCGAGCTGGTGCTCGCCACGCATGTCTCCGACAACGAATCGGACGGCCTGGAAGCCCTGCGCCGCACGCTCGAGGACTCGATGGCCCCGGCCTGCAATATTGAGGTGCGGTCCTATTCATTCCGGTCCTCGAGCGTCAGCGTGGACCACATATTGAAGGTCTTCCCCGAGGCCAGGATAGAAGGCGCCCCGGACCCGCGCAACCTCATGGAACTGCTCTCGGGACGCGGGGCCGGCGCCGGCCCGGAGCCTTCCGGCGAGGGCGTGGAAGGGGCGGAGGAGGCGCCCGCACCGCTGGTCCCGCCTCCCCGGCCGGGAAAGAGGCCCGGGCGCGCCGCGCCCGCCCTGGCCGGACTGGACAAGGAGCAGAAGGCGGCCGACGCCCGGTTCGAGATGGACCGCGAGCGGCGCCGGCGCTCCGAGCTGGAGGAGGAGCTCGCAAAGGTCCGCTCGGAGCTCGAGGCGGTCAAGGCGGGCTCGCTTGCGATGCTCAAGACCGCCTCGTCGGCCGGCCAGGGCCCGGCCATAGACGAGCACGAGAAGAGGCTCGACGAGTGGAAGGTCCTGAAGAAGGAGGAGGAGCTCCGCAACGCCCGCGACGAGCTCGAAAACCGCGAGGCGGCCCTCCGCCAGGAGCACACCGCCCTCGAACGCCGGGCCTCGGAGCTCGAGGACCAGCGCTCGGAACTTGGGCACGACCGCGAGGCGTTCCACAAGGAGAAGGAGGAGCTCGAATCATTCTGGAAGCGCGTCGTGGAGGAGGCCCAGGGCCTCAACCGCGGCCAGTCGGAGCTCGGCCGGAAGCTGCGCGAGCTCTTCGACCGCGAGAAGACCGTGGTGGCGAAGGAGGAGGAACTCCTGGTCAAGGAGCAGGCGCTCGCCTCGGACCTGGACCGCTTCGAGGCGGAACGGAAGGAGGCGGCCGCCCGCGAGGACGGACTCGTGCGCGCCGCCTCCGAGCTGGCCCGCCGCCAGGACGAGCTCAAGAAGGGCGACGACGAGCTCCGGGCGCTGGGCGCCCGGCTGCGCTCGGAGGAATCCCGGCTCGCGGACATGTCCCGGGAGCTCGAGCGCCGGGAGCTGGAGCTCGCCGGCACGCAGGATTCGGTCAAGCTCGGGGGCAAGGAGATCTCCCAGAAGGAGGCCTCCGTGGCCAGGCGCGAGGCGGCGCTTGCCGCCGAAAAACGCGATCTTGAGGCCCAGCGGGAGCGCGCCCTGAAGCTTCAGCGCGAGCTCGAGGAAAGGGCCTCCGAGGTGAAGCGGCGCGAGGAGGAGGCCCTGGTCAAGGAGGAGGAGCTCGCCGACCGCGCCCGCTCCCTGGCCGCCCGCGAGGACGAACAGAAGCGCCTCTCCGCCGGGCTCGCCGAGCGCGAGGAGAGGGCCGCACGGAGCCTCCGGGAGGCCGATGCGCTCGCCGAAACTTCATCGTCGCAGGCTGCCGAAGCCGACAAGAAAACAAAGCAGGCCCTGCGCGAGCTTGAGCGCGCCCAGAAGCTCGAATCCTCCCTGGCGGCCCGCGAGCGGGAGCTCCGCAAGCGCGAGCGGGACATCGCCAGGGCCGAAAAGAAGCTCGAGGACGAACAGTCGGACCTCTCCGCAAGGCACCAGGAGCTCTCGCGCCTGGACGAGCAGCGCCGGACCGCGCTCGAGGGCGCTGCCAAGGCCGAACAGGAGATCGCCGCCCGGCAGAAGGCGCTGGAGCATTCCCGCTCCGAGCTCGAGGCGGCGCGCGCCGGCTCGGAAAAGGCGTCCCGCGAGATGGAGCGCACCCAGGCCGACCAGGAGCGCCGGGCCCGGGAGCTCGAGAAGGAGGAGCTGCGGCTGGGCCGCGAGCTCAAGCTGCTGGAAAGGCGCCAGAGGGAGCTTTCCGAGGTCGAGGCGGGAGCCAAGGCGGAGCTCGCCTCGCTCAAGGCCCAGCAGGCAGAATCCGCCGCCCGGGAGAAGAAGTTCCGGGAGGACGAGGAAAAGCTCCTCGCTGACCTCTCGGCGCTCAAGGCCGACAAGGCAAAGCTCGCCAAGCGCGCCGAGGGACTTTCGGCGCGCGAGAAGGACCTTTCCGCCCGCCAGGCCGAGGTCGAGAAGAAGGACGAGCACCTGGCCGACAAGGAGGAGCTCCTGGCCCGGCGGCTCAAGGAACTGGAGAAGGTCAAGGAGAACCTCATGGGAATGTAGATGAAGCGCCATGCCCGAACCGCCCAAAAAGAAGCTCAAGAAGATGAAACGCCCCGGAGGCGCAACGGAGAGCGCCGCCGGCGAGGGCTCCCAGACCGCGCCCAGGACGCCCGAGGCCGCGATACCGGTGGTCGTCGAGGACGAGGCCGGGGAGACGCCCTCGGGCGAGGATACGCCGGGAGAGGTTGAGGCACCTTCGGCGGAGCAGGCCGCCGGCGGGGAAGCGGCTGGGCCGTCCGGCGCTGATGCACCCGGACCTGCCGGGGGCGGCGTGGACGCCGCCGGGCCGGAAACTGCCCGGGCCGGGGAAACCCCGGCGCCCGCGGAGGAAACGGCCGGGGAAGCCCTTGAAGGCCGGGCCGGTGGGACCTCTCCGGAACCGGCGGGGAGCCAGCCGGAAGATATCCGGGCCGCGCCGGCCGGGGCCTCTCCGGAGGCTGCGGAGCGGCCCGACGCCCCCCTGGCGCCCCGGCCGGAGGAGCCCTCCCCGCAAGGACCGCACGTGGAGGAACGCTGGGAGGCGGAGCCCGTGGAGCCTTCGCCCCCCGCCGGGCCCGCCGGGGCCGGGCCGGCCCCGGGCGAGCCTCATCCGCGCCTTGCGGTCAAGGCCGACGACGAGCTTCTCCGGCTCAAGGCGGAGATTTCCAGAAAATCCCTCGAGCTCGAATCGGAAAGGTCGCGCCTCGAGGAGCTCGGGGAACAGCTCATCTCCCGGGCCGAGGAGCTCGAGGGCCGCCACCAGGCGCTGGACGAGAGGGAGCAGGCCCTCCGGACCCAGGACGCCGACCTGTCCAAGAAGTCCGAGCTGGTGCAGGCCAGCTCGGAGGCGCTGGGGGCCCTGTCGGACGAGATAAACGCCAGGCACAAGAAGGTCCTGTCCACCGAATCGGAGCTCCGGAGCCTGCGGGAGGAGATCGACCGGACCAGGGCGGACATCACGGCCCGCGAGGAGAGGCTCTCCGCCGAGCGCGCCGCCCTTGTGGACGACCAGAAAAAGGCTGAAAAGCTCCTCTCCGACATCCATTATCGCGAAACGTCCCTCGTCCAGGGCGAATCCGATTTCGGCCGGAAGGCGGAGGAGCTCGGGCGGGCCCGCAAGGAGGCCGAGGAGCTCGACGCCCGGCTGAAGGCGCACGAGGCGAGGATACGCCGGAAGGAGGAGGAGGTCCGGGCGCTGGAGCAGCACCTCCAGTCCATCGAGGAGGAGATAAGGCTGTGCCCACACTGCGGGTCGGTCGAGGAGTTCCAGCAGCTCGCCCGCCGCGCCCAGGAGCTGCGCGCCCGGGGCGAGGAGACGGAGGAGCTCAACCTCGAGATAAAAAAGGCGCGCCAGGCATTGAGCGAGGGATTCTACGACACCGCTGCCGAGCACGCCCGCCGCGCCGCCGACCTCCTCGTGAAGAAGGAGCACGACAGCGACCGGCGCGACATCGTCTCCAAGATAATGGCTGCCGAGGGCCTGGCCAAGATGCTGCGCGAGGCCCATGCCGATGTCAATTCCATAACGGCGGCGCTTTCGGAATCCTGGGCCGCATTCAAGGCCGACGACCTCCGGAAGGCGGCCGAATCCGCCGAGAAGGCCCGCCGGGAGGCCGGGGTGCTGGAGCAGGAGAGGTTCCAGGCCCTGGACGCGCTCGTCGCCTCCAACTCCCAGCTCGCCACGCTCAAGAAATCGGGCGTCAACGTGCTCCCGGCGGAGAAAAAGCGCGACGAGGCGGAGCGCGCCATGGCCTCGGGCGACTTCCGGAAGGCCAGGATGCTCGCCGCCGAGACGGTGTCGATGGTGAGCGAGTCCGCCCAGTCCCAGGAGGTCTCCACGGCCATGAGCCAGATCAAGCTCGCCGAGGAGACCATCGAGGAGCTCAGGTCGCTGGGGCTGGACGCCACCGAATGGGAGCGCACGGTCAACCGCAGCCGCGAGTTCCTGAAGAAGCTGGATTTCAAGAGCGCCGAGGAGACCGCCCGCTGGGTCCGCCAGAAATCCAAGGAGGCGGGCCGGCTCTACCGGCAGGCCCTGCTGACCATAGACCACGGCAACTCGCTGATAGCCACCTACCGGGACATGGGCCTCGTGGTGCGCAAGGCCGAGGAGCTCCAGGAGGAGGCAAAGTCGAAGCTGCGCGAGGGCGACGCCGATTTCGCCACCAACCTCGCCAAGAAGGCCGAGCGGATGGTGAAGGAGATCTCCGAAAGGCACAAGGGCGCCCAGGCGGCGCTCCGGAAGGCCTCCGCGCTCATCCGCACGGACCGGAAGGCGGGCAAGGACATCACCCGGAGCGAGAAGCTCTACGACCTCGCCCAGCACCAGCTCGAGCTCGGCGAGTACGCGAACGCGATGAAGCTTGCCAACAAGGCCGTGGAGGCGTTGACTGCCACCGGACCGGGGGCGCTGGAGCTGTGCCCGACCTGCGGCGAGGCCATCCCGGAGAACGCCCCCGAATGCCCGGGCTGCGCCGAACGCAACCGGCGCCGGGAGCAGGCCGGGAAGCCGGAGCCGGTGCCCGGGTCGGAGCTCGCCCAGAAGACCAAGCTCGGCGCCAAGGGCGGGCGCAAGTACGCCTGCCCCTACTGCGGGGACCTTTTCGAGATACTGGTCCCCCGGCGACCCATCACCATCACCTGCCCGTGGTGTTCCTACGATGTCAGCGTTGTGGAGTAGATTGCGGAGGAAGGGGCCCGGGGACCGGGCGGAGCGGCCGCCCGGGCCGGAGCTTGCCCGCAAGATCGGGCCGGGCTCAAGGGGCGGCCGCAGGCACATGTGCCCCTACTGCGGGAACTTGTTCGAGCTGACCGTGGAGCGGCGGTTCACCACCATCACCTGCCCGTGGTGCTCGACCAGGGTGTCCATCATCAGGTAGGGCGCGCAGATGCCGGACCGCGCTTTCCCCGGTGTCTCCGGCCCCGGTGTCAATTCTCAAATGTTGTAACTATAAAAATATATATAACGATTCAAATGGATATCCGGTCATCGAGGTGCTGAGCGCGTGAATCTTCCGAGAGGGAAACTTATCGATACCCTCAAGGGCGGACCGGACGTCCTTCGGCGCCTCCTCGCAGGCCTCAGCGGCCGGGACTTCAATGGTTATATCAAGGTTGACCACCAACGTGAGGACACCGAGGCCCACGGCGTCCTCATCCTCATGGGCTCGCGCCCGGTGATGGCGCTGTATATATGGAAGCAGAGGCTCTTCGGCCAGCAGAGCCTGCGCCCGATTCTGCGCGACACGCTCGACGAGGACTGCACCCTCAAGGTCTTCACCCTCCCCGACGAGGCCCGGGCCGAGATGATCACCGCAGTCACGAAGTTCTCGGCGGCCCGCATCGACATAATGGCCTTCGACTTCGAGAAGGAGACCCGGCTCTTCCTCGGTGACGGCGTCGTCGACGGCGCCGGCCCGCACGGCGGCGCCGGCGACGGCCCGGAGGCCCGCACCTCCAAAACGGAAACCGCGCCGCCGGCACCCGCCCGCCCGGAGGAGGCGGCCGCCCTCTACTCGAGCATCCACCAGCTCGGCATCGACACCTCCGACCTCAAACGCAAGGAGGAGGAGCTCCTGCGCAAGGAAGCCCAGCTCAGGCAGGACATCGAGCAGGGCCGGAAGGAGCGGGACAGGCTCCGGACCGAGGAGGCGAACTTCCAGCGCATGGACGAGGCCCTCCAGAAGCAAATCAGGCAGAGGGAGGGCGAAAAGAGCGACCGGGAATCCCAGCTCGCCCTGCGCATGACGGAGCTCCAGCAGCAGCTCGACCGCCGCGCCGAGGACATCGCGGCCCGCGAGCAGGACATGCGCACGGAGCTCGAAAGGCTCTCGGCCGAGAAGGAGGAGCTCAAGCGCCGGGAGGAGAAGCTGCTCGAGATGGAGAAGATGTTCCGGCGGGTGCTCACCAACACGGAGGAGAGGCTCAAGCGCAAGGAGGACGACCTCCTGCACAAGGAGGAGGAGCTTGAAAAGGTGCTCCGCCAGCGCATGCGTGAAATGGAGGAACTGCACGCCCAGGCGGCCGCATCCGGCCGCGCCGGCCAGGTGCCGGTCGAGTTCCAAAAGATAGAGGAGGCGCTCAAGATCAAGGACGGGGCGCTCCGCAAACGTGAGACCGAGCTCGAGGAAAGGCTCCAGAGGTTCAAGGAGGAGGTGGCCGAGCACGAGAGGCGGAAGGCCGAATTGGCGTCCGCCCCCGCGCAGGCCGGCGCCGGTCCGGACTCCCCGGTTGACGCCGACGAGCTGAGGAGGCTCCTCGCGAGCCTCGATTCCCTGTTTGACGGCCTGCCCCCGGAGGCGGTGGAGAGATTCGCCAATTCGCCGGATTTCAGCCTGTACGAGGGCCTCATGCTCAAACTGGGGCTTGCGAAGAAATGAACCGCGGACATGAAGGACGGTGGTAGCTGTGGGTCTGTTGGACAAGGCAAGGACCGCGAGGGACAGGAGCGAACAGCCCGCCGCCCCCGGGCCCGCAGACGCGCCGGCGGCACCGCCGCCGCCCGCTCCATCATTGTCCGCGGCCATCCAGGCCACCGGCTCCCCCCGCCCCTCCCCCGAGCCACCGGCCGAGAGGCCGGCGCCATCGCCCGTCGAGGCCACACGGGGCCTTTCAGGGCTTTCCGCGCCCCAGCCGGCGCTCGCCGACCGGGTGGGGGAATCGCGCCCGCAGCACGACCTTGCCCGGTCGCCATCCGACCGGGACCTCGTCTTCCAGGCGCGCGACGAGGCCCTAAAGAAGCGGGAAAAGGATTTGGAGCGGAGGGCAGGAGAGGTCCGGGAAAGGGAGGAGGCGCTCGCGGGGGAGCTTTCGGCGCTGCGGTCCCGCGAGGAAAAGGTGCGCGACCTCGAAAGCCGGGAGCTCGCCCAACGCGCCCGCGAGTCCATCTTCGAATCGAAGGACAAGGACCTGCGCTCCCGGGAGCAGAAGCTCGAGACCCAGGCTGTCAAGGCCAAATCCATCGAGGAGCGGGAGTGGAAGGTCGAGGCCGCCGAGGTCCGGGCAAAGGCCCTCGAGGAGCGCGAATTGAAGCTCGAGGCGGACCTCCGGGCCCTGCAGGAGAGGGAGCGCGCCCAGGACGAGCGCGAGAGGAAGCTGGACACGGTCGCCCGGGCCTGCGAGGCCAAGGAGGGCCGGCTTGACGGGAGGGCAGCGGCCCTCGAGGAGGCGGGCAGGGACCTCGAAAAGCGCGGCGCCGAGGTCTCGGAGCACGAGCAGGCGTTCCGCGATGAGGAGAAGCGGATGTCCGGAGAGAAGCAGGAGCTCGATTATCGCCGGTCCGAACTGGACTCGGCGGAGAAGGGCCTGCGGGACAGGCTCCTCTCGATCGAATCACGCGAGGGCGCCGTTCAAGGGCAGACCTCGGAGCTCGAGGAGCGGGGCCGCCTCCTGGCCGCCGAGGAGACGGCGCTCCGGTCTCTCGAGCGGGAGCTCAAGGAGAGGGAGGACAGGCTCGCCGGGCTCGAGGAGGAACAGGCCAAGAACGAGGAGCTGAGGGAGCGGCTGGGGGCCAAGGAAAAGCTCATCGAGGAGGAGCTTTCCCGGCTCGAAACGGGCCGCAGGGAGCTCGAATCCGAGATGGACCGGCTCGACGACCAGACCGCCGCGCTGGAGGAGAAGGGCGTGGCCCTGGTCGAGGCCGACAAGAAGCTCAAGGCCCGGGAGAAGGCCCTCGCGGACGGCAGCCAGGCGCTCGCCCTTTCACGGGAGCAGCACAAAAAGGACATCGAATCCCTCGGGGGGCGCCGCGACGCCCTCGAGAAGGAGCTGCGTGAGGCAGGTGCACAATGGGCCGAGCTCAAATCCGAGCTGGAAGTGCTCGACGCGCGCAAATCCGAGCTCGAAGCCGTTGAAAACGACCTGGGCCAGCGGGCGCGGGACCTGGAGCGGCGGGCCCAGGAGCTGGGCGCCGCCGAAGGCGACCTGGACCGCGCCCGCTCTCAGTTCGCCAAGGAGCGCGGGGAGGCCGAAACCGGCCTGGAGGCCCAGCGCAGGGAGCTCTCCGCGCGCAACCGCGAGACCGAATCGGAGCTCGAACGCGCCCGCTCGGAGCTCGAGCGGTCGCGGAGCGCCTTCGAGTCCGACCTCCAATCCCGGGAGAAGGATTTCGAGCGGACCCGCAGGGAGCGCGAGGCCGCCCTGGAGCGCGACCGAGCCGACCTCGACGCGCTGCGCAGATCCCGCCTCGAGGAGCTCGAACAGGCCGAGCGGGCCGTCAAGGCGCGGGAGGAGGAGTGCCGGCTGGAAGGCGGGCGGAACTCGGAGGAGGGTGCCCGGCTGGAAAAGGAGAAGGCCCGCCTTGCGGCCATATCCGACAGGCACGGCTCGGCCGAAAAGGAGCTCGCCGCAAGGCTCAGGGAGCAGGAGGAGAAGGACGGGGCGCTCTCGGCGCTGGGGGAGAGGCTCCGCCGCCGGGAGCTCGAGCTCGCCGCGCTCTCCGCCCGGCTCGAGGAATCCGGCCGCTCCCTGGACCTGCGCGAGAGGCACGTCGCCGAGGAGGAGACGGAACTCTCGGCCCTGGCCGGCACGCTTTCGGCCAAGGAGACCGAGCTCAAGGCGAAAGAGAAGGAGCTCCGGGAGCTTGCGGCCGCAATCGAGCCGAAGCACAAGGCGCTCCGCCAGGAGCAGAAGGCCCTCGACCGGGACAAGGAGGCCGACGCCCGGCGCAAGGAGGAGCTCCGGGCGCGTGAGAAGGCCGTTTCCGACCGGGAAAGGTCCGCCGCCGAGAAATCGGAGGCGCTCTCGGCCGCCGAGAAGGAGGCCCGGGCGCTGGAGCGCCGGCTGGGCGAGCGCGAGAAGCTCGTCGCCGAAAGCGAGGCGCGCTGCGCCGCCCTCGATGCGGGGCTCGCGGCCCGGGCGGCGGAGCTTGACAAGGCCTCCAAGGCGGCGGAGAAGGCGTCCGCTTCCCTGGAGGAGCGGGAGCGGGCGCTCGAAGGCCGGGGCAAGGACCTCGCACGCGACGCGGAAACGGTTTCCCGGCGGGAAGCCGCCGTCGCCAAACGCTCGGCCGAACTCGCCGAGAAGGAGGCCGGATTCGGGAAATTGTCGCGGGAGCTCGACTCCCGCACCGCCGAGCTCGGCCGGCGGGAGGAGGCCTCGAAGCTCTACGAGCAGAAGCTCGCCGCCATGGAGCACGAAATCGAGCAGTCCGTCCGGGAGATGGAGCAGAAGCGGGAGGCGGCCATCCTCCGCGACCGGGAGCTTTCCGAAAGGGAGACGACCCTCAGGGTCGGGGCCTCGAAGACGGCCCGGCATGAGGAGGAGCTGACCGCCCTGGCATCCAGGCTGGACAAGCAGGCCAGGGAGGTCGCTTCCAGGAGCCGGGACCTCGGCAAGCTCGAATCGGAGCTCTCGTCCCGCAGGAAGGCCCTCGACGAATCCGAGATCTCGCGCGGGGTAGCCGCCGCCAAGCGCGAAAAGGACCTGGCGAAGCTCAAGGACCATCTGGACCTCGAAAAGGCCGAGGTGGCCGCGGCGCACAAGGAATCCGCGAAGCTCTCCGAGCGGCTCGGGAAGGAGCTCGCCGAGGCCACGAAGGCCCGGCAGGAGCTCGGGCGCCGGTCCGAGGAGGCGGCCAGGCGGGAGAAGGCCCTGGCGGCCCAGTCCGCCGAACTCGCCGAGCGGGCGCATTCGCTTGATGAGGAGGCCAAGCGCGTCAAGATACGCGAGCGCCACCTGGACGAGGAGGAGGAGCACCTCCGCAAGCGCGACCGGGAGCTCGACGAGAAGGAGAAGCGGGTCCAGGAGCACAAGGAGAGGCTGAAGGCGCTGCTCAAGTGAACGAACCAAGGCGCAAGGCGCATGGCACAAGGCTTGAGAAACAAGGCGCAAGGGACAAGGCGCAGGGCGGGGCAGGAGCCGTCCTTCCTGCTTGTTCCTTTCCCCTCGTTCCTTGACACTCAGGCCTTGCGCCCTGCGCCCTGCGCCTTTTCCTTTTCAGGCCGTTGTCGCGCCCGAGCAGTCCATCAGCATGTCCGCCGCGAGGCGGTTGGGGTCGGTCGTGATGAGCCTGCCGCGGGCGGCGCCCGCTATCCTTTCGGCGGCCTCGACGAACATCTTCTCGCGCGGCTCGAGCAGTATGTGGACCAATCGCAAATTGCGCACCCGGACCAGCGCCGCCGCCTGCTCGAGGGCGAAGGCCAGGCTCCGGGCGTTGTCCCCGGCGATTCCCCGGCCGTCATCGGTGTACGCTTCGGGAAAGCCGTCCGTTATCAGGTAGATTATCTTCAGGTCCTGCGAGCTCTTCTCGACGAGCTCGCGGGCCACCTTGAGGGCCTCGCCGGTGTTGGTGAACCCGGACGGTTTTGCCTCCCAGACCTGCACGAGGTCCATGGGCCGCACCTCCGTGTCGAACCCGACGAGGTCGACGAGGTTGCGCCTGTCTTTGCGTTTCACGGCCTTGAACAGGGCCAGGACCGCCTTTTTGGCGGCCTGGATGCGCCTGTTCTCGTCCATCGAGGAGCTCTTGTCGAAGACCAAAACGACATGGAGCGTGCTCCCGGTGAGCTCCCGGTTGACCCGGACGTCGTCCTCAGAGAGGTGCCGGTCGTGCGGATGGGAAAGGCGCGCCGTCATCAGGCTCTCCACCAGGTCCAGCCTTGAGACCTCGTCCACGGTCCGCAGGCGGTCCCGCTCGAAGGTGCCCTGCTGGACCGGGGTGCGGCCCATCGAGAACGAGTATTTGGAGGGCAGGTTCCGGAGCTCCCCGGCAAGCGCTATCTCTGCGAACCGGTCGATGAGCCGGGCCGTTATCTGCAGATTGCCGGCGGCATCGCGGGACACCATGCCCGAGCGGCCCAGGTCCTCCTCGACCTTCTCCAGGACCTTCTTCTCGGGCTCGGCCGAGGCACGCCGGCCCATGTCCTTGAGCAGGCGGTCCCGCTCGCTCTCGAGCTCCGCCTCCTTGGCCCGCAGGCCCTGCTCCAGGCCGAGGCGCTGCCTGCGGAGCTCCTCTATTCTTTTTTCGAGCTCGTCTCGCTCCCTGTCAGCCTCCTTCTTCCGGAGGGAAAGCAGGCGGTCCAGCTGTCTGCGGAACGCCTCCTTTGCCATCCTTGTGTAGGAACGCTGGCTGAAGCGCCGGGCCAGGCGGAACCGGAGCCGGCGCCAGGTCCCCGCCTCGCGCTCGATGCGCGCCTCGATGCCTTTCTTGAGGTCGGGGCTGGTCAGGAGGGCGCCCTCGAACTTCGCGTCCAGCCCGGAGAGCGTGCCCGCAAGCGAGGGAAGCTCTATGAGCAGTCCGCCCCTTGCGGGGCGCGGCGCCAGCGGCGCCTTCTCGAGGCCCAGTTTGCGCCGCAACCAGTGCCAGAGCCGCCGGAAGGCGGCCGCGATGGCGGCGAAGAACGCCCGGATGGCCCGGCCCAGGCGCGAGAGCGCTCCCCCGGCTGCCTCCGGCTCGACGGGTGCGTCCCCGATTAGCTTGACCAGTGGCGCGGCCAGCAGGCCCTCGGAAAGTATGGCGCCCAGCTCGTCGCGAAGCTTCCGGTCCCGCTCCCGGGCCCGCTTTTCCTCGTCGGAGAGCAGGCGCGACCGCCTCTCTGCATCCGCCCGTTCCCCGGCCATCCTGCGGGAGTGCTCCTCCTCCAGGCGCTCGCGCACCCGCCGGGACTGGTCCTCCAGAAGCGACCGAAAGCGCGCCACCGCCTTCGCGATGGATGAATCCCCCTTGGCCTGCTTCTCCTTCACGAACCTCTCCAGGGCTCCCGGCCCCTCCTCGAAGAGCCTCTGGACAAGCTCGGCGCGCTCCGCATCCGTGAGAGCCACGGAAAGGTCCGCCGCGGCGTCGCAGTCGGGAAGCTCCTCGGCCATCGGGCACCCCGCGGCGGAGCTACTTGGGCTCCCCGCACTCGAACACGTCGAGCTCCTGCAGCATCGCGAACGCCGAGAGTGCCGCCTCGCTTGCGGAGGCGGCCCCTTTCAGGCTCTCCCGGGCCGACGAGTACTCGGCGAAGCTCGCGAACCTTGGCAGGCGGAACTTGTCCGGCGCGGGCCCCTTCAGCACGACCCGGCACTCTTCTAGAACGCGCTTTGCCTCTGACTTGTCGCGCTTGAGGACCTGGGCGAAGAAGGTGCACCAGTACTCGAGGGCGGCGCGATGCATGGCCTCGCCGAACTGTTTTCGCAAAAAGTCCTGGACCGACCGTTCGTCCTGCACGTAGGAGTCGCCTCCGCGGGCCCGTATGTGGCCCAGCATGGCGTCGATGGTGCCCTTCTTGAACGCCTCCACGCCGACCGCCCTTTTTCCGTCGCGGTCCATCGCGGCGTAGGCTTCCGCCCGCAGGGCGATGTCTATCATCGTGCGGTTGCTCCCCACCTCCGAGAGCTCGTATATCTCGCCGGTGCTGCGCCGCCACTCCTCGACGAGGTAGACGCCGGCCTCCAAAAGGATGTCCGGGTACCGGCTCGCCATCCGGCGGCCGCGCAGGGCCTGGTCCACTATCAGCCGGTTCTTGCGGTGCTCGCGGTTGAAGCCGACGAAGACGTTCTGGAGCCGGTCGCTGAGGGGCTCGTTGATGTTGTCCAGGTCGGAGAGGTTCGAGGTGCAGATCGCCACGAAGCCGGCGGGGAAGGTCTCCCTCGATTTGGCCGGTGAGACGGTGCTCTCCTGCAATGCCTGGAGGAGCACGTTCTGCGTCCCCAGCGGCAGTTTGCCTATCTCGTCGACGATGAGCAGGCCCCGGTTGGCCTGCAGGAGCTTGCCGGGCTCCAGGACCAGCGGGCTGGTCGGGTCCCCGACCTCTTCGAGGCGGTGGAGGTTGATGCTCCCGGTCAGGTTGTCGGGGAAGACCTCCGACGAGCCCTGTATGCGCGCGAACCCGTGGCCCTCGCGCAAATGGCCCTCCCGGACCGGCACCTTGGAGGGCTCGACGTCCTTTGCCCGGAACTCGCGAAGATCGGTGATGGAAACGCCGGCATAGCGGCTCTTGCAGAACGGGCACGGGGGGACGGTCCTCGAATAGCCCTCGTCCACGAGGCTGAACGGGTCGTCGTTCACCGGGCAGTCGGCGACGACGAACACATCCTTCGGGTAGAGGGCCCAGACGTCCTTGGCCAGGCTCGTCTTTCCGGATCCGGGCGGGCCGAAGAGCAGCACGTGGCTCCCGGCGACCATGGCCGAGGTGAGCGTCTCCAGCACCTCGGGCGGGAGAATGGTTTTCGGGTAAAGGGCCTGGAGGACCGAGGCGTCGTCGGCGCCCTGGGCCCGGAGCCCCTCGACCATCCGAAGCACTTCGGCCCGGAGCCGCTCGCCAGGGGTCTGCGGCCTCCGGCCGGAGCCTATCAGATCCTGCGCTGTCATCGATGCCATGGGAATCCCCTCGATGGGAATGGGAACGGGCTACCCGCCTTTAATACTTGACGGGGGTGCCAAGAGGGCCGATGGCGCTCAGCGTATGAACACGATGCCCAGGAGCGAGCCCTTGGCGACTTCGTCCGGCGCGCAGCCGCTTCCTATCGGAAAAATATCCCATCCGGCGTCGGCAGCCAGCCTGTAGGCGTCGATGCCCACGGCCTCCATGGACGACCGCGAGCGGAGCTCGTTCCTGCATCTTTCACCTTTCAGGACCGCGCACTCCTGCTTGTGGCAATAGGTGCTCTTGCACGAGCCGGCCGCAAAGCCCGCGGCCAGGTAATGGCCGTCGTAGAAGGCCATCGATTCGAGGGCGCTGACCAGCTCGAAGACCTTCCTGTAGGCGCCCGCCCTTTCGAGAATCGTCTCGCGGTTGCGGACGATGACCGCCGGCGGGACTTCGACCTTGAAGAACACGGCGAAACTATAGCTCTTGACGGCCTCCCTCAGCTCCGCCGGCTTCATGGCGTGGGGCGGGCAGTTGGCCGACGTCCCGAAGCCGAAGCAGAGCGGCACCCGGCACTTCATCGGCACGCGCTCGTCGATGACGACCGAGGACGCCGGTATGACCTTGGCGTCCGAGGCGCCCAGGCGGACGGCCTCCCGGCGATAACGCTCCAGGTCGGCCTGGAGCTCCTCAACGGAAACGTCAGTGCGCACCGGGCGTATCCGGCGCTCCGGGGTCATGAGCTTCAGTCGTCGCCGCCCGCGTCCGGCATCGGGGGCTTCTTGCCGCCGCCGGGCATCCCGCCGGACTTCGAGGCTATGACGTCGTCTATCCGCAGTATCATCTGCGCCGCCTCGGTGGCGGACTGTATCGCCTGCTTGCCCAGGCGGACCGGCTCGATGACGTTCTCCTCGCGCATGTTCACTATCTTGCCGGTGAAGACGTTGACCCCGGCGTTCTTCTGCCCGTTCTTGTGGGCCTTGCGCATCTCGATTAGCATGTTTATCGGGTCCAGCCCGGCGTTCTCGGCGAGCACCCGGGGGACGACCTCCATCGCGTCGGCGAACGCCGTGATGGCCATCTGCTCCCGGCCGCCCACGGACGAGGCGAAGTCGCGCAGTCCGAGCGCCACCTCCATCGCCGCCGAGCCCCCGCCGGTGCAGATCTTTCCGTCCTCGACCGCCGCCGAAACGACGCTGAGGGCGTCGTGGAGGGAGCGCTCCATCTCGGAGACCACGTGCTCGGTCCCGCCGCGTACGAGTATCGAGACGGACTTGGGGTCCTTGCATTCCATCACGAAGGTCATGCGGTCGTCGCCTATCTTGCGCTCCTCGACCAGCCCGGCCTTCCCGAGGTCGTCCTTCGAGAGGTCGTCGAGCCGGGAGACTATCTTCGCCCCGGTGGCCCGGGAAAGCTTCTCGATGTCCGAGCGCTTGCAGCGCCGGGCGGCATATATCTTGGACTTGGCCAGGTAATACTGGACCAGGTCGTCGATGCCCTTCTGGCAGAACACCACGGTCGCGCCGGAATCCTTGACGGTGTCGGCCATCTTCTTGAGGTTCTTCTCCTCCTCGTTGAGGAAGGCCTGCATCTGGCCCGCCTGGCGGATGTCTATCTTGGCGTCCACTTCCGTCTTCTTCGTTTCGAGGGCGCAGTCCAGGATGGCCACGGACGCCTTCTCGATGCGCTTCGGCATTGAGGAGCTCACGGCCTCCTTGTCGACGATGATGCCCTGTACCAGCTCGGAGTCCTCGACGGCCCCGCCGTGCTTCTTCGTGACCTGGATGTTGTCGATGTCGGCGGTGACCTGGCCGTCGCGCCTCTCCGTGACGGCCCGCACGGCGTCCACGGTGATGTCCGCGAGAAGCTCCCTGGAGCCGGAGGCGCTCTTGGACGCCATCGAGGTCATGGCCAGCTGGCGCAGCGTGTCCCTGTCCTCGACGGTCACCTTCTCGCCTATCCGGTCCAGTATCTCGATGGCCTTCTCGGACGCCATCCGGAAGCCCTGGGTGATTATGGTCGGGTGGACGTTCATCTCTATGAGGTTTTCGGAGCGCTTGAGAAGCTCGCCCGCCAGGATGACGGCGCTGGTCGTGCCGTCGCCGACCTCCTGGTCCTGGGCCTTGGCGACCTCCACCATCATCTTGGCCGCCGGGTGCTCCACCTCGACCTCCTTGAGGATGGTCACGCCGTCGTTGGTGATGACCACGTCGCCCATCGAGTCGACGAGCATCTTGTCCATGCCCCTCGGCCCGAGCGTGCTCCGGACCGCGTCGGCTATGGCGCGGGCGGCCATGATGTTGTTCGATATGGCGCCCTTGCCCTTCTCCCGCTTTCCGCCTTCCTTCAATATTAGCACCGGAACCTGCTGACCCATCATCGTCCAATCCCTCCGTATGTTCACTACATCCCCATTCCCGGCATCCCGCCGGCGCCGCAGCCGCCCGGGGGGCAAGAGCCCCCGGGGCCGCCCTTGCCCTGGTCCTTCGAGAAGTCCTTGGCCGCTATCACGTCGTCAATGCGCAGTATCATCATGGCCGCCTCGGTGGCCGACTGTATCGCCTGGCGGCCCACGCGCAGGGGCTCGATGACGGACTGTTTGGCCATGTTCTCGACCTTCCCGCTGAACACGTTGATGCCGGCGTTGCGGTCCTTGTTCTTGTGGGCCTTGCGAAGCTCGATGAGAAGGTCTATGGCGTCCAGCCCGGCGTTCTCGGCTAGCGACCGGGGGAGCACCTCGAACGCGGCGGCGTACGCCTCGATGGCCATCTGCTCGCGGCCGCCGACCGTGGCCGAGTAGTCCCGAAGCCGCAGCGCGACCTCCATCGCCGCCGCGCCGGCGCCGGTGTATGCCTTGCCGTCCTCGACCACGTCGGACACGACGCACAGCGCGTCGTGGAGCGAGCGGTCCATCTCGTCGACGACGTGCTCCGTCCCGCCCCGGATAAGTATTGTGACGGCCTTCGCGGACGGGCATTCCATCACGAACGTCATGGAATCGCTGCCAATCTTGCGCTCCTCCACCCGGCCGGCCTTTCCCAGGTCGTCTCTGGAGATGTCCTTGAGGCGCGACACGATGGAGGCGCCGGTGGCCCGGGCGAGCTTGTCCAGGTCCGACTTCTTGGCCCGGCGCACCGCCATTATCCCCGCCTTCGAAAGGTGGTGCTGGGCCAGGTCGTCGATGCCCTTCTGGCAGACGACGAAAGTGGCGCCGGAGGCCTTGACCTTCGCCACCATGTCCTTGAGCGAGGCCTCTTCCTCGGCCAGGAACTGCTGGAGCCGCTCGGGGTCCTCGATGGTTATCTTGGCGTCGACCTCCGTCTTTTTGATCTCGAGGGCGACGTCCAGGAGGAGGACCTTGGCGTCGTGGACGTGGCGGGGCATGCCGGCGTGGACGACCTCCTTGTCGATTATCATGCCCTGCACGAGCTGGGTGTCCCGCGCAGAGCCGCCGTGCTTCTTGATGACCGATATGTTGTCGAGGTCGGCGGTGAACTTCCCCTTCCGCTCCTCGGCCACTGCCAGGACCGCCTTCACCGCGAGCTCGGAGAGCATCTCGCGGATGCCGGCGACGCTCTTGCTCATCATGGCCGTGTTGGCGATGGACTGGAGCTTCCTGACGTCCTTGCGGTCGACCTTCTCCGACACCTCCTCGAGCACCTGGAGCGCCTTCTCGGAGGCCAGCTTGTAGCCGGCCGTTATCGTCGTCGGATGGATGTCCTTCTCGATGAGCGAAAGGGCCTGCTTGAGGAGCTCGCCCGCCAGTATGACCGCGGTGGTGGTGCCGTCGCCCGATTCCGCGTCCTGAACCTTGGCTATCTCCACCATCATCTTGGCGGCCGGGTGCGAGACGTCGAGCTCCTTCAATATGGTGACGCCGTCGTTGGTTATGACCACGTCGCCCATCGTGTCGACCAGCATCTTGTCCATCCCGCGCGGCCCGAGCGTGCTGCGCACTGTGTCCGCGATCGCCATGGCGGCCGAGATGTTGTTCTGGTGGGCTCCCTTGCCCTGCTCCCGCTGCGTCCCTTCCTTCAGAATATAGACCGGCTGTCCCTGCATCATCCTGTGTTCCTCTCCCGGGAATGCTGCGTATAATTGTGGTTCTATATAAGCATTGCGGGAACTCCCTCTCTGGCAAGATTTATATTTCGCAGGTCATTGGAGCCCCGGATGAAGGAGCTGGTCCCGAAAAGATACCGCAGGGTAACCATCCTGCTCATCATCCTGCTCATGGTCATTGTCATCGGGACCGCCGGCTTCAGCATCATCGAGGGGGTCCCTGCGGCCACCGGCTTCCACATGACCATGGCGACGATATTCACGGTGGGATTCTACGGCGATCTTACCATAAAAACGGAGGGGGGCAGGTTCTTCTCCGATTTCATAATGGTGATGGGGATAGGCGTCGGGCTCTACAGCCTGACGCAGATAATCGACATTGTCCTCTCCGGAAGGCTTCGGGAGATGTTCAAGATGGTGGATTACGAGGGCGTTGTGGCCAGGATGAGGGACCACGTCATAGTCTGCGGCTTTGGCCGGGTCGGCCGGGCGGCGGTCGATTCGCTGCGCCTGCAGGGCCTGGAGGTCGTCGTGCTCGACCGCCTGGAGCTCCCAATGAAGGACCTGGACCCGGCAATCCCGCGAATCGTGGGCGATTCGACCAGGGAGGAGGACCTGGCCCGCGCCGGGATAAGCAAGGCCAGGGTCGTGCTGGTCACCTACGGCAAGGACGCCGACGCCATCCTCACCGTCGTGACGGTCAAATACCTCTCCCCGAGCCTCATGACCATCGTCAGGGCCGAGAACCAGGAGAACATCGACAAGATGTACAAGGTCGGCGCCGACAGCGTCATCTCGCCGGAGCTCGAGGGCGGAAAGTCGATGTCGAACGTGGCCTGCGTGAGCTACGGGAAGGGGAACATCGAGTGCGCCCCCGCGCCGGCAAAGTCCCCCGTGAAACGGCCCTCCGGATGAAGGCGGGAAAGCTTTTAAATCGGGAAGGGGATTTGGATTGCGCGCCGAGCGCGACGGGAGCTGGTCCGGATGGGCAGATGCCGTAACTGCGGAGTGGAGATGGGCCTGGAGGAGACCTGCGTCTTCGCCACATTCAAGACGAACGTCGGAGGGAGGGAGGTAATGGTCTGCTGCCCCAGCTGCGCCTCCGACATCGAGGCGGCGGCCCCCCGGCCGGTCGAGGCGGCGCCGGCGCCGAAGAAGACCGGAAAGAAGGCGCCCCGGAAGGCAGCCAGAAAGGCCACCAAGCCGGCGAGGAAGGCCGGGAAGGCGGCCCGCAAGGCGCCCCGAAAAGCCAAGCGGGGCGGCAAGGCGAGGAAGCCGGCCCGAAAGCCGGCGCGCCGGAAGCGCAGGTAGGCCGCTTCCCGTCATTTGCCTTCCAGGTCTTCCTCATCATCGTCTTCGGCCGTTCCGGGCTTTTCCGCGCCCTCGGCCTTCCTGTCCCCGGTCTTCACCGGACGGCCGAGCGGGACGAAGGGCGGGGCCCGCTGCTGGCCTTTGAAGAACAGTCCCTGCTCCGGCTCATCTGTCGAGGGGCCTTCCTCCAGGGCCTGCCTGGGCTTCTGGGCCTTGACGAGCTTGCGCAGCTTTTCCTTCATCTCGGGTGAAAGGGAATCGGGGCTGGTGCCGCCGAGGTCGAGTATCTTCTGCTCCTCGGGGAGCTTTTCCACGGCGCCCTTGCCCGGCTCATCGACGGCCCCCTCGCTGCCGTCATTTTCCGCGGCGGTCTTCCGCGCCCCGGGCTCCGGCCCGGGCGCCTTTTCCGCCGGCGCTGCCACAGGGGAGAGGACCGATTTTGCCTCCGGGGAGGGAGCCGACGGCGGCCCGGCGGTATGCCTGGCCAGGACATCCCCGGTGGGGTCTTTCGCCTCTACCGGGGCCGCCAGGTGCTTGAGAATCGACTGGGCCGCCAGGCGGTTGGAAACCCCGAGCTCGTCGGCCTGCCCGAGTATCTCTTCCAGAAAGATGCTGAACTGGCGGTGGTACTTGCGCGGCAGGTGCTTCTTGGTCGCGCGCAGGAGCATCTCGTCGAAGTCTTCCCCGCCGGCGGAGTTCCTTACGGCCTCCTCCAGAATGAACCTGTCCTCGTCCCGCATGGTCCCCGAAGCCCCTCGGAGATTCAAATTAATTCAGCTGGTATTTAATTTTTGGCTGATGGAATCTGAGAGTGGGCGCCGTTATCCTTCCCACGTGAGGCGCATCGCTACTTTTCCGGCTCCCCGGTGTCCCTTATGACCAGCGGCCCGACATACTTGCAGTCCTTGCAGAAGTACTTGTAGCCAGTGATGAGCCCGAGCTCGTAGGTGATGTTGTCGCTCCCGCACTGGGGGCAGCGAAGCACCGTCGGCTCCTTCTTCCGCCTGCCGGCCCCTTTCATGTCCTTGATCTTCATTTTCCGACCTCCGTCCGTTTCACCGCCGGGCGCCTGCGGGACCGGCCGGGCCGGAGGTCGCCCTTCTCCGGCGCCGATGATTCCCTAAGGTACACCAGGTTGCGCGTGAGGAGGATTTCGAGGAACTGGACCACCCGCGTGAGCACCGGCTCGATGCGCTCCTTGTACTTGCGGTCCATCTCGGCGCAGATGGAGGCCACGTCGTGCTCGCCGTCGCAGAGCACCCAGATGTCCGAGCCGGGGGCGTCGAGCTTCCGCTTCAGGATCTCCGAGCCCCCCAGCCTTTTCATCAGCCGGCGCTCCCACTGCTTCAGGTTCTTGGCGTGGGTGATGGTGACGAGCCCCCTGCCGTCCACCTCCCACTTCAGGAAATCCTCGTTTCGCGCCGGGACCGCCGCCAGGATGCGGCGGAATCTCGCCGGCACCTCGTCGAGCCCGACCGGGCCGGCCTCCTCCGCCCTCCGGGCCGCCTCGGTCAGGGCATCACCATCACGAGCGACACGAATGCTATCGTCGAGGCAACGCCCAGGAGGGCGCAAAGCCGCGTCCTTGACCGGTCCTGCCAGACATTGCGCGAGACCCAGGTGAGCAGGCCGAAGCCCATCGACAGGGCCAGCGTGAGGGCCAGGAACACGAACAGCGGGTCCA
>Ga0233425_10004066_pt1 | contig 25215 bp, 14 predicted proteins | sample Watercolumn_Towu_2_FD_181712 | JGI IMG/M metagenome (GOLD analysis project Ga0233425, IMG submission 181712) | Freshwater microbial communities from Lake Towuti, South Sulawesi, Indonesia - Watercolumn_Towuti2014_140_MG | ecosystem: Environmental > Aquatic > Freshwater > Lake | place... | reverse complement strand
GGTTTTGTCGGCGACACCGAGGCCCTCGTTGAGCTGGCCAACACGTACGCGGCCACGCTCGAGGCCAACCTGCCCGCCCTGATCGATTTGGTCGTGCAGATGGGCGTCGTGATCGAAGCCACGGTCGACCTCGTCGAGGCGTTCGGCGGCGGCGTCCAGGCGGCCATCAACCTCAGCGCGAAGGCCGCGGCCTGCGCCATCGACGCCGTGACCGTCACGGTCGAGGTCGACATCGAGTTCAGCGCGACCGTGAACGCCACGGCCGGCGTCGCCGCGTCGCTCGACGTCGAGACCGGGGTCGAGGGGCGCGATCACTGATCCGAGACCGTCCACCCCACGGCCACTCGAAACGGGAGCCAGCGTGCCGAGCTACGACGAGAAGACCATCCCGGCCGAGCTGATGCGGCTCAGGTCCGCCGTCGAGGGCGCCGAGGACAACCCCTGCCTCGTGGTCCTCACGGGGATCAGCATGGGCTCGGTGTTCCGGCTGACGGAGCGCGAGAGCGTCATCGGAAGGGGAGAGAGCTGCGCCATCTGCCTCGACGACGAGCGCGTCAGCCGGCAGCACGCCAAGCTCATCAGGGTCGCCGGCGGCGAGGTCATGATCCAGGACCTCGAGAGCCTGAACGGCACGTACAAGGACGGCAGGCGGATCTCGCTGGTCCCGCTCCGTGACGGGGAGCGCTTCCACGTCGGCGGTGCGACGCTGTTGCGGCTCTCGCTCACCGAGGAGATGGAGGAGTCGTTCCGCCGGCTCTACGAGTCCTCCATCAGAGACGGCCTGACGGGCGTCCACAACCGGAAGTTCCTCGACGATAGGCTCCTGGCGGAGTTCGCCTTCGCCAAGCGCCACGGCACGCCTCTGTCGGTGGTCATGTTCGACATCGATCACTTCAAGCAGGTCAACGACACCCACGGGCACCAGGCCGGCGACCTCGTGCTCCGGAGCACCGGCGCGGTGATGCACGCGTCGATCCGGGCCGAGGACATCGTGGCCCGGTACGGCGGCGAGGAGTTCGCCATCCTGGTTCCCGGTGTGGACCGGGCCCAGGCAGCCGTGATGGCCGAGCGGATACGGGCCCTGATCGAGGAGCAAGCGATCATCGATCAGGACCGCGAGATCCGGATCACGGTCAGCGGCGGCGTGGCGTGCACGAGCCAGGCGCAGCACGAGTCTGCCGCGGACCTCCTGGCCGCCGCGGACCGCGCGCTCTACGCGGCCAAGGAAGCCGGTCGCAACCGTATCGTGGTCGCGGAGTAGACGAGGTCGGGCGGGGGGAACCCCTTTCTGAAGAAAGTGGTTCCCCCCGAGCCCCCCTCCACCAAGACTTTCAGGGATTTTTCCTCGGTGCTTTCGCATTCACCGTGGTTTCGCTCACGCTCACGCTCACGCTCACGCTCACGCTCACGAAAAAATATCTGAAGTCTTTTGAGGAGGGGGCGCGGGGGAGGAACTTTCATGCAACTCCAGAAAAGTGCCTCCCCCGAGAACACCCTACCCCTCGTACAGGAGCTCGCCGCAGGTGGGGAAGGGGTAGAGGTCGGCGGGGAGCTGGCGCTCGAGGTCGTTGCAGACCGCGCGGAGCGCGTGGAGCGCGGGGACCGCATCGGCGGCGGCCAGCCGCCCTCGCGCGCCGTCGTCGGGCTCCCGCTCGAGGGCGCGCAACGCGCCGTTCACGCGGTCGACCGAGCGGTCCAACCGCGTGATCAGCTCTCCGAACCCCCCGAGGTCTCGGACGGCGTCGTCGAGTTGCTGGGCCAGGGCCCGGGCCTGGGCGAGCCCCGGGTCCTCGGCGACTTGCAGGCCAGCGGCGCCCAGCCGCGGGTCCGGACGCTTCTTGCGCGGTCGTGGTGGAGCGGTGAGCCCGCGGTCCTCGGCGATCTCCAGGGCGTCGCCAAGCGCCGTCACCCGCTCAGCCAGCGTGGTCTGGTGCTCGATCGCCGCGGGCCGGAGCCCCGTCGTGACCATCTCGAGCATTGTGACGGCCTCGATGGCGACCCGCTTGGCGTACTCGTCCATCTTGACGCGGAAGAACGCCGAGCACTCCTGCCTGGACCAGATCCCCAGGCCGGACAGGAACTCCTGCTGCTCGGGGTCGTTGAACGCCTCGAGCGCCTCGGCCGTGTGGGTCGCGTTCGGGAGCCCGCGGCGCGCGGCCTCGTCGCGCCATTGCTGCGAGTAGCAGTCGCCGTTGAAGACGATCTCCTCGGCCTCCTTCATCAGGTTCTGGAACACCTCGAGCAACACCGCCTCGCGGCTTCGGTGCGCACCGAGCGCCTCGAAGATGTCGGCGGCCTTCCCGAAGCCCTCGGCCATGGCCGCAATGATCATGGTGAGGGGGAGGTACGTGGCCGAGTTCGCGCCGGGCATGCGGAACTCGAACTTGTTGCCCGTGAACGCGAGCGGGCTCGTCCGGTTGCGGTCCGTGTGGTCGCGCGATACGAGCGGCACCCCGTCGAGGGCGAGGTCGAGACGGCTGCTCACCGAGCCGCCGTTCTTCTCCGGATCGAGGCCGAAGAGCTGGCCCGCCACGCGGCCAATCGTCTCACCCATGTACGCCGAGATGATCGCGGGCGGCGCCTCGTGCCCGCCGAGCCTCATGTCGTTGCTGCGGGACGCGACCGAGCCGCGCAGGAGCCGGGCGCGGCGCTTGATCCCCATGACGGTCGCCGCGATGGACACCAGGAACAGGAACCGGAGGTCCGGGTCCCTCGGCGGCGCGTGCAGGTTGAGGACGAGGCGTTCGCTGACCCGGTCCACGATGCCGACCGAGAAGTTCAGGTGCTTGCCCGAGCCGTTGATACCAGGGAAGGGCTTCTCGTGCGTGAACGCGACCCAGCCGTGGCGCTCGGCGACCTCCCGCAGCAGGTGCATGGCGAGCAGGTTCTGGTCCGCCGCACGCGTCGCCTCGGCGAACATGGGCGCGAACTCGAACTGGCGCGGCGCCACCTCGTTGTGATCGGTCGACGGCGTGATGCCGAGCCTCGCCAGCTCCGCGTTGAGCTCCTCGAAGAACGCGTGCACGTCGACCGGGATGCTGCCGAGGTAGTGCTCCGAGAGTTGCTGGTTGCGTGGCGGCGGGTTGCCCATGAGCAGGGTGCTGCAGTGCACCATGTCCGGCCGCTCGGCCACGAGCTCCGCGGGCACGAGGAAGTACTCCTGCTCGGGTCCTGCGAAGGTCCGGACGACCTGCGTGCTCCAGTCGAACCGGCCGGGGAGCGCGAGGTCGAGGAACCGCCGGACCGACTTCGAGAGCGCGGTCTTGGCGCGCAGTGTGGGGGACTTCAGGTCCAGCGCCTCACCGTAGTAGGAGATGAAGAGCGTCGGGATGCACAGGGTCGTGCCGTTCAGGATGAACAACGGAGCCTTGCTGTCCCATACGGTGTAGCCTCGCGCCTCGTACGTGGAGCGCAGGCCGCCCGAGGGCTTGCTCGATGCGTCGGGCTCGCCCTGGAAGAGCGTCTCGGTGCTCAGGTGGGCGATGTTGTCGCGCTTGTAGGCCGGCGACTCGGTCCAGGAGTTGAACCAGTGGCAGAACTTCGTCACGCCCCGGCCGACGCAGTAGGCCTTGATGTTCTCCACGATGCGGTGCAGGCATTCCGCAGCGGCCGCGTGGTGCGGCGATCCCGGGTCCTGGTAGTGCCGCATGATGTCGGAGAGGCTCTCGGGCTCGAGCCCGGTCCAGCGTGAGAAGCTCGCCACCTCGTCGTTCACGAGGTTCGGGGGCAGTACGTTTTCTCCGGTCATTTCCTTCGTCCCTTCGTGAATGATGCAGGTCTGTCTGTGTACGCTCGTCAGGGGGTCCTGTCGAGAGGGTCGATCAGGCCAGCGGCTGGGCGACTCGATCGATGACGGTCACCGGCTCGGCCGGGACCTCGTCGGACCACCCGCGGCCGTCGCCTTCGATGAACTGCTCGTGGAGCAGCATCGTCGAGATCACGGCCACGGCGCGCATGTTGTCGGTGTTGCTCATCCTGATGCCGCCAACCCGCCGGCACTTGGTGACGAGGGGCTCCACCGCCGCGGGGCTGAAGATGCCGGCTCGCTCGATCCGCGACCGGCTCGTCAGCTCGGTCATGTAGTCCAGCGCGTTGACCTGGAAGAAGAAGCTGGCTGCGTCCGGCGCGCGGTACGGCTGCTTTGGACGCTCACGGATGGCGCGCGGGAGCAGGTGACCGCAAGCCACCTTGAGGACGTGCTTCTCGTCGAGGCCGAGCAGCTTGTGCCGCGCCGGCATCGAGTTGGCGAGGCCCACGACGTCACGGTCCAGGAAGGGGAAGCGGCCCTCGACCGAGTTGGCCATCATCATGCGGTCGCCCTGGGCCGACAGGATGTACCCGGCGAGGAGCGTGACCATCTCGATCCACTGGTCGCGACACAACCCGGACCAGCCCGTGTGCTCGGCAGGAAGCCGGGCAAGCAGCTCGTCCGAGACCGGGACCGCGCTCACGGCCTCGCGCCAGTCGGGCGAGAGGAGGTTGCGGAGCTGCCGCGTGCTGCCCCACCTCGGACGGTGCGACAGGCCCGGGTCGGCGAGGTCGAGGTCCTTGCCGAAGAAGGCCCTGGCCAGGGCCGGGGCCTGCGCCGGGTTGCGGACCATCCACGGGTAGAGCCGCTGCACGATGTCGGCGCGGCGCGTGGACGCCGGGTCGCGACCCCAGAAGCGGCGGACCGAGGCCTCGCGGTAGATGTCGTACCCGGCCAGGACCTCGTCGGCGCCCTCGCCCGTGACGACGACCTTGTACCCCGACTCGCGCACCAGCTTCGAAAGCAGGTAGAGCGGCGCGGGCGCCGTGCGGAGCAGCGGCTGCTCGGCGTGCCACACGACCCTCGGGAAGCACGCGCCGATGTCGCGCGTCGAGACGCTGACGTCGCGGTGGTCCGTGCCGAGCCGCGCCACCATCTCGCCCTGGTGCCGGCCCTCGTCGAACTCCGAGTCGGCGAAGCGCAGCGAGAAGGTCCGGAGCGGCGCCTGCGTGAACTCCGTCACGATGGCCGTGGTGACCGACGAATCGATGCCACCCGACAGGTACGCGCCCACGGGGACATCGGCCCGCTGGAACCGGAGCCGCGTAGCGTCGATGAGCCGCCGGCGAAGCGCCTCGGCGTTGGCGCCCTGGTCCTGCACGTCCTCGCTCCCGGCCCGGGGAAACGCGATGGACCAGTAGGCGCGGGAGCGGAGCTCGCCGCCCTCGATCACGGCGACGTGCCCGGGCTCGAGCTCGCGGACTCCCTTGAACACCGTGCGCGGCGCGACCGGGCACCAGAGCTCCAGGACCTCGGCCATGCCGCCCGGGTCGAAGGCCCGCTCGACGGCCGGGTCGGCGAAGAGGGCCTTGATCTCCGACGCGAAGAGCAGGCGGTCGCCAGCTTGGGTGTAGAACAGGGGCCGGACGCCGAGCCGGTCCCGCGACAGGACCAGGGTGCGCGCGCCGCCGCGGGTGTCCCAGAGGGCCAGGCCCCACTGGCCGTTGAACCGGTCGAAGCATCCGGGTCCCCACTCCTCCCAGGCGTGGACGATGACCTCGGTGTCGCACCGGGTCCGCATGACGTGCCCGAGGGCCTTGAGCTCCTCGGCGAGCTCGACGTAGTTGAAGATCTCGCCGTTGAACGTGATCCAGACCGTCTCATCCTCGTTGGCGAGCGGTTGAGCGCCGCCGGCGAGGTCGATGATGGCGAGCCGTGCGTGGCCCAGCGCAACCCGGTCGTCGCGGAAATACCCGCTCGAGTCGGGGCCGCGGTGGTGCAGCCGCCCGATCATGCGCCGGATCAGCCCGACATCGGGCGCCGGGCCGTCACCGAGGTTCACGATTCCGCAGATTCCGCACACGTTGTTCTCCCTTAACCGCTCACGCTCACGCTCACGCTCACGCTCATGCTCACGGTTTCAATGCGCGATGCCCAGCCGTTCGAGCACGAGCTGCTCCATGGCCTGACGTGTCCCGAGCGTCTCGGCGTTCATGTCGTCGTCGCTCACGGTGATCCCGAAGACCTCCTCGAGCACGAGAGCGGCCTCGACCTGGGCGACGGGATCGTCGCCTGGCTCGGGCCTCGTCCGGGCGATCTCCTCGAAGCGGGCCTTGATCTGTTCTGGTGTCATACCGATGCTCCAGCGACAGGCCAGCATCCTGCCACCGATGCCCACGACCGGGCAACCGGCATTCCCTATCCGAGGCGCGGCGGGCGCCACCCCAGCGTGAGCGTGAGCGTGAGCGTGAGCGTGAGCGAAATACCGACACCTAGGTGGCGGGGCAGTCGGCGGGATCGTTCGTCGAGTTGCACCCCGTCGGGCAGCAGCCGGCGTCGTCGGCGGTGCCGCAGGTGTCATCGACGTCAGCCGCATTGCAGCAGTCGATGTCGTTGGCCACGGTGCATCCTGTCGGGCAGCAGCCGGCGTCGTCGGCGGTGCCGCAGGTGTCATCGACGTCAGCCGCATTGCAGCAGTCGATGTCGTTGGCCACGGTGCATTCTGTCGGGCAGCAGCCGGCGTCGTCGGCTGTGCCACAGGTGTCGTCGACGTCGGCCGCGTTGCAGCAGTCGATGTCGTTGGCCGCAGTGCAGCCCGTCGGGCAGCAGCCGGCGTCGTCGGCTGTGCCACAGGTGTCGTCGACGTCGGCCGCATTGCAGCAGTCGATGTCGTTGGCCGCGGTGCAGCCAGCCGGACAGCACCCGGCATCGTCGGCGTTGCCGCACACGGTATCGGTGTTGAGCATGCAGCAGTCGCGATCCGTGGCCGGCGTGCAGCAGGCGCCGCAGATGTCGTCGGCCGCGCCGAGGACGCAGTGTGTCCCGGGGATGCAACAATCGAAATCGTTCACGATGTTGCAACAGACGCCGCAGACGCCGTCGGAGTCGGCCTCGTCGGGGTCGCAGTCGGCGACCTCGCAGCAGTCCCAGTCCGTCTCGGAGTCGCAGCAGAGGCCGCAGACGCCGTCGGAGTCGGCCACGTCGGGGTTGCAGTCTGCGACGGCGCAGCAGTCCCAGTCCGTCTCGGAGTCGCAGCAGGCGCCGCAGACGTCGTCGGAGTCGGCCTCGTCGGGGTCGCACTCGGCAACCTCGCAACAGTCCCAGTCGGTCTCGGAGTCGCAGCAGGCGCCGCAGACCTCATCGGAGTCGGCCACGTCGGGGGCGCAGGGAGCCTCATCCTCGCAGCAGTCCACGTCGGTCTCCGCGTCGCAGAGGACAGGGCAGCAGCCGTCCGAGGCCTCGGCGTTGCATTCGGAATCGTCGCAGCAATCGAGGTCCGTGGTCGCGTCGCACGTGTCCGGGCAGCACCCGTCCGAGTCGTCGAGGTCGCAGGTCGTGACGGCTTCCTCGATGCACCCGTCATCGGCGTCGCATGTGTTGATGGAGCAGGCGTCGCCGTCGTCACAGGCGTCGTCGTCGGGCGTGGCGGTGCAGGCGCCCGCACCCTCGGCGCCGGCGGGGTCGCAGGCGTCGGTGGTGCAGTCCACGCTGTCGTCGCACACGTGGTCCTCGACCGCGCAGCCCGTGGTCTCGTCGTGGACCTCGGCGTCGGGGTCGCAGACCTCGTCGGTGCAGAGCTGCCCGTCGTCCTCGCAGACCTCGTCGTCGGGCTCGTTCTCGCACGCGCCGAACGATCCGTCGCCGTTATCGACCGCGGGGTCGCAGGAGTCCGTGGTGCAGGTGAAGGCGTCGGCGCAGTCGGGCGCGTCGCCCGGGTCGCAGAAGTTGTCCGTCAGGTTGCAGGTCTCGGGGCCGTTGCAGACCTGTCCGTCGTCGCACTCCTCGTCGGTGCCCAAGGGGCACGGCGTGCGCGGCGCGCAGCCGTCCGCGTTGGCATCGGGATGGTCGGGCTGGCACATGGGGAAGTCCGGGTCGGTGCACAACGTGTGGTCTGGCAGGTGGGAGCACTCGCCGCCGTCCTCATCGCAGTCGTCCACGGTGCACGCGAGGTCGTCGGAGCAGTCGTGCGCCTCGCCGCTCGTCGCGTCGCACGCCCCGGCGCCGTCGCAGGTCTCCTCGTCGATGCAGAAGAACGTGCCCTCGCACGAGGTCTCCTCGGGCGCGTTCTCCTCGATACACTCGCCCGTGTCCGGGTCGCAGGCGGTGGTGGTGCAGGGGTTGTCGTCGTCGTCCGTGCAGTGGGGCGTTCCGCTGTCTTCGTCGCAGCTCCCGTCGCCGTCGCAGGTCTCCTCGTCCACGCAGGGGAAGGTGCCCTCACACGAGGTTCCCTCATCTTCATTTTCGTTGACGCACACCCCCTCATCGACATTGCAGTAGTCGTCCGTACAAGGGTTGTCGTCCTCGCACCGGTCGTCACCGATCTCGTCGCATTCGGGCTCGACCTCGACGTCGGCCTCCTCGTCGCCGTCGTAGTCGCCGTCCGCCTCGTGGTCGGCGTCCGCGTCGCCGTCGGGGATCCTGCTCCGATCGAAATCGACGACGAGCGAGCACGCCACCACGGCGACGACGATGCCCGCCAGGCTCCCGAAAGCGAGGACGTACCCAAGGATCGAAGTGCCAGTTTCACGATTCATCGTGCAGCCACCCTTCTCTGGTTCGACCTGACCGGATGATACCCGAATTCCCCGTGAAGGTGTCTTCCCCGTCCTTCACGGGATCATCTCGACGACCCGGCCCTGCGTTTTCGACTTCCCGCAGCGTACGAGACCCCGACCCCGGAGGTCAAGCACTTGAGATCCTTCCCTGGCCCGCCTAGACTGAGCGCCACTCATGGATCTGCTGGTCCGGGGATGGTTCGTGATCGCGCTCGCCGGGTGCGCCGCCTGCGGGCGCGGGTGCGGCAACGACCCCGACCGGCCTGCCGCCGTCGAGTCCGAGGGCCAGCGTTTCCTGCTCTGCGGCCGGATCGCCGACGACGGGTCCGAGGAGACGATCGAGGCCGGGACGACCCGGCTCGTTCGCAAGGGCGTCGTCGTGGAGCGGCAGGGCGAGGGCGACGGCGTGGCCCGGCTCGGGGTCATCGCGGGAGTCGAGGAGTGGAACGAGCCCAACCGGGCCAACCTCCAGGCGCTGCTCGCCTGGTTCACCCGGGAGCAGGCCGAGGCGGTGATCCTCGCCGGCGGAGTGGGCCCGGACCGGGAGACCTGCCTGAACGTGCTCCAGGAGCTCGCCGGGAGCGGGCTCGTGATCATGCCGCTCATCGGGGCGAGCGCCGACTTCCAGCAGTACCGTCAGGCCGTGGCCCAGGCTCGCCGGGCCCACGCGAACATCGTGGACCTGACGACGGCGCGGCTCGTGCGCTGGGACGGGGTGGACCTCGTGACCCTGCCGGGCTACCACAACCCCTTCTACCTCCATCACCGCCGCGGCGGCTGCGCCTACCAGGAACGCGACGTGGAAGCGCTCGCGGAGCTCGTGGCCGAGGCCAGGCAGCCGGTCATGCTGGTCGCTGCGGCTCCACCCCGTGGCAGCACGGCGCACGCTATCGACCTCGCCCGGGGCGGCGTCAACATCGGCGACCCGGCGCTCACGCGGATGATCTCGGAACGCCGGGTGCCCTTCGGCGTGTTCGGCCACGTGTACGAGGCCGGCGGCCGCGCGACGAGCGACGTCGCCGGCCGCGCGCCCGTCCCGGAGGGACGCTGGTCGAAGTCCCTCTATCTCAATCCTGGAGCGGCCGAAGCCGTGCCCTATGACCTCCAGGGCGGTGGCCACTCGCGCGGGATGGGGGCGCTGATCGAGGTCGGAGCCGAGGGGGCACGGTTCCGGCTGTTCAAGGTCGACGCGGGCCCCGCTGAAGGATGATATACATAACAAAGAAACATGGCCGGACCCCCTGACAGTCACCTCGCTCCGTGCCCGCGCTGCGGCACGCTGAACCAGCCGGATACGGTGTTCTGCCGGTCGTGCGGTCACGGGCTCAGGCTCGTCGGCGAGAAGAGGAGGCCGATCCAGACTTCGCTGGGCGTGCCGGTCGCCGGGGGATCGCAGGCGAGAGCCGGGGCGAGCCCGGAGCCTGCGCACCCGCAGTCCGGGGAGCCCGCGGGGGCACGGGACGAGGTCGTCACGAAACCGGGGTTCAAGCAGCTCGGCGCCGGCTCCGTCACGTCCGGCTTCGGCGGCCCGACGCTGCTCGACGCGCCGCGGTTCGAGATCGCGGAAGCCCCGGCTCACGGTCCCCGGCGGGAACCGCAGAACACGGTGAGGGGGCTGGGAGTCCCACAGGTCACGGGTCCCGGAGCGTCCTTCGGGGGTCCGACACTCCTCGACGGCCCCGCGTTCTCGGTGAGCGAGGCCCAGGCGTTGCTCGGCACCGGGCCCACGGCCGGCGCGGCGGGCGAAGACCAGCGCCGACCGGGTGCCGCTTCCGAGCCCGGCTCCCCGAAGCTCACGCTCAGGGGACCGGGGTACGACGTGCTCAGGCAACCGTCGTACGGCGGTCCGACCCTGCTCGATGCTCCGGCGTTCTCGCCCGAGACGCTTGGCGCGGGTCCGAAGCTCACCGCTCCGCCCGCCAGGGAGGACGGGGACGACACACAGCGCAACATGAGCCCGCCCTCCGACGACGCCCTGGCGTTGCTCGAGCGGATCGGCGGACGGAGCTGGCAGGGGATCAAGGAGAACATGGGCCTGGTCGACCAGCCAGCCGAGACTCCTGCCAACGCCAGTGAGAGGCCCGGGCGCCGGAGCTCCCGGCCTCCCGAGGTGGCCTCGACGTTGCTCGGCCTGCCGGCGGCGAGCCTTTCTCCGGGAACCGGGGCGTCCACGCCTCAGCCGGAGAGCACTTCGCAGGGCCCCGCCACCGAAGCAGGCGGCGAGGTGAGCGACACGCTTCGCGGCCGTCCGGTCCCGCGCGAGATCCCGGCCGGAGCCGCACCCCACGGAGCGGCCTCCTCGTCTCCGCCACGTGAGATGGTCAGGGGCCGACACATGGAGACCCTCCAGGGGTCCGCTCCCCCGGTCGCGGAGCCGAGACCTGGAGTCAGGTCGTCGTCGCCTCCTGCCGAGGTCCCGAGGCGAAGGTCGCGGCATCCGGCCGGACCCGAGGACGACGACGTGGGCATGACGATGCTCGGGATGCCGGCGGCGGAGCCCAGGGCCGAGCCGACCCCTCCCGCGAGCCACGACGTGGCCGTGGCGTACGACATGGCCGCGCCGGTCGAGGCCCCGAGGAGCTCGGCTCCGGACGACAGCCTCGATCGCATCGCGGCGCCACGGAGGTGGGGCGTCACGATCGCCGTCGTGGCCCTGCTCGTCGTGGGCCTGGCCGGCGCGGCAGTCGTGGCCGGTTACGTGCTGCTGAGCCGCGAGCGGTACGAGATCGGGTCGGAGGTCGTGCCAGGCGGCGACGTGGTCCGGGTGCGTCTCTCGGTCGCGCCCGTGCCGACGAAGGGCCGGCTCCGCCTCGCGGGGCAGGAGCGGGACATCGTTGACGGGCAGGCGACGTTCGACCTCCCGTGGAGCGACCTGGTTCTCGGCGAGAACCGGCTCGAAGCCGTCGTCGTCGATGCCGAGGGGGCGAGCAGGCCGTACGAGGTCAACTTCATCGTCGCCTACCGGGCGATCGCCGACCTGTCCGGGCTGAAGGCGACCCCGCCCTCGTACACGGTCCGTTTCCAGGTGGCGAAGGGTACCAGCCTGAAGGTCGCGGGCCGCGACGTCGTGGTCGACCAGTCCGGGACCTATTCCCACCAGATCCTCCTCGGGGATGCCGTCGCGGGCTCGGTCGACGCGGGCGACACCGTGGTCCACCGTATCCCGTTCAGCGTGAAGGTCGGCGACGGGCCCGTGCGAAACGAGATCATCGACACGAGCATCCCGCGGACCAGGCTCGCGGTCGTCACCCCGCTGCCCGGGACCATCGTCGATCAGACCACGATCCCGTGCTCGGGATCGACGGAGCCGGGGGCCGTGGTCTCGGTCAACGGCATTCCGGTGCCCGTCGTGGACGGCAGGTTCAGCTCGACCGTGACGCTCCCCGGCCCGGGCGACCACACGGTGGAGGTCGTCTCGACCGCGGCCGGGAAGGCGCCGCGCACCGTCCGGCTGACGGTCCGGCGAGTCCAGTCCATGGCTCCGATGATCGCCGAGTTCACCCGTGGCGTGGACCCGAGCCTCGATTACCGGAGCCTCTCGGCCGACCCGGACACGCGCCGGGGTCAGGCGGTCCGGTTCCGGGGCCGCATCATCAACATCACTCCGCCGAGCCGGGGGCGGATGCTGATGCAGCTCCTGGTGACCGAGGGGTGCCTCGGCGACACGCCGTGCCTGCTGGTCGTCGTGTTCAACGGCGCCACGACCGCCGCGCTCGACTCGAACGTCACCATCTACGGCACCGTGCTCGGCCGCTGGCAGGGTGCCAACGAGCGCGGCGATCCGCTGACCGCGCCATCGATCCAGGCACGTTTCCTCGTGCTCGACTCGCCGAGGCGCTGAGCAGGACATGGCGAGCGAGGCCTGCCCACGCTGTCAGACGGTCCTGACCGAGCCCGCGAACTTCTGCGTGGCCTGCGGCAACGACCTGCGCGGCGACGATGGGGAGTTCCGGTTCCAGCCCCCCGACCCGCTCGTCGGACAGGTCGTGGCAGAGCGCTACCGCCTCCTCGAGCTCGTGGGCCGCGGCGGGATGGGCGTGGTGTACAAGGTCGAGCACGTCCAGATGGGCAAGCTCATGGCCATGAAGCTGCTCCACGGCGAGCTGGCCCGGGACCGGGAAGTGGTGAAGCGGTTCAACCGCGAAGCCACGGCGGCGAGCAGGCTCTCGCACCCGAACACGGTCCAGGTCTTCGACTTCGGCCGGTCGCAGCACCTGATGTACCTGGTCATGGAGTTCATCGAGGGGACCGAGCTGGCCCGTTGGGTGCGCGAGAAGGGGCCCATGCCCTTCCCTCGCTGCGGTGTCATCATCTCCCAGGTCTGCTCGTCGCTCGCCGAGGCGCACGACAAGGGGATCGTCCACCGCGACCTCAAGCCCGAGAACGTCATCGTCCGCGAGGTCTCGGACGGGAGCCTGCTCGTCAAAGTGCTGGATTTCGGGCTCGCCAAGCTCCGAGAGACCGAGGAGCGGACCGAGACGACCATGCAGGGGGTGCTCGTCGGCACCCCACACTACATGTCACCGGAGCAGATCCGCGGAGAGGAGATCGACCACCGGAGCGACATCTACTCGCTCGGCGCGATGATGCACAAGGTCCTCTGTGGCGTCCCGCCCTTCAAGGCATCGACCCCCGTCGCGGTGCTGACCAGGCACCTCAACGAGCCGCCTCCGGTGCTCAGCGACAGGTACCCGGAGCTGATGATCCCGCACGGCGTGAGCGCCCTGGTGCTCAGGTGCCTGGCCAAGAAGCCCTCGGCACGCTACCAGAACGTCGAAGAGATCAAGGCCGAGCTCCACCGGCTCCTGCTCGAGGCAGGATCTTCGTACGAGGCCCCGGCGGATTCATCGATCACGCGGAAGGTCGGGCCCCGGAAACGCTTCTCCGCGTCGGACGAGCTCGGCGTGACGATCCCGGACACACCCGACGGGGCGCTGCGAGTGGGCAACAGGCTCATCCAGATCTCGAGCCGCGACGAGTTCGACGCATTCGAGCGCAAGCTCCGGACGTGGGGGATCCTCCGCTGGTGCGCCGCGAGCCTCCTTCTGCTCCTCGTGGTGGGCGTGGCAGGGGTGTACGGCGTGCTCCACCTCGACCTCGACCTCGCGCACGACCTGCGCACGAGGCTTGCGCTCGTCGGTGATGCCGAGCGCGAGCCCAACGACGAGCCCATCGACGCGGACCTGCTCCTCTCGGGTCGGCCGATCCGCGGGCTGATCGGCAAACGCCTCTCGATCACGGAGAGCGACCGCGACTGGTACCTGATCCGCAACGCGGATGGGCGGCGCCGTGTGCTCCGAGCGACGCTCGAGCCGGTCCCGAGGATGAACCTCGTGCTCCAGGTGATCGAGTTCGATCGCACGGCGGCGCGGACCCTCGCCGAGTCGAACGACGGCGGCGTGGGCGAGGGCGAGGCCGTCTCGGGGGTCGCCGTCAACAAGAGCGATGTCTACGTCCTGGTCCGGGAGGAGTGGCTCATGGGTCGCGCGCCGACCGAGAACGTCTCGGACTCCTACGTGCTCCGCGTGGAGCTCGTCGATCCACCGGCCGCTCCGGCGCCGTGACGGCGGCGGTCGATGCCATGCACGACACTCGCGATTTCGACTACGAGCTGCCCCCCGAGCTGATCGCCCAGCAGCCGGCCTCCGAGCGCGACGCCGCGCGGCTCCTCACCCTCCATCGCCCGTCGGGTCGGGTCGAGCACCGTTCCTTTCGCGATCTCCCGCGCCTCCTGGACCGCCCGTCGCTGCTGGTGGTCAACGACACCAGGGTGTTCCCGGCGCGTCTGATCGGTGCCCGCGACGGCGGGGCTCGGGTCGAGCTCCTGCTCCTCCGGCGTCTCGCGGTCACGGCCACGGGCGAGCTCTGGTCCTGCCTCGGCAGGCCGCGGCGCCGCCTGCGGCCGGGTACGCGGGCGTCCTTCGGGGCTGTCGGTGCGGTGATCGCCGAGCTGCGCGGCGAGGAGGTCGTGGCCGAGCTGACCGTCGCGGGTCCCGCGCGACACGACGGCGCGGGCTCCGGCGAGCGCTCGGCCGTGGCCGCCTGGTTGCACGCGGAGGGTCACGTCCCGCTGCCGCCGTACATCCGGCGCGGCGACGAGCCCCTCGACCGCGAGCGGTATCAGACGATCTTCGCGCGAGGCGAGGAAGGGTCCGTGGCGGCGCCTACCGCCGGGTTGCACTTCACACCACGCCTCGTTGACGAGCTCCGTGGCGCGGGCCACCGCCTCGCAACGATCACGCTCCATGTCGGCCCTGGCACGTTCCGCCCGGTGCGCACGGAGTCGTTGACCGAGCACCGCATGGACGCCGAGCGGTACGAGGTCAGCGTGGACGCAGTCCGCGAGATCAACGAAGCCCGAGCGGAGGGCCGCAGGGTGATCGCCGTCGGTACGACCACGGTCCGTACGCTCGAGAGCGTGTCGGACGCCAGCGGGACGGTGTCCCCGGGATCGGGCTCCACGAGCCTGTTCATCCTGCCGGGCCACGAGTTTCGGGTCGTGGACGGGCTCGTGACGAACTTCCACCTCCCACGCTCGACGTTGCTCGCGCTCGTCTCGGCGTTCGCCGGGCGCGATCGCGTGCTCGCCGCCTACCGGGAAGCCGTCTCGGCGCGGTACCGTTTCTATTCGTACGGCGATGCGATGTTGATCACGTGATCATGTGTGCTTTTTTGTTTCGTTCCCCGCCGTGTTGAGGTAAATAATGTAGCCTACGCCGCACTCGAGAAACCGCGGCGTGGGGAGGTAGAGGGAAAGTCATGAAGGCGTTCATCACGAAGCACTGTGCACTCATCGGCTCCTTGCTCCTCGCGTCGGCCCTCGCGATCGCGATCGCCTGCGCCCCGCCGCCGCCCGCGCCGGCCCCGGTCCCGGCCCCGGCGCCCGTGCCGACGGTGACCTATACACCGACCACGGAGGAATGGGTCCAGATGCCGGTCCGCATCCAGTTCGAGCCGGGGTCCTCCTACGTGACCGCGGAGGCCCGCGCGATCCTGGCCGAGGCGCACGCGAGCATTGCGCACAGGACGGACATCATCCGCATCCGCATCGAGGGTCATACGGATCCGCGCGGGCCCGAGGCGAACAACGACCGTCTGGCGCTCGAGCGCGCGCAGAGCGTGATGGACTACATCGTCGGGACCCTGGGCATGCCGCGCGAGCTCTTCGAGGTCCAGGGCTTCGGCTCCACGAGGCCGCTCTCCTCGAACACCACCGAGGCCGATCGCGCGCTGAACCGGCGAGTCGAGTTCTCGCTCCTCGTGCGCCGCCAGGCCGCGATGTAGCACTTCGCCACCGCACCTGACTCGCCCTTCTTGACCCGTCCGCGGCGGATTCGGCGTCTCGACCGTCTCCAATTCGACGGCGATGTGACACCATGGTCTGAGCGACCAGAGGAGGGAGAGATGATCCGACTGCGTTTTCTCGCGTTTCTTTTGGTGGCGGTAGCGTCGTGGCTCCCGGCCTGCGACGATACCGAGAGCGACGCTGATGCCGACACCGACGGTGACGGCGACACCGACGGCGACGGCGACACCGATACCGACACCGACGGCGACACGGACACCGACACCGATGGCGACGGCGACACGGACACCGACACCGATGGCGACGGCGACACCGATGCCGATACCGACGGCGACGCCGACACCGGCGACTACCGCGTCCACGAGTGGGGCGTGTTCACCGAGGGCGCCGCCCACGCCGGACCCGTCCGCTATGCATCGGACCTCGTGGACAAGCCGGTGCTGTACTTCTACGCCGATGCGCCGGTGACCGTGCGAGTCGAGGTCGACCTGCCCGGCGGACGGGCGCGCGAGACCTGGCCCGAGATCGACCTGGCCGAGTCCATCGCCTGGCCGGCGGTCGACATCGCGGCAGCGCCCTGCACCGCGCCGACCCCCTTCCCGGCCGGCATCGGTGAGGGGCAGTGCGACTACGAGGGGATGTACTACTGCGAGGCTACCGAGCTCGGCTCGTATGTCGTCGACACCGCCTCGTGCCTGACCGCCGGAGCCGTGACGAGCCCGCTGCTGTTCTACGCGGGGTCGGTCGGTGAAGCGCCGCTCCTGGTGGATGGCTTCTACTGCGACGAAACCACTCCGTCCGATCCCCCGGTCCCGGCCACGGTCACGGCCGGTGTGACCAACCTCCACGCTGGTCCGCTCGGTCCGTTGTTCCTCGTCTACCGCGACCTGATCGGCGAGTGCATGCCCTTCGGTTGCCACATCACCGAGGCCCGGGTGGCCACCGCCTGGATCGGGGAGCTCCCAGAAGCGACCTCGACCCCGGTGGAGATGAACCCGGTCGTCCTGACCGCCGAGGGCTCCGACTCGGTGGTGCCGCCAGACTGGTTGATGGCGGAGGAGACCACCCTGTCTGCCATGCTCGTCGAGCAGGGGTTGACCACGGCAGAAGCCCAGGCGCTGCTCAACGGCTGGCGGCACACCTTCCTGGACCTCCAGCCCGACGACAACATCGTGGACGTCCCGCTTGGCACCAGCCTCGCTGTGGTCTACCCGATCCCGCGCTCCTCCTTCGACGACGCGGTCCCGATCCGCTTCGACCCGGAGCCGACCGAGCTCGTCCGGGTCGCCGTCGGGTACCAGGTTCTCGAGCGCGCCTGTGCAGACTCCGGCTCCGGCTCGGGCGAGTAGGGCCTGAAGACAGATCCCCGGTGACGGCCACGCCGAGTCGGGGTAGGCTGTCGCCACCATGCTCCTGACAGGCCTGCTCATGGGGATCGTGTTCGTCTCGCCCTGCGTGCTCGTGTATTTCTTCGTCATCAAGGGGTTCGACCGGTACGAGCCCGAGCCCTGGTGGCTCCTGATCGCGATGTTCCTGTGGGGGGCGTTCGCGGCGACCACCGGGGCGATCGTGGCGAGCCTGGTGAGCCAGGGCGCCGTGTCGGTCGCCACGGGCGCGAGCCCCGACGACCCGATGTTGGGCGCCGCCTCGGCGACGTTCATCGCGCCGCTCACCGAGGAGACGGCGAAGGTCCTCGGCCTCCTGCTGCTCTGGGGCGCCTCCGGGCTGTGGCTCAGGGAGCTCGACGGGCCGCTGGACGGCGTCATCTACGGCGGCGTCGTGGGCCTCGGCTTCACCTTGACCGAGGACATCCTGTACGTCGGCACGGCCATGGTGGAGGGCGGAGCGCAGGGCTTCGCGACCCTGTTCGTCATCCGCACGGTGCTGGCGGGGCTCGGGCACGCCTCGTTCACGGCCATCGCGGGGCTGGGGATCGGAGTGGCGGCAGAGGCCAGGCACCCCGCGACGAAGGTCTTCGCCCCGATCGCCGGCTGGGTAGGGGCGATGGCGCTCCACGGGATCCACAACTCGCTGGTCACGTTCTGGGCGGCCGGCGGGCTCGGGTTCCTGATCAAGCTGCTCCTGTTCTGGTTCATAGATTTCCTGTATTTCTTCATGATGCTGGCCCTGGTCGTCCGGGACCGCAAGATCGTGCTCGAGGGGCTTCGGGACGAAGTTGGGCGGCTCATCCATCCGTTCGAGCTCGAACGCACGACGAGCGTGCTGATGTTCGTGCCGTTCTGGAACTACTTCTCGCTCCTCGGCAGCCCCGGAGGGTACCGGGGCGCCCGCCGGAAGCAGCTCTCGATGGTCGACCTCGCGTTCCTCAAGCGGAGGATGCGGCGCGGCGAGACGGGCCTCGGACCCGCGGAGCAGAAGGTCCGGTGGCGGGTCATGGAGGCCAACGCCGCCGGCGTGACGGTTGGGCGGCCGGCGTGATCTCGCGCCGCGCCCGGTCGTGGCACTCCTAGTAATAAACTTTTTTTCATTTATGCGAAAAGGCAGTGGGAAGGGACGTGCAGTCGTGATATGGAGGGCGCCTGCCTTCGAAGGTGGAGGGCGAGAGGTCGTCGAGACATGTTGTCGCTATTTAGAGCCATTGCGGAGAACGAGCTGACGCTCGACGAGATCGCGCGCGTGGCGATCCGGGCCCCTGCCGCGCTCACCTGGACCAACCTCTTGCACTGGGGCGGGGTCATGGCCCGCAAGCCGTTCAAGCCCAAGGGCTGGCGAGCGACGGGCGTGATCGGCGCCTGGGGGAGAGGGCTCGCGGCCATCATGGGAGTGCACTTCCACGAGCGCAACCGCCGCGACTGGAACGAGATGGGCGACATGATCGTCGCCAACCACATGGGGTTCCTCGACGTCCCGGTCCTGCTGGCGTACTTCCCCGCTGTCTTCGTCATCAAGATGGAGATGCGCCGCGTGTTCTACTTCGGCAGGGCCCTTGCGGACGAGGGGCACGTGTTCGTCGATCGAGGGGATCGCCAGTCGCATACCGAGGCGTCGAAGGGGGTGGCCCAGGTGCTCGAGGACGGAGACCGGATCATCATCTTCCCAGAGGGACGGGCGAGCCCCGGCGCCGAGCGGCGGCCCTTCAAGGTCGGGTCGTTCGCCCAGGCGCAGCGGCTGGGCAAGAAGGTCGAGGTCTGCGTCATCGACTACCTCCCGGATCGGAAGCAGCTCGAGTGGGACGTGAAGAAGCCCATGTTCCCCCAGCTCGTCAAGCTCTTCGGCCGCAAGCGCACCGACATCAGCGTCGAGTTCTTTCCGCCCGAGGAGGTCGTCGGCGACCCCGCCGAGTACGCGCGGAGGTGGCACGACATCATCCAGGGCAAGCTCGAGCAGTACGATCGCGAGCGCGAGGCCCCGACGCGAGGGAAGGAGTGATGCGCGACGTCCCTCGCCGACGACGCCCCCCCGACGGAGCAGGCGCCGGAGCCCGGGTACGGTGAGCGCCACGATCACAGGGGTCGCGTTCGACCTCGACGGGACCCTCTACACGCTCCGCGGGATGCGGCGCCACATGACCGTCGCGCTGTGGCGGTCCCTCGGGGTTCTGCGCCACCTGTCGAAGGCGCGGGCCGCGATCCGGCCCAGGGACTTCGAGGACGGAGACGCGCTGCGCCACGCGTTCCTCGGCGAGCTCGGCCGGAGGGCCGGCGTCGGTCCGGAGCGCGCGTCGGCGTGGTATGAGGACGAGTTCCTGCCCGCCTTCGTCCAGACCCTCGCCCGCCGGGGACGCCGCAGGCCGCACGTCCTCGGCCTGCTCGCGCGGCTGCGCATGGCGGGCGTCAGGCTGGCGGTCGTCTCCGACTACCCCGTGGTCACCGAGCGGCTGCGTGCCGTCGGCATCCCGATCGAGGCGTTTCACGCGCTCTCGAGCGCCGAGGAGTCCGGCGCGTTGAAACCTTCTCCCCGTGCCCTCCTCCGCATGGCCCAGCGCTGGGGCCTCGACCCGGCGGCGATGCTCGTCGTCGGCGATCGGGAGGACCTCGATGGAGACGCCGCGCGCAAGGCGGGCATGGACTACCTCGACGTCCGGATCGGCTGGGACACGGCCATGGACGTCATTGCGACTCGGACCGGAACCGGAGTGAGCACATGAGCCGCTACGACATCGCGATCATCGGCATGGGGTGCGTGTTCCCCAGAGCCAACAACGTGCAGCAGTACTGGAAGAACATCCAGGCCGGCGACCCCTACTTCTCGCCGATGCCCTCGAAGCTCTGGCGCTCGGAGAGCTACGTGTCGAACGACCGGAGCGATCCGCGCAAGTCCTACACGGCGGTGGGGGCGTTCATCCAGGACTTCGAGTTCCCGTTCCTCGAGTACAAGCTGCCGCCGAACGCGCTCCGCGGCGTCGATCCCGCGCAGCTCGTCACGCTCGAGGCGGCTCGCGAGGCGCTGCGCGACGCGGGCATCGAGCCGCGCAGCCCCCTGCTCTCGGACGCCGTGACGATCATCGGCTCGAGCGGCGTCGACGCCTTCGCCCACTCGACCATCTGCCTCAAGCGGCACGACTACTGGGCGAAGCTCCGGCCGGCGCTCGCGGGCCGGGGTGTGCCGGGTCACGTGATCGACGGCCTCTTCGACGAGTTCACCCAGAAGCTCCAGGAGCGCGGCCACGTCTGGAACCCGGCCCTGGCGTCAGTCGGCGCCATCACGTCGTCCATCTCGAACCGGGTGGCCCAGGTCTTCGGCATTCGCGGGTTCAACATGACCGTGGACGGGGCGTGCGCCTCGTCGCTCGTCGCCGTCGATACCGCATGCCAGGCCCTGATGGCGGGCGATGCGCGCATCGCCGTGGCCGGCGGCACGGACCTCGGCACCAACCCATCGATCTACATCGGGTTCTGTCGGGTCGACGGACTGAGCTCCAGCGGGATGGCGAACCCCTTCGACAACTCGGCCGACGGGCTCGTCATCGGCGAGGGCGGCGGCGTGGTCGTGCTCAAGAAGCTCGAGGACGCGCAGGCCGACGGCGACCGGATACACGCCATCATCCGAGGCCTCGGCGGGTCCAGCGACGGCGCGGGCCAGGCCATCTACGCGCCCTCGGTCAGCGGCCGCGTGGCGGCGCTACGCCGCGGCCTCGAGACCTCCGACACCGACCCGTCCGATGTGCAGTACCTCGAGGCGCACGCCACGTCCACCGTGGTCGGCGACGCCAACGAGTACGACGCCATCTCCACGGTGTACGCCGAGAGCCACTCCGCGGCCCGGCCGCTGCGGCTCGGAAGCGTCAAGCAGCAGATCGGCCACCTCAAGGCCGCGGCGGGCATCGCCGGTCTGATCAAGACCGTCCTGTGCCTCTCGCACGGGACCTTCCCCCACATGCCGAGGTTCCGGAAGCTCACGTCGGGTGCCGAGAAGGTCAGCGACGCGCTCCTCGTCCCCACGGAGCTCGCGCCGTGGGAGCCGAACGCAGACGGAAGACGCGTGGCCGCGGTGACGGCGAACGGCTTCGGCGGCGTGAACTACCACGCCATCCTCGAGCACACGGCGAGCTACGACGTGCCCGCCCCGCGGCGTCAAGTGCCCCGGGCCGTGGCGGTGGTGGGCGTCGAGTGCCGCGTGGCGGGGGCGGCCGACATCGACTCCTTCTGGCACAACGTGACGAACGGGGTCGATACGTTCACCCGCGTCGATCCGAAGAAGCTCGGCTGGGAGCACCACCTGGACACCGGGCCCGAGAACGAACGGATCACGACCCGGGTCGTGTCGCAGCTCGACGAGTACAAATTCAATGCGCTGCGGTACAAGATCTTCCCGACCGCGATCTCGCAGATCTCGCCGACCCAGCTCCTCGGCGTGGAGACGGGGGACCGGCTGCTCCTGTCGGCCGGCTTCGACATCAACGAGCCCAAGAACATCGGCGTCAGCGTGGGCTCCATGCACGACGACTACTTCCCGGTCATCTGGCCTCCGATGGTCACAGAGGAGTGGGCCAACGCGGTGCTGAGCTGCCCCGGGGCACGGGGGATCGATGCCGGCGTCCTGGACGCGAGCCTCGCGGACGCGGCGCGGGAGATCGTCGTGACCCATCCGCCGGTGACCGAGCACACGTTGCCGGGCTGGATGACGAACTGCACCGCGGGCCGCATGGCAAACAAGCTCAACCTCCAGGGCCCGAACTTCACCGTGGACACGGCCTGCTCGTCGGGCGTGGCCGCGCTCGTGCCCGCCATCTACCAGCTCATGTACGGCCACGTGGACCTGATGATCAGCGGCGGCCTCAACCGCCAGCTCTCGGACACGTTCACCTGCGGCGTCTGTGCCCTCGGCGCGGTGGCCGAGGAGATCCCGCGTCCGTTCGACACGCGAGGCGCCGGGTTCCTCATCGGCGAGGGGTCGGTGTTCTTCCTGCTCAAGCGGCTCGCCGACGCCGAGCGCGACGGCGACACCATCTACGCCGTCATCGACTCGGTCGGCGGCTCGTCGGAGGCGGACAGCAAGAGCATGGTCGCGCCCTCCGAGGAGGCGATGACCCGGTCGATCCGCACCACGCTCGAGAGGTCGTCGGTCCGGCCCGAGGAGATCGGCGTGGTCGACACACACGGCTCGGCCAACCCGGCCTCGGACGTGGTCGAGGCTCGGTCGATCGCGGCCGAGCTCAGGCGCAACAACGGGGTCCCCCCGGTCCAGATCACGGCCATCAAGTCGCACCTCGGGCACCTCTACGGCGGCTCGGGCGCGACGTCGCTGCTGTCCGTGATCATGTCCTTGCGGAGCGGGACGGTGCCCGGGATCCGGAACCTCGAGACCGTCCGGGCGGAGATCGCGGAGCTCTCGACCCGCGTGGAGCCCCGCAAGGGCACCAGACCGCTCTCGCCGAGCTTCTCCGCGGGAGGCGTCAACTCGATCGGGCTCGGCGGGACGAACTACTTCGCCGTGGTCCGGCTCCCCGAATCGCAGCGCCGGGGCCGGCCCACGCCGCCTCCGCCCGCGCCGCAGCCGCGGCCACCGTCGCTCCCGGCGAAGCCCAAGAAGATCGTGCGCGCTACCGACACGGACACCCACGACATCTTCGTCTGCCTGTCGGAGCGGGAGGACGACTTCCCCACCGCCCTGTCGCGCGCCCTGGGACAGACGCCGATCCCGGAGGTCATCACCGAGGGCAGCGCCGTCAAGGCCAAGCTGGCCGTCACGTTCAAGAACCAGGACACGCTCAAGAGCAAGATCGAACGGACGCTCAAGATGCTCGAGAGTGGCCGCGGGCTCGAGCCCCTGGAGTCGCAGGGCGTGTTCCTGGCCGCCGCCGTGCCCGGTGCGCCCGCCGAGCGGCTCGCCTTCTGCTTCCCCGGCCAGGGCGTGCAGTACGTGGGAATGGGCCAGCACCTCTACCAAGGCGACCCCGTGTTCCGGAGCGTGGTGGACCAGGTCAACGACCTGGCGAAGCAGGTGTTCGACTTCGACCTCGTCGGGCACGTCTACGGCGACCCCGATGACCCGCAGATCACCAAGGACCTCGGCACCCTCATCGGCGCGCAGACCTCGGTGTTCGCCATCGAGCTCGCCGTGGCCGAGGTGCTCCGCTCCCGCGGCGTGCAGCCCAGCGTGCTCATCGGCCAGAGTTTCGGCGAGATCGGCGCCCTGACCGTGGCCGGCGTCTGGGACCTGGAGACCGCGTTCGAGGTCGTCCGGGCGAGGATCAACGCCGCCGAGAAGGTCAACCGCAGCGGCGGGCCGCCGCTCGGCATGATGAGCCTCGTCTGCTCCGAGGAGCAGCGCGACGCGATCCTGGAGCTGATCGGCGAGAAGGTCGTGCTGACGAACGTCAACGCCCCGAACCGCTTCATCCTCTCGGGCGAGCTCTCGGCCATCAAGAAGACCGTGGCCGTGGCGGAGTCGTTCGGCGCCGAGGCGCGACACCTCCCGATCGGCGGGGCGTTCCACTCGCATTTCATGGAGCCGGCGCGGCCGTCGTACCGCGAGGCGCTGCTGCGCCTGCCATGCCGGACGCCGACGCTCCCGGTCCTGTCCACCATCACTGGCGACTACCTCGAGCCCAAGGAGTGGACGAGCCAGTTCGTGGCCGATCTGCTATCGACCCAGCTCGTCACGAAGGTCAACCTGGTCCACGACTTCCGCAAGCTCCACGACGACGGTGTGCGCCACTTCCTCGAGATCGGCCCCGGGTGGTCCGTGACCAAGATGATCGGGACCATCCTCGACGGGCGGAAGCACCGCGCCGCCCCGACGCTCCACCCCAAGGTGGGCGACGAGGAGACCTTCCGCAGGGCGCGCGCCTTCCTCATGGCGCTCGGCCACCTCGAGTCGGCGGCGGAGCGGCAGAACCTCCCGGGCATGTTCTCGCCCGACTTCATCGAGTACATGGAGCTCAGCGAGCCGGCCGTGCTCGCCCTGCTCCAGGAAGTCCACGATCGGTTCCTCGAGAGTGTCCGCTACGAGGGTGGCGGCACGGAAGGCGAAGTGCGGGCTCCGGCGAAGCCCCCGGCCCCTCGACCGCTCCCGCCCCGACCCGCTCCCACTCCCGCTCCCGCTCCCGTTCCCGCCCCCGCTCCCGCCGCTCCGGCGGCCGGCGCGGGATCAGCCGACCGGGAGGTCTGGATCGACCGGGTGCGCGCCAAGCTCGTGGAGGTGACGGGGTATCCGCCAGAGATGCTGGAGACGGAGCTCGACCTCGAGGCAGACCTCGGGGTGGACTCGGTGCAACGCGCGGAGATCTGGGTCTCGCTCACAGCCGCGTTCGGCCTGCACAGCGAGTCCCGGCCGACGGGCGCGGTGCGGACGATCTCGCAGCTCGCCGGGGCCCTGGCCGACCTGTCCGTGGCCTCGGGTAAATCCGCTCCCGCTCCCGCTCCTGCTCCCGCTCCCGTTTCCGCTCCGGTTCCCGCCCCCGCTCCCGCTCCCGCTCCTGCTCCCGCTCCCGTTTCCGCTCCTGCTCCCGCTCCCGTTTCCGCTCCGGTTCCCGCCCCCGCTCACGCTCACGCTCACGCTCACGCCGGTGCCGGTGCCGGTGCCGGTGCCGGCCCGAACGAGCTCTGGATCGACCGGGTACGCGCCAAGCTCGTGGAGGTGACGGGGTATCCGCCGGAGATGCTGGAGACGGAGCTCGACCTCGAGGCAGACCTCGGGGTGGACTCGGTGCAGCGCGCGGAGATCTGGGTCTCGCTCACGGCCGCGTTCGGGCTGCACAGCGAGTCCCGGCCGACGGGCGGGGTACGGACGATCTCACAGCTCGCCGGGGCCCTGGCCGACCTGTCCGTGGCCTCGGGTAAATCCGCTCCCGCCCCCGCTCCCGCCCCCGCTCCCGCTCCCGCTCCCGCTCCCGCTCCCGTTTCCGCTCCGGTTCCCGTCCCCGCTCACGCTCACGCTCACGCTCACGCTCACGCCGGTGCCGGTGCCGGTGCCGGCCCGAA